>OJGX01000174.1_pt1 | contig 34080 bp, 29 predicted proteins | sample 1594661 | NCBI WGS metagenome assembly OJGX01 (sample SAMN05416839, study PRJEB24817) | seawater metagenome | isolation source: Sea water | place: Canada:Atlantic | collected 2013-07 | reverse complement strand
ATTAGAGAGTCAATAGATATTAAATTAACAGTGTAGGTTCCGTTTGTAGTATAAGTGTGTGATGGGTTAGTGTTCCAAGATGTGTTTCCATCACCAAAGTTCCATTCAAAAATTGTTACGGGATTATATCCAGAAGAAGTATTTGTAAAAGAAAAATTTCCATTTCCGTTATCTACATAAGAAAAATTTAAATTTGGATTACATGTACTTGAAATGTTTGAAATAGTTATTGTTTGTTGTGTGGTGTCAAAACAAGTTTGATTAGAATCACTGGCAATTAAAGTTACTGTATATGTGCCATTATTCCAGTAATTATGGTAAGGATTATAGCCTGATGAAAGATCTCCGTAATCCCAAAATTCTGAGAAAACATTTCCTGTAGTTGTAGATTGAAAGTTTACAGAACCATTTATTGTGGTTCCGTGCGTATAGGTAAAACCAGCATTTATATTGCAATTTTGACCTGAAGTAACGTTTATGGTTTGAGATATAGAGTCGGTGCAATTAGAACTCGAATCTAAAATCATTAATCTGATAGTATGATTACCATTGGTAAATGTATGTGATACAGAACTTGAAGAGTTACCTAAATAAATATACTGATTACTAATTATACTCCAGTTATAATGTGTCATTATACCTGTTCCTGTAGAGGTGTTGGTAAATGTGTAATTTCCATTGCCGTTATCGGTTACGGTAAACGCGGCAGTACATTGTGCATACGTTGTTAGTGAAGCAAAACTAAAAAGCATTATTAGTGCTATTTGTTTGCTGATTTTTTTAATAGTAGCGATTGTTTTCATAATTCATAAGTTTTGGTGAATAATGACTCAAAGTTGCTAATCAAATACAGGTTTTAAAAGCTAATGTTTTTTATTTCTTACGTGTTCAAATAATTTATTTATTCAAAATAGTAATTCTATGGGATGTAAAAACAACATAATTCTGCTCAAGGCAATTTTTGTCCAACAAATTCTTTAAATTCGTGGGCTTAAAATTTAATTGAATAAAATGAAATTATTTAAATTAGTGTTGTTGTTATTAGTTGTTACTACTGTTGGTGCACAAACAAAACAAGATATTACCTTAGAAGATATTTGGAAAAACTATAAATTTTATGCTCAGTCGGTTTATGGTATTCGTTCTATGAATAATGGAGTAAATTTTACAACTCAAGAAAGAGGTGATGAGGGAGTAAATTTAGTAAAACAATCGTATGTAGATGTGGATAAGACTTCTGTACTGGTGAATGCAACCGATTTGGTTTTTGATGGAAGTAAAATTGTACTAGAAGACTATGAATTTAGTGCAGATGAAAAAAAGATTTTAATAGCAACCGAAGTAGAAGCTATTTACAGGTATTCATCAAAAGCATATAACTATATATATGATGTGGCTACTAAAAAACTTACCCCTTTAAACACTAAAGAAAAAGTAATGCACGCTACCTTTTCTCCTCAAGCAAGTAAGATAGCTTACGTTAAAAATAATAATTTATACTATACAGACTTATCTAACGGACAAGAAACTCAAATTACGTTTGATGGTAAGAAAAATGAAATTATTAATGGAGCTTCCGATTGGGTTTACGAAGAAGAATTGGAGTTAGTAAGAGCTTTTGAATGGTCTCCCGATGGTAATAAACTTGCTTTTTTCCGTTTTGATGAAACCAATGTAAAAGAGTGGAACATGAAAATGTATAATGATTTGTATCCTGAAGAAGTACGTTTTAAATATCCAAAAGCTGGTGAGGAAAATTCAAAAGTAAGCGTTCATATTTATCATTTAGAAGATAATAGTATTGTGGATATGAGTATTGAAAATGCTTACGAGTACATTTCAAGAATTAATTGGACAAACGATTCTAAGCAATTGGCAATTCAAACGTTTAATCGTCACCAAAACGATTTAAACATACAGCTTACAGATGCTTTTTCTGGTAAAGGAAAAGTAATTTTTAATGAAAAAAATGAAAAATATGTTGAAGTTCCAACAACAGAATTTTTAACTACCAAAAATCAATTTATTATTACTAGCGAAAAAGATGGTTTTAACCATTTGTATTTATATGATATTAATGGAAGTTTAATTGCTCAACTTACCAAAGGTAATTGGGATGTTACCAATTATTATGGTGTTGATGAGAAAAAAGGCTTGGTATATTATCAATCGGTAGAAAAATCTCCATTAGAAAGACATATTTATAGTGTTAAATTAAATGGTAGTAGCAAAAAGCAATTAACTCAAAAAAGTGGTGATAATGATGCCGATTTTAGTGCAACATTTGATTATTTTATAAATAAACATTCGGATGCAAATACACCTTATTATATTACGGTTAATGATAGAAATGGAAAAGTAAAAAGTGTTCTTCAGGATAATGCCGGTTTAAAAGAAAGAATGAAAGCTACTAAATTAGCTAAAAAAGAATTTTTTACGGTAGAGGTAAATGATCAAAAATTAAATGCGTGGTCAATTAAACCAACCGATTTTGATGAAACCATAAAATATCCTGTGTTGATGTTTGTGTATGGAGGGCCAGGTTCTCAAACAGTAGAAGATAATTGGGGAAGTTCCAACTATTTTTGGTTTCAAATGCTTGCCAACAAAGGATATATTGTAGTTTCTGTAGATAACAGAGGAACGGGAGCTCGAGGAGCAGATTTCAAAAAAATTACCTATAAGCAATTAGGAAAATACGAAGTAGAAGATCAGATGGCAGCAGCAAAATATTTAGCAACATTACCTTATGTTGATGGAAGCAGAATAGGTATTTTTGGATGGAGTTACGGTGGGTATATGTCATCTTTATGTATTACCAAAGGAGCAGATATTTTTAAAACAGCAATAGCGGTAGCACCAGTAACTAATTGGCGTTTTTACGATAGCATTTATACAGAAAGATACATGCAAACTCCACAGGAAAATGAAGATGGTTATGATGATAATTCTCCAATTAACCATGTAGAGAAATTAAAAGGTAACTATCTGTTGGTTCATGGAATAGCAGATGATAACGTACACTACCAAAACACTACTGAAATGACTATTTCTTTGATAAATGCCAACAAACAATTTACACAAATGGCTTATCCTAACAAAAATCATGGTATTTTTGGCGGTAATACAAGATTGCATTTATATACATTAATGACCAATTTTATTTTAGAAAATTTATAAAAATTAATATAACACATTAAACTTATGAATCAAGAACAAGATAATCAATTAGCAAAGCACCTTACTAATAAAGGTATAGGCAGCAGTATGGTAATGGGACATCCGGCAGGATTGTTTGTATTATTTTTTACAGAAATGTGGGAACGTTTTAGTTACTATGGAATGCGTGCCTTACTTACCGTTTTTTTAATTTCAGAAATTGCTAAAGGCGGTTGGGGATGGTCTAATGAAGATGCTATGCAACTTTATGCTTGGTACACAGGGTTGGTTTATTTAACCCCACTAATTGGAGGTTTAATAGCTGATAAATTAACAGGTTATAGAAAAGCAGTTACCATTGGAGCAGTAATCATGACTATGGGACATGCTTCTATGGCATTGGAAGGAATTAGCGATACTTTCTTTTTTGCAGGATTAGGTTTAATGATTATGGGTAATGGTATGTTTAAGCCAAATATTTCTTCAATTGTAGGACAATTATACCCAAACAACAGTAATAAGAAAGATGCAGGTTACACCATTTTCTATATGGGAATTAATGCAGGAGCATTTTTAGGTATGTTATTATGTGGTTATATTGGCGAAAAATACAATTGGCATTATGGTTTCGGATTAGCAGGTGTATTTATGCTTTTTGGTATGCTTCAGTTTTATTTCGGACAAAAAATATTTGGTAAAATTGGCTTATCTCCAAAAAACTTAGTTAAATATAATTTAGAAGTAAAAGAAGAGGAGAGTAAAGTGGAGGAAGAAGAATTGCCAGCTAATGTTGTTAGAGATAGATTGGTGGTTGTTTCTGTATTAATCGTTTCGAGTATTTTCTTCTTTTTTGCGTTTGAACAAGCAGGTGGTTCAATGACCATTTTTGCTAAAAACTATACCCAACGTGTATTAGATGGAAGTTCTGGTTTAATTTTTAAATGGGTTGATGCTATTTTAACTATTTTCCCTGTTGCTATTGTTACTTGGGTATTGTATTCATTAGCAGTAAAAATTTATAAAAGATATCCCATTACTATATTGTTCACCTCACTTTCTTTTGTGATTATTTGGATATTATGTATTTGGAAGGTGAATAGAGAGTTTGCTAATGAAGCAACAGAAGTTACGGTTTCTTGGTTTCAAATATTAAATTCCTTTTTTATCATCACATTAGCATCATCATTCTCTAAATTATGGGAAAAAATATGGAATCCATCAGGACCTGTTAAATTTGCTATGGGATTAATATTGGTAGGTGTTGGATTTATAGCGTTAGCTTACGGAGCAAGTGAAATTCCACAAGGAGCAGAAACAGCTGCTGTAAGTATGGTTTGGCTAATTTTAGCTTACTTTTTCCATACTACAGGAGAGCTTTGTTTGTCTCCGGTAGGTTTGTCTTATGTTTCAAAATTATCACCGGCAAAATTTGTAGGCTTAATTTTCGGATTATGGTTTACTGCTTCGTTTATTGCTAATTTATTGGCAGGATATACTGGTTCGTATATTGATAAAATTTCACAAACTTATTCCATGTCAATTTTTTTCTTAATAATAGCTGCGTTGCCTATTTTCATTGCATTAATACTTTTATTATTCAATGGTAAACTAACAAAGATGATGCATGGAATAAAATAATTATGTTTAACTTTGAGTTAAATAAAGTGGTATCACTTTTGTAATGAGTTTTCTAGAATTATAAAAAACTATAACATGAAAAAAATATTCAATAAAACAATTATAGTGTCTTCAGTAGTTATTGGTGGTTTAGTTGCTATGTCGTTTGTAAATAAAACTGACAAGAATAATAAACAGGATAATACACAAGCTGAAACAGAATACAAAGCCACCATGGAAGGTTGGGAAGTGGATGTAAATGTAGCTTATGAGTTATCTAAAAAATCAGGTAAACCAATTATGGCAAATTTTACCGGTAGTGATTGGTGTGGATGGTGTATTAAACTAAAGAATGAAGTATTTGTTAAACCGGAATTTAAAGCTTGGGCTAAGAAAAATGTAATATTATTAGAATTAGATTTTCCAAGAAAAAAACAAATTCCTGAAGAAATAAAGCAACAAAACTATGGCATGCAAAAAGCTTTTGCTGTAACTGGTTATCCAACCATTTGGGTATTTAACTTAAGCAAATCAGATTCAGGTCAGTTTAATATTGATGCTATTGGTAAGACAGGTTATGTTGCCGGTGGACCTGCAAAATTTCAAGAAGGAGTTGATGCAATGATTAAACAACATAAAGAAAAAGAATAATTGATTATCTTAATCAACAAAAAAAGCAGCTAGATTATCTAGCTGCTTTTTTTGTGTCAGAATAAACCCGTCAGGTTTGTTTATTAATTAATTATGCAAATCTTTTTGCTACCTCATCCCAATTAATCACATTAAAAAATGCGTTAATGTAATCAGGTCTTCTGTTTTGGTAGTGTAAGTAATAAGCATGCTCCCAAACATCGATTCCTAAAAGAGGAGCCCCTCCACAGCCGATACCCGGCATTAAAGGATTGTCTTGATTGGCAGTAGAGCAAATTTCTAATTTACCATCTTTTTTACATAACCAAGCCCATCCTGAACCAAATCTGGTTGCAGCAGCTTTAGCAAATGCATCTTTAAATCCTTCGTAAGAACCAAAAGCAGCGTTAATAGCTTCAGCTAAAGCACCTGTTGGTTGCCCGCCTCCATTTGGTGACATTACTTTCCAGAATAAATCGTGATTAAAGTATCCACCACCGTTATTTCTAACAGCAGTATTGTTCATGTCTAAGTTTTTTAGGATATCTTCAATAGATTTTCCAGCCAAATCAGTGCCTTCAATAGCAGCGTTTAAGTTGTTAGTATAACCAGCATGGTGTTTCCCATGATGGATTTCCATTGTTCTCGCATCTATGTGCGGTTCTAATGCATTGTGTGCATAAGGTAATTGTGGTAATTCAAAAGCCATAATAAGTTGTTTTTAATGGTTAATAATTTATTTTAAATAATCAAAAAAAGTCTGAAGTTAATTTAACTCCAAACTTTGAGATGACAAGTATTCAGCAATTCCTTCGTGAGTTGCTTTTAATCCTTGTTTTTCTTTATTCCAGTTTGCCGGACAAGCTTCACCGTGCTGTTCGTTAAATTGTAATGCGTCTACCATTCTGATAGCTTCATCAACATTTCTTCCTAGTGGCAAATCGTTTACTAATTGATGTTTTACAATTCCTTCTTTATCAATTAAGAATAATCCTCTGTAAGCAATTAATTCTCCGGTAGCAATCATTTCGCCTTCTTCATTCCAATCAAAATCGCCAGCTAATACATCGTAATTCATAGAAATAGTTTTATTGGTATCTGCTACCAATGGGTATTTAACACCCTGAATTCCACCTGCATTTTTTGGCATTTGTAACCATCCCCAGTGAGATTGTTCCGTATCTGTTGATACAGCAACTACTTCTACATTTCTGCTCTTAAATTCTTCCAATTTTTCTTGGAAAGCAAACAATTCTGTTGGACAAACAAAAGTGAAATCTTTTGGATAAAAGAATAACACTACATATTTTCCTTTAAATTGTTCTAATGTGAAATTATTTACAATTTCTCCTCCGTTAATTACAGCTTGTGCTGAAAATCCAGGAGCTTTTTTTCCGACTAATACGCCCATTTTTTTAATTTTTATTAGTTAAACATTGATTACATTTTCCTTTTACATGAATTTGGGTTTCTTTTACTTCAAACCCTTTTAATTCGTTCATGGCTACATCCTTAAAATCATACTTAATATCATATATTGCTCCGCATGAGGTACATTTAAAATGTCCATGAGCATCCATAATGGCATCATACCTTACTTCATTATCTTCAATAGTTACTGTTGATGTAATACCTTTATCAATAAATAATTTTAGGGTATTATAAACAGTTGTTTTAGATAGAGTAGGGATTTCTCCTACCAAGTTTTTGTAAATAAGATCTACGGTAGGATGGTTCATCTTTTTATACAAATACTCATAAATCTTAATCCTCTGATAAGAAGGCTTAATGTCATGTGTAGATAGATGTTGAGCAATATTCAATTGGAATGAATTTATATTTGTAATGATTACAAATATAGGCTTATAAGCAGATTATAAAAAATAGAAAAATATTATTTTGTTAAGATTTGTTAAGAAAAAAAGCAACTGAAATATTAGTTTCAGTTGCTTTTGATTAAGTGAGGTAAGAGGATAATTAACAGGTTTACTTTTTCACCATTTTTTTAGTAGCAATAAGTTTACCATCAGCAATAAGGGAGTAAGTGTAAGTGCCTGAACTAAGGTCGTTGCCATAAACAGTAAGTTTACCGTTGCCCTTTTCGGTTAGGTTAACAGTTTGTATCATTTTTCCACTAAGATTGTAGAAGACAATTTGTGCTTGCTGTACAGCCTCAGGAATAAAGTAATTAATAACTGTTTGTTCAGCAAACGGATTAGGTGCATTTTGTTCTAAAACAATGTTTTGATTATCTTCTAATATAACTTTTAGCTCATTGATGAGCTGTTTTTGGGTAGTTTCATCATTTTCTTGTACGGAAGCGTTGCTCAGTTGGCACAATAAAGGTAAAATACCGCTCAAGCAATTTTCTAAAGTAGTTAGCCTGTCATTTAAGTTACTGATAATTGAATCTTTATCATCTAAAGTTGCTTGTTGGTCTTGCATCCCTTTCATTAAAATAGCAATAAAAGCATTGTAATTTAACCCTTTGTAGTTGATAGCCGTACTAGTTTGATTTCCAAGAGAATCATACTGAGCAGGAAAAGTATGTTCACTAACCAATTCAGGTAAAATTAGTTCTACTTCCTGAGCTATAAAACCATACTGTCTTTCGCTACCAAATTTAATTTGAGGAGTTGAAACAGTATCAAAAAAGAACGTTTTAGGATTTAGCTGTTGAATAATATGGGTAGCATTAGCAATAGTATCAATATTGGTTTTAAATTGTTGATCGGAAACCCAGCCATATTGAGAACCAATTACATCTCCATTAAAATAAACATCGTCATCAAACCAAGCAGCATAACCAGTTGGAGAAGAAGTTCGTGCATAAATACCATAAAGATTTCCATCAAAATAACCAGCAATACCATTAGGGTCAATTGCTTCAACAGAAATTCCTTTTTGTAAACCTGATGAATTGGTATTGTTTCTTATATAAACTCTAGCATCCGTAGTGTTGCTACAACTAACATCACCCATTAATATTTGTCCTGTTCCAAAATCATCACTAAATAAAAAATTATTATTATCTAAAGGAATTTCATAATTGCCTGTTAATGGGTTTTGAGGATCTGAACAATAATTTCCAAAATCCCCACCAAAATCTGCTTCTACATAAATAATATTACCAAGGGAATCTACGGCTAGTACACCTTCACCAGGATTAGTAATATCAGGAGTAGAGGCAGTTAAATTTTTTAAACGTACACCACTGCTTCCTCCCGGTGTTGCCGCACTACCATTGCCCGGGTCAGCGGTAGAAGAGGTAATGACTAATCTGTTGGAAATAGTACCTGATAAACTAACAGCAGGTCCTATTTCTAACCTTCCCATAGCATTCATCAGCATTTTAACAGAACCCACATTTTGCCACGAAAAAGCATTTCTGTTCTCTATTTCAGAAATGGCATCTACCGCATTGGTGTTATACTCCCAATCTTTACCTACCATAAAGCGTTGCACGGGAGCTATATTTGATACACTATCCTGATTTTGATGAATGACAGCAAGCGTACTTAAAGCACTACCTGTTTGTGTAACATCTAAGTTACCAAACAGAGAAGGAACAAAAACACCATTACTTCCAGCAACATTTAGCATCCCCATACGGCTATTCGGTACATCTGAAGGACGACAGGATAAAAACAATTCTCCACCATAAGCACTTCCTGTAAAATTTTTAAAAGGTGTTTTTATATCCAGATGAAATTTGGCAGAATCTTCGTTTAATCCCACATAACCATCTGAACTATAACCTGCATAACCTGTTAATCCGTTAGAAATATGCAGCCAATTGGTCATGGCACCTGCATTTCTGGAATCGGGAGAGAAAAAACTGAAAGGTTGTGTTTCAAATTGATTAAAAATAAATTGCCCTAAATTCAATATTCCCATTTGAGTGCCATTAAAACCAACTCCTGTGAAATTATTAGTGAAACGAATGGCATTAAAATCTGCTGAATCTGAATTTGCTTGGTGTAGGTGTAACCTATCTGCCGGAATAAAAGTTAATCCTAAACTATTACCCATACCTATTCGTCCATCAGCAATTCCTGTCCCTCCTGCCATTGTCCTCATTCTTAACGTATTGTTAGTTCTAAAATTTAAAAACCAATTGTTAATGGTACCTAAATATTCTGTACCTGAAATGCTGTTACCTGTTAATGCCCAATTTTGAGCATTTAAATAGGAACTTGCTGCCAATAATACTGACAGTAGGTAGAATTTTATAATTGTTGTTTTCATAAGATAAAATTTTAAAAATTAATTATTTTATCTTATTAACTGAATAAATCCCTTTTGCTTGGTATTGGTTATAAAATAGTAAACTCCCGAAGGACATTTTTTTCCTGTTGGGCTTTTACCATCCCATCTGTTATTACTGTAATTTAAAGTAGCAATTTTATTTCCCCATCGGTTATAAATTATAATAGTATCGTTTTCACCTACTAAAGTAGGCATCCAAAAATCATTTATATTATCATTGTTTGGAGTAAATGTATTGGGGTAAATAATATCTTCTGTTTTTATAGTATCATTCACATTGGTATCTACTTTAGTAACCGAAACATCATCAATATAATAATATGGCTCAAATAACCATCCACCACTAACATTAACCCAATTGGTGTTTGCGTTGGTGGTAAATACACCTATGGTAATGTATTTTTCTCCACCGGTTGCCATAAATGTGCCTGTAATTTCTGTCCACTCCGTTTTGCTGGTAACAGGGTCATTTATAGGGCTTGTTATTTGAGGGTTATAAAGTAAGGTTAAATTACCTGAAGAAGAAATTGGGATAGAGGAAAGGTAGGCTCCAATATTATCACAAGCTTTTCCACTTCCTTCAGATAAAGACACAAAAAAAGTTACCTCATATTGTTGACCTGCACTTAGTGGAGATATTAATTCACATTGAATATATTCTCGGTATTCATTACTAGAAACAAAGTCACTTGTATGTATTCCGGTATAAGAGATACCTGTTCTTGCTACTTGCCAACCAAAACCATTAGAGGGTACTCCAACAGTGCTTGTATTACATGAATGAAAATGGTCTGGAGAAGCTATTGTTGGACTAATCCAATTCATAGCACTATTAAAAGATGATGTTCCTGCGGGGCATTGAATAGTATCCTCAAAACTTGGGTTAGGCACAAGGTTTTGAGTAAAACTATACTTACAGAATAGTATTAACAATAATAATATTAAAAAAGGTTTATTCAATTAATAAGAATTTTTTGTTTTGTTTAATTAAGCTTATTGTTTATAAACTCAAAAATAAGCAAAAAAGTTGCTTAGGCATTTACTTGGTAAATAACATAAGCGGGTTCATGTTATAGGTTCATTTCATGGGCTACCTCCTTTTTTTTGTTTTTTCATGTGTAAATATATATAAAATTTTAAACAAAACCCATACATGGGCTTTTTAAATTGATTTTTGAATAGCATAATTGCTGTATGCAAAATGTGGTTGATAAAAAATTTTTAAAAACTCTTGGAAATAGAGTTAGGCAACTACGATTAAAAAAAAATATTACTCAGGAAGAACTTGGTTTTAGAATAGGTAATTCTGGTAAACAGATAGGTAGGGTAGAAAGAGGAGAACACAATGTATCTACTTGTATGATATATGCTATATCAAAAGCACTTGATACTCCCTTGAAAGATTTTTTTGATTTTGAGATAGAAAAATAGTTATACTACCTCTTCAAACTGGTAGCTGTAGAGTTTTTTGTAGTAGCCATCCTTTTGTAACAGCTCATGGTGAGTACCTTCTTCTACTACCATACCTTTGTCAATTACTAAAATTTTATCGGCATTTTGTATGGTAGATAAACGGTGGGCTACAATAATAGAAGTGGTGTTTTGCGTAAGCACTTCGGTAGCATGTTTTATCAATGCTTCAGATTCACTATCTATAGAAGAGGTAGCCTCATCTAAAATTAATATTTGCGGCTCGTGTACATATGCTCGGATAAACGAAATTAATTGTCGTTGTCCGGAAGAAAGTAATGCACCACGCTCTTTTACATTGTAATGATAACCTCCTGGCAGTCTGGAAATAAAATCGTGTGCTCCAATTTTTTTGGCAGCATCAATTACTCGTTCCTCGCTAATATCATCACTATAAAGCGTAATGTTGTTTAAAATAGAATCTGAAAACAAGAAAACATCTTGCAACACCACTGCCATAGATTTTCTGAGGTGGTTGAGTTCTATATCGTTTATATTAATATCATCAATGTAAATGTTGCCTTTGTTTATTTCATAATACCTGCCCAATAAATTAATAATAGACGATTTTCCTGCTCCTGTTGCACCAACCAATGCCAACGATTGTCCTTTGTTGATGGTAAATGAAATGTCTTTCAGTACCCATTCTTCGTTGTTGTAGGCAAACCACACATTTTCAAAACGGATATTACCTTTTAGTTCGCTAAAGGTTTGTGTTCCTTGGTTGCTTATAGCATCTTCAGTATCTAACACTTTAAAAACCCTTTCGGAGCTTACCATTCCCATTTGTAAAGAGTTAAAACGGTCGGCTAACTGACGAATAGGGCGGTACAACATATAAATAAAAAAAGTAAAGGCGAAAATTTCTCCCGGTTCGGCAACTTCTAAAGAAACCTCTTTAAAACCATACCACACCAATAATGCAACAGAAAGAGCAGATAAAATCTCTACCAACGGAAAGAAAATGGAATACGCCCAAACACTTTTAATGTGTGCATTTCGATGTTTTTTATTGATGTCGGCAAAAAGCTCGCTTTCAATTTTTTCTCGGTTAAAAATTTGCACAATAGACATGCCTGTAATATGCTCCTGCACAAAGGTGTTTAATATAGAAACTTGGTTTCTCACTTCCTGAAAAGCATCTTTAATGGCACGTTTAAACATGTTGGTTCCAATTAGTAAAATAGGAATGGGAACAAGCGTAATAAGTGCTAAATCCCAATTGATATAGAACATACAAATAACAGCAGAAATGATTTTAAGTAAATCGCCAAGAATTACTAAAATTCCTGCAGAAAACATTTCGGCAACGGTTTCAATATCAGAAACTGTACGGGTTACTAATCTACCTATCGGGGTTTGATCGAAATACTTGGATTTAAAATTAACAACATGTTTAAAAACTTCATTTCTAATGTCTTTAATAATGTTCTGACCAACCAAATTGCCATAATAAGTAAATACATATTGCAAAATGGTTTCTAAAATTAAGATACCAATTAACCACATGGTAATATGGAATAAGCCTAACTCATCTTTGGTTTCAATGTTTTTATTTACAGCAACCTGTATTAATAATGGACGAGCAACAGAAACTACAGCCAATACAATACTCAAAAAAGCAGTAAGGTAAAACATGCCCTTATAAGGAGCAACATATCGCATTACCCGATTAAAAAGTTTGAAATCAAATGCCTTTCCTGATACGCTTTCCATGGTTTTATTAGTTAATAGTTATTTGTTATTGGTTAATAGTTATTGGTTAATAGTTCCTTGTTATCCGATTAACAATTAACGATTAACCTTTAACTTCTTTCAAAAACGGATATCCAATTTTAGTTAAAAATAAGCCGTGGGCGGGAACAGATTTTCCGGCATTACTTCTGTTTTTTGAAGCAATGATTTGAGTTAGTTCTTCCACTTTAATTTTTTGCTGACCAACATCTAGCAGTGTTCCTACAATTGCTCGCACCATATTTCTTAAAAACCTGTTGGCAGTTATGGTAAATATAAGTTGTTCGCTATGGCTTTTCCAATACGCCTCAGTAATATGGCATATATTGGTAAACGTATCGGTTTTACTTTTGCTGAAACAAGAAAAATCGGTTTCCTGAATAAGCAATTCGGCTGCCTCATTCATTTTTTCAACATCCAACTTATAAGGGAAATAATGAGCCAATTCGGTTGTAAAAGGATTTTTAGTGGTTGTAATTCGGTACTCGTAAGTTCGGTAGGTAGCACTAAATCGAGCATGATCATCTTCTTTCACCTCAAAAATTTGCTTACAAGCAATGTCTGTTGGTAAAAAGCTGTTCAGCTTAAAAAGTAGTTGAGCAGTATCAATAGGTTTGTCGCTATCAAAATGAGCAAAAAGTTGCTCTGCATGTACGCCTGTATCTGTTCTTCCTGCTCCAGTAATCATAATTTCTTCTTGCAATAATGTACTTAGTGCTTTGTTTATTTCTTCTTGTACACTGTGGGCATTTTGCTGAACTTGCCAACCATGATAGTTGGTGCCTTTGTAAGCGAGTTCAACAAAATATCTTGCCATGGTAAATTGGGTTAAAAATTTCTGCAAAAGTAAGCAATAGTTAGATAAATAGTTGAGGTGTTGAGCTAGTTTAAGCGTTTAGGTTGTTAATAGTTCTGAAAAGTTTTAAGTTGTGATGTGGAATGAATGTAGCGAGCGACATTGCTTGAAATAAAGCTAGATTAGCGTAAGTTCAGTGAAGCTAAATCTATTTTCGTAGAATTTGGATTCTTAATTGTGTATATTGGATTCAAAGTAAGAAGATTTCTCGACTGCATTTTTCTGTTTGCTATAGCAATCGAAAAATATTGCTCGAAATGACATTAGAGGGAATGTACTGCTAATTGAATGCTTCTCGAACTACTTAAAATTAATAGGCTTCATATCTAAATTATAAAAAGTAAAGGTCCAGATATCTGTCCATTCTTGTATTAATTTAGCTTTAGATTTTCCTGCTCCGTGTCCGCCTTGGGTATCAATTCGAATAAGTGTTGGGTTTTTTCCTGTATTTGCCTGTTGAAGAGTAGCACCAAACTTAAAAGAATGAGCAGGAACCACCCTGTCATCATGGTCGCCAGTAATAATCATAGTAGCCGGATATTCCGCTTTTTTAAGGTTGTGTAATGGTGAGTATTTGTACAAATAGTGAAATTGTTCTTCATCTTTACTGCTACCATATTCTACCGCCCATGCCCAACCGATAGTAAATTCGTGGTAACGCAGCATATCCAACACACCAACCATAGGAATAGCTACTTTTGCAATATCAGGTTGTTGAGTCATTACAGCACCAATGAGCAATCCGCCATTGGAACGTCCGTGTATGGCTAGTTTTTCTGTTGAGGTATATTCTTTATTCTTTAAAAAGTTGGCGGCAGCAATAAAATCATCAAAAACATTTTGTTTATTTTCTAGCATACCTGCTTTGTGCCATTCTTCGCCATACTCGCTACCACCTCTAATATTGGCAACAGCATAAATGCCTCCGTTTTGCATAAATACGGCTTTACTTACATCAAAAGTTGGTTTTACACTAATGTTAAACCCCCCATAAGCATAAAGCATACAAGGGTTTTTACCATTTAATTCAATATCTTTTTTATGTGAAATAAACATGGGGATTTTTGTTCCGTCTTTACTTTCATAAAACACTTGTTTGGTAACATATTCTTCAGTTTTAAAAGCTACTTTAGGTTCAAAATAGAGATCTGTTTGTACTTCATCTAAATTTACTTGATAGATTTTTGTAGGGGAAATGTAACTGCTAAAAGTAAAGTAGGCAGTAGGTTGAGTTCTCTTTCTGCTTACTCTTCCTGCAATACCAATTCCCGGCAACTTCAACTCTTTTAATAATTCACCGTCAAAAGAATATACTTCTATTTTCGATTGAACATCTTTAAGATAATTTACAAATAGTTTATCACCTGCAATGCTAACATTTTCAATAACATATTCTTTTTCAGGAATAAGTTCTTCCCACTGTTCCGGTGAGGATTGTTCTATAGTGGCAAATACAATTTTTTTGTTGGGAGCATTGTAATTGGTAATAAAAAATAGTTTTTCTTCTTCATTGCCAATAAAGCTTGTTTCGTTATCAAAATTCTCGATAAACGGAATAAAGTTACTTGTTGGTTCTTCAAGGTTTTTAACATAAATAATATTGCCACTTGTCCCTTCGGAAGCACTAACAATTAAAAATTTTTCATCTTCGGAAACTCTAGCTCCAAAGTTTCGGGTAGGATTTGCTTTACTTTCAAAAATAATTTTATCTTTTTTTTGTTCAGTACCTAATTCATGGTAATATACTTTATGAAATTCATTTTTGGCAGCCAATTCTTCCCCTGATTTTGGCGGAGCATAACCGCTGTAATAAAAACCGTTTTTATGCCAAGAAACTCCCGAAAATTTTACCCATTGAATATGGTCGCTAAGCAATTTTTTTGTCGCAATTTCCATCACTCTAATTGCTGTCCAATCTGAACCCGACTCAGAAATGCCATAAGCTAAATATTTTTCGTCTTTAGAAACACTAGTGAATTTAACTGCCACAGAGCCGTCTTCTGATAGCGTATTGGGATTGAGTAACACTTCTTCAACATCAGACTCAGTTTTTAAAATATAATATACACTATGGTTTTGCTTACCATCGTTTTTGGTAAAAATAGAGAAGTTCTCGTAATGGTTGGGGATACCTTTGGTTTCATAATCCCATAAGTTAGTCAGCTGTTTGTAAATATATTTTCGGTAAGATATTTCAGACAAATATATTTCAGTAGTTTTATTTTGTAGTTTTACCCAGCTCATTGTTTCTTCACTATTATCATCTTCCAGCCATCTGTAAGGGTCTTTTACCAGCGTGCCAAAATAATCTTCTTCAACTTCATCAGTTTTGGTTTCAGGATAAGTAATTTTTTGTTGAGCTAATAGGTTGAATAAACAAAGTTCGGTTATAAGTAGGATAAATAAATGTTTCATTTTATATGTTTTTTATTCTTGGTAAAATTAAAGATTTTACGCTGATAAAATTTTATTGGTTGATTATTGGTTACGTTTAATATTTTTTATGATTTGAATACCTTAATATTAAGAATATTCGATTAAAATTTACTATGTTTGCATAGTAAATTAAAGATAAATTATTAACCCCAAAATAACTTAATACGATATGAAAAATTTAATAGGATTAGACAAAGAAAAAACATTAGTTTTAAGAGATAAACTAAATGATTTATTGGCAGATTATCAGTTGTTTTACCAGAATTTAAGAGGGCTACACTGGAATATTAAAGGGAAAGAATTTTTTGAGCTTCATGTAAAGTTTGAGGAATTTTACAACGATGCCATTATAAAAATTGATGAAATTGCTGAGAGAATTTTAACATTAGAAGGAGAGCCATTGCATACGTATTCGGCATATTTAAAAGCTTCTGAAATTAAAGAAGAAAAAAGTGTTACGGATGGCGTAAAAGGAGTGGAGATTATAATTAAAAATTTTGGTGTATTAATTCTTAAAGAGAGAGAAATTTTAAGCTTAGCCGCTGATGCAAATGATGAAGGTACAGTAAGTTTGATGAGCGATTACATTACTGAAACCGAAAAAACACTTTGGATGTTAAATGCTTACTTGAAATAAAAATAGGATATTTTTTCATGATTCTAATTTACCACAAAAAGGCTTGGCAGTTTTGTCAGGTCTTTTTTTATCAGTTAACTAAAAAATATTAGGAACACTTCTTCTAGTCATTTTTAAATCTTGTAAAATGGCAGATTTAATTTTTATGGTAAACAAATAACTTTGTCTTACTCCAAAAGGAATCCAGTTAAAACTCATTTCCCAACAATGTAAATCTCTGTAAATATCTACTGTGGTATAGGTTAAATCTTTTGTTTCAAAATCATAACCAGAGGTAAAACCAACTTTCCATTTTTGAGTTAAGCTAAAATCTCCCGAAAAATTAAGTGTTTGAACGGTAGTAGCTTCAAATTGCGGTTTTGAATAACGGACGTTGTAACTTACATTTAATGTCCAAGGCACATTAAAATCTATGTATGCCTGTGGGTTTGATCTGATATAAGCTAATTCTTCTTCAGTTCCGTAATTGCTAGTTTTTTCTTCTTTATTGGCAGTATTGGTTTTACTTCTTAACGAAAATCCAACAGCTAAATTAGAGCTAATTAATCTACCCATTTTTCCGCTTTTGTTGTATTCAAATAAGTTAATTTTTCTACCTAAACTATCCAACTGGTAAGGATCGAGCTGAGCATTATAATTTAAAGTAATTACTCTAAAAATGTTGGTACGAGCATCAATGTTAATGTTACTCCAATTTAAAGAATCAGCAATCATGTTGTAACTGCTTCGGAAACCTAAGTTTTCTAGTAGTTTTATTTTTTTGTCTTCGCCCAGACTATCTTTTCTATTTCTCACTTTCATCTCAAAGTTGTTGAGTAAACCTAGGTTAATATTTCCTGCCTCTTGTCGGTTATTATTGCCATAAATACCATTTTGAAAGATGGAGTATTCAAATTCGTTGTTTAAAGAATCTCTATACGTTTCTATACCTTGGGTATTTTCAGGAATGTAGGAAAACCCAACTGATGGCGTTGCAACATGTCGGATAGCCTTAATTACTTTACTTTTATATTGATACATACCATATAATTTAGTGGTAACATTTACATTCAAATCATAAGCACCTGTTCTTACAAAACCATTTACGGTATCAACAACTAATTCATTACTATTGTCATCCCATCTTTTTTCTAGGGATTCTATGTACCATGTTTCACTAAAATTGGCAGCGGGGTTTACGGTAAAATGCTTGAACATTTTCATAGAAGTACTAATAGGGATGCTGTGTCTCATTCCTGTACGGAATTGTTTGCTTAATGCTTCCATGTTGTTAAGAGTAAAAAGAGAATCTCCTGCCGTAACTTCATTCTTCATGTTCATGGAGTAACTTACTCCGAAATTGTCAAGAAAATCATTTCTTTTTCCCGGTTTATTGGTTTTCAGCGGTTGAAGTCGGCTAACATTAAAAGCTAACTCCGGTAAACGAACGGTTACTGATTTCGTTTGTACGTTTTGACTATGAAATCCATTTAAGGCTAAGTTGAAAGGTTTTCCGTCCCAAGATTTTTTATATGAAACAGTAGAATTAAAAGAGGCACTTAAGAAATCTTGTCCGCTACTATTAAAGTTGTTTGTAAAATTTTGACTTGTTCCAATATTTACGTTCGCAGAGAAATTACTTGTCGGTCTGGCTTTTGGATCTTGGGCATGATTCCATCTAAAAAAGAAATCTTGTTTTTCAGAATAATTGGATAAGCCTTCGATGCCATTTTTAAAGGTAGAAAACCTAACATCTAAATTACCACTGTAGCGATATCTGTTTTTGTAATTAGAAATGAAATTTCCTGCCCAACTTCCTTTAGAATAAATATCTCCGGTAAGTTGTAGGTTAAGTTTATCACTAACTCCCCAATAATAACCACCATTTAGCAAGAAAAATCCGTACTGACCGCTTTCTCCGGGAGTAGGAATTAAAATGCCTGATTGTTGTTTGTCGGTATTCGGAAAAAAGCCAAAAGGAATGCCAATTGGCGTAGGAACATCTTCAATAACTAAGTTTGCCGGACCAGTTACAATTTTGTCTTTTGGTATAATCTTCAATTTAGAAGCACTAAAATAATAATGAGGATGTTTTTCGTTGCAAGTGGTATATTTTCCATGTCTAATATACATTACGTTATCAGGGGTTTTATACACTTTTTTGCCATGGATATAGCTTTCTCCTTCATGTGTCATCACTTCGGTAATAATGCCTTTTTTGGTTTTAAAATTGTATTTTATTTCATGGGCATTAAAAACTTTTCCGGCTTCTTTCATTACAGGTTCGCCATAAAACTTTCCTAAAGAATCTTGTTTTCCTCTGGCAATTACAATATTGGAATCTATGTTTATTTCAACTTCTTCAGCTTTTAATTCGATATCATCGTAATAAACTTCAACGTTTCCATATAAATAGACCATCTTATTTTTCATATCAAACCTAATGGAGTCAGTTGATTTGTAATGGAGTTTTGATGATAAGGCATCTTTAGAAATAGAGCTGTCGGGTACTAAATGCGTAGTAGAATCCGTTGTTGTTTCTTGTGCAACTAAAAAAGAGCTTCTACCAAATAGTACTATCGTTAGTAATAACAATAAAACTGTCAATTTTTTGTTGGTATGAAACTTGGTTGCTTGCACAAAAAAATAGATTTCTTAAAGAGGTGTTTTTTAGTGAATTAATTCTTGATAATTATTAACATTAAGGTTGTGATAAAACAAAACTTTTTTAATGAGGCTTCAAAGCTAAAAAAAATAAATTTGACATTAATAAAACCTAGGTTTTTAACATTTTTATAAATGCGTGATATAGTGAGTAATAAGATTTTCTGGTTTTTTGCAATTGTTGTTTTTTTTATAACGACATCATTTTCTATAAATTTTGATGAAGATTCTTTCTACGGCATAAAAACAGTGGTTATAGATGCCGGGCATGGAGGTCATGATGGTGGTTGTCAAGGTTCTTTCTCAAATGAAAAGGATGTTGCTTTATCGATTTCCTTGAAATTGGGAAAATATATTGAAGAAAATTTTAAAGATGTAAAAGTAATTTATACTCGAACCACAGATGTTTTTGTGAAATTAGATGAAAGAGCTAAAATTGCCAATAAAGCTCAAGCAGATTTGTTTATTTGTATTCATGTAAATTCAGGGCCATCAACTGCTATGGGGACAGAAACTTACGTAATGGGGTTGCACAAAACAGAATCGAACCTTAATGTTGCTAAAAGAGAAAACTCTTCAATTCTTTTAGAAGATGATTATGAAACTCGATATGAAAATTTCGATCCTAATTTACCTGAATCTTACATTGTTTTAAATTTAAGACAAAGTGCTTTTCTTGATCAAAGTTTAAATTTTGCAGCTAAGGTTCAATCTCAGTTTAAAGATAGAGTCGGTAGAATTGATAGGGGAGTGAAACAAGCCGGATTTTTGGTATTACATCAAACCAATATGCCAAGTGTTTTAATAGAAACAGGTTTCTTAACCAACAAAGAAGAAGAGAAGTTTTTAAATTCAGCTGTTAATCAGGATTATATGGCATCTGCTATTTACAGAGCTTTTAAAGAATACAAGCAAGAGTTTGATGAAAAAGAAGTTAAACCCGAACAATTGAAACCGGAAAAAGAACAAATTTTAGAAGAAAAAACTCCTGAAAAAGAAGTTTCATCAACTAAAAAAGATAAAAAAAATAAAGAAGAAACAGGCTTGATTTTTAAAGTGCAAATAGCCACTTCATCTCAAAAAAAAGAATTAATTCCGGAAAATTTTAATGGTATTGAAGCTGTTAGTTATTATGAAGCAGGTGGAATTTATCGTTATACAGTTGGAAATGAAAAAAGTATTGAAGCAGCAAATATTTTGCAATTAAAGCTTAAAGAAAAAGGATTTACAGATGCATTCATAGTAGCGTTCAATAATGGAAAAAGAATCTCTCTTAGTGAGGCGTTGAACATGAAATAAATAATATGATTTATACCACTAATAATGTTTGGTATATAAAATCACTTTCACGATATTTGCACATAATAACTAAAATGAAACGAGTCATGGTTATGCCTTTAATACAAAAAAAATTGATTATTGGCGAGTTACATCTGACCTATTGAAAAAACAAGAAAAAACAGATGAAAATTTCAAAAGAAGTTAAGGTTGGATTTGTGTCAATAGTAGCAATAGCTATATTGGTTTGGGGCTATAATTATTTGAAAGGCACTAATCTATTCAATTCTAATAAAACAGTTTACACAGAGTATCCATTTATTGGAGGATTGGCAAAATCATCTCCGGTTATTGTAAATGGTTTCCAAGTAGGTTTGGTAAGTGATGTTTACTTTAAAGAAGATCAATCCGGAAACTTAATGGTGGAGTTGGTAATTACAGACAGAGATCTAAAAATTCCAAGTAACTCTGTGGCCAACCTTATAAGCTTGGATTTACTAAGTTCTAAAGGTATTGGGTTAACGTTGGGAGATTCTAATGTAGAATTAGTTGATGGAGATACTATCAAGTCTCATTTTGAGAAATCAATGTTGGATGATGTTTCTGAGCAACTGTTACCTATGAAACAAAAAGCAGAAAAATTGATGATTTCTTTAGATTCCACAATTATAGTTTCAAAAACTACTTTAGAAAACTTAAACAAACTTTTTGATGAACAAAATCAACGAAATTTAAAGTTATCTTTGATTTCACTTAAAACAACACTGGAAAAATTTCAAACTTTTGCAGATAATGCTAACGCTACCATGAATACCTTGAAACCTACCGTGAAAAAATATGGTGATTTAGCAGATTCATTAAAACAAGTTGATATTAAAACTACCTTGGAAAAAGCTAATAAAACCTTTGAAGAAATTACTGCGGTAATGCAGAAAATGAACAATGGAGAAGGCACTATGGGACAATTAATGACCAACGATTCCTTATACAAAAACTTAGAAAGTGTAACACGAGATTTAGATAAGTTGTTGATAGACATGGAAGCTAATCCGAAAAGATATGTTCATTTCTCAATTTTTGGAAGAAAAGATAAACGGGATTGATTGGATTAGAAATTAGAAATTAGAAATCAAACAATTAACAATAAGTAACGATTAACCAATATATGGAAATATCAAGTATCATTTTTGTAATACTGTTGATTGTGGCAGGAGGCTTATTTGCTAAAAATCTTAACACAATTATTAGAAACATTAAGTTAGGGAAAGACTTAGATAGAAACGATAGAAAAAAAGAACGTTTCAGCTTAATGGCTCGTGTAGCGTTGGGACAATCTAAAATGGTAGTTCGTCCATTTGCAGGATTTCTACATATTATTGTTTATATTGGTTTTATCATCATTAATATAGAAGTGTTAGAAATTGTTCTTGATGGAATGTTGGGAACACACCGTCTGTTTGCATTTATGGGAAGTTTTTACCATTTCCTTATTGCTGCTTTTGAAGGCTTGGCATTATTGGTTTTAGTAGCTTGTGTGATTTTTTTAGTAAGAAGAAATGTATTGAGAATTAAACGTTTTTTTGGAAAAGAAATGACCACTTGGCCAAAAACAGATGCTAACCTAATTTTGATTACCGAAATATTGTTGATGAGTGCTTTCTTAATAATGAATGCAGCCGATGCTCAACTTCAAGTGTTAGGTAGTGAGCATTACACTAATGTAGGGTCATTTCCAATAAGTAGACAACTCATGGGTGCTTTTGCAGGAATGAATGAGTCTTCATTAATTATGTTGGAAAGAGGAGCTTGGTGGTTTCATATTATTGGAATTTTTGCTTTCTTAAATTATTTGCCTTACTCTAAGCACTTCCATATTTTATTGGCTTTCCCAAATGTGTTTTACGCTAAATTAACTCCAAAAGGTCAGTTAGATAATTTAGCTTCGGTTAAAAAAGAAGTAGAAATGATGTTCGACCCAAGTGCCGATCCTTATGCTGCACCTGCTGATTCAGAAGGAGAACCACAACGATTTGGAGCTAAAGATGTAACCGATTTAACGTGGAAACAATTGATGGATGCTTACACTTGTACGGAATGTGGACGTTGCACAGATGTTTGCCCGGCAAATATTACAGGAAAAGTACTTTCTCCACGAAAAATAATGATGGATACCAGAGATAGGTTAGAGGAAGTAGGCAAAGGAATTGATAAAAACGGTAAAGATTTTAATGATAATAAATCCTTATTAAGAGATTATATTTCAGAGGAAGAATTACTGGCTTGTACAAGTTGTAATGCTTGTGTACAGGCTTGTCCGGTAAATATTGATCAACTTTCTATTATTGTAGATTTGAGAAGGTTTTTGATTATGGAAGAATCGAAAGCACCTGCCGAATGGACAGGTATCTTTACCAATATAGAAAATAACGGAGCTCCATGGCAGTTTGCCCAAGCCGACCGTTTAAATTGGAAAAACGAAAATTAAAAATAGGTTTGATGTTTCAAGTTCGATGTTGGAAGTTACTAAACATTGAACCTCAAACCTCAAACCTCAAACTTATAGTTTATGAGTGAATTAAAAGTGCCAACAATGGCGGAAATGATGGCTTCGGGACAACAACCCGATGTATTGTTTTGGGTGGGTTGTGCCGGAAGTTTTGACGATAGAGCTAAAAAAATAACGCGTGCTTTTGTAAAAATATTAAATAATGTTGGGATAAACTTTGCCGTTTTGGGAACAGAAGAAAGCTGTACAGGAGATCCCGCCAAACGTGCCGGAAATGAGTTTTTATTTCAAATGCAAGCCATGGGAAATATTCAGGTGTTGAATGCTTATGAAATAAAAAGCATAGTTACCACTTGTCCACATTGTTTTAATACCTTAAAAAACGAATACCCTGAATTAGGTGGAAATTATGAAGTAAAACATCACTCACAATTTTTGCAAGAATTAATAAATGAAGGAAAATTAACTGTTGAGGGAGGTGTTTTTAAAGGTAAAAAAATTACTTTTCACGACCCGTGTTATTTGGGAAGAGCTAACGATGTATATGAAGCACCAAGAAATTTAATTGAAAAATTAGATGCTGAGCTGGTGGAAATGAAAAGATGTAAATCTAACGGTTTATGTTGTGGAGCAGGTGGAGCTCAAATGTTTAAAGAAGCTGAAAAAGGAAATAAGGAAGTCAATATTGAACGTACTGAAGAGGCGTTAGAAATACAACCCAACATTATTGCAACAGGCTGTCCATTTTGTATGACAATGATGACAGATGGTGTAAAACTCAAAGAAAAAAGTACCGAAGTACAAGTTTTCGATTTAGCAGAGTTAATCGCTCAAGCTAAAGATTTGTAGATTCAGTTCACTAATGTTTTTACTCAGTCTATAATGCTTTTATTCGTGTATTAGTGGCTATATACTAAGAATTAGCTTAATTTTGTAGTTCAAAACCTTAAAAAATGAACAACGATTATATTCAATATCCTGATAATGCTAAAGTATGGATTTACCAAAGCGACCGTCATTTTAATGAAGATGAAAAAAAGCACATTCAAATTTGTATAGACGATTTTATTGATACCTGGGAATCGCATGGAAACATGGTAAAAGGAACGTTCACTATTTTATATGATGCGCTTATTGTATTATTTGTAGATGAACAAGGCGATACGATGTGTGGTAGAGCTCAAGATGCATCTGTAAAACTAATGAAGGAATTAGAACAAGAATTAGAATTGAGTTTGTTAGACAGAATGAATCAATCTTATAAAGAAGGTGAAAAAGCTGTTTTAATAAAGTTAAACGACTTTGAAACACTTTATAACGATAATAAAATTAACGATGAAACCATCGTGTTTAACAATACCATTACCACAAAAAAAGAATTTGATACTACTTGGGAAGTGCCATTAAAAAATAGTTGGCATAAGCAGTTGGTTGGGATTACTACTAATTAATTTAGAATTACTGCTTTTAGTCCTAAATAGTAAGAAGATACAACATAAACAATAGAAATCCCCATAAAAAGGTATAACAAAGTCCAAAAATACAAAGGATGAATGGTGTAACCTGCAAACCAGAGCATCATCATAGCAAATAAACCTAATAGTGCAGCTAATGCAAGTATTAAAATAGAAATTAAGAAAATAATTAATATTCTTTTAGCATGAATTTGTCTGGTAGTTTTTCCCTCTAGATGTTTTATAAGTAAGGGGATAACATAAGGAACATATAACATTACAGCAGTTATTATAAGTTTTCCTGCTAACGTTTTTTTAGGTTTATAATCCTGTTGGTAATAATCTTCCGTTTTGGTAGTGTCTGTAATTAATAAATTGTTAGAAAATGTTAAAGCTGCATATTCAGGATATTTTTTAGCGACAGCAGGCTTTTTTACTTTTTTTATTGAAGCAATTTTTTCAAAAGTTATTGAGGTATAATTACTTACTGTATTATTTTCTTTTTTATTTACAGGGATAAAATTATTTTCTGTATTGACACTATCTATAGGCTCGTTTACAGCAATAGTTGTTGCTTTTAGTTCTTTTTGAGTCTTAAAATTAGGTAAGTACTTGCGTTTTGCAAAATGAGAAGAATTATTACAGGCAAATAAGCCAATTATTAAGCAACCATAAATTATAAAAGTAAAATTTCTCATGGTAATTAATTACTAAATATTGGCTGTTAACTGAATGATAATACTATTTTTCAGATAAGCTCTTTTCTGTAATAGAAAGTATTTTAGTTGTAATATTTAACCGTTTTCTTAATTTTTTGCAATGTATTAGGTTAATTAATGAAAACAGTAATAGTATCTATTTTTGAAGGACAAGCAGGTAGAGCATAACTAAACATTTCTCTCTTTATTATATCATCATTTGTAAGTCCCCCTTTAGTTATGTCATATAAACCTTTAACGTTAACAATATTCATGTTGTCATAAGTTTGAGGAGAGAGTTCAGCATAATTATTGACTTGTGGAAATGTAGTGTCTGAAAGAGGTGCTGGTATTTTTATTCTATATGCTCCTTGGTGAATAGATAATTGTAATGTGTCTCCTGCACTATAAGGATTATTTACTTTTATACGATAAACAAAAGAAGTGGTAGGTCGAGCTATAAAACTACCTAAATGAAGTTCTTTATTGTTGGGGATTGGAATACCTTTTAAAATAGATGTTCCACTACTGTAAGCACGTAGTTCTGTGCCACCTTTTTTTTCTATATTTAAATAAAAAGAACCATTCGCATCTGTATTAAAAAAATAAGTGTCGAAACAAGGGGTTGTTTTTGCGCAACTTACTTGTACATCTGCGGCTATGCTAAAATTGGCTAAAGGCTTGCCACTACAATCATCTATAATAGTACCACTAAGCACCATGCCTTCTTCTTTTTTTTCTTTTTTACAGCTTACAGAACCTATAATAAAAATAATAGCGGATATGTATAATAAAGTTTTCATAGCGAAATAGTTTAGGAGATTAGTAAATAATTAATTTGTTGGTTTTAGAGAAATGATTCGTTTCTAACTGAATAAAATAAATACCTTTAGCTAACTTCATTTTTCCAACAGAAAGGGTATGGTTGATTTTTTTATTGGTAATATTTAATTGCTTAGTAAAGAGTTGTTTTCCACTCAAATCGTTTACGCTAATTTTAGCAGAAGGTTCGTCATAGCTAAAAGTAGCATCTATAACTAGGTAACCGTTGGCAGGGTTAGGATAAATATTTAAACCAGCATTATTAGTTGTTTTTTCTTTTTCTATCGGATAAGCCAGACGAGCAGAAGGAGCAGTACAGCAAATGCCATAAGGTTCATCCATATCCGTATAATCAGGAGAATTGAGGTAATTAATAGTTAATCCTGGACTTGGAGATTGAGAACCACTATCGTAATAAAACGTAGCAAACCCACCTGATGCAATATCAAAATCATCTTCTTTAGAGAAGACACCACCACCTAAAGTTGTAATTGAAGGAGGTTGACTAGGATATTCATAATAAGGATTTCGTTCATTTACTTTAATGTCAAACTCTGTCCTGTAGGTGGTGGTTCTATTGGTTATAAAGTTTTCTAAATAGAGTTCTTCATCGCCAATTTCTTGAGCAAGAAAAGTACGTTTGGCTTCATAGTTTCCTATATCAGCACATGTAAAGTAAGCATATTCTTCATTTGTTTGTGGAGTAGCTCCTGCTGCTGGTTGTTGAGTAAGATTAAACACAAAACTATTATCATTTCTATTAGCTGTATGTAGATGATTATACCATACATATTGTCCTGACAAATGATTATAGCCTTGTTGTACTACCTGACCTGAAATTATATCAAATGGTGTATTGGCAAGTTTGGTATTAATGTTTTCATTGAGAATGTCATTATTAAAGGCTTGGCTACCTCTATAATCTAAAGCGGATTCAAGCGGAACAAAACAAAAACCTGTTCCATTGCTTTGTAAACTCATATCTACACTAAAACCTAAGAAACCTCCAAATAAGTTCCAATTACCGTTATATGAGACATTATTCATATCAAATATATTGATATTTCCACCTGCTGTTACACAAGTAGGTTGTGTGCTTAGTGCGTATGAGTAAAATAAAGGAATAATAGGTGCATATCCATAAGTTATTTTAATACCCCATAGTTTTATTTTTATTTTAAATCGATTATGACCAAGTGACGCATTTATAATTTCGCCATTCCCATTAGGGTTTGTTCTAGCTTTTGCTTGTGCACCCAAAAAGTCAAATGGAATCCATAAAATTTTAACTTGTGTACTAAGTTCAAAATCAAAAATATAATCATTGTAATTTCTTGAGGAGTTAGTGTTGGGGTCTTGTTGAGGAGAGCCATCAAGAGCCCCATCTGCTAAAGCTACCATTTTTGCATGTGTAGGTACACCATCATTTGGGTATGTTTTTAATTGATTATAGAAGCTATTATGACTACTATTAGGGCTGTAAGTATTAAAGGCAAATAAATTGGCACCAGGATGGGCATACCATTTTAATAATTGACGAGGAGATTTTTTATTTAATATTTGAACAATTGAAAGTTGAGGAATAGAGGCAGTAATTAAAGCAGTGCCAGGGATAAGCTGACCTAACGTTGTTTCAAAAAAACGATAAACATATTGGTAAGCTAACGGAATATTAGCACCTTGGTGTGGTGAATCTATTGTGATTAATAAGCGGGTGTTGTGATTAAGGTGTAGAAATTGGTCATCTAATAATTCTTCCCAAGCAGTAGGAAAGTCTGGGTTTTGTGCCAAGTAAATTTGATTGTATGGATCAGCGTTTTCTACAAAAAAAGGAGAAAAATCTAAGGTTTGGTAATCACCAGATTCCATAAAGTTTAAGGTAAAGCGAGCTATAACCCCACCCATACTGATGCCGACAATTACAAATTCTTCATCATTGTCTGAATTTGCTTTTAAATATTCAATTAAGCACAATAAATTAAGGGCATTATACCTCATATCCGTTTTAGAATCTTTCCAATCTACCACATAATAACTATAACCAAAATTTTGTAAGTGTTGTAATTCTTCTCGAGTTATATTGTCGTAGTAAATTTGTTCAATTCCTGTTCTTTGTGAAGGAATTTCATCCATTAAATCAAAACCTTCTACTAAAATTATTTTCTTTTCTTTTCCAGTGCTTTCTACTTGACAAGAGCTATAAACACCTACATTCATTCCCGGTATATTGTTAAGCACATAATCTGGGCGAATAGGTAAGGAATTATTATTGATAAATAATCTTGAGGTGGAACTTTTAACAACACCTGGTGCTTCTATATTATATAACCGAGTTTGAATTACTTTTTCTCCATTAGTTGGATATTCAACTGTAATATAACTTGTAGTATTAGGATTTATAGTTATAAAACCATTGCCATCACCAAAATCTATTTGTAGTTCATTTGGAGTGTAATAATCATAAATGGTATTGCCATCTCTAAAAATAAAATCAGGATTAATTGCAAAAGTTACCTCTAAAAAGTTGGCTTGATGGAGCATTGGTGTTGCAATAAAAATATTATCAACAGTATAAGGAGAGGCTATTGGTGTTGAATGGTCTAGGAAGTAGTTATTGGTTGTGTCAAAAACAAAATAATTTGGAGTATTAATAGCATCATATTTAACTCTATAAAACTGCCAATCCATAATTCCCATAGGAATAGTGTCTGGACCATAATTATTGGCATCAACCATTAAATCATTAAAAGGTTCTTGAGTAAGTGTGTCATGTGCAGCATAATACATCTCTTTATACACTTGATACCATTGCATTTGATGAATAGTATCAGGATTGTTAATTTGATACAACAGACTATCAGCTAGTTTTGCAGAACGTTCGTTTAAAAATAGAATGTCATTATCTGGGTAAGTTATTTGGCTAAAGATATGTCTAAGTTCAAGGTTTGCACTATCTAAATACTGATATTGTGCGTATGATTTACTACTTAAAGTATAGCCAAAGAAAAGAACAATTATTACCAAAAATGATTGTGTTTTGTAAAATGTTTTCATAAGCGGATTATTAATATTGTCAGACAAATATATAACATTCTTTAACACTTTTTTCAGTATTTATACGTAATAAAACTAAGTATTTTCACTTAAAAAAAATTATATCATTTCTTCTTAAAAGCATTAATCGCATTTCTAGTAAAATCAGAAAGCACTAATTTACCACTCATAGCTGCACGTTCGCTAAGTAAGGTATCCCAATGTTCTGTTCCCTCCCAAAATACTTTTTTCAGCATGCTCATCGCTTCAGGGTTAGATTGAGCTAACTTATTTGCTAATACTTCAATGGCTTCATCCATTACTTCAATAGAATCAAAAATTTCGGCATATAATGATTTTTCTTTAGCCCATTCAGCAGAATACCACTCGGTAGCATTAATGGCTAACATACTCATTGCTGAAGTTCCTATTTTTCTTTTCACAGCAGGACCAACCACAAAAGGGCCAATACCAACGGCTAATTCACTTAACTTAACAGCAGCAAATTTAGTGGCATAACAATAATCAACAGCACTTGCCATACCTACACCACCACCAACAGCTTTTCCTTGTACTCGTCCAATAATAAATTTAGGACATTTTCTAGCAGCATTTATCACATTGGCAAAACCCGAGAAAAATACTTTTCCGGTTTCTATATCATCAATGGAAATTAATTCGTCAAAGCTAGCCCCTGCACAAAAAGCTCTATCTCCTTCCGATTTAAGAATAATCACTTTTACTTGTTCATTATTTCCTAGTTCGGTAATGGTATTAGCTAGTTGGTTCAATACTTTTCCGGGTAATGAGTTACTCATAGGGTGGAAAAATTTAATGGTTGCAATACCTTTTTCGTTTATTTCAAATGTTACGTTTCCTTGTTCTGTTGCGTTCATTTTTTATTAGTAGTTTAATTTCTAATTTTCAATTCAATTATTTTTCCTCCGAAAAAGTTAAAATATAGCCATTCACATCTACTATGGTAAATTCTATGGTATCGTAAAAAGTACTTTCTAAATCGGAGATAATTTCAACTTCGTTGTGGTATAACTCTTCGTGTAGTTCGGTAATACCGTCTATTTGAATGTAAAGTGTTAATCCTCCACCAGGTTTTTCACCTTTTAATCTTGGTAATTCGTTAGCTAAGCTTTTTTTAGATTGAAACATCAATACAATGTCGCCACGCTTAACCATTGCCCAGTCTAACTCTCCTTTTTCAGGAACCGTTTTTAACAAAGTGAACCCTAATATATCTGTGTAGTATTCAATGGTTTCTTCTACATCGTTTACCATTAGATTGGGAGTAAGTGATTTTAATTTCATAATACAGTTAAAAGTTTGTATAGTTTATAAAGTATAAAGTTAGTTTTCAATCGACAGTTTTTCAGTTTACAGATTATTTAAAATTCAACATTCATCACTTCTTTTAAACCGCTGTTAGTTGCAAAGTACTTAAATTTTTATAAATGCCATTTTCTTTTTTCACTAATTCTTCGTGAGTGCCTTTTTCTTTTATTTTACCATTGTCTAATACAATAATTGTGTCGGCTTTTTTAATGGTGGATAGTCGGTGAGCAATAACAATAGAAGTTCTACCTTCCATTAGTCGCTCTAATGCTTCTTGCACTAACCTTTCACTTTCAGAATCTAACGCACTTGTAGCTTCATCCAACACTAAAATAGATGGATCTTTAAGGATAGCTCTAGCAATAGCAATACGTTGTTTTTGTCCTCCGGATAATTGAATTCCTCTATCACCAACCAAGGTTTCAAATTTTTCCGGGAAACCTTCGATAAATTCTAACGCATTGGCTTTTTTAGCAGCTTCAAAAATTTCTTCGTCTGTTGCACCTGGTTTTCCATATTCTATATTCTCTTTAATAGAGCCTCCAAAAAGCATAACTTCTTGTGGTACAATTGCCATTTGATTTCTAATTTGAGATAATTGATAGTTGTTTAATTCTTTTCCATCAATAGTTATATTGCCACTTTCGGGGTCGTAAAATCTAAAAATTAATCCTGCAATAGTCGATTTTCCTGAGCCTGACGGTCCAACAATAGCAATTTGCTTACCTTGCTCCACACTAAATGAAATACCTTTTAATACTTGAATATCTCTACGAGAAGGATAAGAAAAACAAACATTATTGAACACCAAATTACCTTCAATTTTAATTTCAGGAGTTTGTTTAAGCGTAACATTTTCAGTTGTTTCGTCTAAAATATCCATTAAATTTTCTGTTGCTCCAATGGCTTTTTGCAATTGAGAAAACAAATCGGCTGCCCCGGCAAAAGAGAATCCTAACAAAGCAGAATAAATAGCAAAAGAAAGTAATTCTCCTAAGGTGATGACTTCATTTTGAACCATGTGTAAGCCGTACCAAATAATAGATACAATAGCAGCACCGGCAGCAAACATGATTAAGCCAATAAAAACTCCTCTCCACAACGCTCTTTTTATGGAAGTGCTTACGGAACTATCGATACTTTTTTTGTAGCGAAGAATTTCGAAAAATTCGTTGGCATACGCTTTAACACTAGCTATTCCGTGTAAAGTTTCATCTACAACGGTGTTAGAATCGGCAATATCATCTTGAGCTTCTTTAGATAGTTTTTTAATGTATTTTCCGAAAAATATGCCAATAATTGCTACCACTGGAATAACAGCTATCATAAAAACAGTTAGTCGAAAGGAAATGAAGAGTAAAAAGAACATTCCCACAGGAATAGTTATAAACTGACGAAGAAATTCAGCTATGGTTGTTGTAAAAGTATCTTGCAATAAGGCAATGTCAGAAGTAATTCTACTACTTAATTCTCCCACACGTCTTTTAGAAAAATAACTCATAGGTGAAGAAATTAAGTGTCTGTAGGTAGTCATTCTTAGTAATGCTAGGGCTTTGTAGGTAACCAATCCAAATAAATATACTCTTAGGAAGGATAGAATTGCGGTAACTAAGAAAATCCCTACCAATAATAAGGTAAAAGTATTTACTGTAGTTGCATCATCGGCATTTACAGAATCTATTAAATCGCCCAATACTTTTGGAAAAACCATTGTAGTAATACTTGAAATAAAAAGCACCAAAAGACCAATTATAAAAGGTATTTTAAAAGGTTTTATAAAGCGAAAAACACGCATCGCTTTTTTGATAGATTCTTTTGAAAATCGTTTTTTCTTTGCCATTAGGTTAAATTTCTTTTTAGTCTTTTACTTATGTTTATGAAACTCGTAATCTCTTTCTACTTTAGCAATTCTGGTTTTGAAGGATTTGTACCAAGTGGACTTGCCCTTTTCTTGTGCTATTTTATGTTCGGAGACTTCTTTCCATTTTTTTATTGATGCTACATCTTTCCAGTAAGAAACTGTAATTCCCAGTTCATTTCTTGCTGCTTCTACCCCTAAAAAACCTTCTTGTTTAGCAGCTAGAGCAATCATTTTGTCTGCCATTTCATTATATCCTTCGTCTGTAGTTGTTTTCGTAGAAGTAAAAATAACAGCGTAATAAGGTGGTTGGGGAGTTGTTGCAATCATGCTTATTTTTTCTTATTCTTATCTTGAAAATCTAATGATTTTACGCCAATAGCATTTAATATTTTTTTAGCAGTAATTTTTAAAGGCTCTTTTATGGAAGTAGCCAATTTCTTCATTGTGGAATCATCCGGGCGAGATACGAAACGAGAGTCACTATAATTAAACCCTTCGCCTACTTCGGTGAAATAATACGTGTAAAAGGATTTTCTTGTTTCTCCTTCAGGAATAGTTATTTTTGAGTAACCATGAGGTGAATTTTCATCGGTTAAGAAAATAACTGCTCTGTTAAAATCGCATGGAACTTTTGCTTCGCATTGTGTCATTTTTTTATTCCACAATTCTAAATCTCCACCATATTCCGGTTTCCAATTTTTATTTAAGTAAATCAACAAATTAATTCTTCTCCACAAATGTTTTGCAGGATTATAATTCACATCAATATGCACATCTACATAACTTCCATTTTGTCCTTGATGAACACCTGAACCCAACGAATCATCGGTAGTTCTAAGTCCTTCAATCCCTGTAATGGTTTCCATAAATTGATACATTTCAGGAGAACCAACTACTTTTTTTAAATCGCTAAAAGCAGGGTGGAAACGATCAAAATGATAATCTTCCGATTTGTTTTCGTTTATACTTTTTCTTTTTACATTTAAGGTATCAATTTTAGGAAAATTCTCATATAATGTGGTAGCTAATTCTTCCGTTAAGAAATTAGGCAAAACAATATATTTACAAGGTTTAGCAGTATTAAAATCTTGTTTTAATTGTTCTATTTTTTCTTGTGATAAATAGATTGGATTGATGATGTTTTGCATAACAGTTATAATAGTTAGGACAACAAAATTAACAATTTAATCATTAAAAAAAGTTGATAAAACCAAAGTGAATTTTTGCTGATCTAAATTGAATAGGGTTGTCGAATTGTTTGCCTACAGCATAACTTATAGAAAATATTCCGGCATTGGTTTCAAAATTCATCCCTACACCAAAACTATAAGGTCTGTCTAGGGTATAAGTATTGGCAGTTCTTTTCTCCCAAAATGCACCATCTGTAAACAAATATAAAAATGAATTTTGTTCTAAAATAAATCGATATTCTATTGTTTGTATACTATAAAAAGATGCGAATATAGATTCTTCATCAACACCTCTTAAGGTATGTAGTCCTCCAATTCTTAGCATTTCATTATCGAATAAATTTTCATTGTAAGTATATCCGTTTTGAGTACCTAATTTAATAACACTTCTCTTTTTTATTGGAATGTATAGTGCTAAATTTGCTTGAGCGGTATATAGG
>OJGX01000172.1_pt1 | contig 34631 bp, 27 predicted proteins | sample 1594661 | NCBI WGS metagenome assembly OJGX01 (sample SAMN05416839, study PRJEB24817) | seawater metagenome | isolation source: Sea water | place: Canada:Atlantic | collected 2013-07 | reverse complement strand
GTACTATTCCTTTACCTCCAACTGCAAAGTACAGCGGAGCTTTCTTGGTATTGATTTTTGCTAATTCTTCTAAAGAAACATCTGTAAACTTTCGAGCTACCTTTACACCTTCTTTATTCGCTATTAATTCTAATGCGATGAGTGTGTAACTGTCTTTGGAGTTGTAAATCACCTCAACACCAAAAGCAGTTTGTCCTCTTATGAATTGATATTTATCTAAAAAATTGAGCATTAATAAATTACTGTGGGTTTTATAAAAATGTTAAGTTTACTCCTTGATTTTTCTTTGGTTCTGCTGCTAAAAAACCATTTGATAATAGGAATACGAGATAAAAAAGGTACACCACTTCCCGACTCTCGTGTCGCTTTTTCTTCTAATCCGCCCAACAATACCATTTCTTGATCTTTCACCCTAATATAAGAGGTAAAATCTCTTGAAACACTTCCGGGAGGAGCTCCCGGTTCTATTTTTTCAGTAAAATCCGATTGGTTGACAGATATTTCTAAGGTAATTTGATCATCTCCGGATACAAAAGGTTTTATAGTAATTGATAAGTCAGCATTGACTGATTTATAGGTTTTTGTGGTAATGTTTTGAGTAGATGTATTGGTAATTACATTGTTGGTTTGCTCAAAGTAATACTCAGTATTTCCGATACTCATGGTGGCTTCATGTCCATTAAGGGTTGCCAATTTTGGGGTAGATTTTACATTCAAAATCCCTTGTGATTCTAACGCCTTAATATTCACATAAAAATTAGGGGTTACTTTTCCCAAATTCAATATACCATATCCATTAAAACTCTCTATTAAATCATTGATAGAAGAACTGCTCAACGACATATTGGTTTCCGGGAAAACTTTTCCTCCTGTTTCAGCGGGCTCATTGCCCAAGCCAACTTCTATACCTGTTGAATTGGCTCTTTTGTTAGAATAATCAACTATCATCACTTCTATCAATACAACGGGAACTACTTTATCTATTTGTTTAATGAATAGTTCTATTTCTTTGATTTGAGGGTGAGATCCGCTTAAAATCAAACTGTTTAAATCAACAAATTCTTTTACATCCACATTTTGCTTAATGTTAGCCGGAATATTTTCGATTACCTTTTCAACAGATCGGTGTTGTAACTGAATAACTTTCGTCATTCTTAACCCTTCTGTTTTTCGTTCTCCAATAATGTAAATACCATCTCGATACTCATAAGTGAGTTCTGTGCCTTGAAACAAATTTTCTAACAACCCTTGAAAAGTGGTTGACTGCACATTTACCGTAGTTTTGTCTTTAATATCGGAAACAAAATAGTAGTCTGTTCCTGTTTCACTTGCCACGCTTTTAATTACATCTGCAATTTGTACATCACTTCCAAATACCGAAATATCTAAATTACTTTTAGCATTAAAACTAAACTCTTCAGCAACACTACCACCTGAGTTACGATTGTTTGTTTTATTAGATTTATTAGTATTTCTATTGTCAATTTTATTGATGTTATTTTCATTGGTTACGATTTTTTTATCTATCAAATAAAATCCATCTTCTGTTTTAGTAATGCTCAAATCATTAGCGATACCGAATTTTTCCATTGCATTATCAAAAGGCATGTCTTCTATGTAGCTACTTACCAGTTTTGGGGTTACTCCCGAAGCCAATACCATGTTCTTTTTCGATTTTTGAGTAATCAATTTCGCCACTGTTTCTAAAGAATCATTGCTTAAATCTAAAGACAATTTATCTCCATTCTTATCATAATTAATTTGAAGTTCTTTTTTAGGTATTTCAACAACAATCGGTTTGGGAGGGTTGTACTTTACAATAGACATGATGCTTCCAATAAAATTAATACTCAAGTCATATTCTTTGCAGATAAAAATTAGCACATCGGAAACGGTTGCATTCGCAAAATTGTTTACCACCTCTTGCTTAATGGCAGGATCAACACTAATGTTCAACTTATGAGCATCTGCAATGCCTCGCATGAATTCCTGAATAGAAACTCCGCTTACCGACATTTGTACTTTTTCTTCCAATCCCGGCATTTCAGCAGTCATAGCTGAAAGTTGGTTTTCTATCTGTTTTATTCTGTCGTTGGCATAGGTGGTTACACTCCATAACAAGCAACTCACAATTCCTAATATGTATATTAATTTTTGCATCTATCAATAATTACTCATCAACATGGCATAAACTTCATCTATAGAGGTTTCGCCTTTTTCAAACAATTCAAAAGCATTGTCCATTAGTTGATTAATTTGTTTGGCTTTTAATTCTTCTCGCACATTAAATTTTTCATTTTTTATGCATTCTGATAATTCATAATCAATGGGAATGACTTCATATACTGCTTTTCTTCCTTTATATCCAGTATAAAAACATTTTTCACACCCTACCGGTTCAAAGTGGTGTTCCACTGCTCTCGGAGCTTTGTAGTTATTAGGAAACAATTTAGCATCAAAGGTTTTTTGTTCTTTACAATTGGGACATAACAACCTTACTAATCGTTGAGCAACACTTAATGTTAAGGTGTTTGCCAATAAATAAGAAGGTACGCCCATATCCACCATTCTGGAAATGGTTCCCCAGGCGGAATTAGTATGAATGGTAGATAACACCAAATGTCCTGTTAAAGATGCTCTTATTGCCATTTGAGCGGTTTCTCCATCTCTAATCTCTCCCAACATAATTACATCAGGGTCTTGTCGTAAAAATGAACGTAAAGCAGAAGCAAATCCTAATCCGATGTCTTCTTTAAGTTGTACTTGATTGATTCCTTCTAAGGTATATTCTATCGGGTCTTCAATGGTAAGTAAATTGGTTTTTTCTTCATTTAATATTTTTAGTGTTGCATATAAAGTGGTTGTTTTCCCCGATCCTGTTGGTCCGCTAATAAGGATAATACCATTTGGTTTTTTGATGCCTTCCAAATAGTCGTACAATTGTTTGTTGTCAAATCCCAATGTATTGATGTCAATATCTGTAGCATCTTTACTTAACAAGCGCATCACTATTTTTTCACCATGCAAAGTGGGTAAGAGCGAAACCCTTATATCAAACTTACTTCCTCCATTGGTAAAGGTAATCCTACCATCTTGAGGCAATCTTTTCTCGGCAATATCTAAGTTGGCTTTGATTTTTAATTTGTTAACCAATGCAGGGTAATCATTGGCCGGAATTACGTATTTTTCAATGAGTTTACCATCTATTCGAAGCCTTACTCTGCAACGTTCTTCATATTTTTCTATATGAATATCGCTACATCCTAAATCATCTGCTTCGGCTATCAATTTATATACAAAATCTTCAGACTGATTGGCATCAAAACTGATGGTTTCTGCTCTTTTATTTTTATAGGTCAATCTGTAGTATTTCCCTAGTGTTTGATGAATCAGCTGTGTGGACGTTGGAATAATTTTGATGGTTTTACCAAAAATCATTTCCAGTTCATCGCTTAAACTCGAATCCATTTTATCTTCATCAGCATAAAAAACAAAGACATCTTCATCCATACTTTTGGGTACAATATGATAATGCCATGCCTGATCGGTAGAGATGGTTTGCTGAATTTCAGCACTCAATGGTATGTGTTTGCCTTCATTCATTGATGATAAATAAATCTTGATACAAGTGAAAAAAGGTGGTAAACTGCTGAACAAGTAATACTACTATTAACACCAAACTCATTGCTCCTGCTAAAGGAATTAAGGTATTTTTTTGTTTGCGAAAAAGCATTACTCCTCCATAAATAAGTGTTATTAGAAAAATGCTTCCTATAAAAAATACTACAAAATTAATGGGAGAAAATAAGGTGGTTAACACAATAAAGAAAAGTACATCTCCCAAGCCCAAATAACTGTTGATGATGTTTTTAATTTTTCTCTCTTTTACTGAAATAATAAGCGTTACTCCCAACAAATTCACCAACACCAACAATAAATTTATTCCCGAAAAAATGGTAAGTTCTTGTATATTGATGCTCATTACTGCATTGGTAAGCACCACCATTAAAAGCAAAGGAATTAAGAACCAGCTAATGGCTCTGTTTTTAAAATCTTGGTACACTACTACCAATAAAATAACTATTAATATGGCTAATAAAATAGGCTGCATTAGTCTTTTATGGTTTCTGTTAGTTTTCTGTCCTGATTGATTTCCCAAACATTGAACACGCCATCGCCATCAAAATCTTGTACGGCAGTTGCTCTAGCGGTAAAAGTGGTAGTACCTGCTTCTACAATTTCTATTTTGTATCTTGCTCCACCCTCTTCTGTAACCAAGGTTTGTTGGTCAAAATCTATTTCTTCTAAATCGGGTGAGTATTTAGAAAATTCTAAGAAATGTAGTCGCTGTAAGGAATATAAATGTTCTAATTGTGTTTTTGCTTCTCCTTGTTTGGCTTTGGTTACAGCTTTCATAATAGATGGTACTGCCAAAGCAGTTAAGATACCTGCAATTAATATTGCCCCCATAATTTGCAACATGGAATAGGCTTTTAACTTTTTGTGTTTCTTCATTTTTTTTTAGAATTTAGTAAAGTTCTAAATTAGAAGTAGGAGGAGCCTTAAAAATGGAGTGGTTCATTTTTTTTTTTAACGGTAAGAGAGCCAATTTCTGCTGTAAATTTCTAATTCAATAAAACAATAAAAACATTGAACTATATGTATTTTATTTTGATAATATAAATGTAAGCAATAGCATACAAGCAAAGGAATCTAATAAATTTAGAGTGAAAAAGATTGTATTTTTAATAAATATATATATCTTAGCATTGTGTTAAATTGTGTGGAACTTATGTCTGTTCCCTCAGATAAATTAAAGCTAATGATACAACCATACAGTACTCCTAAAAAAGAACATCAACCTATTTTTTCTGCTCCAAACAATGTTTCTAAAAATAAACAATCTGTCCAATTTAAGGACAATCGTCCTGACGCTACAACACAATTAAAGGTACAGCAAATAGCCAACCAGCCAATTCAACGACAAGAGAATAAAACCGGTATGCCCGATAATTTAAAATCAGGCATAGAAAACTTATCGGGAATAGATATGAGCGATGTTAAGGTTCACTACAATTCTTCCCAACCCGCCCAACTACAGGCTCATGCTTTTGCACAAGGTAACCAAATTCATATTGCATCAGGGCAAGAGAGACATTTACCACACGAAGCTTGGCACGTGGTACAACAAAAACAAGGGAGGGTTACTCCTACCAAACAGCTTAAAGGTAAGATAAATATTAATGATGATGCAGGGTTGGAAAAAGAGGCTGATATGATGGGGGCTAAGGCTTTTCAATTTACACTGAAAAAATCTAACAACAACACTATCCAGAAAAAGAGCATTTCAACATTACCTAAATCCACGAACACAAATATTATTCAACGTAACCTAAACACGCATGTTTTAGCTGGAAGCGAATCAGGTATGTTAGGGAATTTATTTGGAACTAGTACATTCTCTGATATCCATAAAGCACTTGATGAGTACCAATCTATAACTAGCTCCCAAACTCAGAAAAAAGAAGCATTATCTAAAATGAAAGCTCTTGGAAACAAGTGGTTATCAGACAACAACAAAAAAACAGATGGAAACTCAGCAACTAAAAGAACAAGCCTCAAACAACTTCTATCTTTAGTTGAAGATGAATTATCTAGAATAAATGACAATTCATTGTTACAAAAAAAGTCTATAACTTTTGAGAAAAATCTTGGGTTATACACTTTCAATGAGAATAGATCTAAAGCAGCTGCAACAGGAGCAATCAATAAAATGAAACAAGTAATGGGCGTTCAAGCAGACAGAACAATTGCTGGACAGATATTTGGTGGAGATTCTGCGAAGTATGCAGGAGTTGTAGGTAGAGATGTTGATACTGTAATGGATGCTATTGATAATGGGAATTTAAGAGAAAAAATGACTGGTTTTTATAATGCTGCGTTAGGCCCTTTTAAAAATATGTTAGATGATCATATTAAATTAAAAGGAGTAATGCATGGTAATAACTGGACAACTTCTAAAGCAGCGTTAGCAACAAAAGGTATTAATGCTACTGGCCTAAATGCAATAGAAAATCGTAAAAATCAAATTGAATCTTATGACAATACTGGTTCTACAGATATTATTTATAATGCAGCAAAGGCAACGGGGAAAATTGACAAATACAAGGATGTGTATATGGCTCCTCTGGATCCAATTTATAGGGATGGAGATGATGCTTTAAAACAAGGTCAAAGAGGTGTTGTTGCTTCTGAAGGTAGAATGGATGCCATGGATGCTGCATTAAAGTCTCCAGGTAATTATCACTTCAATTGGGATTTATTCCATTACACTATCGCAGATCTACATGGTTCAGCTAGTGGAATATTTGATAAGACTAGTACTTTTAAAACTGTACAAACAGAGCTAGGAACATTTTTAGCAGCCAGTGATCAATCAAATGAAAAAATTATTTCATACAATAAACTTAAATCATCTACAGCTAAATGGTTAAAGGATAACGATTCAAAAACAGATCCTAATTCTGTTACCAAAAAAACTAGTTTACAACATCTAGAAAGAGAATTAAAAAAAATATATGGATCTAGCGATAGAACAGATGCAAATTTGACTAACGGAACGTATAGTGCCCACCTCAGTAATCGTGAAAAAACCTTTATTGCTTCTCAACGAACCGATTTAAGTAAACAAGATGATAGCCTTATAGCTCAAGGAAGAAGACTCTTTGGATTAGATACCCCAAATGTTTATGATCCAAGTAAAAAACTTCCATGGGAAGAAGGGGGTACCCGTTTTGCTCCTAATCCGGATAATGCTTGGGTAAATAAAGCAATTCATGAATTAAAAATGCCTGTTGTAGCTGGACCATCTGGAACAACGGATAGAATGTTGAGAGCACTTGATTTTTTAGGTAATCCAGTACCACCCGTAAACTTCCGTTTATCTCTTTTAGGTTGGATGCTTACTAGTAATGATCATAGCTTTCATGAAATTATGGCTGTGTCCAAATCATTTGGATTACCTTATGACGAAGGGGCTTATGCATACCATTATATTCTTCCACTTACTATACCCGATTTAAGACAGCATGTGTGTGAAAATAGAATGTTTCCTGATGAACTTGTTTATTATTCACATTTAAATGACTTTATTTTAATGCAAGATTCTATTGATCAACCATTAGGGGAGTCTTTTGATCCAAAATCAAAATTTGCTACTCTAGGAGGAGGTTTAAATCAACAAATGAGTCCTGCCTCTTCTGCCTCAATAGCTTTATATACTACTGCTTCTTACCTTATTCAAAATCCTGCAAAACAAAATTCTGAAATGGTAGCAGGAATAAAAATTGGTTCTCATATAAAAAACAAACCTGAGTTAGCTACCTTAAAAGGGAAACAAGATACAAATCCTGATCAGTTTTCTATTGCTAAGCTAATTACTGAAGGCAAAACACATAATGCCGCTTTGGAAAATGCATTAAAAGATTTACCCGATACAGCTCACAACCCAGTTTATAGAGGTCAGAATGATGGTATCTTATCAAGCTATAAAGTTGGTCAAACCATTAGTTATAATAAATTTGTTAGCACCTCTCTACAGAAAAGTGTTGCCAATAACTTTATGAATGCCCCAACCAAAACCAACACTCCTGTTCTCTTTCAAATTAATGCTACAAAAGGGAAAGATATTAGACCTTTTTCTAAATACAACGAAGGTGAAATTTTATTAATGCCTGGTTCTCAATTACATATAACAGCAGTTACTCCAAATCAACCAGCAGGAGGTGGAATTAACGTAGTACATACTAAAATTGATGCAACACAAACCTAATTTATTTTTCATGAAATTAAATTCCTCAAAAACAGGTTTAAAACATGCCTCACAACAAAAGGGTCATAATCAATCCATTCAATTTAAAGACAATCGCCCCGAAGCTACTGCACAATTCAAAATGCAAGAAATGGCTAACCAGCCCATCCAAAAAAAAGAGAATAAAACAGGGATGCCCGACAATTTAAAATCGGGAATAGAAAATTTATCGGGCATGGATATGAGTGATGTAAAAGTACATTATAATTCTCCTCAACCTGCCCAACTGCAAGCCCATGCTTTTGCTCAAGGAAATCAAATACATATTGCATCAGGGCAAGAAAAACATTTACCGCATGAAGCCTGGCATGTGGTACAGCAAAAACAAGGAAGGGTACAACCAACTAAACAATTAAAAGGGAAAGTGAATATTAATGATGATTCCGGCCTAGAAAGAGAAGCAGATGTAATGGGAGCTAAAGCATTGCAACGAAAAGGTTTTTCAATTCAACTCATCACAAAAAATAATTTATCCTCTATTGTACAAAGAGCAACAAGTATTAACTATCATGCCCAAAGTTTTAATTATGTTGATAGTCATACCCATCATCAAACACAAGAAATTGTTGGTAATAAAATGAGTGCTGTTCTGGATCCTAATCAGCCAATCAAGGGCTCTGAACCTGGTTCTGGTGTACAGTCCGGTATTATGTCTTCTCTTAAATCAATAGGATACAAACGGATGATTCGAGGACATTTAATGAATGGTCAAATGGGAGGATTAGGCATTGCTGCAAATCTCTTTCCCATTACTGCACAAGCTAATTCCAAGCACAAAAGTTATATGGAAAACTATGTAAAAGGACAGTTATATGAAGAACAAAAAAAGCCTATACATAATCGTGATAAAATAAATTATCAAGTTCAGGTAGTCCCTCTTGGTCATCCTAAAGATGTGGGATGGAGTGCTATTGATGTTGCTTTTGTATGCAAAGCTTCTACCTCAAGTGGTTGGAGTCATAATATTAACATTGATTCCCATCCCGCAAAAGATAAAAACAACCTTGGAGGTGAAGGGTTACCAGCTAATAAACCACCAATTAATGGAAGAGCAGAAGGTAAACCTCCTACACCATGGGGACAAGCAGACAATGGTTATGATAAATACAATTCTGACCATAAAAAATCTAAAGATAAGTCTACGTTTTTTTGGGGTGATCATGAAGTAGATCCAAATGATGAAGTATATACTCGGGGGCTTCATTTCAATCAAGGAGAAATAGACGCTGAAAAACTAGAAGTATTTGAGCTTTTTTGGAAATTGGAAGATATCCAATCACCAGTCAAATTAAATAACCATATTTTAAAAGAATCTGATATAGAAACATTTAGTAATACTCAATTGAAACAACTATCTATTTTACTCAAAGAAGAAATAGAGTATCGAGAAAAAAATTCAACAAGTAAAATAGGTAAAGCTAAATTATATTTTCATGATAACCCAAATGTGGCAAAAAACACATTGAGGTCCACAGCTGCATTAGCTGTATCAATTGGTGCAGGAATAATAAATTATACTGATTGGGATTGGACAGGTGGAGCTATAATTCTTGGATCAAGTTTGGTCTCTTCTTATCTGTATAAGCATGGATACTTATAAAAATTTAAGCTAATTTAAATATGCAAACCCATCATTCAAAAAATAAAATACCTGTTTCTGATAATGATAATCAAAATAATAAATTGCAATCCGTTCACTTTAAAGACAATCGCCCTGAATCAACTACACAACTAAAAGTACAACAAATGGCTAATAATGCTGTTGTTGATGCTCCAATACAAAGAAGAACTAACAATACAGGAATGCCTGATAACTTAAAATCGGGCATTGAAAAATTATCAGGTTTAGATATGAGTGATGTAAAAGTACATTACAATTCAAATCAGCCAGCACAATTTCGAGCGCATGCTTTTGCTCAGGGTAATCAAATTCATTTGGCTTCAGGTCAAGAGAAACATCTTCCTCACGAAGCCTGGCACGTAGTACAACAAAAGCAAGGTAGGGTAAAGTCAACCATGCAAATGAGGGGAACAATCAATGTAAATGATGATGTTGTTTTGGAAAAAGAGGCAGATGTGATGGGAAATAAGGCTCTGCAAATGATGTATACATCAGACCAATCTGAATCAAAAGTTGAAGTAACTAATTTCGGTTATAGTAGAAATAAAAGGAATGTTTCTACTTATTTAACTAAAAGTAGAGACAATCAAAAAATAATACAACGGCTGCGAAAAAAGATGAGAGTTAGTAGAGCCGTATATCGCAAAAGATTAAGAAGTACGGTTTACTTATGGTCAGAATTTGTTAGTAATTTAACTGGAGCAACAACAAAGCTTGGACTATTTCAAACTTCTTCAACAAGTCATGCTGAAGAAAACTTAATACAGAGAATAAATAACCTGAATTTAAGAGATGGTACTTTGACAATACACCTTTCAACAAGTCCATGCAGTAGTAGTCCAAGTCATAGAACACGTTGCGATGGCAAAACCGGTTGCCAAGAACGACTAAATGGATTAAAGAGCGCTAGAAATATTAAGGTTGAAGTATTGGCGGATCATCTTTATCAACCAAAAATAGTAGCTGCAAAAGAACGTAAAGCCAAGAAGGGAGTTGGTGACACATCAAATAGAGGAGCAACAAAGGCGCGTTTTAGAATAAGATTCTCCCGTCTGCCTAAAGCTTTTCATAGTCATAAAAGAATTACTAATGAAGATGTGGCACAGTTTAAAACAATAGAACAAGTTCCTGATGATTCATTGAAATTATTAGGGATAGAGGAAATTTATATACATGAAGAAAAAGGGGAAAGAATAATCGAGGTGCAGGGAGATTTTGATAAAGAGCAAATAGATGGCATTGATGCAGAAAGCTCAGAGTAGTATGAAGGCGTTATTATTAGAGAAAAGTGAAAGAATCAGATATCATATTATTTTAAATTAATGATATTCAAGACCTAAAGCCTTCTCGGAAAATTGAACAGTTTAAAAATAGCTAATAATCATTCACCTATTTTTTTCTATTTTCCCCAACTCCAACAATACCTTCTAAAATAGAAAACATAGCATCAATTAGAAGAAAAATACCATAAATGCCGAAGAAATGATTCTGGTTAAATTTAAGTTCTCCAGACGCAACATCTTCTCTGATCTGGTAAATACCTATAATGATTAGAATAATAGAGATTAATAGCTTTATATAGCGATTATTTATAATCATTCTTATAAAGGCAATAAGGGTTTTCATAAGATTAGTTTTTCCTATTTACAGTTTGTTGAGACAACTGATCTTTCACCTTCTTTATACCACTAATGGCTTGCAAAGCGGTGATGATGGACTTTAAAAACATGACTAAGCCGTAGAGTGCAATACCATGGTGAATGGACAATCCTTTAATGTTGGATTGATAATTATCAATTAACCCGGTAATACTGGTGTATAAAAACAGTACTGCCAAAAACATATTGACATAAGGACTGTTTAATATCGTTTCCGTTATGTTTAATACTTTCTCCATTTTTTATTCTGCTACTGTACATTGTACTTGACCTGCTGATGTGAATGAAATTTCTCCTCCCCACATGCAATTGCATTTACAACTATTATTTAAGGCGGGTTGTTTCGCAAGTTTTACCGTGCTTGAACCTGGTGACCACGGTGAAGTGGTTGCAGGAATACAAGGTGCTGGTGTATGCACTCCAAGAGCTGCAGCTGTAAGTGCAATTACAGCGGGATTAGTGGTTGAATTACACATTCCAAATGTGGCAATGTTTACAATCGGCTTATAATCCTGAATATTTGCTGCAGGCATCATACTGGTTGTTACTTTATTCGCTGGCAACACTACTAAAGGGCATGGTGCTACTCCATATGAGCAAGTCATCATTGCTCCTATACATACTTGATCTGGCATAATTTTTAAGTATTTAGAGTGTCTAGAGTTTGGAGTACTTGGAGTTTTTGACACCTCGTATTAACTATTCTCAACTTGAGACACTGCATTCTCTTATAATTTTAATTTTTTTCCTATTGATGTAAAAAGTGCCAATATTTCATTGGCTTCTACTATTGTTAATTTTAATTTTTGAGTATCTACCCATTTTAATTCTTCAATTATTTCTAACCAATAAACCGTTTCACTTGCTTCACTCTCACAAATTTTAATTTTATTAGCGAAGTCCGCTTTACTTCTTGAACGATTAGCCTCTCTATAGTTTGCTCCTACACTCGTTCCTGATTTTGTGATTTGATTTTTTATTACACTACATTCGCTAGTATTAGTTAAGGAACCTGACAACTTAATAATATCAATTGCAAACTTCTTTGTTCTTAGTTCCAGTTGTTTCGCAAACTCTTTATTCTCCATTTTTTTATTAAATAACTCCAAACTCTAAGTACTCTTAACTTTAGGCACTTCTTTTATATCGTTTTATTCGATTTATTATATTCTCTTCTAACACCAATAATGATGTCGTTTAATTCAATTATTTTTTTATTTCTTTTGGCGGCTTCCAAAGCACAATACCTCAACACATTAATCATCTCTCCCCCACTCAATTCATAGTCGTCTGATAAAGTTTCTAAATTAATAGCTGGTTCTAATTCAAAGGTGTCTTTAAACAGTCTTTCCCACAATAACTTCCGTTCTTTTTTACCCGGTTTCGGAAAGTGAATCATACTTTGAAATCGTCTGGAGAAAGCTTCATCAATATTCGTTTGAATGTTGGTGGCTAACACTACTAATCCCGAAAAATCTTCTATTCGTTGTAGCAAATATGCGACTTCCTGATTGGCATATCGGTCGTTTGCTCCTTTGGTAGAGGTTCTTTTCCCAAACAAGGCATCGGCTTCGTCAAAAAACAAAATCCAGTCTTTGTGCTCTGCTTCGTCAAAAAGTTGCCCCAAGTTCTTTTCTGTTTCTCCAATGTATTTAGAAACGACCAAGGAAAGATCCACTCTAAAAACCGGGCGATTGGTCGCTTTTCCCAATAATGATGCTGCCATTGTTTTTCCTGTTCCGGGAGGGCCATAAAACAGCACTCGATAACCGGGTTTTAATTTGTTGTCTAATTCCCATTCGTTGAGTATCAAATCACTGTACAACAACCAATCTTTTACTTCTGTTAGATCTTCCATTACGTTTTGATCTACAATTAAATCTTCCCAATTTAATTTGGTAGAAATTTCTTTGGCTGGGAACTTAGCTCCGAATTGTGGCAAATATTTTTTTCCTGTGGTCAATAATCCTAAATATTCATTGGAGATTTTTAAGGGTTGGTGCAATCCAAAATCCTGTTCGGCATCATAATCTAAAATGCCCATTTTATATAGGAGGTGTTCTTTCTTTATGATACTTAAAAAAGTAAATCGGGCATTTAAATCATATCCTCCCAAAATAAAACAAGCGGTTTCAAGGGTTGGAAAAAATCCAGACTTGATGGTCGATTTAACTCCTCCAAATTCAGAAAATTCACAATCCAAGTTTTGATTTTTAATTAAAAACACATCTAAACATTGTGGTTTTACATGGGGAATTAAGGCTAAAATCAATATCAACCTTTCTTCAAATCCTAATTCATATTCTCGGATTAATTCAGTGTAAGGAGAATCAACAATATCTATTTCTGGTGGTTGATGAGCATAAATAGAATCAAACTCACTTTCATTTTTAAAATAAAGTGTGAGCGCTGTATCTACTACTCTTTCGAACCACATCACTTCGTGGTGAATGGTATGTGCTGATTGTTGTATTATCTCCATTCTATAATTAACATTTTTTGCATCCAACTTAATTTAATTCTGGTGATGTTCCATGAAATCTGATCCAACAACATGTCAAATGCTTTTTGTTCTATTCTTAAAAAATATTGTTCATTCTCTTCTTCGAGTTTACCATCTCGTTGTAAAAAAGAAAGCTGTAATCCTTCTATCGATGTTCCGTTTAAGGGTTTCCATTGTTGTGTTACAGCTGTCAATAAACCGTTTACTATTTCTTTATCTGTATCGGATAATTCTATGTTTCGTTCTACAGGATCGGTTACATTCATCCCACACAATAATTTATTAATGACCAATTCGTGTTCTTCTTTTCCTGTTTTTCCGGTAGCTGCATATTCTAATAAGTGAACGGCTTTAAATTTACTTTCTTCGTCTATAAATTCTCCTTGAAGCATTAATCCACATTTTTCGAATAGCATTCCTAAATAAGGAGACAAAATAATTAGTCCTGCATTTTTAATAAAAATAGGGTCTAAAAATTCTCTTGGTGTTTCTTCTCCTAACTTTCTATACTCTTTTTCTTCTTCTTTCTTTTTAATAAGGGCTGCTTCTAATTCATCCTTCTTCATAATGGTTCGGTGCATCTGATCTAACAAAATGATTCCACTTTTGTATTGATCGCCCTTTTCAGCCAGCAACTTTCCATTTATTTTTAATAAAACTTCGTTGCTTTTACTTTCGCCCAACACATTTCCCATGCATTGCAATAAAAGTGTACTCCAGTTTTCTATTGTCCAGGCATTAAAACCACCTGTACTCAGTTTTAAAAGAATTAATTGAAAATATTGTTTTTTTAAGATGCTCAACTCTCGTGACGAAATAAAAGGAATGCTACATTCTATTACTGCCATCGATTCTACTAAAAACTGCTGTTGATTGGTATTTAAGTTAAGGTGAATCAGTTTTAAAAACGCTTGTTCGTCCAACTCTTCCACTAAACTTTCTCGTAATGTGGTTTGATGTAGTATATTTTTCCACTCCACAGCAGCTGTTTGCCTCATTTTTTCTAGCTGTCCTAATAAGGATAAACTTTCCCATTGTTCAGCAAGGGCATGGTTGGCTAAAAACTCCTGAACAGAATTAGCAATGGGTAATGTGGTACTTGTTTTTTTGTTTTCAGAAATGTTGGCAAGCTCCTTCTCCCATTTTTGGATTTCATTTTTTAAATCAACCTGTGTTGCTGTTCTTCCTATTTGTTGCATAATGCGAATGAACAGGTTTTTAATAGTGGTCTGTTCTGCTTCGTTAACGGATGATATCCATTGTTTAATAAAGTTAAAAAGTAGCTCACCTGTTTTTGCTGAGGCTTGTTGTTGTGCTAAAATTTTAAAGGCTTGTTCATTAAACTGATGATATTCCTGAAGCGTAATAATTCCTGCTGGTAACATTTGCTGTTTAAACAGCTCGTGAATCTTTACCATTAAAACAGTATATATTTTATGGGATGATCTGTCCAGTTCTTTCCACACCTCCTCTAAATTAATTTTATTCAATATGGTTGGTAACGAAATCTTTCCTGCTGTTTTATGAAGCAATTGAATTAACTCTTTTTTACCTGTGGAAGAATTCCATAATTGAGTAAAGTCAAGGTTAAATTCATCCCAAGAATAAGCTGCTGCCCACCACGGTAATAATCCTTTTTCTAACACATAATAAACCTTACTGTGTTGATGTTGTTCTTTTTCTTTTGTTGCCACTTTTTGGGTAAGAGTTGTAAAAACGGTAGAGGATTGCAAGTGAATTAATTGCTGATACAATCGTTTTTTTTCGGTAGCTTGCTTTAACTGTTGAACCACCAATTCAAAAATGGTGGTAAACGGAATGTTGTATTTTTTACTGATTTGCTGAAATAGCTCAACCACTTCTTTGCTCCACTCCGAAAATAGTTTTTTTTGACTCACTATTGCTGAAATGTTCTTTTCCAGTAACTCTAAAATTAATGGGCTGATCACTGTATTTTTAGACTCCAACTTCTTGTTTAAAAAGAAGTCCTTTTCAGTGAGTTCACCTTGTGGTGGATATGAATCTGCAGAAGCTGTATTTTGTTGAAAAGCTCTTATTTCCTGCTGCTCTATAAAAGTGATGATTTGAGGCTGTGCTACTTGTTTGATTAACTGACCTTTTAGCAGGATTAATAGTGCATGCTTTTTTAAACCTGTTATTACCATCCATTTTGGCAACTCTTGATTAATCCAATAATGCCACAATTCTACTTCATTGTTATTGGTAAAATCACGAATGGTTTGGGTAATATTTTCTACTATTTTTTCATCTGCTATGGGCTGCTTTTTTTCGGGATGAATGGTAGAAAAAGTAACTAAAAACTTCTCTATTGCTTGATGATATTTTACAGGGAGCTTTTCTTGAACTTCTGTGAGTAACTGAAAAAGAACAGCTTGTTTTGCATCTAATTCGTGTTTTAAATTTTTTAGTAAATCGGGTAACACCTCTTTTCCCAAGTATTGCTCACTTACAAAGGAGCCAATAATAAGTCGAGCTTTTTTTACTTCTATTTCATTCCATAAGGCACTCGATGAGGATGAAAGTATGCTTCTGTTTTTCTGAATGTGTTCAAAAAAATCAATGCTTTCGGTTACAAAAGGAATGGAAACATTTTGTATGAGTTGATTCAACACCCTGTCATTAAGGATCGCTAATAGTCGTTCACTTATTGAAGAATTGTTGAGCCAATTGGTAATATGATGAACCAAAATTGAATCTTTCGTCAGCAGTATCCATTCAAATTGATGGTTAAATGCTGTTTTTGAGGTATATTGAAAGTTGGAATGAAAGGATCCAAATTTCAAATAGTGCTCAACTTGGTCTATCCATTCTTTAACCGCTATTTTTTTAGTGGTTGACTTTGCTGATTTGGTTGCTTGTTGTTGATGTTCTGTTTTTAGTTCAATAATTATTTTTTTAAACTCTAGCTCATTGGAGGCTTTTTGTTCTGAGGCAACTCCCTCCAAAAGAGCATTCAACAATAACTCATAAGTAAGGTTATATTTCTCGGCAATTTTCCTAATCAAGTATTGTAAAAAACTTTTCTTGTTGTAATAACTGTTCGATTCAACAAATAAATAAGCCAAAATAACTTCCCATACAGCATTTCTAAAGGTGGTGTATGCTGTATCTATAAAGTGTTGTTGTTGCTGATGTTTCAGCATATTTCTTTTATAAGAAATAATGTAGATGCTTTCTGTTTTTGCTACTGCTGTTACAATACTTTCCAGCGGTTCTTCATTGAACTGATAAATTAACCTTTTACGAACGGATTCTTTTTTTCCATGTTCATTCAACAAGTTCACTAAACCTGTTTTATTCTCAACAATCAATTCTTTTAAAAGTGTTGATGGAGCTTTAGCTGCTGATGATTCCCAGTTGAGATGTCCGTTTAATATAAAGTGTTCAAACTGTTCTAATTTACGATCATTCAACACAATTACTTTCCCACTTCTTAGTGTTCCATTGTCGGTAATATTTGCATTAAAATATTTAGTCAATTCTTCTTCTAAGCGATAAACCAACTCATTTTCATAATTGGCTTTTCTAATTACTCCTAAATCCAGTTCTATGCTATCAAATTGATAGATGTTGTCTTCACTAGAAAATCTATTTAAAATAGTCTCCAACAAACTATTGATTCTGGATTCTTGCAATACACTAATTTGGGATTGTACTTGATGTGCTTCTTCTTCTTTGTCAAGTACAATATGATATTGCTGTGCTTTAATGATATGTTCTATTTTATCGGTCAATTGTTTTTTTGGTGATAATGTTGTTGAATTTTGGTGATGAGTTCGTAAGCATGATTCATTTGCTCTTCTTCATGCTTATTATTTGAAACTAATCCCAACCATTTGTAGTAACTTTTCTCAAATTCTGCCATCGCCATCAAATCCAACCAATACGATTGAAAAGCAATGTGTATCGGTGCTTGTTCGTAGATAATATTCTCTAACTTGGTTCTGAAATTATCGTCCTGAAATCGTACCGGCCATGAAGGCATTACAATGCTCATTTGAAATGAGAAAAATGTTTCATCTACTTTATTCTCTCCATAATGGGCAAAATAATTTACTGAATTTTTAAACTGACCGGGCTCAAATGTATAGAGTTGTTTTACGATATTATCAGCTTCATCTTGTGCGGCTTGTTTCTCACTGTAAGTATTAGTGGTTTCGGCCAGTTGCTCTCCTGCTTTGGTGAGTATCTGAATCATGTAATGATCTTCTTTACCAATTACCCGAAATTGTAAAGTACCTACTCCTGTTAAATTATTGATGATGGTATTTACACCCGTATTTCTATCTCCGTTAGATTGTAATTTTACCTGATTAAATTCCACTTGTTTTCCATCTGCTAAAGGAACAGCAATAGAAAATCCAAAATAGCTTCCATGATATGGAGGTGCTAATAATAAGTGCTCAATTAAATAAAGTCCTTCACTTTTTTGATTTAAATCTACCAGAAAATTAATGGAGTAATCAATAGCTTGTTTGGCCTCTTCTTCTGAATCGGAAATATGAACTACACTGGATTGTTTTTCGCCTTTAAATAACACATAAAAGGCATTCTTTTTATCATTGGTTGTTTGTTTAATTTGGTAATTTTCTACCTGAACTCCATTTTTGAGTACTTCTTTTAAAATATGGCCTGAATTTCCTAAGTAATAAAAAGAATCTCTGAGGTTTTCGACTGTTTCATCAATAATCACAATATCATCTATGGTAGTTACCTCAATGTCTGCTTTTGAATAAACAACTTCCAGCCTTTCGCTGATGATCTCCATCCCTTCTTTTTTCTGATATATTTTGATACCGGAATCGGCTACTACTTTGGATAAAAAACGGGTTTTATAATTTTTAATTCCCATTAAAATGGCTGTTTTTTGAACAATGCCGGGGGTAATACTGTTTCTTACATCTTCTGCCTCAACATCATCTTTTATGGTTAATTGTTGAGTATAGTCATAAGCTTTTGCTCTGTTATAGCTTAACTGCCCGTAATTAGAAATTAAAGTTTTTTTCCATCCCAACAGGTCATCTTCAAATTTTTGGGTGGTTAATTTTTTTCCGTAACAATTAATGTGAATCTTTTTTAGGGAATAGATAGGAAATTGCTCTCCAAATCTTGCCAGTATATGGTCTGCCACTTTATTTAAACGTTCAAGAGCTGAAGTATCAATACCTGTATTTAACTGCTTTAGCGTGTTTTTCCAGTTAGTTAGTGCATCTTCATTACTTTCTTTTTCGTGGGATTTTATCAAATGAACCAATTCGGGCATATCTTCTAATTCCTGATAGAAATAAGAATGGATGTCTTTTTCGTTGGTATCATATATTTGATAAATATTGGCAATTTGAGCCAAAAAATTAGCCATTAACTGATCGAAAGGCATTAAATATCCTTTTAATTGATTGGCTTGTGCATACCTGCTTTCAGGAAGTCCGGTAGGTAATCCAAACTCTCCTATTCCATAATTTAATGGAAATTGTTCTCTAATGGAATAATAAGAAGACAATCCTAATGGCTGTCCTTCTGGTATCTCTATGGTATTGTATGATTGTGCTACGGATTTAAAGCTTCCATAGTTCATTGCCTGAATATAAGAGAGTTGTTTTTGTACTTCTGAAAGGTCGGGAAAGAATTTTACCCCATCGTGCTCCAACACCAAATGACTGCTTACTTCAGGGAATAATAAAATAGGTGAAGAGTTTGCCGGAATAGGAATGCTATCTTCTGTAATAACAGTACGGCTCTTATTATTGGTGGGATCATCTTCATACGATAGTTCAAAAAAATCGACACTAATTACTCCTTCTACTTTTGCTATAATCTTAACAATGTCTGATGGAACAATCACATTTAATTGGTCTTTTAATTCGCTGTCGGATATAAATCCATTTTCTAATAAGGGTCCGTTAAAAATGGTATTGATATCCTCATTTTTATTTTGTAGTTCCCACAACGAATAAAAACGAACTTCGTGGGTAAGGTAATCGTTTACTTTAAAAAATATTTGGGCAAATACTTCTTCTCCACTTGTAAAATCACCTAAGGTTAATTTCAGTTTCATGTGTAACTGAAAGGGTTTTAAAATGGTAACATCGTATAAATCTTCACATAAATTTCTATGTGCATGATACAGTTCTCTTACTTCTCCAATAATGCGATTTTCTTCTTCCTGAAGGGTAACAGGATCGGTTGCGTAATCATACATTTCAACAAAAATATGGTACAACCCTTTTAAGTTTTTTTGATGTTGGTGTTCTGAATAATCATCACTTTGTTGTATTTGTGGTTGTAACCAAACGTTCTTTACATTGGTAATGTCGTCAATAAAAATTTTCCTAAAATCTTCTATAGTAACGGGATTGGTGGTTAAAATATCGGAGGGTATAAAAAATCCATTGTCTCCCGATTCAAGTTGGTCGCCTTTAGACTCTGCCAATATATCTTTAATCGGCAAGTTTGCTTTGTAGGAAAGATTGGTCATGGTGTACACAATGTTTTCCAAAATGGTAACTCCCGGGTCGTGTTCGTTATAATCTGTCCAGTGAGCACTCGAAAGCTTTTGAAGCAATTCAATTCCTTCTAAATAAAGGTCTTCGTATTCTCCCGAACCTTTGGCTTTTTTAGTGATATATCCTTTATTGATTGCTTCCGACATTTTACTTATTGTTGGTTAAAAAGTCCCATTATTTCATTATCCCAAAGTTTGGTGATGTAAAATTTAACTTCCTGATCGGCTCCATAATTGGACCTGGTTTTTAACTGTAGCGAATAATTGTAAGTGGTACCTGTCCACCTTAACGCCAATTTATTCCACCACCAGCCATAATGTGCTTGTGTGGTTTTAATTTTATTTCTCGATTTGCCAAATGTGCTCAATGCGTGAGCATGCAACAGTGCATATTTGCCTGTTTTTTCTTTGCCTACTTGAGCCATTATTTCAAAAGCACAACATCCGTTTAGTTCTGTAATTACATCGTGCCAGGCTCCATCTGCAGGTATGGTTGAAATTTTATAAGTTCCTACTCTACTATTGGTTCCTAATATTCCATTTACCTCAAATGTGGTTTGGGGTTGAGAGGTATTTACGCCTATGTTTCCTCCTTTTTCAAAAAACAGTCTTGTTTTGGTTTCGGTGGGGGTAATGGGTTCTGTAATACCCAGACCTTGTTGTCCCTCCTGAACCAATTCTATTCCCCACTGAGGTAAATCGTCTTGTATTTTTTCATAAAAACTGACTAAACGATTAGATTCTTCTCCTTCGGGAGAGAGTATTAATCCATCTTTTAAATTTTTAGAAATCCCGTCATCAACTTTATTTACCATCGAATCAATGAGACTTCCGAAATTATTCTCATTCGGTCTGCTTCCATTAGTGAAAACGGATTTTAAGCTGTCTCTATTAAGTGGTTTTTCTCCCATGTTTTCAATTATTTATTTTTAAATACCAAAATCGCATCATTGCTAACCTCTGTTATCTTATCTTCTGGATGAGTAGCTTTTATTAATGATTGAACTACAGTAGCATTATCGTTATTATTATCTCCCAAAATAAGATCCAATCCTATTTCCATATTACCAACTCCTACGTCTAACAAGTCGTAGTTTTGATTTTTATTGATGACGCTTACAATGTGATGCTCTTTTACGGGTGATAATATGGACCACGGTTTAGTGGTTTTAATTTCTTCTCCATTTTTATACACTCCCAAAGAGTAATTATTAATGCCTTCTCTTACAATGTGCTCTATGGTTAGTTTTTTTATGTTTTGAACGTAAGGAAGGTTTTCTAAAAAGCTGACCAACATGGTTGGCACCACACTCCCTCCTATTCCTCCCAATCCATTATCAATACTGGACATGGGTGACAAAAAATCTGAAATATTCTCATTCAACAGGTTCAGGTAATAACCACCATTGTCTTCAGGTTTAAATTCTACTACACAGTTAGCTAATAAATATTCTACTGTCGGATTCACTACTTCAATATCAACAAAGGGTGTAGATAGTTTTTTTAAGAAAGTTTTCATTTGCTGAAGTCGATCTCCATCAAAGTAATGGCGTTCATCATTGGTCCAATTTGCACTTAATACAATTATTTTTACTTTGCCCGGCAAAGGGTTAAATGTTTCGTCCAAATTGGTGCATTTTACCACTTTTACATCGTTAAAATTGCTGAGAACTAAATGTTCATGATCCCATATCGACAATGCTCTTCCTTTGTGTCTTAGTCTTTCGCTTATTCCTGTATAAAATTGATCTTCTGCTTCTTGCAATACGCCTCCTGATGAATTTACAGGCTGGTTCACTTTTTTAATGTCGGGAAATTTTCCCACCAATTTTGTAATACTTTCTGCGGGTACTTCTTTCCCCATTACCAACCCATCATCACTTATACAAGTTGCTTCTACAGCGTTTAAATAAATACCTTTTATTTTAGGATAGTAGGCGGTATTTTTTGGGGTAGATATTCGTATCCAATACAGTTGTTGATTTCCTTTTTCTCCAATGCCTTCTACTTTTGGCAACAAAAATTCTATAATGCCTGATTTTATAAACCCATTGGTCTTATCTAAAATAATATTGCCTTCTTCAAACTTTACCCATCTGTTTACCTGAAAATACTCCCAGGTCAATGCATCTTTATCAATATTTATTCCGGTACTGGATTGTAAAAAATGAAAAAAGATAGCTACTGTGGTATTGCTTTTTACTCCTTTTAATCCTATAAACAAATATCCTTCTTGCTCGTAATCGCACACCAAAGTGTGCTCGCTTACATTCTGATTGTTAATGATCTCTTCTATGCCAAATGGTGTAATGTGCATAAACTCCGGTGCAGCTTCTAACGAAATGGTTGTTTTTGATAATTCTTCATTAAAAACTAAGGTATCAGATGCTTTATAATCAACCGACAAATCTTTTATTTTTGGAATAAATGGTTTGTTGGGATAAGGAAGTTGAGTTTTATTTTTAGCATTATAAGTGGCTACTTCTATGTATTCTTTTTGGTACAAATCACTTCCAAAACCAAAATTAGGGCTTGTTAACGTGAGTTTAATAAATCCACTTTGAGAGGTCACATCATATTTTAATGGATCTTGTAAATTAAAATCCTGAGTGGTTCCCATTTCACTAAACTGATTTAATTCAATGTCAGTTGAAGGGTTTAATTGAACGCTTTGATAACCTTCTGGTGTAATACTGTTGTGGGTGGTAAATAAATTAAACGTAGGTGCAAATTTAAGGTCGGTAGGTAACCAATAATTATTGGAAAGTGCTGTTAGTTGAACATTGAATGAATCATTGGTAATCTCTTCTGGATAGGCATCATAATAGGTATCAAATCCTCCAAAATCATTAGGAACGGAATCCCAATCTAAATGGATAGACATTGCTGTTAGTTGTTTTTTAAAAAATTCGCTCTTACCAATCATTAAAAAAGAACCTAGGGTTGGAACAGGTCCAAATAAATCAAATGCCTTTCCTAAAGTCATTTTACCAATATTGTTATACAATGAAAGGTTTCGTATCCGCTGAACATCTACATCAATATCAATGGTATTAATGGCTAATCCTTTCCAAAAAGAATAAAGATAAATGGGTGCAAATTCGTTGAGCTCTACTTTTATGGAAGGCCATTTTAATGGTTGTTCTATTTCAGTACTTGGCTCTACGGCAGGATCAAAATTCTCCAGTACCAACTGAATGGTAAAATAATTAGCTGCTTCATTATATTCAATGGCATACTCATTAAAATTAACCCATCCTTTTTTAGTGGTATATGAAATTTTAAGGCTTTGATCAAAAACAGCTGAAAAAACGGTGTCCATTCCAATTTTTCTATTGGTTTTGATCTGATTTAAGAGGTTCCAAAATGTATTTTGAGCTGAAACAGGTTCCATATTTACCTGAATATCTATTGTTCTTTTTCCTTCACTTAAAAAAAGTACGGAAGAGCCTATTATAAATCCTAAGTTGGCTACTTTCCCTTCATTAATTTGGGTATTTTGAAGTGTTTGTTTATTGGCTCCAAATACAAACCATTCATCCTGCGGAGCGACTTCTTTTCCCTTAATAATTAAATCATTTTTGGATATGGATGAGATTAAGGGTTGGTCTGTACCTACCCGAATATAGGGATTGGAATTAAATGTTAATGTTTGCAGTTCTACCAACTCCATTTGGTAAGCCACAATGGGTTTTTCTGTTTGAAAAAGCACATCGGTTTTACTGCCAAATAATTTTCCGGCTGTAAGTTGAGCTCCTTTTTCTATTAATGAGTATTGAACTGCGGGTAATAAATCAAAGCTAACAGTGGTTTTAGTAGGTAGCCCTTTACTTTTTTTCTGTTGAAGAATGTCCTGGTAATAAAAATCTAAATGCCTTTTTGAGAGCGAATTTATATCACCTTGTACTCGCTTTAATAGTAATGAAAATGCAATGTACATTGCATTATTAGGCATGTGGTTATTGGCTGTTAAAATATTCTGTTCTAAATAATCTTTGGTAAAGTTTTGAATGTGCATAATTACCTTTTGGAAAGTATGGATCATTTTATCCAAATCAACGTCTCCCGTAGGTTTGGGTGGTGGAGGCATTGATTTTAACAAATGTACCTTTGGTGTCGATTCGGTTTTTTGTTGTTCTCTAATTAACTTTTGTTGAAATAACAACAGGTTATTTTTGGGGTTATCTAATACATCGGATAATACATTCTTTATCTTGTTTGCTAATCGATGTTCGCCTTGGTTAAGAAGATTTTTATACCATTCGTTAATCTTATCATACCAATTCAATAAATTGGTTGCCATCTCTAAATTATCAACGCTACAAACCTTGGTCTCATTTACACTCTGAGCCATTTGGTTTAAATCGGTTAATGGTTGATTAATTATTACCACCATATAAATAATAGGATCTCCTTCTATCATAGCTACCCAATCTCTACTCGGCTGATTATGGAGGTCGTAATAATTAATTTTTTGCAAATAAGAAGATATGTAACCCATTATGTCCCAAAATGATCGTTGATCAATTTGAAAGGAATTGTCTAAAAGATCCTGGTTTAATCTTTTATTTCTAATGGTTCCATTTCTTCTTTCTATCATAGTAACTCTTGTTCTGATGCTACCACACTTTGTGTAACTTGTTTATGATATAATTGTGGGATTCCTGTTCCTTCTACTTTATAGTAAGGAAATACTAAGTTAAATCGGGTATTGGTCGTTTCTATCGTATAATCCAGTTTAATCCGAATAATGCCATCCTGATAACTAGAATGATCAATAATGACTTCATGTAATTCTATTCTAGGTTCATAATTAAGAATGGCTGACCGAATCATTTCTTGCAAAAGATGCATTTTGGAATCGTTAATCGATTCAAATAAAAACGATTGTAAATCACAACCGTATTCGGGTAACATAATTCTTTCGCCTTTGGTAGTATTCAACAATATTTCTAATGATTGTTTAATGTCCTGTTCTTTTTCTACCATCTCCACACCAACAATTCCGTTGTTATGAAATGTGGGTGGAAAGCTCCATCCTTTTCCTAAAAATGAATTATTTTTTGCCATAATTAATTTATTGCTACTGTTGATCCTTTTATTGCAGTAGATCCATCAGCACTTACTGAAATGGAGGCTCCCTGAACATCTACTTCTTGGGCTGCTTTTAATGTAAGTTTAGATTTACTGTTTATTGTTATTCCGCTGCTGGTCATCTCTATTGTATTGTTGCTTTTATCTGTGAGCGTAATTCCAGCATCTTTCATTTCTATTTTATTCTTATTCTGGTCGGTTACTGTAATTCCTTTATCCTTATCGCTAAATACCATGGTATTTCCTCCGGGAGTAAGAATTGTAAACACTTTGTTTTCATCATCAAATTTTAATTGGAGTTTGCTCGATGTTATCAATGTTTTAATGGTGTTCTTCTCATCAGGTGTTTCCGGGGCCGGAATTTTACTACTAAAAACACTTCCTAAAATAATGGGATAGGATGGATTATCATCCATAAAACCTAAGATGACTTCATCATCTACCTCCGGCATAAAATAAGCTCCAAAAGTATTGCCTGCATAAAATGTTGACAATCTTGCCCAGATAGGGTCACTATCATCTCCTAAAATTGGCAGTTGCACCTGAACCCTAAACTCATTGTTTGGATCGGCATTTATTTTTTTTACAATTCCGGTTTGTAAGCCATGCACCGGTGGACTCACTCCGTCTGATCCGGGATTTAATAATTCGTTCTTTTCTGCAAATGATTCGGAAGACATTCCTATTTCTGCGGTAGTTGTCCATCCACCGCCACTAATGCTATGGGTAATTCCTGAAATATAGGAATCGCCATTAAATCGATCACTTAATCCCAACAGTTTAATCAATGAATTAACTTTTGCTTTGGGTGAACCATGAAAGGTAACAGTTCCTGTAAATTGAGATAGACGTAATCGTTGTAATGTAGCATCTGCCCAGGCTTGTAATTCATCCTGAGGTAAGGGCGCTGATTTAGTAAGTTTTAAAGGGTTTGCTGATAATACGGAAGATAAGGTAGATCCTGTAAGGTCGCCTTCTTTATTTACTGTTGGATCTTTAGCTGTTGCCGTTATCATTTTTTGAGTTGCCGGATCAAATGCACTGCATTCTACGCCCGAATATTGTTCTGTTGCATTTATTTCAGAATCAAACTCAATCATATCATATCCAAACTGAATCTGTAGTTCAGGAGTAGCAGAAACATCAGGAGCAGCAACTGTTACTTTACCGGCATCAGTTGTAACCACCATTCCATTTTTATCTGCCAGCATATTAATAAAATCCCAATCTGATATTTTAGGTTTAACTATTTCTTCGTTCACCAATGTGGTAGCAGTAACATCAGCTGTTAAACCAGAAACATTTCCAATAATTTCTTGAATAATTTCACTGTCTTTTTTCTTTAAATAAGTGGCTTTCTCTTTGTTCATTGTTAGCACTTCTGCCTTGTCTTTACAACTAATTTTCAAGCTAGAAACGCTTCCTTCACTTACCGTAATACTTTCTTTGGTCACTACTCCTTTAAAAATGCTATCATTTTTAGATTGATAGCCTAATTTAATTTCTATTTCGGTACCCGGTTTAAAGGTGTCTGAGTCTGTTACCTCAAATGTTTGGCTGGCACTGCTTCCGTCTCTTACTGTAATTTCTGCACTGGATAATTTGCTAATCCCCATCGTTATATTCATTGACATTATCTCATAGGTAGAAGGTATTTCACTTCCAGCAGAAAGAATACTGAAAGAGAAAACATTGGTTTCTTCTATTAACGGGGAGATTGGCATATTTTTATTTTATGGGTGGTAAATACAATTTTGTACCCGGTACTAATTTTCTAAAATTGACCAGGTTATTATATCTGGCTACTTCCATATAGTAACTGGGATCGCCATATACTTTATTACAAATTAAAGGCAAGGTATCTCCTTCTTTTATTTCTATTAAATGGGTTAAATCCGGAGATTTATTATTGGCTTCTTTTGCAATTGTTGCTGCATCTAGTGCTTTTATAAAAGAGCAGGAAGCTTTTGCTCTTAATGGGATTCCATTTTTTTGAAATAAGGTGTATTCCACTTTTAAGGAGGATAATTTACATTTAAAAACCAATGAACCCCAGTTGATAATCAAATAATTAGGTTCGTGAATGTCTCCATTATACTCAAAACATACTTTTTTGAAAAGGGTTATTTGTATGCCTATGGGTATTTTGTTTACCGGCATTAAGGTAGGTGCTTCTATTGCTCCTGTGGCATCGAAATAAATATCAAAAGAAATGGTTTCCGGGGGCATTCCTTTAAACATTAAAGGGGTTCCGGGTGCTCCAATGGGCACATCTTCGTTATAATTAACTTTGTGTTCATGGGTATAAGATGCCGGATTAATGACTACTACAGTCGCTAATTTAGGAGGCAAAGAATATTTATTATCCTTAAACGCAGCTATTTTTAATCTGTCATGCATCTATTACCTTTCTTTTTTTCTGTTTAGTTCTCTCTTAATTTCTTTTTTACATTCTTTTAAAATCGATTGTTTTATTTTTTCTATGTCCAAGCGTTCATTGGTTCCTCGTACAGATTCTTCAATTTTAACTTTAATCACTAATTCTCGAATTTCTATTGCCATATCAGTTGGTGGATTAAAGAATTTTAAAATAGCTATAGGCAAACTCAAGGGTTTCTATGGCTATTTCATTGTTCATTGAATTAAAATCGGAAATAGACCATTTTACAGGCCAGGCATTTACAAAACTCCATGATTTTAAAGGGGTTCCTTGCTCATTTAATAATTTAACCACAATGTTTTTTGTGGTAATGGTTTCTGTTAATGAAACAGGTCCTAATGAAATCCCTCCTATAGGGTCTAAACACCATTTAGCCACTGCAGAGTCTTTAGCTACCAACCCTCTTTTCAATACCAGGTTGGTGTATTTTACAGCAGTGGGAACCCGATGAATGTATGGATTCCCACCTTCTGTAATTTCTTCTATCCCTCTTTCCAATGATATTCCTGATACTTCTTTAAAAGAAGCATCTGCTTTTCCGGTAACACCGGAAAAAGACAACTGGAAATAAAATGCTACTGGTGGATATATTTCACTCATTTATTAAGCATTTGCAATGGTTAATCCTTCATGAGCTAATTCTAATGTTTCCACTGCTACTTCATTCGCATCTGATTTCATATCAGGGCTTGAAATTTTAGTAGGCCAGGCATTAGTTAAAGTCCATGTCATCGTAGGACTTCCTTTCTCATCTAATAACTGAATAGTAACTGTTTCCCTTTTAATGGTATTCATTTTAATGGCATCGTACCATTTAAAGAAATTATTGTCTTTTACAAAAACGCCTTTTTTAAGGGTTACATTTCCTGTTTTAGCGATTCCGGGCATTTTAATAGTAGAAAATTGTTTACTATCTCCATGTCTGTATTCAATCGCTTGTGTTTCTGTTTCTAATCCGGAAATTTCCTGGAATGAAACTGTGTTGTCTTGTGAGCCTAATTTTACGGTAAAGTAAAACTTTGGTAGTGGCCAATTACTACCTTGAGCTGATCCATCATCTGCCATAATATTATAGTTTTAAAATTTATAGTATTTAATTAATTATTAATTTGATTATCCTTTTTGCATTTCTTGTTGGAAGGTAATTTCAATGAATTCTGCAGGATGAGAAACAGCTACTTTAACAGCCACTCTCATAATGCCCATAAGAATGTCTTCTCCGGTCATTGTACTTCCTAATCCTACGCTTACTGAAAATGCGTCAGCGGGCTTAGGTCCTACTAATCCACCTTGTTTCCAAAGTCCGGTTAAGAAACTATCAATCATGCTTTTTACATTTACCCATGTTCCTGCATCGTTAGGTGCAAATACATAAGCTTTTGCAGCATCTTGTACTGATTGTTCGATGTAAATTAATGTTCTTCTTACGTTTACATAACGCCAATCATTGGAGTTTCCATCTAATGTTCTGGCACCCCAAACAAGATTGCCTCTACCTGTAAATGCTCTGATGGCACAAACTGATTTACCACTAATTGGTACATTTAAATCTTCTTGTGCTGCATGATCAATTTTAATAGCAGGCATAATAGTGCTTTGTATTCCTACATTTGCCGGTGCTATCCATACTCCTTCATTGTTATCTACTGAAGTATAAATTCCTGCCATACCTGCACTCGGAGCCATCAAATTCATATTTGACATAATTGCTCCTGTTAACAATTGGTAAGATTTACTTAAATTTTGAAGTATTAAATCAGCTTTATCTAAGGTGGTTTGTTGAGGATTTTTTGTAGGATCAGATGTAAAAGCTGAAATGATTTTACTCATATCCGCATTTAATACTCCATTTTTATCCGTAAACTCTACATTCAGCATACTCGTTACCACACCATAAGAAGCTTTATTGATGTTTTGATAAGATATTTCTGATGTTTGGTAAACCGTAGTGTGTAACCAAGGGTAATAAACGGCTGCATAACTATTAAATTTAGGGTCTAATGGTTCTACACTGTTTCTAAATTGTTGAACGCTTGTTGTTCCCACTAGTGGCTCACTGTAACCTCCAGGAATATCTAATATAGCTACTCTGTTCATCATTTCACCGCAATGATTAATCATTTCATTTTGAAGTGAATAAGCATTGGCATATTTATCTTGTAGATAAGTGGCAGAACTAGGATCTGCTGTTGGATCCATAATTTCTACTAAATCAGGAATCACTAACATGGTAGGTTCTGTTTCCTTTTTCAACAAGGTAATAGCATTCATGAAGTCTGTAGTATCTGTAATGGCAGTTTTTGAATAATCGTAAGCACCAATACTCATTATGTAACAGTCTCCTCCTCCATTTTCATAAAAGAATTTGATGCTACTATACATTCTGTAATTAACGGTAGTGGTATCAATATTATAAGCAAATCCACCGGTTGAGAAATCTGCATTTAAAGCAATATTATCCAACGTGGTTTGTGCTGCTTTTACAGCTGCTGCCAATTTACCGTCTGCATCTGCTAAAGTTGGAGGAGTTGCTGCTGCAGCTGCCTCTTGAGCTTTAGTTAGTGCTGCCTGAGCAGCCAATAAAGCAGCGATATTTGTATCTGCCTGAGCATTTGTTAACGCTGTTTGTGCAGCCGTTAAAGCTGTAGCTGCTGCTGTAGCCGCATCCGTTTGAGCCTGTGTAGGTGTTTTCGGGGGTGTAGCTTTAGGATCTGTGGCCTTCGCTACAGCATTATCAGCAGCAGTTTTTGCTGCTGTAGTTGCATCTACTACTTTCTGCAAATTATCTATCCGCTCGGGTAAAATGGCTGAAGTGATTTTATATTGGACCTGCGGTGCAGTAGGTCCAAAGATCATTAAAAACTCGGCTAACGAAGTAACCTTTACTGCTTTATTCAACAGACTTTTTCCGTTGAAAGATGTTTGTGCTGTGTATCCAATAAATGCCGGTACGGCAGTTGGAACAGGTACGACAGCATTCCCGAAGGCATCCAGTTCCTGGATATAAACCCCGGGGGTTTTCATAGTTGTACTCATAGATTTAATTTATTAAAGGGTTAAACATACACTATTGTTGATGAGAAGAATGATCCTTCATTCTCTCCTTGATTATACTTTTTTATTTGTTCTGCATTAGGGTTAGGCAACTTAATCTCCATCTGATTTTTTCTGTTAGAGAAATCGTTGGAATAGGTTACTTGTAACTGGGGGCTTTCTTCTAATTTATTTTGTAATGGTAAAGGATTAGCCGTAGTAAATACTTGTGCTGTTTGTCCTCCTATTATCTCCTGTTCAACAGGTCCCTGATATTTTTCATCAGTGAGCCCTGATATATTCATTTCGATTACTTTAATTTTTCTGTTTTTTTGAACCACTACCTGATATTCCCAAAAAACGGAACGTGCATTAAAATTGATGGTATAAACTGTATAGCTAGAATATTGAGCAATAATTTCCTGCATATTAAGACGAACAATGCCTATACAGTTTTGAGCTACTGCTTCGTCAGACATAAAAAATGTTTGTTGTAATTGATCATCTATCCATAATTGATAAATGCCATCATCATATTGTTTTAAGCTGATTAAGTAATTTTTAACTTTAGTGCCATCAATGGTTGTTGTTGTAAGCACTTCGTTGTTATTTGTTTTTATTTCCACCAGCACTTCTTTATCAGGCAATTGTATATTAAATGTTTTGGGTTTATATCCAACAAGGTCTTGCTGAGTTACGAATGCTGATTTCTGAAAAAACTGAGGGTTAGAGGTATTAACAGCATTTTCAAAATAATAAAGTTGTTGCTCGTTAACTGATGGAATGGCTGTATAGTTAAAAAATAGTTCATCTTTGTTTACCAGCTGGAAGTAAAGATCTGTTAATCCATTAAAGTTGGTATTGATGGCAAATGATTCTTGAATATTTATTCCTGCATAAAACGAAAAAGTACTTGCTTCTTTTTTCATTAAAATCTCATAATTTTTCATATCACGTGAAGTCCTTTTAAAGGGTATCATCCCAAAATCAGCACAAACCCCTTCTGTAAAGTAATTGTTCATTACTTTCAGCTGCATCCATTTATGATAGTTTAAATTCATATTAACTGGTCTTTGCTTGAGGGTTATTTTGAACGCCTGATAATCCCGGAACTTCTTTCGTAATTAAGTCTTCTCTTATACTAATCATCCTTACTTTATAAACTATGGAAGGCACATATTTGGCTCCTATTCCACTCCAGATATGACTGAGTTCATTAATGGGTAAGTTGAATATTTCAAAGGTTAATTTTTCTAATGGGGATGGCATTGTTGGGTTTTTCTGTTGGGTGAAATAAGTATTTGCCTGAAATACTCCAATAACTGTCGAAAGCATTTTTAATGCTTCTATATAGTTTCCTGAATCGTAATTTGCTGAGATAAGTAAGTAAATATTTAGATATACCGGAGGTGATACTTTTCCGAAATTATTATTACCTCCATTTACATAATTGCCTTGAGAGTTTACGGTTGTTTCATGCTCTAAGTTAATTACCGAAATCACAATTTTATTTTCTATGTTTTCCGTAATGGTTCCATCAGGGTTTATCAAACTACTTATCACCACACGATCTTCATCAATGCCATAAGACATCTTAATTTCATGATTAAGAAAGTCGGATACAAATGTTAATGCTTTTGATATCATCGTTTTAGTTTTTTGGCTTGTTTGCCATTAAATTAATTGCTCCCACAACTGTTCTTGTAAAATAAATACCTGCCAGACTTACTGCATAAGCTCCTATAAATAATGGCTTCCCGTTTAATAGTTTATTAATCATTTCCATTATTTTTTCAGAACCATATGTTTCTATTATATAAGTAATTATCAATCCTATTGGCAACCCTAGTAATAATACAAACAGTACCCATAGAAATTCTTTTGCAAAGAATTTCTTAATGGTTGCTATCAGTTTTTTTAGCTTACCTTCTTCCTGTGCTAGTGCTGCTTTTTCTTTTGCTATTGTAGCACTACTCATGGTACATTTCTATTCAGTTTCTCAATCAACTTATTCACAAAATAAATCGCTATTGCTCCTGCAATAAATCCTATAATAAGCGCTACTAATAAATCGGTAATAATATCTGTCCACCTTAAAACAACTATTAAAAAGAGCAATACAAAACTGGTATAATAAACTCTGTATGCCATGTTACTAAAAAAGAACATTCGGGTATTGGGTTGAAACATTGCAATGACAAATCCTGCTCCTCCAAATAAAACCACCAAAGTCATTATAAACAATAGTACTGTTTTATAGTTGGTCACCTGTTGTAACAGAGCTTCCACATTGGTTATCGTAGCCCAAAAACCTGTTGTATCACTACCTGCTGTACTACTTGTATCTCTATTTAAAGTATCTGTATCATTGGTAACAGTTCCATTATATTTCACTGTTGTATTGGTTAAATTATTAGCTATTGCTTCCCATAGGCTAGAGTATCCTTTATCATATCCAAGCGCCCAAATACCCATTCCTTTTAACTTTTTGTATTTGATTAAGTTTAATTTAATGGCTAAGGTTGAGTCATTGTCAAACCAACATTGTCTGTAATAGGTACCGTCATCATCTAACACATAACTACACCAAGCAGTATGACTTACCGAATCATATTGAACAGGAGCTACTTTTCCGTCTACATTAGTTCTAATATAATCGTAAGTTCTGTTTCCAATAAATTTTTTAACTTTCGATACTTTATCGCCTGTATCAGTATCCCACATGGTTCCATAATATGGAAGTGCCATAATCAGTTTAGAAGAAGGAACTTTACTGGCTAAATAATAATCAATTGATGTTGTCAGGTTATAAGGCTCCCAAATCTTACCGCTTTCTGATGGAGCAACAGGTCCGGCAACATTACTGGTAGAACCATAATAGCCATACCCCATAATCACAAATTGATCTACCACCGGAATTAAGGTTTCAAAATCTAAACTTTTTGCCCAATCTACACTGGGAACAGTCATGTAAATTAAATAATTAGAGTTTTCTGCTTTCAACTCCTGACTGAGTAATGAAATAAATTTCGCATAAGCAACTTTTTGATTGCCATCAACACCTTCAAAATCGAGACAAACTCCATTAGCTTCTCGCTTTTTAAGCAATGTTTTTAACTGAGAAATTAAATTACTAATGGCCTTATTATTATTTAAGAATTCTTTGTTATTGGATTGATCGAAATTAGTGACCGTTAATAACACTTTTACTCCATTTGCTTTGGCAGAATCTATTAAAGGAGTTGTTTCCCAATCGTGTATTGTTGTTGGATTGCCTGTGGATGGATCCAAATTATAGGAAAAGTAAGCAATGGTGGTTAGTAATGAATAATTTAAACTTTTATATAAATCTGCCTCCCAATAAGGATACCATCCAAATACTTCGTATTCTAACTTAAATTTAGTTGATGCTTGATAAGCTTGGATTTTTAAATTTAAACTGTCGTGATCTACGTTATAGGGGTAATCTTTTTTCCCTTTTGTTAATTGGTGCTGCTGATGAACATATTGTTTTGCTAATTTACTGGAATCACTATGATGGAAGAAATTTTTAAACGAAAATGCTTTCTCTATTTTTTTTAAGTCTTTTTTAAAAGCACTCTCTTTTCCTTTTACTGCTACATCATCTTTTTTTGTTAACGATGATTTATCATTATCTCCTATTATTTTATTTCCATAAACAACAAAAGAGATAAATATTAGAAAAAAACACAAAAGTGTTTTAACACCAAAACTAATAATATGATAATCTTTATTCTTCACTATCTGATTTTCTATTTATTTGAAAAATATTGTATACAATAAAGTTCAAACGTAAACTAAAAGATATTAAAATCAAAAAAATGGTCAATCCATCTAACTAACGGTCGATTTTGACCAATGAACGGTC
>OJGX01000169.1_pt1 | contig 34860 bp, 29 predicted proteins | sample 1594661 | NCBI WGS metagenome assembly OJGX01 (sample SAMN05416839, study PRJEB24817) | seawater metagenome | isolation source: Sea water | place: Canada:Atlantic | collected 2013-07 | reverse complement strand
GTTATAACTAGCGCCGCAGGCGTTGGGTTTATGATACCGGTTTTGCTTGGCTTTATTGTTGACTGGGGCATTGTTAGCGGGCGCATTAGTGCGCGCAAAACTGAAAGTTTGTTTAGTGTACTGACACTTAACAGTCATCGTTATTTGCAACCTGGCCTTCGAAGCGTTTTTCTCATTGCATTACTTCTATTGCTTACCCAAGAACCTATAGCAAGGCTGCCATTCGTTTTACTCTGTTCGTGCACGCTATTGATCATCCTTGGATGCGGCGCTCGGATAGCGGCAGTGGGCGTATTAATAGTGTTAGCACTGCAAGGCGAACAACAAATTATTTCACTTGCATTGATTACCGTGCTGTTTAGTAGTTGCTGGATTGCCCTTCTAGGCAGCGGCAAATTCAGTCTATGGCAAGGTGACGATATCTGGGTAGAAAGGCACGACGGAGCCGCATGAAAAAAGCCAATTTTATCACTGCGCTTTTATGGCTCCTTGCATTGGCACTCGCCGTTTGGGCATTAAGAGACATCAACTTTCAGGCGGCTTGGGAGCAAATGGCGAGATTGAGCGTTGGGCAGTACTGCCTGTGGCTCATCCTCAATATACTGGTTTGCGTAATCTCTACGCTGCGATGGCAGCTACTAATTGCCGCCCTTTCATCTTCTGTCACTTTAGGACGGCTGCTGATTATTCGACTCGCAGGACAAACAATCAGTTTTGTCACCCCCGGCCCTCAATTTGGCGGAGAACCACTGCAGATTTACTGGCTCTATAGACGCTGCGCACTCCCGCTACATAAAGCCATCAGCTCTTTAGGTTTAGACCGTTGCTTTGAGCTTTGGGTTAATTTTTCAGTCTTGCTTATTGGCGCAATATTCCTCCTATCAACACCATCCATGGCATTTGCGCAATGGGGCCAAATCGCCTTACTTTTGCTTGTCATCACCCTTGCAATGCCTGTCGCATTTTTCTATGTCTTATATGCCCCGCAAAAACTTATCAACAATATCCGGGGCATTGCGAGCCGTTGGCTGAAACACCCAAAACTAATAGCCGACACCGACTCTTGGCAACAATTGGAATGGGATCTTACGAACCTGTTCTCGCAACACCGTGGCACTCTTGTAAAAGCCTTAGTCGTTTCAATTTTAGTGTGGGGATTAATTTTAGCCGAACTGTATTTTCTACTGCACTTGCTAGGCGTGGGGGTTTCGGCTCAACAATTCGTTCTGATTGCTGTCGCCATTCGTCTGGCGATGCTTCTACCATTACCCGGTGGCATCGGTACGATTGAAGCCGCGCTTCTTTGGTGCTTCCAAATGCTCGACCTTCCTATCGGCGAAGCCTTTGCATTGATCGCACTCATGCGGCTACGTGATATCGCTATTTTGCTCGCTGGTTTTGTCAGCCTCAGAGCCGTGAAGTCGCTTTCACCCTAATTAACCTTCAATCTGGCACAGGCGCTGCAGATAGGGCACTATTAAGAAAAAACCAAGGAGCCAGTACCGTGCAGTTAATTTGGAAATCACTCTGCCTTTGTCTTGCCTTCACAATCTCTGCTTCCGGGTTTGCCGAAAGAGATTTAGAGATCGCATTGGAAGACCCCGCAGTCCAAGCAGGGCTAGCACAGATCGACGCTACCGAAATACTGTCGGCGCAGCAGCTTGTTCAGATCGGCGGGATCATTTCTCCTTCAGGCCAAGAACACGAACGAGCCACCGCTGTTGCCGCATTAATGCGCGAAATAGGCTTGCAAGATGTGCAAATATCTTCAGCCCCAAATGTGACTGGCCGAATCCCTGGGCGATCTGGTAAAGCATTAGTTTTTGTTGCCACACTCGATGACCTTAGCACTGTCGCTGAACATCAACGCGCTGCGGGAACACCACCACGCATAGAAGGAGAGCGCGTCGTAGGCCCTGGCACTAACACCTCGCTCACAACCGTCGCTCTTATTTCCGCCGCGCGCGCGTTAATCGAACTAGGCTTCGAACCAGAACATGACATCGTCTTCAGCGCCGTTGCAGAAGAAGAAACAGGACTACGCGGCATGCGTGCATTGTACGCAGAGTATAAAGATCGCGCCTTCGCCTTCGTCGATGTCTTGGGAGAGGGCAGCAGTTTAAGCTACGGCGCACTGGGTATTCATTGGTGGCGAGTCCATGCCTTTGGCCCAGCAGGCCATACTCTCAATGGCGGCTTGCCTAATGTCAATCAAGCGATCGGCCGTGCCGTTGACCGCATATTGCAGATCGACGATCCACAACGCTTCGACGATCGCCGCACACGCTTGAATGTCGCAGTCCTCAATAGTGGTGCTGTGTTCAATCACAAACCAGAAACCGGCTGGTTCTCGCTAGATATTCGCTCATTGGACCCCGAACACATCGATAATATGGAGAGAAAAACTCGGGACATTCTCGACACTGTCACATCCGAACTGGGCATACGCTTTGAAATGGAAGAGGTCTCGAAAACACCACCGGGCCAAATCGAAGGCGCACGAGAAAGCAGCTTAGTCGAAAACTCCATTGCGATTTCAGACTATCTAGGGACTTCGCCAAGCTTGTCCAATGCAGGCTCTGCCAATTTAAACGTGGCAATTGCCGGTGGCACCCTGTCTATCGCTATTTCAAGCGAACGCGGCGGCCAGCGCGGCTTCGCAGACGAATGGGCTGACATCCCCGTACTACAACGCACTGCTAAACATGTGTTTTTGACTGCCATCACACAGGCTAATGCAAAATAAATTAACGGAGATCGACTATGCGACAACTAATAGCAATAGGGCTAACTTCCCTCCTAGCGGCTTGCTCGGGCGAGAGCATCGAAGCTCCCACGCCAGAGACATTCGACGTGTTATTACATGGCGGTCAGCTCTACAACGGCGATGATGCACTCCCTATTATCGGCGACGTTGGCATTCGCGATGATCGTATCGTAGCCTTAGGAGGCGACTTAAGTGCGCATCCGGCGACACTCACTCTCGACGTGACAGGCCTAGCAGTCACGCCAGGGTTTATCGATATTCATAGCCACGCAGTGCGCAACCGCTTGGACGACGATATGTTTCGTTGGCCCGATGCAGAGAACTTGATTCGACAAGGTGTGACTACTGTAATCGGTGGACCAGACGGAGACTCCCCGCTACCAATTGCAGACACTTTTGCAGCGATTGAAGCAAACCCCGCGGCGGTGAACTTTGGCACTTTCGTGGGTCACGGATCAATTCGCGGCTTAGTGGTCGGCGAACAGGACCGGCCTGCCACAGAAGAAGAAATGCAAGGCATGCGCGACCAAGTGACTCTCGCAATGGAGTCAGGTGCCTTTGGTCTTTCTTCGGGCTTGATTTACGCACCTGGCAGATTTGGTGATACCGAAGAGGTCATCGAACTCGCAAAAATTGCTGCCCCATATGGCGGCATCTATATCAGCCACATGCGCGAAGAAGGGCTCGAAGTGTTGGCGAGCGTTGCCGAAACTATTCGCATTGGAGAGGAAGGTGGGCTGCCCACGCAAATCACCCACCACAAAATCGTCGGAGCTCCGATGTGGGGAAGTTCAGTTGAAACCTTAGGCATGGTCGATGCAGCCATTGCGCGCGGCGTGGATGTCTCTATCGATCAATACCCCTACACAGCTTCAGCCACAAGCTTAACAATTTTATTCCCAGGCTGGAGCCTTGACGGCGGCCATGAAGCCACAGTGGCAAGAATCGAGGACTCTGTTCAGCGCGAGCGCTTGCAAGCTGACATCGTTCACAATATTGAAGTCGATCGCGGCGGCAACGACCCTGCGAATGTGGTCATCGCAGTATGCCCCCATGACGCCACGTTAAATGGTTTGAATTTAAGTGAGATCCTGCGCTTACGCGAGATCAACGTCACCAAGGAAAATGCGGCAGACCTCCTAATGGAGTTAGTGGCTGCCGGGAATTGTGATGCGGTATTCCACGCTATTGATGAGGACGATGTGCGCAATATTATGCGCCACCCTCGAACAATGATTTCATCGGATGGCGGCATCATGGGGCCAACCGATCGCATGCCACACCCTCGAAATTACGGCACATTCGCACGCTTAATTGGACACTATGCACGCGACGAAGGTGTGGTTCCTCAACACACAGCCATTCATAAAGTTAGCCTGTTGCCTGCGCAGCGTATTGGCCTTTCTGACCGAGGACGCTTAGCAGTCGGTGCGGTTGCCGACATTGCCGTACTCGATTTAGACGAGGTAATAGACACCGCCACTTTCGATGACCCGCATCAGTACGCCAAAGGGGCACATCATGTTTTCGTTGGCGGAACAGCTGTGCTTTTACATGAGGAGATCACAGGGGAGCGCCCTGGCGTCATCTTAAAAGCAACGGACTATAACTGATTATTAGGCGATTATCTCTTTTCGATAAGCAGCCCAACAAGTATCGTTTTCCCACAGCTTTACGTTTAGAAAACCGCTACCAGGAAAGGCAATGAGCGAGAGCATTTTGTCGCAGATGATGCGACTAAAATGCTCAATGCTTGGATTTAAGCCTGCAAACTCTGGCTTATCATTGAGCAAAGAATCCCGATAATAGTCGACAATTTCTGTCATCGCTGCTTCTATCTCAACGATATCAACTAAGTACCCATGCTGATCCAATTGCGCCGCTTCAATGCTAATTTCTACGACATAATGATGTGCATGGGGGAAATTTTCGCTTCCCCAATCACCGCCAACCAAAAAATGATTGGCAATAAATTCACGTGTTACAGCAACCGTATACATGCAGTTTCCTTTTGTACTATTGATAGTAATCATACACAAAGACAGCCTGAACAATTTTTTCAGGGGTCTCATCTAATTGTTTATAGAGTTGCTCTGCCTCAAGCAATGGCACTTGCTGGGTTATCAATCGGCTTGGTCTAATAGACTCTAGCATTTGCCATGCCACAGAAAATCGTCGCTCTTTCGTCCAGCGCCCACTTAAGCCAGGAGCGATACTGCTCACTTGGCTAGTGGTGATACTAATACGATTACGATGCGCTTTTCCGCCAAGATCAATGGCCGCAGTTTTTTTACCGTACCAACTGCCGATGATGATGCGACTATCGAATCCGGCTAAGGTGATTGCACTATTCAATGCCTCGGGCACGCCGCTGACCTCATAGATCAAATCGGCTTCTTGTTCGTTCAGTCGTGAAGAAGCGCAAGTGCTCGTTGCACCTAAAGACTGCGCAAGTTCTCGGCGCTGCGCTATTCCCTCAACTGCCAACAACTCTTGCAAAGGAAAGCGCGCCAGCACTCCCGTTAGAAGCAAGCCGACAATGCCCTGCCCTAGCACCGCCACACGCTCGCCAACGCCGGGACGGCCGTCCTGCACCAAATTGATCGCTGTTTCCATATTCGCTAGAAATACTGCGTCTTCGGGCTCAACTGTAGCAGGCAGCTCAATCAATGCATCGCATGCACTCACAAAGTGACTGCCATGAGGAGCGAATGAGAACACCCGTTTACCTAACCAATGCGTGGCAACGCCTGTCCCTAAACTTTCTACCTCGCCAACGCAGGCATAGCCATATTGCAAAGGGTAGCTCGGTTTGCTTTGCATGCCCTCGATGCTGGCGTCGAGCCCTAATTCTTCTGGCAACTGCCCACGATAAACTAGCATCTCTGTGCCAGCACTGATCCCCGAACATAGCGTTCGAACGCGCACACTTCCGGCAGGAATCGCACTGTGTTCACTCTCTCGTACTTCGACTTGATAGGGCTTTGTAAACCACAACTGCCGCTGGTGTTTAGATTGGCTAGTCATTGCCGCTCCCGTAATGTAGCTCGCCCCACATAATGAGATCATCACCTAAGGATTGTGTATGAATAGGACGGATTCGAGGCAGCTCGGCTTTATGGCTTAAGCCAAGATTGTCGATAGCTTTGTAGCCCCCTACCAGTCTGGGCGCAACAGTGAGCACTATCGCATCGGCAAGGCCTGCTTTGATAAAAGCATTGATCACTTTTGCCCCACCTTCCACCATCACGCTGCGCACCCCTTTTTGCCACAATATGGCAAGCACTTGCTCTAGGTCTAGCTCATTTTCAGCGCTACTGGCAACGCGAATCAATTCAATGTCTTGCCGAGAAATCTCTGGTTGGTCCACGCTTGTCACAACCCAACACTTCTGCCCTTGTCGCTGGCAAAGACGAGCATTCTCTGGAATGCGCACCGCGCTGTCTAACACTATGGCTTGTGGGCTAACCCCTTCGCATTCGCGCACTGTAAGCTGAGGGTTATCTGCTAATACCGTCCCAATACCCACCAGAATTCCGTCATGCAGGCTGCGCAGCAAGTGAGTAAGGCGCATAGAAGCGTCACCGCTCAAGGCCAATGCCTCACCCGGACGAATTGTGATACTGCCATCCCAGCTTTGGGCATAGCACAAAGTCACTTGAGGTTTTTGGAGTGCCACCAATGACTGGCGGTGCTGCGTTAACCATCGCTCTATCTTGTCGCTTACTGTCTTAGGCATATGCGCGAATGGTATGTCGCGCACAAGGTTTAGGCAAGGTAAGGCGTATTTACTTTTTCCCCGCTACCGCTAGGCATCGCGGCAAAGACAGGGGACAATGGCTATCCACAGATGTGAGGCCTTAGCGTGCAGACAGAACTCTTTTTTGCAATCCCAGGTAACTTAGAAAATCGTACTGGTGGTTACGCCTATGATCGCCGAATATTTCAGGAGCTCACGGCGCTTGGCCTGCACTGCACCGTGATCGAGCTAGATAGCAGCTTTCCATTCCCAAGTGCGGCTGCACTGGCTGAAGCCGAGCACAAATTCTCAGCACTTCCCGTTGACAGTATTGTTATAGTCGATGGACTTGCCTTTGGCGCCCTACCAGAGAGCGCCCGCAGACATTGCCAGCGCCTAAGACTCATCGCGCTTTGTCATCACCCGCTCGCTCTAGAGACCGGCTTGAGCGACGAGCAAGCCAATGCCTTGCGCCTTTCAGAAAAAATCTCGCTCGATTGCGCCCGCGCCATTATCGTCACTAGCCCAGCTACGGCCCAGACACTGAAAACCCAGTTCGCCATCGACAGCGCAAAAATAACCATTGCCGTGCCTGGCACCGATCGCGTGGATTTTGCAAAGTGTGAAGGAGCCGTTCCCGTTCTTCTCACTGTCGCCACACTCACAAAGCGCAAAGGGCACGATGTGTTGATTGACGCATTGCAGGGCCTGAGTCACCTGCCTTGGACTGCTCGCTTTGCCGGCGGCGCTCATTATGACCCAGCGTGGGCAAAGTACTTGCAGAATAAAGTGTGCGGCGCAGGCCTTGCCGATAGAATTGAGTTTCTTGGTGCACTTGACGATCTTAGCGCTGAATATCAGCAAGCCGACCTCTTTGTATTGCCATCACGTTATGAAGGCTATGGCATGGTCTATGCTGAGGCAATCGCGCACGGCCTGCCTGTGGTTGCGACACAATGTGGAGCCGCCACCACACTCATCCCGCACACTGCAGGTCGAATAATTCCAGTGGCAGATCACGATGCTTTAACCCAGGCACTGCGCGAACTCTTATCCGATTCGACCCTACGAGCCCAATTGCAAAAGGGAGCCCAACAGGCAGCCGGGCAATTACCTCAGTGGCAGCATAGCGCCCAGATCATCCAACAATTAATTTTTAAGATTGCTCAATGAGCACGAGGTTACCCCCATGAGCGGATTCTCAATTACTTGGTTAGACTTACGCGAAGACGCCGACCAACGTGCGCGCGATGGCGCACTTGCAAACAAAGCCATCGCAGCACTAGCGCAAACGCACGCCCCACAAGCACCCAAATTAGCGGTCGATCTTGGTGCCGGCACGGGCTCCACCCTGCGGGCGCTGCAGAAACTTGGCGCCAATGACGTGGTCTGGCGTCTAGTTGATCACGACGGCGCACTGCTCGATGAGGCATTACGCAGACACCGCAAAGAGTTTGTCATTGAAGATCATCAATGCGATCTACAGATTATCGATGAGCTGCCTTTGGCGGGTGCGCGCTTAGTCACCGCTTCGGCATTATTCGATCTATGCTCGAAAGATTTTATCCACGCGCTTTGCACAAAAATTGGCGCACAGAATACTGGCCTATATGCCGCATTGAACTACGACGGCAGCACGACTTGGCACCCCGCACATCCATTCGACGAACAAGTGCTAGCGGCGTTCAATCAAGATCAACAACGCGACAAAGGCTTAGGCCCCGCACTCGGCCCAAATGCCACTTCGGCACTCAAAGACGCATTGGAAAGTGTAGGCTACAGTGTCGAGGTGACAAGCAGCCCTTGGAAGCTAGACAGTAATGATAAGGCTTTACTACAAGAACTAATCGAAGGCATTCGTAATGCGGTAGCAGACTCGCTCGATCACCAAGCACTAGAGCAGTGGGTGCAATTCAGGCTGAATAATCTAGATGACTGCCGCTGCGTGGTAGGGCACACCGATCTATTGGCACTGCCAAACGCTCAGGGGTAAATAGGGCTTTTACGGCGAGAATGCTTGAATAAAGCGGTCGCGAACTTCATCCATACGCCACACAGGGGCATCGTTTGCGGGCAACATGCCCGGTGTCCACTGCCAATGAGCGACGGCGTCCATGACCGCGGGGTCTTTCGCGATTAGGTGCACTAACACGTCACGATTGTCTGTATTGTCGGTAACATAGGGCATCGGTTGGTGATCCCCAATGACCAGTATCACGAGATCGTCGTCACCAAAGGTTTGGGCGAATGAACTAATCGTACTTAAGACATACTCGATACATTCGCGAAACTGTTGCAAGACTCGATCGCGGCTTTGCCACACAACTTCAGCTGCGTCACCCGAGTTTGCCTCTTCGGTGAATTCGCTGCCGTCACCTATCTCGCTCCAGTCTCTTAACGTGGGCACCGGTGTCCAGGGAGCATGTGATGACACTAATGCCAACTCCGCCATGATTGGCTGACGCTGCGCTTGCGCGAGTTCGTATTTTTGGAACTGTGCAAGCGTGAATTGATCGGGCATGGTGACGTAATTATACGGAGCGCCTTGGTAATTTAACTCAGGTGCCGTATACAATTGCTCGTAACCAAAATAATCGCCCTCTGGCCAGGCTAGGCTGATCGCTGGCATCACGCCCACAGTTCGCCAGCCCGCCCTTTGGAACAAACGCACCAATGAAGGCCGCTGACTCATCATCAAGCTGTCATAGCGCACCTGACTGTCTATCCATAAACCCGATAACGCCGTGCCATGGGCCAACCAGCTAATACCCCCAACGGTAGGTGAGGTGAGAAACGCGCTACGCGACTGAAAACCCGACGCTTCTAAAGTTTTGCTACTGGCCGTCAAATAGGGCCTAAACTGATCGGAGTACTCTTGTTTATCGAGCAGCGTACGCCCGTAAGATTCAACAAATACCACCAACACATCTTTACCTTGCAGCCCAGTAAACAGCGAATCCCCTGGAACATTCGCATAGGCATCCACCTCAACCAAAATTTTAAACTCACTAAAATCTTTTATGCTCACCACAGTATTACTGACATGCATCGCCAATTGATCATAGAAATAACGAGAAGCACGCGGCCACCCCAGACTACTGGCGATTACCCAAACTACGAGCCCGGCAACCACAACGCGAGCAGACACCCTAGGGGTACTCGCAAGCACAGCCTGTAAACGACGCAATGAAAAATAAGAGGCTAACAAGATTCCTACTGCAAGAATCACTAAGGCAAAAGCGGCGGCGATGGCAGCGACAAGGCCAAAGGTAGTCGTTAAAAAGTGAAAGCCATCGGCCAACAGATAACTATCAAACACTGGATTAAACGGCCTTGAAAATACCTGAAACGCTGAAATGTCAGCGATTCGAAAAATCACGCCTGCGGCTAACACTATTGTTAAAACCGCTCGCAGAGAACGCCCCACTCGCCCAGGCACAAGCAAGGCTAGCCCGAACACAAAAAGCTCTAATGGCAAATAAAAGTAGGATTTGGAATCGAACCAATCGATGCGATATGGGAAGACAAATGCGGTGAGAACAAATGCAAATGCCGCGAGTGTAAGCAATACTTGTAACGGTTTTGACAGATCGGTATTACTAAACTCGCGGTTCATGCATCATCCAAGTTGGGAGGTCCCGTTTATAACTGCTGCTCTACTGCGCTAATTAACTGTGTAGATTCTGGGGTCACCGAGCTATCGTAGTGGGCAATGACCTCACCCGTTTTGCTCACGAGATATTTATTGAAGTTCCAAGAAGGCTCACCCTTCTCATGTAGCACTTTAAATATTGGGTGAGCATTCGCCCCTTTTACCTTCACTACAGAGGTCATAGGGAAACTGACCCCGTAATTAATAAAACAAACTTCTGCCGTCTCTTCTGCGTGATCGGACTCTTGATTGAAATCATCAGAGGGGAAGCCGACTATCATTAAGCCCTCGTCTTTATAACGTTGATAGAGCGCCTCTAAGCCTTTGAACTGAGGCGTAAAACCACAGAAGCTCGCCGTATTGACCACAAGCACGGCTTTGCCCGCGGTTAAGGCGCAAAGATCATGTTCTTGACTGCTATTAAGTTTACCAATGCTTTGGTCTAACCATTGGATACACGCGCCATCTGCAACTGCTTCATCTGCGACGCTGAACGTGGATAGTGAGGCAATGAATAAGGCAGCAATGCTTAGTCGTATCATCTGTTTCTACCTCCAATAAGGAATGAATTGATCCATGCGCCCATCATAAGGAGGTCATGCCGATAAAGGCAAGCCACTCAAGCGCTTTTCGACTGGCATCCTATCGCAATTGATTTGCAGCCTAGTCCGGCCATTCATCGCAAATGGGGCGTTTTCTCCGAGGCGCTTAAGCTTACTTGTGTATAATGCGCCGCTTGAGTTTTTGCCCCCCCTTCGGAAAGCGACGCTATGAAAGACTTAACACAAGGTTCAGTCACCCGCATTATCATCAATATGGCCACCCCAGTAGCGGCAGGCATGATCTTCCAGACTCTGTATTTACTGGTAGATTTGTACTTTGTGGCGGCCCTCGGGGACGATTCGGTCGCAGGAGTTGGGGCCGGCGGCACATTGCTCTTTATGATTATGGCACTGACGCAAATACTAGGGGTGAGCGCTGTGGCGATGATCTCACAAGCAGTTGGCCGTAAGAACCAAGAAGAGGCGAACCTCGTCTTTAATCAGTCTCTTGTGGTTGCTGCAGTCTTTGCTGTGTGCGTCTTAGTAGCCGGCTACAGTTTGGCAGAAGACTATCTACGCACGATTACCTCAGATGAAGGGTCGATGCGCGAAGGCGTCACTTTTTTGTATTGGTTTCTACCTAGCATGGCCTTGCAGTTCCCCTTAATGGCGATGGCATCCTCCTTACGGGCCACTGGTTTGGTAAAACCGGGCATGATCGTGCAGGTCCTCACCGTTATCTTAAACATGATCTTAGCCCCGATTCTAATAGCCGGTTGGGGGCCAGGGCCTGCACTCGGCGTGCTGGGCGCTGGTTTGGCGAGCTCAATTTCAGTGTTTATTGGTGTTTTGATGCTCACCTACTATTTCATCAAGCTAGAAAAAGTATGTGTCATTCAAGACTATTCTTTGGCGCCCTCGTTTCGACATTTGGAAGCGCATGTTTGCAATCGGCCTACCCGCCGGGGGTGAGATGCTTCTGCTTTTTGTGTATTTCTCTGCGGTCTATTGGCTGATTCAAGACTTCGGCGCAGAAGCGCAAGCTGGCTTCAGTATCGGTGGTCGCATTATGCAATCGATCTTCATGCCTACCATGGCGATTGCGTTCGCCCTTGGGCCTATCGCTGGGCAAAATTTTGGCGCGCGACGCTTCGATCGGGTCAGAGAAACGAGCAAGAAAGGCATTATATTAAGCAGCATTGTCATGGCAATCGTGACGATCCTGATGCAATGGAAATCCGACCTTCTCGTCGGATTCTTCACGACAGAGCTTGAGGTAATCGAAGTGGGCTCTGTATTCCTGCAATTGATCTCACTCAATTTTATTGCCCAAGGTATCGTATTTTCATGCTCTGGGATGTTCCAAGGTTTAGGCAACACTCGCCCAGCGATGCTGAGCTCGCTAATCCGAATTATCGTGTTCCTACCCTTGGCTGTGTATTTGAAATATCAACCCGGCTTTACGATCAATCAGGTATGGTATGTATCGATTCTTTCTGTCACAGCCCAAGCCGTTGTTAGCTACCTATTGATGCGCAGAGAATTCCGCTTGCGCTTAGGCAACAGCGATACGCCAAACAGCGTCAGTGCCTAAATACTTCGCGCGCCGCCCTATGGCATACTTGTAGTCTATTCGAAAACAAGCAGGCTCTAGCAAAATGAATCACGAATTTTGGCACGACAAATGGCAAAAGCAGCAAATAGGGTTTCACGAACCAAAGGCTAACCCTTTATTGCTCGCTCATCTAAAGGCATTGGATTTAGCACCTAGCAGCAAAATCTTTTTGCCTTTGTGCGGCAAGACTTTGGACATCGCTTGGTTGCTAGCGCAAGGCTTTGAGGTAGTCGGAGCCGAACTAAATAAATTAGCGGTGTGCGCCTTATTCGAAGAGATGCACATCACGCCAACGATCAGCGAGTGCGGTGCACTAACTCGTTATAGCGCCAAAGGTTTAGACATATACCTTGGCGATATTTTCGCATTGCAAGCTACCACTTTAGGCCCAGTTGCTGCCATTTACGATCGCGCCGCACTCATCGCACTACCCGAGACAATGCGCCGTGATTATAGCAAACATATTCGCAACTTAACTGGCACCGCCAAACAATTATTGATCACCGTAGAATACGATCAAAGTTTACAAGCTGGCCCACCCTTCAACGTCAGTGCCGCGGAAGTGGCGAAGCATTACGAACCCTTCTACAAACTCGACACCCTTGCCGTACAAAGCATCAAAGGCGGCCTAAAGGGCAAATGCGCGGCCAACGAACATGTCTGGTTACTCACGCCCCTCTAATTCGCAAACTCGCCGGGAGCACGTATCACGCCAGCAGCTGAACGTAGTGGCAGATTGAGCGTAGGCATTTCGATGCGATACACTTCTTTGTCACTCTTGAGGATGCCCCACAAGACAGCTTCTTCGACGGTGCGATCCCATGCGATACCCTGCCCATTCAATCCTGGAATATGTACTGTTGCCACCCAATCTAGTGTGCCACCGGTAGCGGGAATTTGCATCACGTAAATCTCAGGATAATCATGCCCTGTTAAGTAAAGAAAGCCATCAGGCCCCCAGCTGCCGCCGGAATTGCTCATCGGGCTCATCTTCGGATGCAAAGCTGCAGGAATCGCCCACTGTTCAAGTATTTGAAACTGGTCATCCATCCTGACTATTTGAGAACGACGAGTCTCGCCATAGGGATGATCTTGACCATCTTGGATCTTGTCATAGTTACCAAAGCCACCCCACCAGAAGCCATCGTGGCGGTCTAACCAAGTCATCGACCCTAATTGAATGCCGAAGCTGTGTGAAGAGACATGCTTCATCGTCTTTGTATCCCACACTTCTATGGAACTGGCCATTGGCCACAGCGGATAGTTTGAGTGTGCAGCATACAGCTTGCCGTTACGCACCATCGCGCTATCTAAATGCACTAACGGCCCAGACTCATCCGAGACCCCATCCCATTGCAGAAGCGCTTCCCCACTTTCTTTATCGTGCTTGCTAATGCGGAAGTTGTTTACCGCATAAAAATGCTCGGCATCCACAGCGACGGCTTGTCGTGCATCGAAAGTCTCAAACGTTTTAACAATCCGCCCCTCGAACACTGGCGGCAAATCTTGTGCCTGAATTTGCAAACTAGCCACACTAATTAGCAGTGCGCTAATGTAGACAAAGGTGTTGGTATTCATCATACACTCCCAAAGAAAACGGTGAGCTTGTGACTCACCGTTTGACGTTCTCTAAACTTTCTACCTTAGAAACCGTAACTTACACCCATATAATAAGTGCTGCCTACCCACTCATACTCGGTATTCCAATTACTACGTCCACCTTGGAATTCAGAAGTCGGCTCGTCATTGAGATTCACGCCTTCGACAAAGAACTTTAGCCGATCGTTGAAGCTATAACTCAAACGCGCATCCCATCGACCAAATTCCCCTTGGTCTAATACCAAATCGGGGTTTGCGTTTAAGTCAGTCAAGAAGCTGTCGTTGTAAGTGTAACTCACTGACGCATCAAGGCGATCATTCTGATAAAACACCGAGAAAGCATAGCTGCTCTCGGGTTGCCCCACGAGAGGTCTATTTCCTGTGGGCAACTTTGTCTCACCATCTAGACGCGACAAAGACGCTGATATACCCAAGCCATCGAACGGTCCCGGCAAGAAATCGAGCTGGGTTTGCCCCATCAATTCGACTCCTTTCAAGCTTGCCTCACTTGCGTTTATCGTTGTCGAAAGATCAAGCCGCGAAAGTGTTGAGGTATCTATCACACCAGAAAGACCACGCGAGGCAAGTGCGGCATTCATCTCAGTTTGACTCGTCAACGAAGTCGTGCTGCCAAGCAACTCATCTGAGATATCTTTGTAGAACACACTCAAAGACAAAATGGAAAGCTGACTTGGATACCACTCGAACGACACATCGTAGTTTGTTGACTTACGAGGAGTGAGCTCAGGGTTGCCAATATTGACCGAGGCCACTGGGCCACCATCATCCGAAACAGTTGAGCGCGGAGCGATGGTCTGAAAATCAGGGCGTCCGAGCGCCCGTGTTATCCCTGCTCGCGCGACAAAATTTTCGTTCAGTCGGTAATTGGCGATCAGTGAGGGCATAAGGTTTGAATAGTCCGCACTCGCTTGCACCCTTTGCGCCACACCATTGCGCAGCACATTGCCGGAACTATTCACCTCGGTACGCTCAAAACGCACACCAGCAATTAGCTCTAGATTTGCAAAGGTTTTCGACCCCATGACATAAGCAGAGGTAATGCTTTCCTCCACCCCGTAGTCAGCTGAATTATCAGAGACGAAGTTGTCCGCTAGGTCCGCTTCGAAAGCCGCTGCGTTTGCTGGGTTTGCAAAATAGGCATTCATCCCCGCGATATCTAACCAGATATTAGGCACATCATAGCTATCGGCATCGTTATTGAATACACCGTTAGTAAAACTTGCAGATGACCCCAAGGTAAGGTCAATAGCGCCAGGATTATAGCGCCGCTGCCCCTGATCCAAAGACCGGTCTGTGTTACTATATTTCAGCCCAGTTTTTACATAGGTGCTATGGTCTAGGTCCCATTGTAAATCTACCTTAGCAATATTGGCCTCCTCTTCCATGGCACGATTGAAAAACCGTACACGACGAAGGTCAATCAAATTTGGATCCTGACGATTCGGTGTCCCTGCATTAGGGCTAATAGTCACTACGCCATCGCTGTCGTGGCTATAAGTGTTTGGCCCAAAGATCGCCCCAGAGCGAAACTCCCAATAATCGTTAGGCTCTGCCAATTCATTAGCATTGCGCTGCGCCATATAGCTTAAGGTCAACGCATCCAGCACATTCTCACCACCAATACTGAAAGATAGCAGCTCTTTCTCTACTTCTTCTAAACGCACATTGCTCAGAATGCGGTTCGGGCCTGAAACGCCAGAACTGGCGTTGCTAGGCATAACACCTGCACTCAAATTTTGCTCATAGCGATTTCGATGCTGAAACTCATCCCAAGTAGCAAGAAACGCGCGTGCGTAATAGCTTGCGTTGTCATTTGGTCGAAACTCTAAAGCGGCATTGAGATTAGTGCGTTCTCTGCCAATAATGTAATAGTTGTTCTTCACATTTACAGGCAAACCTTGCCCAGAACTTGTATCCCAATCATCTTGATAAATACCTTGCCCAACATATTCACGATCAGACCACGTGGCACCTAACAACCAACCCACGGTTGCATCAGCCAATTTTCCTGACACCATCGCGTCAATTGCACGCGGGTCTTCCCCTGCAAATGCTGCACTTTTAGGGCGTGAACTCTCGTGTCCGAGTCGAGTAGTGACATAACCATATAACTCTTCGTTGCGATCAAAAGGCATTGTGGTTTTCACATTCACTGTGCCGCCAATGCCTTGGGAATCCATGTCCGCAGTGGGTGTTTTAACCACTTGCACACCACCAAGCACACCGCCGGAGATCACATCCATCGGGGCAGCTCGACCACCGCCCTCTTGCTCAGGAGAGCCCAGTTGCACACCGTTAATCGTGACATTGTTCAGCGCTGGATTGATGCCGCGAATTTGCACGAAGCGCCCTTCGCCTTTCTCTACAAGCATCGAGACACCGGGCAGTCTATTAAGGGACTCGCCCACGTTTCGGTCTGGAAACTGTCCTAACTCATCGGCGCCCAACGCTTCGATTAGACGGGTATCATTTTTCTTTTGCTCGATCGCCCGTAAGCGCGAGAGGTTTGAGCCTTGAACGATAATCTCTTCGATATCGCCATTACTCTCTTGTGCGTGCAAGCTAACGCTGCTAAGCGTGGCGATCGCAAGAACGAGTGATTTTCTGATAAAATTGTTTGCAACTGCCAGGTGAGTATTCAACATATAAAAATCTCTTGATTAGTAGTCAAAGTGTTATTGCCCCTTGTAATTTGCAGGCTTGTTGGGGAGGCAAGTGTGATAAAAGTTTTTGACAGCGCCGAGACAGTTATTTGAAATTAATATGACGTTTTATATTCGCAACTAGCGCATAGCCTTCAGAACGTTTACATTGATGGAATAATTGCAAGAATAACAAAGACATCTATAGTCGAGAGGGATGAAGGACGTGAACGAGCTATTTACCAGAATCAATGAATTCTTTGCGTTCATTCAACCCATTGCCGATGCCGCCTGGAGTTTCCCCCTACAATACTCGTGGTATACCAGTATCCCAGTGCTAGGCTTTATGTCCTTACCAGTATTGGTGCTCATGGGAATTGGTATGTATTTCACTATCCGCACTCATGGTGTTCAGAGACTCAGTTTCACCCAAGCCATTCCCATCATGCTGCGTCAACGCCGCACAGACGACGGCATTAGCTCTCTCGCATCTTTTTTACTGGGTTTAGCGATGCGCGCAGGCCCTGGCAATATAGTAGGCGTTACCGGTGCTATTACCGTGGGTGGGCCAGGTGCATTATTCTGGATGTGGGTTGCCGCACTCTTCGGCATGTCCAGCGCCTTTGTTGAGTCCGTCCTAGCGCAGCTGTTTAAAGAGAAAAACAATCACGACTTCGTGGGTGGCCTGCCATTTTACGGGCGGCGAATTCTTGGAAATTTTCGCAGCATCGGAATAGTGCTCTCGCTTGCGTTCATGGTGTACGCATTTTTCAATGTGCCGGTACAAACATTTAATGTCTTTAGCGCTATCGGAATGATTGTCGATACCGCAACCGGGCAAACGGCCGACAGACAATCTCCTTTATACTTCGCAATCGCGATCTTTTTGGTAGGCGGTTGTGCCTTTCTCATTCTTGGCGGTATTCGGCGCGTCACCGCCTTTACCAATAAACTGGTGCCGATCATGGCCATCGTGTTCTGCGGCATATCCCTAGCAATTATTCTCATCAACTTGCCGCTGATTCCTGCTTTCTTTAGTCAAGTCATCGGTGGCGCAATAAGCCCTGACGCTCTGTTCGGTGGCGGCATTGGCGTGGCATTGGCAGAAGGGGTTAGACGCGGATTGATGTCTAATGAGGCAGGGCAAGGCACTATTACAATGGCCGCAGCGGTCGCCGACAACGACCATCCTTGCGAGCAAGGTTTTGTGCAAAGCCTTGGAGTGTTTTTCGATACCATTGTAATTTGCACGATGACAGGCTTTATTGTTGTCATCGCTCATTTATGGATGGGATTCGATGACCCAGCGTTGTGGGCTGAAGTTAGCGCTTCGCGCATCGCGACCTATGTCAGCTCAGTACAAGCCTTAATCCCTGAGTCTATTAGCGCCATTATCACAATCATCGTGAGCATCTGCTATGCACTTTTCGCTTTCACGACGCTGCTGGGAATGATCTCGTTTGCCGAGATCTCTGCAACGTTTATTTCTCGCACCCCGCAATTCATCATTGGGGTCAGAGTACTTGGTTCACTGGTGTTTGTGCCTTTCGGCGCGCTTTCTGTACTAGCAGGTTTAGAACTAGGGAATCTTTGGGCAATGTCTGATCTTACCAATATCATGATGCTCTATATCAACATCCCCATCTTGCTGCTCGGCTCACCATTAGTATTCAAGGCGCTCGCCCATTACCGCGCGACTAATGGCGGTAAGTTTATCTCAAGCACAATTGGCCTAGAGACAGAACATTGGACAGAAGAACACCAACGACATCTACCAGACTAAGCAGATTCTCTTTTAGCAAAATAGGTTTTTGCTGCTTGATTGACTTTAGGAGCAAGTAAAAGCGTGGCGGTCATAGTCGGTATCGCCATCAAGGCATACATAGAATCAATCAGATTCACGACAATCTGCAAAGAGACCACTGCCCCGATCACCACCAAGCCCATATAAAACCAGATGTAGTGATGCTGATATTTTGCCCCAATCAGAAAACCTAGGCATTTACTGCCGTAGTACCAGAAAGTAAACACCGTACTCAAACCAAGAGCCGACACCAGTACTGCCAAAATAACAGAGCCGCCCATTGGGAATAGCTCACCAAAGGCGGTTGCCGTCAACGTGGCGCCATCGGCATCACCACTTTGCCAAACACCGCTGATAAGGATTACCAGCGCCGTGCACGTACACACAATCAAGGTATCCACGATTGGTCCTAACATCGCCACTAAACCTTCACGCACAGGCTCTTTTGTTCGCGCCGCGCCATGCGCCATCGCCTCGGTACCTATTCCAGCCTCATTAGAGAAGGCCGCGCGGCGAATACCCGTTATGATTACGGCCCCCACAACGCCACCTGCAACAGCATTGCCAGTAAAGGCATCACTAATAATTAAACCGAGCGCAGCCGGCACTTCGTTCGCATGGCTAATCAAAACAAACCCTGTTAAGAGGATATAAGCACCGACCATGCTCGGCACGATAATTCGGGCGATACGCCCCAAACGAGGGAGTTTACCCAAGCCTACAATCAAGACCACAATGGCCAAAACACAGCCAACAATGAGATCGAAGGTAAAGTGTTCCTCAGCGGCGGTGATGCCTGCAGGAATTGCGATAGTATCGCGCAGCACTTGCACTAACTGGTTGATCTGAAAGATCGGCAAGGTGCCTAACAGGCCAGCTAAGGCAAAGAAATAGGCCAGTGGCAACCAGCGGCGACCAAGCCCCTCACGGATGACATACATAGGGCCGCCTTGCCATTCGCCCTCACTGTCTTTGCCCTTGTACATCACTGCCAATGTACAAGTGTAGAACTTGGTGGCAATCCCTAGCAGAGCACTCACCCACATCCAGAAAATAGCACCAGGACCACCCATTGCGATGGCTAACGCGACACCGGAGACGTTCCCCATACCCAAGGTGCCGGACAGGGCGGTACACAAGGCTTGAAAATGCGACAGCTGCCCTGGTTCATCGTCATCGGGTGGACGTGTCAATAAGCGCAAGCTTTCTGAAAGGTGACGGTAGGGGATAAAACGAGAATAAAACAAGAAAAACAGCCCGCCCCCCACTAGAAGTATGACGAGTGGCAGGCCCCATAAAAAACCCGCAAGCTGCCCCAAAAAGGATTCGATTGACGTTGTTATATTCATGGAAACTTATCCTAGCAGGCTCGGCCTTCTATGTCTTTGGGCTTTTCAGTTTGCGCTTCCCCTTACAAGTGATAGGCTGCTAAGTAATCGTTTTTGCTTTGCTATTGTTTGAGTCTGCCTATGAATGACACTGTGCGCTTGCCATCCTTACTACAAGCAATGCTTTGCTTCGGCGGCAATTTTTTGATGATTTCAGTTGGACTATTTGTCTTTTCCATCAGCTTGCACATCTTGTTGTTCTTTTGCCTTATTTGGACGTGTTTACACGCTAAGGCTTTAGGCTATTCCTTTACGCAGCTGCGTGAAATGATGAACCAAGGCATCAGCAACGCGCTTCCCGCCATTTATATTTTCATTCTCATCGGTATGGTGATTGCCGCATTCATGCAAAGCGGAACGATTGCAGCCTTGATCTTCCACGGCTTAGACATTCTCAGCCCCACATTCTTTCTTAGCGCTGGCCTGTTGCTGTGTAGCCTCATGTCTGTCGCCACAGGCACGTCTTGGGGCACAGCCGGCACATTGGGCGTGGTCTTGATTGGGATTGGCGCGACGATGGGAGTTCCGCTACCGATTGTGGCTGGCATGGTGGTGGCTGGCGCGACCTTCGGCGATAAACTCTCCCCAATGTCCGACACCACCAATCTTGCGGCAATGAGTGCCAACACAAACTTATACCGACACATTGGCTCAATGCTATACACCACCGTACCAGCCTATGCGCTTAGTCTTATCCTCTTCACCGGAATTGGCATGCGCTACTCCGCCAATGCGCTACCAGCACAAGAGATTGCTCTGATTCAAACAGCTCTTTCTAGCCAATACTCCCTATCATTATTGATCACCCTGCTCCCCTTATTGCTTATGTTGCTATTAAGTATCAAAAGAGTGGCAGCAGAGATCAGCATGAGCGCCAGCGTTATTTGCGCTGTCGCGATCGCGGTGATCTACCAGCAACAGCCACTTGTCGACGTTCTTAATAGCCTTTGGAGCAATACAGCGGGGCAAACAGGCATTGCGAGCCTGGACTCACTGCTTGGCCGTGGCGGCATTAGCAGCATGAGCTGGACCTTGCTGCTGTCGCTGATGGCATTAGCTCTGGGTGGCGTCTTATTTACCGCAGGGTTTCTACAAGCATTGTTGCAAGGAATCATCGCCAGAGTCCGGCGTACCACCTCGCTCATTGCCACCACGATTGGCGCTGGCATTGTCGGCAATATGGGCATGGGAGAGGCCTACATCAGCATTATTCTCAACTGTCAGTTGTTCCGCAAAGCCTACGAAAAGAGAGGCTTAGACAACGCGGTGCTATCAAGAACAGTCGAAGAGGGCTCGACAATGAGCACTGGGTTAATTCCTTGGACCACGGCCGGCGCCTTCTATGCAAGTACATTGGGGGTCTCTGTCTTAGACTATGCGCCCTATGCGTTTTTAAATTATCTAAACCCTCTAATATCCATTGCCATGGCAGCACTTGGCGTTGGGCTTTTGCGTGGCAATACGCAGAAAGTCGAACACCCTTAAGGCATACTCAAAATAACAATTAATAACCGGACTATGACCATGAGCTCAACACGAAGACAATTCCTCAGTTGGCTGCCCGCATTGCCCTTATTGTCAAACCCTAACTTTGTTTTCAGCCAAGAACCTAGTGCGCAGGAACTGCGTATTGCCGATGCCATTCGACAGTATTCTGCACAGGGCTATCATCGCACCGGCACCGCCGTCGATACGGTCAGTGGGGCCTGGCTTTCGGATCGAATACAAGACCTAGGGATACCCGCGTTCATGGACCCTATAGAGCTCAATCGTGTGGATGTGCTCTATGCGAGCTTTGAGTTCAACGGTATGCAATTAGAAGGAGAACCACTGCATGACTGTCACTACACAGACGTCAACGGCATCACTGGAACTCTCGGCCCACTCGGCAGCGACGCTGAGATTGGTGTCGTCATGCTGCCTCCATCTACCGCGAGCGCAATACACAGCGAACTCGATGCAATACGCCGCACTAATCGCCATCGCGCAATCGTCATCGTCAGCGATGCCTCTTACCCCAGTGATGGCATTGCAATGTTAAACGCTGAAGATTTTTCGGCCCCTGTCGGACCTCCCACTTTGCAAATTGCCAATGCTCATTGGGAGGCTTTGCAAGAAGCGATGGCTAAACGGAGCCAAGCAACACTTGTGGCATTCTGTGAGCATAAAGAGGGAAAGGCTTACAATGTCAGTGCACGAATCGATGGGACAGACCCAGATCTTGCGCCAGTGGTCATAATGACGCCTCGTAGTGGCTGGTGGCGCTGCGCATCCGAGCGTGGCGGCGGTATCGCAGTGTTCATGGAAATCATACGAGCCTTGATCGAAGAACCCCCAGCCCGGGATGTGATTTTTACAGCGAACTCTGGGCACGAACTTGGACACTTGGGTTTAGATTTAATGCTGCATGCAAACCCCGCATTGGCCAATGATGCGGCCATATGGATTCACTTAGGGGCAAATTTCGCAGCTACAAGTTCACAAGTGCGACTGCAGTATTCTAGTGAGTCGGTTAGACAATTGAGTGCCGGTCATCTTCGTCGCTTGAATCTTAAAGCGGATATCGAAACACCGATCGCGAATCGACCGTTGGGGGAGGCTAGGAATATTTTTGACGCAAAGGGACAATTTCTTTCGCTTTTGGGCACCAACCCGCTGTTTCATCACCCTGATGATCGTTGGCCGGATGCGGTGGATATGGTCAAGACAGTGCAATGGGCTAATGCCATTAGCAATATTGTGAAGGATGTAAGCCGAGGATAACTCCCCGGCTTACACCGAACAACTAATAGGCTTAGTAGCCTACAGCTGCGCCGTCTCCTGCACGAGAATCAGAACCGCCCAAGAACAGCCCCGCATCGCGATCATTGTAGACACCCATTGCAGTGCCTTGCTCACCACGAGCGCGTACTTCGTGCCCCATGTCCTCATAGATAATTAAGGTATCTTCTGAGAAACCGCTGCCCTCAAAACTGGTCACGTCTGGCAACCATTGATGGTGAATACGAGGTGCCTCAACGGCTTCGGCAATATTCATATCATGATCAATCACATTCAAGATCGCTTGAATTGTGGTGTTGATAATCGTACGCCCGCCAGGACTGCCGATTGCGAACAAGGGCTTACCACCTTGAGCGACAATTGTAGGAGACATACTAGAGAGCATACGCTTCTCAGGTCGAATTAAGTTAGGAGGCGTACCGATTTGCCCAGATCTATTAGTAACACCTGGCACCGCGTTGAAATCCCCCATCTCATTATTTAAAAGATATCCGGCGCCTTCAGCCACAATACGAGACCCATAGCCGTTCTCAAGGGTATAGGTCAGCGACACCATATTGCCGTCTTTATCGACAACCGAGAAGTGAGTCGTATCTTCACTTTCGTAAATATTGGCGAATTCTGTTTCTGAGCTTACCGACGCTTTATCCATATCGATTGAAGCGCGCAAAGTCGCCGCATAGTCTTTATCTAGAAGCTTATCCAAAGGCATGCCCTCATTGAAATCTGGGTCACCTAAATGTTCAGCGCGATCGGCATAGGCGCGGCGCGCGGCCTCTGTCAACAAATGCAGATACTGGGCTGAGTTGTGCCCGTATGAAGCCATGTCGAAGCCTTCAAGAATATTCAACATCTCTATAATAACAACCCCACCGGAGCTGGGCGGCGGCATACTTACAATCTCAAATCCACGATAGGTACCACGAACAGGAGCACGCTCTACTGCTTCATATTTCTCTAAATCTTCTTCGGTAATTATGCCGCCGTTCTCCCGCATAAAATCTGCAAGCATTTTGGCATTCTTCCCTTTGTAGAATCCGTCGCGACCTTCGTTTTGAATCAGCTCGATAGTGTTCGCTAAATCTGGCTGCACCCATGTATCACCAAACTCATACGCAGACCCATCGGCCTTTAGAAACACTTTCGCAGATGATGGGTATTGATCCCAGAATGATTGGTTGCGTTGAAAACCAGAGTAAAGCTCCCAAGAAATTGGAATTCCTTCGCGAGCAAGTTTTACTGCAGGGGCGACAAGATCAGCCCAAGGCAAACTGCCAAGGGTCTCATGGGCTTTATATAGGCCGGCCACAGTGCCCGGAACGCCAACTGACAATAGCGAACGGTGGTTGGAGTTATCAACAACCAAACCATCTAAGCCCAAATACATACGCTCAGTGGCAGCCAACGGCGCCTTCTCGCGAAAATCGAACGTTGTCGCGTGACCATCTTCGCCATGATAAACCATGAAACCACCACCACCGATGTTTCCCGCAGTCGGCCATGTGACGGCCAAGGCAAATGCGGTTGCGATGGAAGCATCAACGGCATTGCCGCCCTGCTTCATGATATCAACGCCAACTTGGGACGCGATCTCCGACGCGCTAGCCACGATGCCGTTCTTCGCACGTAACGGGGTGCGCCCATCAGCGAATACAGCAACAGAAATTAAGACCGACAAGGTCACGACGAACGTCTTGGTTAAAAAACGCGTTCTCATTTGTAATATCTCCGGCCTTACAGTTAAGGTTCTTTTAATACTCTAACTATTCGCTTCTTCAAAAATTGTTTCAATATACAGTTGCCGCAATAACTGCGCCACAGGTCCAGGCTTGCCATCGCCAATAGCTTTACCATCAAGGCTGATAATAGGCATCACTAGCGTAGTCGCACTACTCAAAAAAGCTTCATCTGCGAGCGCTGCTTCTTCGAGACTGAATGGGCGTTGTTCAAGGGCAATCCCATGCTCTTTCGTCAACTCTAATATTACTTTACGCCTAATACCCGGCAATATCGAACGGCTTAACGGCCTAGTAATAATCTTGCCCTCTTTTACTATAAATGCTGACGACGACGCGCCTTCAGTGACATAGCCGTCTTCATGCATCCATCCTTCAAAGGCCCCTTTACTAGCAGCCTCTTGTTTGGCGATGCACTGCGCGAGCAAATTGATTGACTTGATGTCTCTGCGCTTCCAGCGCAGATCTGGCACCGACACTACGCTTACCCCAGTTTTTGCCAAGGGGTTGTCGATTAAGTTTCGCGCACTGGCAAAGGCAACGAACGTGGTAGGCGTCTGCTTAGGAAATGCGAAATCTCGACTCGCGACACCGCGGGTGACTTGCATATAGACCGACCCTTCGACGATCCTATTGCGCTTGCGCAGTTCCTCTAAAATGGCAAGATAGTCCTCTTTCCTACAAGGCCAAGCCATGCCTATCTCGCTCAAACTACGGTCAAGTCGAGCGACTGCATGTTGACCTTCAATTAAACGAGAGTTCAATACTGGCAGAACCTCATAGACGCCATCGCCAAAAAGATAACCACGATCAAACACCGACACCTTCGCGTTATCGGCGGGGACAAACTCCCCATTCACATAGACTATTCCTTCCACTTAATCTTCCTTGCCGCGACTGGCGGCCAACTCTTCAAGCGCTTTTCCCGACACTCGTTGCACTGTCCAGCCTTCCATAGGTTCTGCACCAATAGAGCGATAAAACGCGATGGAGGGGGCATTCCAGTCTAACACCGACCATTCAAATCGCGCACAGCCGCGCTCTAAGGCGATGTGCGCCAGAGTGCTCATTATCAGCTTGCCCATGCCTTTGCCACGCATTGCCGGTTGCACATAGACGTCTTCTAGGTAAATTCCGGGCCGCCCATGAAAAGTTGAGAAGCTGTGGAAATACAGCGCATAGGCAACAGGCTCGCCCTCATACTCACCAATCAGTACTTCAGCGTAGGCTTTATCACCAAACAATGTTTTGGCAAGTATTTGCGGTGTAGCCACAAGTTCATGCTCTAATTTTTCATAAACGGCGAGCTCGCGAATAAAACCAAGAATGAGCTCACAATCATCGATAGTGGCGGAACGAATGTGCATTTTTGTGGTGGCTTGAGAAGAAGACATGACGAGTAACCTGTAGCAAATACAAGCTCTGAGCATAACAATAAAGCCACCATCCTAGAAGGTTAAATTTAGCGGCTTTAGGTTTTTGTAGGCAAAAAAAATCCCGTCGCAAACCGTATTCGCGACGGGATCTTTTTAGAACAAAAGGCTTACTCTGCTGCTTGCTCAGCTTCGAATGCTGCCTTCTCTTCTTCCTCGATTTCTTTGATGCTGAGCTTGATACGACCGCGCGCATCTAAGTCAGTCACTTTCACGAGGACGTCTTGACCTTCTTTCAGGTACTCACCGATATTCTCAACGCGCTCGCTGGAAATCTGTGAAATATGCACAAGACCGTCTTTGCCTGGGAGAATCGTGACAAAAGCACCGAAATCAACAATTCGTGCCACTTTACCCATGTACAATTTGCCCACTTCAGCTTCTGCTGTAATGGCCATAACTCGTGCGATAGCCGCATCGCGTGAGCTTGCATCTTCGCCATAAATGCGAATATTGCCGTCATCATCGATATCGACAGACGCGCCAGTTTCTTCCGTGATACCACGAATCACTGCACCGCCTTTACCAATCACATCGCGAATCTTGTCTGGATCGATTTTCATCATCGCCATTGAAGGCGCATTTTCTGATACCGATTCACGCGACTTGTCGATCACTTTGTTCATTTCACCAAGAATGTGCAAACGCGCTTCATTGGCTTGGTTCAATGCGATTTCCATGATCTCTTCAGTGATGCCTTGGATTTTGATATCCATCTGCAATGCCGTGACACCATTCGCTGTACCGGCCACTTTAAAGTCCATGTCACCGAGGTGATCTTCATCGCCAAGGATGTCAGTCAATACTGAGAATCGATCGCCTTCTTTGATCAGGCCCATCGCGATACCCGCCACTGGTGCCGAAAGAGGAACACCGGCATCCATCATCGCTAGCGAGCTTCCACAGACAGAGGCCATCGAGCTTGAACCATTAGATTCAGTGATTTCAGACACAACACGAATGGCGTAAGGGAAATCTTCCTCAGAAGGCATTACCGCTTGTACGCCGCGACGCGCCAATTTGCCGTGACCAATTTCGCGACGCTTAGGGCCACTCATCATGCCAGTCTCACCCACACAGAATGGAGGGAAGTTGTAGTGCAACATGAAGGGGTCTTTGCGTGAACCTTCAAGGCCTTCGATCAACTGCGAGTCGCGCACCGCGCCTAGAGTTGTCACGACCAAAGCCTGCGTTTCACCACGAGTGAACAAGGCAGAACCGTGCGCCTTAGGAAGAACACCCGTTTCAATTTCGATTGGACGAACAGTGCGAGTGTCACGGCCATCAATTCGAGGCGCGCCTTCGATAATGCGGTTACGGACCACTTTCTTCTCTAGCGTGCCGAATAGCTTGCTCACTTCTTCAGCGCTTACGCCTGTCTCTTCGCTCACGAACTGCTCTTTCGCTTGCTCTTGCAAAGCACCAAGTGCGTCATAACGCTGCATCTTGTCAGAAATTTGGTAAGCATTACCAATGCTCTCTGCAAAACCTTGTTCTAGCCCTGCCAACAATGTTTCGTTTACCGCTACAGGAGTGATCTCCCACATTGGCTTGCCCGCTTCTGCTTTGAATTCAGCAATTGCGTCGACTACAACTTGCATCGCTTCGTGTGCAAACAGAACCGCACCCAGCATTTGGTCTTCGCTAAGCTGTTTCGCTTCAGACTCAACCATCAATACGGCTGACTTAGTGCCGGCCACAACCATGTCCAATGCTGAATCGGCAAGCTCAGAAATGCTAGGGTTCAAGACATAACCTTCGTTCAAATCGTAACCAACGCGTGCTGCGCCAACTGGCTCTAAGAACGGAATGCCTGAAATCGCAAGGGCCGCTGAGGCGCCAATTAGCGCTGCGATATCTGGATCTTTGTCTTTACCTGCAGAAATGACAGTACACACTACCTGTACTTCATTCATGAAACCTTTTGGGAAAAGCGGTCTGATAGGACGGTCGATTAGACGAGAAGTGAGTGTTTCTTTCTCTGTAGGACGGCCTTCACGCTTGAAGAAGCCACCGGGGATCTTGCCCGCGGAATAAGTCTTCTCTTGATAATTCACTGTGAGTGGGAAGAAGTCTTGGCCTGGCTTGACTTGCTTTTTGCCAACGGCTGTTGCCAATACTTGTGTATCCCCGATCGTGACGATTACTGCGCCCGATGCTTGTCGTGCAATCTTACCTGTTTCCAGAGTGACGGTATCTTTACCGAACTGGAAAGTCTTACGCACAATATTAAACATACTCTATTCCTGTATTTTTTATTTTGACCCCGGCACCATTGCAATTGACATCCATGTCAAACAAGGTCGAATTTTCATCTCTTCATCATTGAATTACTTTTACAACTTAGCGACGCAGACCAAGCTTCTTAATCAAGGCAACATAGCGCTCTGAGCTCTTACCTTTTAGGTAGTCGAGCAATTTACGACGGCTATTTACCATGCGAATCAAGCCACGACGTGAGTGGTGATCATGGATGTGTGCTTTGAAGTGAGATTGAAGCTGATTGATGTTTTCTGTCAAAAGCGCTACCTGCACTTCTGGAGAACCCGTGTCACCTTCACTCTGTGCGTGCTCTTTTACGATCTGCGCTTTGCGTTCTGCTGATAAAGCCATTTTCTATCTCCTAAAATATGCATTGATTAAAAATAGTTGGCCACGCCAATCGTGGAGCAACTTTTTGCCGACATCCTTGTCGAGCCAGAATAACCATGCATATTTATAGTCATCTGGTACCTTTCCTAAGAATACTGCCCTTAAAGATTAGGTTGCAAACAACCTCTTAGGGGCTACTCGGCCATCGTCCAAAATGGTGCCAATGCCGATAAAACGTTTTTCTTCGTATAGACGTACTAAGCCTGATACGGGCAAATGCCTGACGATTACCGCCTGGCCCTGCTTAACAAATGCGGCTGTCGCTGCTGGAAGATTAACTTCGGGCAGGCTCTGTACAGCGATATCTGCGGGGCTGATCAAGGCATCGATAGCCTCTAAACCGCCCTCTTCCTTCAAGGCTCTAAGGCGCTCAATACTAACACATTGCGCCTCAATGAAAGCCCCTGCCTGTAGGCGGCGCAAGGCAATCACATTCGCTCCGCAGCCTAGCATCTCACCCAGATCGTCACCGATAGTGCGAATATAGGTGCCTTTACTGCAAAATATCTCTAGCTCTAGCGTTGCCGCGGCCTTATCAAAGGCAATGAGCGTCAACTCGTAAACTGTCACAGGTCGCGCCTTGCGCTCTACCTCTTTGCCCGCTCGCGCTAATTTATAGAGAGGCTGACCTTTATGTTTTAAGGCCGAATACATCGGTGGCGTCTGTTCAATATCGCCTTTGAAGCTCTCTAATGCTGCAAGGATCATCTCCTCGCTAATGCCTTCGGGGCTGCGCTCGCTAATCACCGCGCCTTCTATATCGGCCGTGTCGGTGCGCACTCCAAGCTGCAAGACTGTGCGATAGCGCTTATCGGAGTCTAGCAAGAACTGCGACACCTTCGTCGCCTCGCCAAAGCACAATGGCAACACACCTGTTGCTAATGGGTCTAAAGCGCCTGTATGGCCGGCCTTCTCGGCTTCGAAAAGCCTTTTAACCTCTTGCAGACAACCGTTAGAGCTCGCGCCTGTCGCTTTGTCTAACACCACTATGCCGCTGATATCACGGCCACGTTTTCTTCGATATTGCGCCAAACTTATCTCCCCAGCCTAAGCATTACTTCAAGACTGGTGTTCATCGTCTTCGGCGATTGCACGATCGATAAGGGAAGATAGGTACTGCCCTTGCGCGACGCTTTCGTCAAAATGGAACTTCAATTTCGGGGTAATTCGAAGGCTAAGACGTTTGGAAAGCAATGTACGCAAAAAGCCAGCGGCACTGTTGAGTGCTTTTACGCTGGCTTGAATTTCGAGCTTATCAAGTTCATCGGCCTGATCGAGGGTGACCCCCGGCGCTAGTGCTGCGGCCCCATCAACAGACCCCATCACAGTGACATAGACATCTGCGTAGGCAAGGTCTCGACTCACTTTTACGCTAGTCACTGACACCATGCCCACCCGCGGATCGTTTACTTCCGTTTGGATGAGCATCGCTAATTCACGTTGCAACTGATCGGCGACGCGTTGAACTCTAGGTGATACTTTTGCCATGAATTATTCCGGCTTACAGTGTACGGGCAACGGCAGTGGTCTGATAGACCTCGATCTTATCGCCAACACGCACATCGTTGTAGTTCTTCACACCGATACCGCACTCCATGCCATTGCGCACTGAGTTGGCTTCGTCTTTGAAGCGACGCAAGGATTCTAGCTCACCTTCGTAGATCACCACATCATCACGCAATACACGAATAGGCTTATTGCGGTGAACAGTTCCCTCGATCACCATGCTACCTGCGATCTGGCCAAACTTAGGCGAGTTAAACACGTCGCGCACTTCGGCAACGCCCAGAATCTCTTCGCGCATCTCAGGAGTCAACATGCCACCCAGCACTGCTTTCACATCATCGATCACGTTATAGATAATATTGTAATAGCGAAGCTCTAGGCCTTCGTTCTCGATAATCTGACGTGCGCTCTTATCTGCACGAACGTTGAAACCAATAATCATGGCTTTGGATGTTGCAGCGAGATGCGCGTCAGTTTCTGAGATACCACCAACACCTGATGACACGATGTTCACTTGGACCTCTTCAGTGCCTAGCTTGTGCAATGATGAAACGATTGCCTCTAGCGAGCCTCGGACATCGGTCTTAAGAACGATGTTCATGATACCCATCTCGGCACGGCCGATTCCGGCAAACATCGATTCCATTTTATTGGTTTGCTGCAATGCCACTTTGTTATCTTTGTGACGCTCACGACGATGCGCAGCAACTTCTTTGGCTTTCTTCTCATCAGCAACAACGACGAATTCATCGCCGGCCTCTGGAACGCCATTGAGACCTAAAATCTCTACAGGAATCGATGGCCCAGCTGTTTTTACAGACTGGCTCATTTCATCCACTAGTGCTCGAATGCGACCATATTCATGACCGACCAGCACGATATCGCCCACTTTCAACGTACCGTTTTGAACGAGCACTGAGGCTACTGGCCCACGCCCTTTATCAAGACGAGACTCAATCACAACGCCTTTACCAGGCGCATCGACAAATGCTTTTAGCTCAAGTAGTTCAGCTTGTAACAAGATTGCTTCAAGCAGGTCTTCAATGCCTTGGCCAGTGTGTGCCGAGACCTCTACAAACTGGATATCCCCTCCCCAAGCATCAGAGATCACATCTAGTGCCGCCAGCTCATTGCGGACGCGGTCTACGTCAATGTCAGGTTTATCAATCTTGGTTACAGCGACAACAATCGGTACGCCAGAGGCGCGCGCATGGGCAATCGCCTCTTCTGTTTGCGGCTTAACGCCATCGTCTGCAGCAACTACGAGGATTACCACGTCTGTGGCTTTCGCCCCACGTGAACGCATCGCGCTAAACGCTGCGTGCCCTGGAGTATCAAGGAAACAGATCATGCCGTTGGGTGTTTCTACGTGATAGGCACCGATATGCTGAGTGATACCACCAGCCTCATGAGAGACTACTGTCGCCTTACGAATATAGTCGAGCAATGATGTTTTACCGTGGTCTACGTGGCCCATGACAGTCACCACTGGCGCACGCGTCACTGACTCTTCACCGCCATCATAGGCGATCGATTCAAATAGACTTTCTTCGAGATGGTCCTCGGAAACAAACTTAACCGTGTGCCCCATCTCCTCTACTAAGAGAGTCGTTGTATCTTGATCAAGCACTTGGTTAATGGTCGCCATAACGCCCATCTTAAAAAGCACCTTGACTACCTCAGCAGACTTCACAGACATTTTCTGTGCGAGCTCTGTAACTGAGTTAGCCTCACCGATTGTAATCTCGCGCGCGATAAATTCAGTTGGCTTCTCAAAGCCATGTTGCTTGCTAGTACGCGAGCGATTCTTACGACCACCACGACGTCCACGACCACCATCAGCATAATCGCCATCTTGAAGAACAAAGTCTTCTGTTGATGCACGACCCTTGCCTTGTTTTCTGGCAGGCGCTTTATCTTTTTTACGGAAAGCGCCTTTCTCGTCATCTTTGCTATCGCTGTCTTTCTTGCCGCCTTTGCCTGTATCACGAGCAGGGGCTGTATGACGACGCGGCTCTGGCGCTTCAGCGGCCTTAGGCTTGACTTCGTCCACTGCGGGCGCAGGCACAGGTGCTTCTTCAACAGGCGCAGCTTCTTTCGCCTCAGGCGCTGGTGTAGCTGTTACTTCTGCAGCAACTTCAGTCTCAGGCGTTGCCGCATGTTCAACCATTGGTGCCGCTTCAATTGCTGCAGCCAACTCTTCTTTTGACTCAGGTGTTTCTTGAATCTCTTCTTTCTCAGGCTGTAATTCGCTGCGTTTTACATAGGTTCGCTTCTTACGAACCTCTACCGCCACAGTCTTACCACGACCATGATTGGAAGCAGACTTCAACGTCTCCACAGTCTTACGCTTTAAAGTAATCTTTTTTGGTGCCGCATCTTTCGATTCGTTATCACCATGACTACGGCGCAAGAATAACAATAAGGTATTCTTGTCCTCGTTTGATATCGAGTCATCCGCCTTTGTATGGGGCAGACCCGCTTCTTTCACTTGGGAAAGAAGTCTCTCCACTGAAACTCCAACCACTTTGGCGAGTTCACTGACTGTTACATCTGCCATTTAATTGCTCCTAATTTCTCTTGCGGTCAAACCCGATACTCACGTTTCGCGAACTGTGGTGTTCTAATTATTCGAACCAAGGGGCTCGCGCAGTCATAATGAGTTTGCCAGCACGCTCTTCATCCATGCCTTCAATATCCATCAATTCGTCTACAGCCTGTTCGGCCAAATCTTCCATGCTCAGCACTCCTTTCTTAGAGAGTGCTAAAGCCAAGGTCTCATCCATTCCTTCCATATTAAGAAGGTCTTCGCCGATATTGGCGTTGGATAAATCTTCTTCTGATGCAATTGCTTGTGTTAGCAATGCATCTTTTGCTCGATTACGTAGCTCTGTTGCGATCTCTTCATCGAATCCGTCGATACTTAGAATCTCATCTAGCGGGACATAGGCAATCTCTTCAAGAGACGTGAATCCTTCAGCCACCAGAATCTCTGCAACATCTTCATCGACGTCAAGCTTAACGACAAACATATCAACGAAACCGCTCGACTCTTGCTGCTGTTTTTCATTGGCTTCATCAACGCTCATCACATTGATGGTCCAGCCAGTCAGCTCACTTGAAAGGCGAACGTTTTGACCATTACGGCCAATAGCCTGGGCAAGATTTTCTTCTTCAACAGCAACGTCCATCGTGTGGCTATCTTCATCAACGATAATCGACGCCACTTCTGCAGGCGCCATAGAGTTAATGACGAGTTGCGCTGGGTTATCATCCCAAAGAATGATGTCAATACGCTCATTGGCTAACTCGTTTGAGACCACTTGTACACGCGAACCGCGCATACCAACACAAGCACCCACTGGATCAATGCGACCATCGTTTGTGCTTACTACAATCTTGGCTCGTGAACCTGGGTCACGAGCCGCTGCCTTAATCTCGATCACCTCTTCAGAGATTTCTGGTACTTCTATCTTAAACAATTCGATCAGCATGCCTGGCGCTGTGCGACTCAAGAATAATTGTGGGCCACGTGGCTCCGAACGAACATCTAACAATAAGGCACGGATACGATCGCCGGTGCGGAAGTTCTCGCGTGGAATCATGTGTTCACGAGTCAACAAACCTTCCGCATTACCACCTAAGTCTACCAACACGCTTTCACGTGTTACTTTCTTTACTGTTCCTGAGATGAGGCTACCAATCTGATCGATATACTCTGCAATAATGATATCGCGCTCAGCTTCTCGCACTTTCTGTACAATCACTTGCTTGGCAGTTTGTGCGGCGATACGCCCGAATTCGATGTTCTCAATACGCTCTTCCCAATCATCACCAATGTTGAGGTCGGCATTTTTCTCTTTCGCTTGCTCTAGGGTTAGCTGAGAACCTTTCCCAACAAATTCTTCGTCGTCAACAACGTTCCACACTCGATAAGTTTCATACTCACCAGATTTACGGTCGACACGAACACGGCAAGCCATGTCTTCGCTTTCGTAAAATTTCTTAGTCGCAGTCGCTAATGCTGACTCAATAGCTTCGAAAATGACTTCGCGTGACACGCCCTTCTCATTCGAGACTGCATCCGCAACCAACAGAATTTCTTTACTCATCATAATCGTGTCACCTTACTCTAGAGGTCATCAATCTATTATTCTGCAAAAACCTGGATACACCCATTGGGCACTTACCAGACAAGTCCTTGTACTCTTCTTAGTACACTACGTTCGCTTTATCTATTGCCACTGCGGCAAGTTTAAATTCTTGTCCATCCACCAATAACACTACGCTATCGTCATCCACGTTTTGCAGGACGCCTTTGAACTTACGGCGACCGTCAACAGGGGAGCGAAGACGAACAGCAATTTCACTGCCCACATAGTTCTTGTATTGCTCGATTTCAAATAGGGGACGGTCCATTCCAGGAGATGAAACTTCTAGCGTGTATTCCCCTGGGATTGGGTCTTCCACATCAAAAATACCGCTAATTTGGCGCGATACTTTCTCGCAATCCTCAATAGTGATGCCATCGCCGCCTTTGTCGATAAAGACGCGTAAGACACTGTATTTACCTTGAATATTATGTTCAATTCCCCACAGTTCAACCCCGAGCGCCTCAACAGTGGGCCGGATCAAATCGCTAATTAGGGTCACACTTGTACTCAAGTTTCACTCCACTATATTGGATGCTTGTTTCGTTTTAGCGAAAATCACATTCCACAAACAAAAAATGGGCCTACGGCCCACTCCTAAAATACTGACTTTGTAACACCGACAATCACTCTCTATCGATGTGGAGCATACCAGCCCGACCTTGCTAGGCGAAAATCGCGCCTAATAAAAAGCCCCATATGGGGCTCTTTAATTACTTCTTGGTACTTCTATTGGTAGCGGGGGCAGGATTTGAACCTTCGACCTTCAGCGGCTGTGCCGGATTGAAAGCTGAGCCCGAGTCGGGCGCCTACTATCACTACTGTTCTACTA
>OJGX01000164.1_pt1 | contig 35222 bp, 48 predicted proteins | sample 1594661 | NCBI WGS metagenome assembly OJGX01 (sample SAMN05416839, study PRJEB24817) | seawater metagenome | isolation source: Sea water | place: Canada:Atlantic | collected 2013-07 | reverse complement strand
GATCATGCCTAGTCTCGTGGGCTCGGAGATGTGTATAAGAGACAGGTATTCTTTGCACCGTTTACTGCTTCACGTGTCTTTTTGTCCTGTTTGCCGGCAGCCTTTACGTTAGCAAGATCGTCAATTAAATCTAATGCACTTTCTACATCAACAGTAACGTCTGCTACTCTTAGTAAGTTATCATTGTCGCCTAGCAAGTCAAACATGTCTTCTTCGTCTACTTCAACTGCGGTGCCGTAGCGTACTTTAAAGCAATCAATGCTAGACAGTACATAGCTAGTTGCTGTTGGAAAGTCCATGTCTTCGCTTTTGCCTACTTGGATAATCTCATCTACCAACAACCGCTCCACGTTTTCGTTACGATTAGGATCAAAGCTCATATCTAAAATGTGTCCGTAATCTTTCTGTTCACCTGCATATGTTTTGCCAGGTGTTAGACAACGGCTTACTTTTTGTACAGTAGCATCCACACTGCCACGATCGTATGCAATTACAGTTGCTTGGATTTCTGAGATGCTATAACTACGTGAGCCCATTTGATTAGCAATAACAATTACGCCGTCCTTGCCTGCAATACGTGCTTCATTGATCTCTTTGGTAGTTTCGTACTGTGCTTGTTTGTTGCTAGTGTAGTCACCGTTAAGAACCTTGATGTGATAGTTAGGAATTGCACGTTCTGCAATTTCTTTAATCTGCTTCATCTCACGCTTGTTTGCACTTACTAACATCATAAAGCAATCAATCTGCTCACCTGTTAAGTTACTTAGGTTAATCTCTTGACGCAATGGCTCTTCGCCTGTTAAGCTAAGAAACAACTTGGTAATAAATGCTTTGTTGCCGTTTGGCTTCCCCCAGATCTTAGTCCAACTAGGCTGTACTTTTTCGTCTAACGCTTCTACATCTTTCTTAAGACTATCTACTTCTAACATATAAAACTTACGCTTTACAATGCTGTCTTCTGACTGCTCTAGTTGCGAGTATGCTGTATAGATAATACCGTCTGCACGACCTGAGCCCTTTGCTAGACGTTGTACGTTAGTGCCACTAGCAAATACTTTAACTAGTTTGCCAGTTTTAACTTCTCCTTGAAGAATAAAATCTAGCTTTTTCTTTTGATTGTCTGCGTGAGTGCCAAAGTCGCCTTCGTCAGCAAACATAAAGATATCATCGTTGCTGATTTTTGCAATCCAGTCGTGCTTTACTGTCCACTCATCGTAGTCGCCATGTAGTGATACAGGAATGATAATGCGCTGATTGTTGTCTAGTGCATGTACTGCGGCTTGCTCCGCGCCTTCTTTGTTAGGATCAATAAGGGCAATGTCAAGGAAGTCATCAAACTGTTCAAGTTCGTCTACGAAACTACTGTGTACGCTGAGCCAGTAAGCAGGCAGTAGCATTACACGGTTACCATACTGCTTAGAAATAGCATTAAACAACATAAGAGCCCAAATAGTTTTGCCAAAGCGCGGACACAGGTTAGCAATAACAGTAACAATGTTGCCACCGTTTGCAATAATCTGCATTGCCTCGTCTAGTGCTTTTTGTTGTAGTTTACGCAACTTGACTTTGCCGCGCACTTTCTTGCCTTCGAACTGGGCTACTAGTGCATCAATGTAGTCATATGCTTCTTGTGTAGTCTTGCCAGGAATTTTAAACCACTCAGTGCCTTTGCCGTCTGTGTGATGCAAGCCCCCTTTTGTAAGCACCTTGTGAACATCATAGTCACGTTGAATAACCTGTAAATTATTCCAGGCGCCTACGTGCATTTTTGACTCGTACTCAGCGGCACCACCTTGCTCGTTCATACGAACTTTAACATCACGAATACTATCTCCTACTTTAGTAAGAACGTAGTCGTCAAATAGTTTAGTTGCTGACGGATATGTATATGCGTATAAGTTAATCATTGTATGCCTTTGTGTGTTTGCCTAACGGTTATATACAGTATAGTGGCACGAGTTAACATAGTGTCTAATCAGTAGCTTCCATACGCTCACACAATTTGCGTAATTCACGCATTAACTTACGACTAGAGTCATATACAAACTCTTGATCAGCCGTTTCAGTGTCAGTAATAGCCAGGATATAGCCGTTATTTGCACGACGAATTTCAATATTCTCAATCATTATACTCTCCATTAAATTAACTTATACACTATAATAGCATATCCTAGTAGATAGTCAACCGTTTCTGTCAAAGAAATAGGCGTAGAACAGTTAAGTCCTACGCCTATTGTATGTTCTATTAAGACTTAACTTTTTTAGATAGATGCTTGAGCAACAATCCATAAGCTGGGAGGAACAAAATAAGTCCTACAGCAATCTTAATTAACACCTGCGAACCGGCAATTTCTGTCCAGTTTGCGGCCATATATTCGTCTGCCCCATCTGCGAATGCAACATAAAAGAATACATACGTATCAATAATGTTTGCAACAACTGTACTAAGGGCTGGTGCAATCCACCACATGTCTGACCATTTTTCACGGATAACTTGGAAAACATATACGTCTAAAATAGTACTAACGCCGTATGCAGTTGCACTTGCAAAGCCAATACGTATAGCTACACTTTCTGGTGCGCCTTCAAGCAATACTACCCCAATTGACCCAAGAATTGCCAGTGGATATGCCATAAAGATTGTTTTACGAGCAATATTCTTGCCTAGTAATCGAACCGTTAAATCTGTTGCTAGGATAACCAACGGATACACAAATGCCGCATAAGTTAGTTTTATTCCAAATAGTTCTACTGGAATTCCAACGATTGCGTTGGAAACAGTAATAACGATAACATGTAGAGCCACCAATTTCATTAACATTGACTTGTCTACGCCTTCAAAAAATTTACTCATTCATAATTCCTTTCTGTTGTTGCTAATTCTGATATTGTACTATTTAACCTTGGGCAAGTCAACTTAGTTATATCTCATCCTTAAAGATTACTATTTTACCATCATTTTTCATCATTTTACCACAATATTCATGGTTAAATGTGCTAGCGTTACTGACATCTTCAGCAGACAGCGTATACTTACCCTTAACGCCTCCAGCCCAGGTACTAGCTTTAAAGTACATGATACTAGACCAAAAGTTGTACTCCTGGCTGTATGCTAGTAATAAATGATAACCGCCTTTGGGGTTGCTACTAGTCCATACGTTGCCCTGGGTAGTCTTAACTTCAATACAGGCTGCAATCTCGTCACGCTTGTCATAAACATAGATGTCATACGTAGTATTTTTAACACCTACTTCTGCATGATACTCTGAATTAGAGTTTGTAATTTCGTCTGCAAAATATGCCGCGGCCGCATAATGTACATTACTACCAATAAACTGCGGATCTGCAACTTCAAAAGGCCTAACATCTGGAAACATGTTATTAGTTGTTTTTGTAAGAAGTTGTAACTGCGCTTTTACGCCCCGTACAAATTTATCTGAGATATTTTCTAATAGTTTATCTAATGCAGGATCCTGAGGATATGAACGATTCTTAGGATTATATTTCATGTCATGATCTTGTTTCTGCATGTTATAGCATTGTGTTATGCTATACCCTTTGGTTCCTTGTTCAAGATCAGTAATAAGATGTGGAACGGGCCTTACAAACTGTCCTTTTTTGTTCGTGTAGCCATGTTTTAGTCCACGACATTTTGAGTACAGCAAATAGGATAAGCCAGCTCGACCACAAATGTCTTCTATATCGGACTTTGATGTCAGATGCATTTCATTAACCATTGTTTCAATGGAATAAAATTTGTTTATATCAGGAGTTTCAACACGTGAGTTGTCTGATAAATGAGACTTAACTACAGAAATATCCCACTGATTTTTACCAACTAGGGATCGATCCCATATTACAGGAACAAATTTTGCACCATTTGTTTTTAGAATCTTAGTTCGTGTATGCCCTCCGCTAACTTTAATTACATTTGTATCGTCGTAAAAAACTTTGGGTGCTTCGTTTAACCCATCAACTAGTATTTCTTTTTCTAAAGAATTATACTTTTCTTTGCTATCCGGGGTTACAAATTTTCGATAATCCTTGTTTAAATCGTGCTCGTATAGATCTCCTATTGCAATGAGATCGTCATACTTTCCATTAAACTTTATAGTAGGACCATTAGTTGTTTCAATTTCGATACTCATATTGATACCTCCATACAATTAAATTACTATACACACAGTAACACAAATACTCTAGGTGTCAACCTTATCTGTAACGATCTCGTAAATTTCTTTCCAGTTTTTTACAAGTGGAACTTCAGTGTTATCCATGTTAAATCCATGCTCTACTAGCAACGGCTTTAACCCTGCATTAAGTCCAGCAATGGCATTCTCTGGTTTGTCTTCAATCCACCACAGTCCACTGCCTGCAAATTTAGCAAGTGCCCGATCTTTGTCAGCACCAGTAGCAAGGCACGTAACTTCTGAGAAAGTTCCTTCACCAAATAGTTTGGCTAAGTTCTTTACACGAAGTTTCTTAGCATACTTGTTGGTGCTTAAACTAGTAATAGCAATAAAGTCCCAGCCTTCGTCTGCTAGCTTAGTAACATACTGAACAGCATCACGTAACGGTGGAAGGAAACCAATTGCCGCACTATCGTTAAAGATCTTAATTAGTTTCCGTCCTTGCTCTAGCTCAATTCCATACCGCTCACCAATGTTATAGATAACACTGGATTCTTTAATCTTGGTATGTCCATGCTCTTCCATAAAGCAATCAAATGCGTATTCCCAATTTAGAACTACACCATCCACATCTACTAATAACGTCTTTTTCATATTTTATCTTTCATTTATTTAAACTTATAACTTAATATAACACAGATCCGTTATTAGTCAACCATTTCCGCTACAGGAAACTCTGCAAACTTTGAACGTCGAATACCAGTTGAACTACGGCCATGTCGGAAGCCAACTGCCTTGCCATTAGCAAGTTCTACCCAGTAATCAACATCACGCTGTTCGCCGGGCCATCCTGAATTGCTACCGTGCCGCATTTTAATTTGAACATCTGAATACTGTTTGGCTTCAAAGTCACGCCCTTGGTATTTCTTTAGTTTCCACCAAGGATCAAAATCTTCTGCGAGGGTTAATTTAAGTTTCATTTAGTAGGCCTTTCGTTAATAATCGGTGGCACTGTAAGCTCTACAGCAGAGATCGTTTCGCCGCAACCAAGAGTGCATGTTCGCACATTCTTAAGACGGTCTGGGATAGCACATCCTGTTACTATCATACTTGCTGATAAGAACAGGAACATAACTATAACTTTCATCTTAATCCTCCATCGCTTTAACAACATACTTACCAAAGCGATCAAAGAACTCTTTGAAGTTATCCAACTTATTAGGTTGGAATGGCAAGTTGTAGTTAGTAATAGCAGTCCTGGCACCCATGACAGTCATTTCAGTGGGGAAGTTATCCATCATAAAGCGGAAGAAGTTGTCTGCCATTTTATGCCACTTAACTGCATCTTTCTTACCAAAGTCATCATATGCGTCTTTAAGTTCGTAGCACATGCCAATAGTTAATGCATACTGAGCACTAATTTCTTTAATCTTTAGGGTTTTAACCTTACCAGCAAGAATGTCTGCAGGCATTGGCATATCTTTAGATATCTTACGGTGCGCCATAAACTTAATTGCAATGCCTTCGCCAACACAACCAGCAACTAAATCAATAAGACGATCATCTGTCATACCAGGTTTTTTAACAAACTTACTAACATAAGTCCATGAACGTGGAGTAGCAAACGAACGTCCGCTAGAACGTGGGTTAAAGTCACATAAGTCGCCTTTAGCAAACGAACAGTAACCAATAACATCTTCGTGGATACGGTTATCAACACCCCAAGTTAACCAACTGTCAAAGTCTACACGCACTTCAAGGTGGCAAAAACGGTTAGCAAGCGGAGTAGGCATTCTGTAAGTAACACCCTTGTCGCTTTCACGGTTACCAGCGGCAACAATAACAACATTGTCTGGTAATTTGTAAGTACCAATACGACGGTTAAGAACTAACTGATAACCAGCGGCCTGAACTGCTGGAGCGGCACTGTTCATTTCGTCCAAGAACAAAACAATAGTATCATACTGACTAGCTAGTTCTTCGTCGGGAAGGTCTACTGGAGGTGCCCATTGCATCTTGCCAGTAGTTTTGTCAAAGTATGGCATGCCACGTAGATCTGTAGGCTCCATAAGAGCAACACGAATATCTACTAGTAATGAATTGCCTAAAATTTCTTCGTTGCAAATCTGTTCCATGAGTTCTGATTTGCCTACGCCTGGCAACCCCCACAAAAACACAGGTTGCTTTATTTCAAAAGCGTCCAAGATGCGTGTCTTTGCTTCTGCAAGGGTAACTGTTCTGCTGTCTACTGCTGCTTCTGACATTTAAAATCTCCGTTGTATTAAACTATAACTAACAATAACACACATCCACTAGATGTCAACCGTTTCAACCTGCAATTTTCATATCAATTGCAGTACGGAGAACACTTACATAACGGTTAAATGCTGCCATGTAACGACGGGATTGGCCAACTGGATCAATCGCCATGTACACATCAGCGTCAACCCAATCCCAATTTACAGTGCCGTCTGCATGGTAATTTTCCATGTTTTCACATGCCTTGTTAACTTCCGTCATTACCATTCTGTCCATCTTAGTAAGTTTTGCCATATCATTTGGTCCTTTGTTTGTGTTTTCTAACTATAATCATAGTAGCACGAACTAGCAGATAGTCAACCGTTTCCGGTCAAATTATGCCTTAATAATTTAAAAATGTACGCAATTTACGGGAATGGGAAGGGTGTTTGAGGGTACGCAATGCACGAGCTTCAATCTGACGAACTCTTTCTGGGTTAACACCAAACACTTTACCTACTTCTGCTAGGGTATAATCTGTAGCTAGATTTATGCCAAAACGCATACGTAGTACACGTTCTTGACGAGGGTTTAAATAAGACAACACATTATTAACTTTTTTCTTAAGATTAGCGTGTATAGCTTGGTCTTCTGGGGTTAATGCTGGAACATCATATTGGTTAATTGACATATTATTTGGTCCTTTTTTTGTGTTTTCTAACTATAACCATAGTAGCACATATTAGCAGATAATCAACCAGAACAGATAAAAAAAGTGCTGCAATTATTACAGCACTTTTTTAAGTGGATTATCTGCTATGCTGCATTGTGTTTGTTAACTTCCTCTTTAAATGCTGCAAATATTGCAGAATACTCTTGTATATTTTCTTTTGTATCTTTTGTGCGTACTAACATAAAAGTTTCAATATCAAATAAATCCCAAAGTATGTTACCAGATTTTGGGTTGTAATTTGCGTCATTATCCATTGCAGTTTCTATTGCTTCTGCTACTTTTATTTCATAATCAGTTTTAATAAGCATATTATTTGGTCCTTTTTTTGTGTTTTCTAACTATAACCATAGTAGCACGAACTAGCAGATCGTCAACCAGAACAGGTAAAAAAAGTGCTGGATTACAGCACTTTTTAGGTGGATTTTAATCCTTGTGTGTGTACATGTATTGCTTGGGATTAAGCGTAGCACAGGGGTGCTTTTTTGCTGTATTAGTATAAACTGCTACAAATTCCTCCTCGCTGGGGAGATAGGGCAGTTGCATGCTAGCATACGTACCCATTTTTGTTTGTAACGCTAGGGCATCCTCTTGCACACTTGCAGGAATGTTAGGATTAACAGTGAGATCCCCTAAAAACAGAAAAACTTGTTGCTGCGTGGTAAACTTGGACATTATGCTCTCCTTTAAGTTAGACTTAATACTAACACGGGCTAGCAGATAGTCAACCGTTCTTAACAAGTTCCTTTGCTAATTTTGCTGCTTCTTTTGCAGCTTCTTTCTCTTCTTTAGCAATGCGGCGAGCTTCTTTAACGGGATCAACCCAGGTACCTGCGATCTTTTCATTAACTTCCTGGCGGAAATCTGCATCACGCTGGAACTTCTTTTGAGTGTCAAAAAAACCTTCTAAGTTGAAATTAACACTGCCTTTGCGACGCGAGATTTTAACGATCAAATCTGTAATTTCTTGTTGAATGCCGGTTTGATGATTATTTGGAACTTCGCCATTTCTCAACGATAGCTCTAACTTAGCTAGGTAATGCTGCATAACAAACACTGCTTCTGCTGGCTTACACCATTTAAACTCGCCTGGTTGATATTTCTCTAACATATTATGATAATCTCCTTGGTTAATGGTAATTCCTTATTATAGATAGTAACATAGTCTAGTAATAAGTCAACTGTTTTTGCCGTGTGGTGATAAATAAAGGTACAAGAATTCGCAAGTTGGGACAAGGCGCCAACATGTCCGCTGTTCAGTTAATGAAAAGCGGTTTTTCTTTGACTAAACAATCAACGATACTGTATGCTAATAGGTGGATTTTTAGTATGTAACATTATAAAACTCGCAGCATCTGAGTACGACTCAAATCTAATGTCAGCCCCATAGTCAGTCCAGCGTATATTATAACGCTCATCGAATTTACCATAATTGTCTTCCATTAGTTTTAGAAACTTATTTTGAGTGCCTTTGTCATTACTTCCTGATAGGCTATACACTGGAGCGATGCCTACGTTCACTAACTGCTTCCAATGGGGATCCTGCAAGGACTTGCTATATCCGTATTCAAACTTTATAGGCATTTAAGAAACTCTGAAAATCTTGGTTGTGCATGGATAGCCAGAAATATGTTTGTTCTGAAAAGAGAATAATCTTAGGCCATCTGCCTGTCATTATAAAATATGGGCAATCCATAAATCTGTCTAACTCCAGTAGGAACTTAAAGGTAATTTTTTGCTCCCGTATATCAACAGTGTATTTCTCTAGTTCTAAAGTGTGTACTAAGAAATGGTACCCATTCTCGTTTAACCTTAACCCACCTTTCTCTCTGATATTTTGCCAGAAAAAACCATACGAGGTACTATCACTAACAGTTAAATCACTATTCTTAATAAATGCTTGGGTGTATTGGCGTTTGGTCAGGGATATATCACAGTGCCTTTCTTTAATAAGACTACTGTAAATTCATCGCAGTCAAAGGCTTTGTTTAACTTCTTAGCCAGGTTAATTGCATGGCCTTGGTTACTAAAACTAACCTTCTTATACTTCGGGCCAGGATAGTTTACTAAGATGTTATATGATTTTAGATTAATTGCGCGGGCTTGGTAATACACACTCCATATTCCGTCACTAGCTAATACCTGCTCTGACTTATATGTATTCTTATCAATCTTCTCTAATAATACGTCTGGTTTAGGTCTACTCATATGCGATACTTCCTTAGTTATATACGCATATATTTATCTATAAAAAGAAAAGAAAATAGGGCCCGAAGGCCCTATTTAATTGTTAACAATCGTGTTACCGTTAGTATTAGAACCCTACTCGAACACCTACAGTAAACGCTTGGCTGTCCCAATCATCAAGACCTGAATCATTGGTAACTGAAATAGCACTGCTTGTTAGATACTGATACCGTGTGATTAAGTCAATGTTACTAGATGCAGCGTAACTTACGCCTACACCTGCACCGTAAATAAGACCTTGCTCATCTACTGAACTTACACCCAGGCCATCTGCCCAACCGTAGCCAGCATTAAGCCCAACAAACGGAGTAAACTTGCTGTAAGTGCCAATGTCATAATAAACACCAGCTAGTAGTGAGTCTACTTCAACTTCACCTAATGATGTTGCATCGCCACTTGAATGACGAAAAGCTGACAAATCAACACGAACATGACCTAGATCTTTTCCTACTGCAAGACCCGTAATAATGGAGTCGTCACGACCGTTATCAGCACGAACAGTTGACCCAATTTGGCTCTCTACGTAGAAGTTTTTGCCGTCTGCATGAGCAGATGAAGCAATAAAGATTACAGCAATCGCTGCAATAATAGTACGAAACATATTATGTTTTCCTTTCCTTATGTTTAAACAAGTTCATTATAGCATAAGGAAGTGGCAATACCTAAAAGTTTCCTGTTACTATTTCTATTTCTGTTGGGTTTGCAATTTCTCGTTCAAGTACTACAAGACGATCTTGTAACTCTAACGTGTACTTGATTAGTTTTTGATACTCATTAGCGGCATGTTGTGCTTCAGTTCTAGTAATGCTGATACTAGGACTAACACCAATGGTTGCCTTCTTAACAAACATTTCTAAGTTATTGAAGTTAGGGAGCCTCATAGTTTCTTCTGTTTTTCTTGCATTTCAAACTTGCTCATATACGGTCCAACAAATTCATTCTTTCCTAGAGTAATTAACTTAGGGCAGAAACTTGGAAGCCATCCGCTCTCAAATTTAATAATGTAATAACCGGCGCAATAGAAACTTTGACTTTTAGCAGTCTTGGTATACAATGGTAGTTTACGCTTTAAGTCAAAAATGTCGTTAAAGGGCTTAAACTTACAAGGGAAGCCATGTACTTCGAAGTCCTTGTTTTTATCTTCTGTTACTACTACTTCGTTGCCAGTAGCAAATTCAATTTTAGTTGAGTCACACAATGATTTAAAATCCGCAAACTTTAGACTTTTTTGATTAATAGTAAGAACGAGATCCTTGGTTTTACGCAAGGTTCCCACTTTTTCTCCGTTACGCTCTACGATCCAAAACTTTTCGTCAATGATGGGTTTAGCAAGCAACATCTTTATCCTTCTCCACGTAACTCTTTTGTAACCATTCTGCATACTTAGGTGCTTCGTCCGCAATACGCTTTAACTCATACTTACCACAAAACTTCAGGAACTTTGCTCCTACCATTGGGTTCTGTTTAGGAGCCATCTGCGACCGCATTGTGCTATCAATATACTCTTTAAGCTCTTCAGGCTGTGCCGTTAAGTCTACTAGTACACGATTGCGTTCGTAATCATCTAGTACACGATGCTCTTCGCCATTATGATCTGTCCAACGTTGCAACATCATGTTATTCCAATTAAAGCCCTTGCTATTGCGATCATCAAAAGCTTCAAGCAATCCTACTTTATTCTTACTACCTTTTTTGCGTACACCAGGATAAGCACTAAAGATATTATCAGTTGCATCGCCTCGCATACACTTCTCAAACAACAGCCATTCAGGATGGACTTCTTTGTGTTCACCAGTCTTCTTATCCTTGACTGGCTTACCAAAGTCATCAAACACTCCATCAAGTGTAATCATATTATTAGAGATGCCATTATACTGCTTAACGTTCTCGCTAACTAGCTGAACAAAGTCAGTATCACTGCTAACAATAACGTGTTTGTCTTCAGGATGCATATTAACAAATCGCGCAATAATATCATCTGCTTCTGCGATATCACACTGCAATGTGCTACAGTTTGCATTTTCTGTTAAGAATGTAACAAGAGAGTCATATGCTTCAAAGAACAAGGCATCTTCTTCTTGCTCTATCTCTGTCTTTGCTTGTCTAGCGGCAACACGATGTGCTTTGTAAGGCTTAAAGAAGTCCTTGCGCCAGCTACGCCCTTCTAGGGCAAATACGACATGGTCAGCTTTGCTGATACGCCATGCACGATTAACTGCACCCATTGTTACATGAATAGCAAAGCCTACTTTAGTCCACATATCCATGCCACGATGTGCAGCATGTCTAGCACGAAAGAATGTATTTAGAGAGTCTACGAGTAAATATGTCGTCACAATTACCTCATCAGTCCAGCACCGGGTTTAAAAGTTTTCTTAACTACTTTAGTATTCGTAAGTATACTACTAGATACCCCGGAAGTCAACCAGGAAAGTAAGAATTTAAACCATGCACTATGGCCATCTTTTCCGTAATGTTGACTTCCATACTTAACTGTGTCAAACCCTTGGCCTTGCAACCAATGATAATAGGTCCCAGATTTCTCATATGGGCTAATGTAACTGTCACCCCATAATTTTTGGTCATCAACATCATCTGCAGGGTTATTAGTAGTAAAGTGGTTATACGAATTAAAGAACAAGTGTCGTATACCTTTGTCTTCTAACTGCTTATGCAAGTCCCAGATCTTGCCATGCCAATACTCGCATTTTTCTCTAACTACTGCAGGAGTTTGGTTAATAACCCATTGTTTATAACGGTCACCAAGTTCTTCTGGAACACTGTCAGCGCCACTAGCAGTTACTTGTATATAATCGCGCCCCGGTTGTTTCCATTCTTCACGTTCCCAGGAACTCCAGCCAATTATGATTATCTTGTCGTGTAAGTTTTTACTGTCGCTAATATCGTCTACATAACTCTGTGTGGTTCTAAGTATACGATCGTTACTACTGGCACTCTCTGCTTCTAAGAAAAACCCTGTGTTGAGTGCTTGTGCTAATTTGTAGCCGTAAGTTAACGGCACAGCATCTGGATGAGGGCGGCGACCGTATGCTGTATACCTAGGGTCATCTTCTGCAAAGCAATAATCTTCAATTAGTTCGGCACCTGCACTATGGCTATCACCGTTAACAAATATACTCATTCTATGTCCAAATCTTTAATTTTATGCCATAGATAATCTAAACCTATAACTATTATTAGTATTAATGCAGGTTTTAATACTACTCCAAACAGCATTGGCAACCCCAGGAATAAACCCAAGTACCGTGCTAAGAATATAGTATAACTGTTTAGGTGTCTTTTAGGTATCGGTTTTAACATTTTTCTGTCTCAGTTCATCTTGTAACATCTTAGGAAACCCAAGTGCTTGGTCTCCGATGTCATACCAGCATGATTGGCACAATGGTCCTTCCATTTCTGAACCGCCCAATACAATCTGGTTATTTTTATCTATAAAGTATTTAATAAAGTTTGCGGCCATAGTTTGGTAACCACAATTAACACAGGATGATGTCACAGAATAGGAACTAGGTTAAAAAGAAGATGCTCTACTATTAAGTACCAAGCCCATACAGGAAATACTATTGCTAACAATGTACTCCAGAATCCGTTTGCTAATACTATGCCTGCCATCCATGCAATACAAAATATTAGTCCTACTAAACTTTTCATTATTTGTATTCTGCCTTGCCGTCGCCAATATCATTTCTAGTAACCATTGCTTCGTCTTTTTCGTATGTTTCCATAACAACTTGTCTACAAACATCTTGGAACCAACGATCAACCATGTCTTCTTCTACATCATCACGATATCCTGCTTTAAAGAGCATTTTAATAAACTGTGGGTTCCAGTCAAGTTCAAATGCCCCACTGCCAGGATTTTCTGGATCAACTTCTAGATCAATAACACTAACCCAGGGCTCGTCTTTTTCAGTTGCAATATCCTTGGCTGATTTCTTTGAGGCTCGTTTCGGCGCGGCAACTTTTTTAGCTTCACCTAATCCGATTGCTTTCTTGGCTGAGTCTAAAAGTCCCATTCTATAATTTCTCCTGTATTGTGTACTTCAAAATCTTGTATGTCATGTGGTGCTCTTTTTCCTAATACAACTGCCGCAGCTCTTATCGTATCGCTGTGGCAAACTATGATATGTGGTATTTCGTTACTTCTATCTTCTATCTCTTTTAAGAAACTATATACTCTTGATGCAGTATCTTGAAGACTCTCGCCATTGGAAATAGGGGTTTTCCACGCCGGCGGTGTTTGTAACTGTGTACCAGTTAGGTCACCATAGTCACGATCCCTGATAAACGGACTTACTTCTTGGGTCTTTTCCCAGGGAGTATTCTCGCAAATAATCTTTGCTGTAATGAAGCTACGGCGTAAATCACTGCAATATACATCGGCAACCTCTATATACTTATCTGCTAGATTTACTGCAACTTGATTGGCAGTAGAAATGCCTTGTTCTGTTAAATCAGGATCATGCCATCCTGCTATTAAGTTTTGGACATCATATTCACATTGTCCGTGGGTTATCCAAATTGACTTCACAGTGCAAGTGCCCAAAAGAAAATTACAAAGCCTAAGACAATATAGAGGGCCCATCTTTCAGGACCTTCTATATTTCCATATTTCTTAGATTCTTCCCAAACTTCTTTCCAATTGGGTTTTTTAAATATTTTCACATCCCACTCTTTCTTAGCTTATCTTCCATTGATTCGTCTAGTATCTTTTCTTCAATTTTAAGATCAGTATCTACGGGTATATCAGGAAGCCCAGTATTATTATTACGTTCCCCAGGCATTGCCGAAAACGTCGACATGAAGCCTGGGGGAGTAACGATAGCCTTTTTTAAGTGCCAGTTCTGCGACATCTTTTCCGTTTTTAAAGTAACTTTCTGACGTGCCTCCGACAGCCATGAGGTATACCGGTGCATTGACTCCACTGGATCCAAATACCGACACAGCCTTGTCAACTTCATCCACATCCATTGTATCACAAACAACAAATTTGAAATACAGTTTACTGCCAGGAATATCGCTGTAACTGCGAGCAATATCAGGCTTAATAGCGTCATCCCAATCATGTCCACTAACCGATAATTTAGGGGAACATGACCATGTAACATGTAATCGTTGTGTATTTGTGAGATAAGACTTGAAATCGTCGTGCAGAGTTTGTGTGGTATTTGTTTCAAAAGTAACATTTTTTAGATCCTTCATACGAGGATGCTCAAATAGTTCTGTATACATGCGCTGCCATCCTAACAATGGCTCACCACCAGTAATTACTAAATGAATATCCTGGCCATTTTCTTGTGTCCATCGTCCATCTGGAGTTAAACTTAATAGATGATCTACTAGACCATCTACGTCTGTGTTAGTTTGGAACTTCTTAAATGCAGGATGCCAGGCCGCATAACTATCACATCCTGTTGTTGCTAGTGGGAGATCATCCAGTTTCTTATACTTTTCTGGATTTTCCATAACTTTGGCTGCGATCTTAGTTGGCTCAGTGGTCTCTTCTCCACGCGGTAATCCAAAACCAGGGCAAGTAAAATTACAACCAAACATACGGAGGAAGACACTGGGGACACCAGTAAATCTTCCTTCGCCTTGTACACTATAGAACGCTTCTGTGTATCTAATTTTCATGTATGCCTCTTATTTTAGTTTAGATTTCTTAGCTTTAAGCGACTTTACTTTAGCTTTAAGATCACTGATCATGTTTGGCTTGGTCATACGACGATCTAATTCAATTCCAAATTCACGACCATGTTCTTCAATCTTAGCTTTAGTCATTTGTGCAACGTTCTTATCTATAGTAAGAGCAGCATCCTTTACTAGTTTAGCAAGTTTAGCTTTCTCTACCTTTTTTTCAATAGCAGCAGTAGTGTCACCTACATCCCTTTTAGCTTTTTTTAAAATGTCTCCTGCAGACTTCTTAGCAGGACCCATAAAAAAATTACGTATTGCATTAAACATCATATTCTCCATCTTCTCTGTGGCCAACACGCATTGCCATGTTGGCATCTGTCTCTCTTACCTCTACTCTGGAACACCAAACACGAGTGCCTGGCTCATATGCTGGAAGAAAGATAGTATTAATGTATTCATATAAGAAGTCAGATAAGCCTTCGCAACCTGCTTTCTCAACTTCTGTAATCTTAGCAAGGCCCTTCTTGCCAAGTTCTATTAGTGTTTCACGCTCTGGGTCATCTTGGGCTACCAATAGCGTATGGTCAAACCAATCTTCGAGATTGTCTTTTAGTGGACGCAATCCACCAAAGTCAATAACCCAGTTTCGAGCATCTAAGTCATCTGTTTCAAACTCAAAATGGAAACTTAAAGCGTATCCATGGATTAAGTTACAATGACTATCTGCCCTCCACTGTCGATAACAGACTGGGCCTAGTTGTTTGTATGTTTTTGTACTGATATATTTTGCCATCTCTTTACTCCTTGTAGTAGCAAATTTGATGACACGCAGAATATTTTAAGAGGGTTGAGTGTCTTAGTCCTCATTGTATGTTATATATTACTATACTTATCACTATTTTGCAATATCTTTTTACCACCATTCTTCCCAGGGGAAAACAATCCAACTAGGGTCTTCTGATTTGTCAATCTCTGTGCCAACGTAGCTCATGTTTACTTTGCAATCACTGGAAATGTTATCCATTAGTACTGCAAACCTAACATTTGTTGCGTCATCAAGGTAATCATGGCTAACATCCCAGTCATCCATGATCCAATTAAATGTAGCACCAGTGTCGTTAATGTCGTCTAATACAAGAATGTTTTTTCCTGCTTGGGCATCATCTGCCATCCATAGGTTCGATTCTTTTTCATCACCGTCGCGAAGTCTAACATCCAGTGTGTGCATCTTAATGCCAGTAAATTGGCTTAACATTACTGATGGAGTAAGTCCACCTCGTGTAATGCCTACAATGTAATCAGGACGCCAGTTGTCTTTGTATAGTTGTGATACGATAGTAGAAACATATTTCTGTATATCAGTATTGGTTAAATAAATTTTATTCATTTTATGTAGTCCGTTATTAAAAAGTTGGGTATTCGTAATTGTCGGTTTCTGTGTTTAGTTGGAGAACAAAAGCGCCATTGTTTAAATGGAATTTTTTAGCCATTGCTGTTTTTGGACTTAGAGTTACTACGCGGCGTATGGTATCATCTTTTTTTATTATTTCTATTAGATCCATTATTATTTTTCTGCCTGCACGTGGTTTCTTACTCCAAACTGTATAAGCAACTGCAATACTACCGTGTGTGCCATTAATTGTGGCTTGACTTAATTTGTCTAGTTCTTTAACAGTAGTTGGAACATCATTACAGTATGCTATACAGATCGCCGCTTTATATTCACCGTCTTCTGTTAGAGCGTATACTGTTCGTCCAGTGCCTAATCTAAATTCTAAATCAAGCTCTGGGCGGACAGGGTCATCACTTACCTTAAAGTTAAGTTTCTTATTATTGTCGTTAGTGATAACCGTTAGTTCCATGATAGTTCCTTAGTAAGTCCAGTTAAGTTTAATACCAGCGTTCATCTGGTCGTTTCCGTTAGTACCAGCAACATTTAAACGTTTCTCGCCAAATGCCGCCATTCCAAAGCTATTGTCCACTTTGTAGTTTAAGAACAAACCAAAGTCGTGTTCTAGAACCTTTGTGCTTGCGTCTGCACTTCCTGAATCAAACTGCACTGCTCCGTCTAATGAACGTCCAGTAGGCACTTTGTAGTTCATACTGCCACTTACAACACGTAGTGGCTGACTATAAGTACCGCCCATTGTCCATCCTGCCGCTGGCTTAAAGCCTAAGCCAGTATTAAAGCTCTGACTAATCAAGCTACTGAATCCAGTAACTAAACTAAAGTCTTTGCTTGCTTCCACATCAGTAGTACCAATTTGGTAGTTACCAAACCCAAACACTTGGTCACTAAATTTATGACTAATGTTTAAACTTGCATACTGAGTTGTGTGATTTTCGCCAACACCCATAAATCCTTCTTGGACGTTATTAAGAAACTTACCTGTTTCTTTAAGAAATCCTAATCCAAGATTAAGACTAGTTTCTTCATCTTCAAAAGCCTTATAGTTAGCGTTGAACGTATAGTCTCCAGAAACATTGCTGTTCATCTTCATTCCTGCAGATAAACCCATCCATTCAGGAGTAACAAAGTTCTGATTAGTACCAGCAAGATTGCTATAAGCATCATATCCACCGCCACCAAACGCCAATCCTTCAACATAACTTCCTGGACGAGTATCTACTGCCTGTGTCTGGCTAAGATCAACTGTAAAGTCTCTCTCGAACTCATCTAATACTATAGCATTACTTAGTGCGGCAAATGCCCCTGGGTTAATATTACCGATTGCTGCACCGCCGCTTAGGCTAGAGATACTGCCGTCAGTACGCCCGCTTGTTGGGATACCAGTTGCACCTACAGGTTGTGTTGCTTTGTCTAGATCCAACAATCCTGAACCGTGTGTGTTCACATTATAACCAACAATCGTCTTATCAGCAGTCTTAGTAACCAACTGAACAAGGTTCTCACCCTTCATGTGAGGCCACATCTGATGTAGGATAGCAAGTGATCCAGCAACTACTGGAGCAGACATACTAGTACCAGACATTAATGTGTTACCACCAGTAATACTAGCACTATCTACTCCACTTCCTGGAGCAAGAATGTAGAAGTCCTGAGTGCTCTTTGCGTCAGTACAAATACCGCTTATAAAAGCCGCACACATATGTCCAGCTTTGTTGCCGCTAATGCTGTTACTGTCAAGATTCCAGTTACCAACAATTAACATACGGCCACCTAATACAAGGTTGCCATCAGCGTCAGTCGCAGTAGCCATCTGGCCAGTTCCAGGAACATAATCGTAACCATTGTTGCCTGCACTGTTAACAAAGATTTGCTCTGTGCCCAGTGCCGCAGCCCAACTTGGAGCATCTTCTGTTACGCCATTGTAGCCATTCTCACTATAATACCAGTGACTACTATGGAACTTGCCGTTGCCATCGTTGACAACACTGTTTCTAAATGCAGTATCAGTATTGTAGTTTGCACTAACACTAATCGCCACTGCACCTAGGTCACGTGACCATGCCGCGGCTTGCTTTGCACGTTCGAAACTGTATGAACTGTTTTCAGTAATCTTAGCAACTGCAACATCAGCATCAAACGCAACGCCATGAGTTCCAGTACCATTCTTACGACCAGCTGCAAGTCCAAGCACATGAGTACCATGTCCATGGGTATCATTCATACTAGCATCACCATTGCCAGTAGTCTTAACACCAGTTAGAGTATTAAAGGTATGCTTAACTGCTCCTGTTAAGTCATTATGATCTACATCATAGCCAGTGTCAGCAATAGTAATCAAACTACCTTTGCCAGTCCAACCACGACTGTAAGCTACGTCTGCGTTAATAGCTGACTTATAGTTCTGACCACCACTGCCGTTAAACTCTGATGTACGGTAGCTGGATGCATTTGAATTGAACCCTGCTGTACGTGTTCCCAAGTCAGCATGATCACTGCCAATACCAACTACAACTTCTTCTTCTACAACTGCTTCGCCATCAACAGTTACGGAGTTTTCACTCATAACCTTTGACCAGCTATCATTTACTACTGTATTTTCAGTAGCTACTACGGTCACTGTCTCACCGCGTATCAACTCTACACGGTCATCTGTCCATGTCTGCTTAGTAACAGGAGTAGTATTAGTAGTGGTAGTAGTTATGATTGTTGCTGTAGTAGTATAGTTACGTGTTACTGTTGTGGTCTTAATTGCATCAACAGTATTCTCAGTCGTAACATCTTCATACTCAGTAACAAACACTGGGTCTGCTTCTGCAACGCTAGTAATCACTTCGTTAGTGATCACTTCATTAGCAACGACGTGTTCAGTAGACGTAGTATGTAACACTTCGTTATCTGTAACTACTACATCATCCACAACTTCTACAACTACGTCATCAGTAGCGTCGTCAGTAAATGAATGTCCGTCTGCATATGTATACACAGTGACCTTAGGATAGGTAGTTGTAGTAGTAACAGGAGTAGTCGTTGTTGTGTTAGTGTTGCGGAAAGTTTTATGCAAGATACTTGTATCGCCTTGCACTTCTTCCACTAAACGATCAGTAAATACATTTACTACTGTATCTGATCCACGTGTAACAACTACAGTTGGAGTGTTCTGAACATCAGTAGTCCACGTAATGTTGTTACTCATCTCCTCAGTAGATACCTGAGCTAGAGCATCAAATGTCTGCTTGTTTACAATACTACGGACATCACCTTTTTCTTCTTGCACGGTGCCATCACTAAAGACAGTAGTAGTAACGTTCTGTACCTTAAGGGTAAATGTACGATCATACTCCATGTTCTTAGTAGTAGTTCTTGTCCAAGTTGCAGTACGTGTCGTATTGCTAACACTATCACCACCAGTAACAGTTTGCTCACCGTTTGCAATGTCAGTTGTCTTGACACGCTCTTCTGAGTTAGTAGTTGCTGATGTTTCTACGGTTACAGAGCTAGTAGATGCACTGATAACAGTTGGAGTGGCGCCTTCAAAAATGGCTGCCTTCTTCTCTGAAATTTTCAGATCCAACGTTTCCTTCTTTGCGAGGAATTCAAAATCTTTTGTATCATAGCTGCCACCGTTGACAACTTTAGTAACTACAGGCCGTAGATCTTCTTTGAGAATTTTAACAACAGCCTCAGCTTCTCTCCACTCTGCGGTGGTTAATTTAACTGCAAGTAATGTTGGGTTCATGCTGGCTTTGTAGTCTTCCCAGCTGTTAACAACGTTATCAATCTGAGAAACAACATCACCTGCCATTTTCACATCGTTTTCGTTGGGGTTAATTAGCGCACTGATACTAGCACTACTCTGTGCTACAGCAACCACTTTCTCCAGTGAGGAGACTTGGCTACTGATAGCAGCAAAGGCACTATTCGTTGTCAATGCACTGGTAACACCTTTAACAGCATTTACACTATCGCCTGGATTACAAGCGGTAAGTGCAGTCGTTGCCATTAAGATGCCAATAGTGCTTCTAAGTTTCATATTAAACCTCTATTGTCTAAGTTATAAGCTATACACAGCTCATCTGTGCAAACTATAACTTATAATAGCATAGGTTAGTAGAACGTCAACCGTTCTTGAAACTTATTTGATTATTTTTTATTGAGAAGGGCCCAGGCTACATAATGTTGTTGGAGATCTTTAAATTCTTCCCATTTAGCCTGTAAATCAGGGTGTTCCCCGCATAGCTCAATGTCTATATAGTAACTATTTTCCCGAACAGCCTTCATGATTGGGTCTGACTTGTCAAACCTAGTAGGGGCTGGCTTAATCTGCACTCTATTTTCATGTGAATCACCAAAATCTCTAGCGTATACTGTTATCCCGCCATCTGGAGACTCGTAGATTTTTGGGTTTATTTTTCCTGTAATAGTTGCCATGTTTCTTTCCAGTTTTTAACGTGTGATACTTTACAATTATTTCTATTCTTAAGTCTTCTTGCGATGCTGTGGTCATTCCCGCCTGGTTCACACCGGTCACCAAAGAAATGTATGCTTTTTTTAGGGAAGAATTTTAATGTCTGCGCCTTATCATAGCCTTTAGGATAGATATCAATGCCTGTTTCGCCACCAACACCAGCAGATATCTCAGGAAACAAAGACCTAATTTTTACACAAAGTCTGTGTCGTTCACCCGAACTTTTGTCCCAGTTAAAATAGTCTGTTCTTTGGTCACCAACTGCATTCCTGCCCACTATACTAAAATTAAGTGAGCCTGGTCTTATTTCTATATGGTTGCCATACCTTTCGGTGTATAGGCTATCTTCTAAACAGTTGTTGAGTACGAGTAGTAAGTTATCACTGGGTTTCCAGTCGTTTCTTAACAGACTAACACCATTGCGATAAACGTCACTGCCGCTACAATTAAAACAATAGTCTGCACGTTCGAAGACATCCTGCCCAACTTGTTCAATGGTCTTACCCACATCACTGCCAGTAACCAAACTAAAATTTGGCAGGGAAAGAAAGAACCGTTTGAAATCTGGATCCATTAATCCCCTGCTGGGAGTTAGGGTACCATCCACGTCGAACAACAGTATCAAACTATTGTCTCCTTTTCTCTTGGATAGTAAACCATCACAAGACTTCCACAAGTTGGGCAACTAAGATTTGTTTCAATTACATACTCTTCGTTATCTTCATCACAATCATGGTCGCCACCCCATATTAATTCGTCATTACAATGCCAACAGTTCATATTAATTTCCTTCTACTTACAGACAAATCCTTGCTGAAGTTTAATGTTGTCCATAAACTCTTTCTTGCAGCCAGGATCGTTATGGAAACTACCACGCAAGATAGTTGTTTGTGTTAAACTACTAGTGGCCATAATGCCGCGGTTCTCACAACATCCATGAGTTGCGTGTATATAGACGCCAACATTATCACTACCTGTAGCTTGTTGAATCTCGTTAGCAATAACCATGTTAAGTTCTTCTTGTAGTGTGCCACGCCTGGCACACCATTGAGCTATGCGTGTGTACTTACTTAGGCCAATAAGTGTATCGGCAGCAATAATGCCAATGTATGCAACTCCACTTACAGGCTGATGATGGTGTGAACATACGCTTTTTATCTCACTGCGTACTACTAACATACCATCATAACTATCAGTAGTGTTAGGAAATGCAGTGGCCTTAGGTCGTGGAGTGTATCTACCACTCATAATTTCGTTAATGTACATCTTAGCCAAGCGTCTGCCAGTGTCCATGCTGTTTGGATCATTCTCTTTATCGATTACCAAACTGTCTAGCACTGCTTCAAACTTTGGTGTAAGTTCTTCAATAAGTAGATCTGTTTCACCGTCTTGGATATATTCGCTAATATTGTCACCAGCCCAGTAACGAGCGCCGGATTCTTTTATTCTTTCTCTGATAATTTCGGAAGTCTTTGTCATATACTATGTTCCTTTTTTTAATAAATTGTTGATCATAATGCTACTTGATAGGTAGTCCTTGATCAGTATTTGTTGCTGTTGTTTAATTAAATCCTGATAATCAGCAAAGTTGTAAACAAGACGTGCGTTAATAAATTTTACCATGTCATCCCTGTGATAGATAAACTGTTCGTAGTTTTCTGTCCATTCACTTGGATACTTAAACTCTGGCAAGTACATCTCTGCATAACTGCAACGGTCAGGAACAATAGGAATGGCTCCTGTAAGCACTGCTTCCATTACGCTAATGCCTAAATTCTCATGCAATGCACAACTAAAGATTGCTTTACTAGTACCCATTGTAGCATAGTAATCAGCTTTGTTCAAATTCATTTTCTGTGTGATAACCATATCGAAATCACTGGACAATTTTTCAGCAATGTCTGGTTGCTTGTCATCGTTGTATCGATGCGGCCACATAACAGTGTTTTGTTTATCTGTGCTTTGGTACTGTGTTAGCGAGTCAACAATAAGTTCATGTGGTTGCCCGCTTCTAATTGCCTTGTGATGATATTCATCAGGAATGTTTAAATTCTTTAGGAACATATCCCTGTGGCTGTTAGTAGCATAATAGTTATAATCGCTGCTATGGAACCAACTGCGCTCTGCATCCCAGGGCCAGGGCTTGCTCATGGAATATCCTAGTATATCACTGGGATCATAGGCACCAGCATGCCAAATACTGTGTATCTCTACTGGGATATCTAGTAGATCGCTCATATATTTAATTGGGGTAATAATAAAGTTCCATGCATCTGTTACCAAGAACTTATCACCAGGCTTAACTTTACCATAACTAAACAGTTTGCTTACTGCTAAACTCTGGCTAGACTTGTAAACATTGGTAGCACCAAAGTCTAAAAATGCACCTGATGTAGTTGTGTCTGGAATAGTTTCACCATCTACAGTAACTACTTCATAGTCCAATTTGTTCTCAGCGATAGCAGAATCCAACATAACTGGAATATTGTCGTACCACTGCTTTGTGTAACGCTGATCAATTGGTTCAATAGGAATGATCCAAATGGTGTTCATCTTTCATCGTCCTCTTCCTGTGTGCTATCAATGTCAGTATTAACTGGAGTTGCATCACCAAAACTAAACAAACTATCAAAAGTGTCACTGTTCTTAAGGTTTTTCTTACGACTTAGTTTCGCAATTAACTTCTCATGCTTTAGTAGTTCAGCATCAATAGCCGCCATGCTACCGCCATAATCTTTCTCAAACAAACTCTCACATACCTGACTAAACTCGATATACTGACTTGGCACCCAGGGATTAATACCATGTGTGCGTGTCATTAACCTGTTTGCCATCTGTACACTGTCAATGTGTTTGTAGATATTATGTCCCATCATTAAACAATATGCGAAGCTATCCCAGCTTGTTTTACCTTCTTTACCAATCTTATTTAGGTCGCCGGGATCATACCAGTTAATATCTTTCCATGTCAAACGCTCACCAATTGGACTATCATCCCAGGGCCAAGGAGCATCTTTACCCTGTGGGTTCTTTTCATCCACCATGTGTACCATGTTATAACCGATGCGTTTCTCATCAAATGTGTTGTGTGTGTAAACCTGTCCATTAGCAGTTGCAATAAACGGACTAGCACAATCCATGCTAATAGTAAGATTAGGATTAACATGCTTTCTAATAGCACGTTGCATAGCAGTATACATAACTCCTTGATCTAATCTACCTGTGCCTAAGAAGTGTATCCACTCTGAGTTCTCAAGGATCTTTAGTTCCTTTAGATAAAGTAATCGTCGTAGACTGTGGTTAACCATTGTTTTCTGGATACCACCAAAAGCCCAACCACTTGTTTCGCCTACAACTGGCAAACATACTTTGTCGAACCAATCGTCTGCTTGTGCGTATGTGCTACCCTGGCAAACATTTAGGAACTTTGTCTTACCCTGGCGATGCTTAAAGAAATAGTTGTTATTAGCAATAGTGGCATCTCTAAACTCGCCATAATCATTGAGTCCACACTTGGGCTTGCCAGTCACTTCATCAACAAAGTTCAATCCATTAGTAGGAATATCCAGCACCATACTATAGTCTGCTGTATTCTCCAACCAGTTTAATACTTTGCCGCGAGTCTTATCCGTTTCAGTACATTCGCCTTCTGGCTCAAGCCAATTGCCTGACCAGACACCCTTGCTGATTTGAAAGCCGCCGCTGTCACCAATCAGTGTAGTAAAATTCTTGTCGCGGCCATGGATCATACCTTCCTTGGCTGGTGCTTTGTTCATGTCTAGTTCAGCATGCCCTGCGCTATACAATACATGGTCGTATGTAAAGTAACCTGCTTCCGGGTTAAGAAAGTTTAAGCCTTCAAGACCATTTTCAAACTCAGCTGGGACACGGGATGGTTCCACATGAATAGGATTAACCTGTTGCTTGCTAACATAACTGCTATAAAACCCGCTAAGTGCTGGGGTAAAGATAGCGTAATCATGATTCTTCTTACTTAGATCTATTTTGTTTACCATAGTTCCGCCTTGTTATTTTAATATAGTTTATTGTATGATTATTTAGACGATTAGTCAATAATAATATTGAGATTGCTAACGTCAGGGTATGTCTTTAATTGTGATTGCTTGTTGGGTAACTCGTCTAACCTAGACAACATCTCTATGCCTTTTTGTGCATCTTCTAAACGCATGTTATAATGGAAACCTAATTTCCAATCTTTTTGTGTTTGCCAGGGATTATTCTCTAAGTGTCTGCCATCATATGCCATGGCTTTAAGTTGATGATAGTCTTCAATATTGTCTAATAATATAGCACCACCATGCCCAATACCAAGACGTTTGTCCCAGCCAAAGCTCAAACATTGTTGACGTCCTGCTATATACATATCTTTGTCAAACGCTCTAGCACTATCCCATATGTTTAACGGCGCAATACGATATTCATATTCCCATTCTATTTCGCTATCAAAGTAAACAGGCAATCCCAGTTTATGCATAGCCATCAACACACTAACGTAGGTATTACATGGCATCATTACTGGACCATTATACTTGTTGAGTCTGAAACAAAGCTCAATGGCATGGGTGCAACTATCTGTTAATACAACATAGGGAGCACCAGTGTACTCACTCATAAGATTCTCAAATTTTGTTAACGTATCGTAACTTAACTTCATAGATAAAATCCACTTACTTGAAGGGTGTACTTGTCTTTCATGCCTGCATTGGCACTAACGTGTAAATGATTATGGTCCCAGACATATCCTTCGCCAGCATTCCAATGTGTGCTATTATGCCATACATCGTCGTCTTCGTATTGAATAAATTCTCCAACACTCCAGTCCTGTAGGTACATGTTTGCTCTTACTTTTAACCTAGCATCATCAGGAAACCGTTTGTTAATTTGAAAGAAAGTATCTCTATGCACTGGAACAACATTACCTGGCGGCTGTAATATACTGCTTACAGTAATAACTTCCATGCCTAGTTGGTTTCCTAGGTCATCGTAGTCAACCTGTTCATTGGTCCACCATAATTGTCTAATTAATGTGTTTCCCATGTCATACGTTTCTGGAAACCCACCGAATCGTTCATGTATGTCTGTTAACTCGTGTACTTGATGAGAAATGCAACTTCCAGAATGAACAGTATAATCTGCATTTATAAAAACATCGAGGTTATAATCTATCTTTATTTTTTTAATCATAGTCGGTGTCCTGTCAACTGGAGAGTATATCTATCTTCAATACCCATGTTGCCTGCCATATGTAAAGTGTTACTGTTCCAAAAGATGTAGTCGCCGGCTTTCCAGTTAGTAATTGGGTTCCTGTCTACTTCACTAATATGGCCACTTTTCCAATCTTCTAAAAATACAATTACTCTAAAGCAATCTTCTAGCTCACAATTAAATATTTTTCTATACAATTCGTACGTATCGCCGTGTGTTGGCAGATAATGACAAGTTTGCATTTTATAATAGCTTGTGCCAACGTCAGTAACGTTAAATGTATCTTCAAACCATTTTATTACCTTTGCACTCCAAGAAGGTTGATGGGCTTTTGTCATGTCATACAACAGACCACCATAATGATCTTTGTCTGGCCAGTATCCGTGGTGCTTCCATTCATTAAGATCGTCAAGGTTATTAAATGGTTTATATTGGTAATTTAAACATCTAAATGATTCCTGAGTCCAAAAAGGTTCAATATGACCCCGTCCCCAGTTATCGTGTGTTTCCGTAATGGATGACTGTGTAATCATTGTTTTCCTTACTAAATTTCCGCCATGGGTCAATAATAACACTACCTGGCAATAATTCGCAATACATTTCATCTGCGTAGTTTTGGTTCGTATATTTATAAGTGGTTTCAGCACTGTGTGCCATTAGCACAACCGCAGTAAAAGGGCCTGTGTCAGGGTGGGTAAATGGATCAACTAGGATTGGCGGCCTTCCTATCTCAGTTAGATAATGTGCTACCAATAAGCTATAACTACCATCCAAGTAAGGCACGCCAGGCTTGTACGCAATACCGTGAATTAACACAGGCAAATCATGTTCTTCTGCTTGGTCTGCTAGATATTCAGCCATGTTCTTTGCTTGTTTTTCTCTAGCGTTCATAATGCTATCAAACAAGTCATAACCAAGATCTAATTCTTCAGCCATGTAACGTAGTGCGATATTATCTCTTGGATGACATCCACCGCCATCGCCCATTCCTGCTGTCATATACTGTGGGCCCATAATACGTTGTGTGCTATCTGCAAGTGCATCTGTAACTACATCGACGTTCATATGTCCTATCTTTAGTGAAACGTCTTGTATCATGTTTACTAGGCTTAACTTAGCACTAATAAAGGTATTATAGAAGATTTTAATACTTTCAGCTTCTTCCCAGGTGCCTACTACGTAACGCGGCCTATTTTGCATTAGTTTGGAGTAAAAGTTAGTTAACAACTGACTATCATGATGTCCAGCACCTGTATCAGTGCCAATGATAACCATCTCAGGATTTACCATATCCCATGCAATACTTCCCATGGCAATTAAGTATGGATTGTATATAAACCTAGCGTTATTAATTAACGGAACAATTTCCCTGCGGATAGTCCCTGGTAATACTGTACTAATTAAAACAATAAGAGTAGACTCATCGGCATAACTGTCTATCTCTGCTATGACTTTTTTAACCTGATCATAGTCAAAATCTTTGTTTGGCAAGTGTGCAGTAGGCTTGCTTCCGTCGTAATCAGGATGATGTGGAGTCTGTATAGCTACGAATACAATATCCTGTCCTTCTACTGCTAATTTTATATCATCTACAACGTTAACTGAGCCACTGACTCTTTCAACGATATCGTAACCTGTAACTACGTAATCCTTGGCCATAGCTTCAGCACAGGTCAGGCCTAATTTGCCCAAGCCTATAAATCCTATCTTCATTTAATTATCCTTGAATAAGCTGATCTATTCCTGCAAATACATCAATGCTGGGTTCATATCCCAGTTCTAATTTCGCTTTGTCTACACACATCGTTCCACGTTTTGGGTAATCCATGTCTGCTAATTCCACTTTAACTGTGCCACTGCCAACTTTCTCGCAGATATACTTGGCGACATTTTCTAAATGGACTGCTTTGCCGTAACTAATATTGTACACTCTGTTTTCAGTAGAAGACATTCCTAGTATAATACCAGCAACAACGTCATCAACGTGTGTAAAATCAAGTTGATTGCTATGGCCTTTTACCGTAAGTGTTTCGTTGTTACGCGCTCTTTCGATAAAAAAAGGCATTACTCTTCTAGGGTCATCGTTTGATCCATAAACTGCTGTGGGCCTAATAATAGTCCAATAGTCGTGTAGTTCACGGACAATACCTTCGCCTGCTAGTTTAAGTTGCCCATACAGGTCAATAGGAGCTTTGGCACTATATTCATGGACGCTATCACTATCCCAATTACCATAAACCATGCTACTGCTAATGTATGTAAAATGTGCTTGTGGATAGTTAATTAGACTATTCATTAACCCGCTTGTCATAGTTTTAATGGCTTCTTTTGGGTTTTGTTTAACTGCCCTAAGATTAGCCTCAGCCGCTAAAAATACAACATGACTAAAGTTAACGTCAGTGATAAAACTGTACTCATTGTTAATATCTCTATTAGACTTTTTGTCTATAACATTTACGGAATGTCCTTGATCGGTTAATTTTTGTTTAAGATGTGTGCCGATGAAACCATCGCCACCAATAAGCAATACTGTTTTGGTCATGTGGTTTTTCCCATCAATCCTACTAGTAATTTACTCTCTTCATTACGGAAGCATAAGTTAAGTTTGTCTGATCCCATGCCTTCCCACCACCAATCTTTCTTGTAGATTAGACCATGATTTCCTAAATAATTAGAAACAGAAGCCAACGCATCCACAGAAGTGTATCCAGCGTTTAACGCACCGCCTTCTTGAGGAAGATGATTTGGGCGATCACTAAAATCACTTATGGATACACTTACTGTGTGATGGAACATTTAGTAGGACCGTGGACCAAATATATTGGCTCCACATAGTTTAGCATCGCGCATCCAGTTATTACTGATACGTTTGCCGTCTTTAAGCAATCGATACTGCTGGTATGTTGTATTTTCTGTATCATACAAGGCAGCCTCATTATAAGGGTGTCCAAATACTTTACAAAAACGCAAGTAGTCAGCTAAGTCGTCGAATACTTTCTTAGTTTGAGTTGTCATTTTACATGTCTTTCATGTATTGGGTTACTGAGCCGTTCTCACCATCTTCACTTACATCAATAATAACGTCCCGGCTCGGATAACGGTCATTAATTTGTAAATATAGATCATCGCTGATCATTTCACAGCTTTTAAAATCTAGTGCAAGTATACCACTATCCGCATACAGGGACTCGAGCCAACGTTTAAATTGGATAAACTCAATGTCACGATCGTCGTGGAATACTTCTATTGATACCTTAAATTTAAAAATATGTCTATGAACATAACCTAAAAAACTTACATCATATTCATCGCCAGTTGCTAAACGAGGATCGTCTAACGCTGCCGGGTATTTATGCAGGCCTTCTTTCTGGAATGTGACCCAGATCATTTTCTTTGCTTTTAACATTTTAGTTTTAAGTGCTTCTTCTCGCATCTTGTCTAGTATAAATTCATCATGTCCCATTTGCGTATCTCTCTTTAATGTAAGGTTGTATCCGCGTCCAGTGTTTCAGCCTCGTATGGCTTAACTTCATGTGATGTTTCGTTAATAGTGTCCATCATCCGCCCAAAATCAGCATCACTTAATACTGTTTTGTATAGCCTCATTGCCTGCCCTAATAGTACGCCTGCGACTGCTATTACAGAATACTCGCCTGCTAACCGCACGTTTACTTCAAACGACTTATTAAATAACTCGTCTAATTCTTTTTTATCCATTTTAGTTCTCCCAAATTGAGGCATAATAGCCTTTTCCAGTTGTATCACCATAATCGATATCAACATCTTCACCGTTGTACTCTGTTATCTCTAATATTGTATCACTATTTGGGTTCAATGTCAAGCAAAATTTAAGTTTTGCTATGTCAAAATCCCCATCAGTTTGAATTAAACATTCAGCAAATGTACCTTTTTCATCGCTGTATCCAGTAAATCCGTATTGGGCATCGCCGGGATCTTCTTCATCTTCCTCGTCACAATCCGGAGTATGTTCTGCTTCAAACTCTGTCCAACTTTGGTCTACTAATTCAGCTATATCTGTAGCTAGATAGTCTGCTGAATTAACCTCAGTAATGGTAATATAACAACTATCCGCAGTTACCGCGTTGCCGTGATACAAATCATCAAGCTCGTTCCAATACCCTAGAAATCTAGGATCTTCTGGATCAAACACTGGGTTAGTGTCGTTCTCTTCGTAGGGATCATCAAACGCATGATTAATAATGTCACTTTCTTCTAGATCTTTCCAAAAATGGTATTGTTCTTCAGTAAGTGATCCGCATACTGTTTCGCCACCACGTCCAGAAAGTTGTACTCTAAAATATCTCATTATAGTTCTCCTAGTAGTGCTCTTGGAAATCAAATGTTTCCTGGGCGTTGGCTTCACTGCGTTCGAGTTCAGTAAGATCATCTTTCACACTGAGCTTCTTTCTCTTTAATTCTACTAAATTTTGTGCTAGTACGGTGTCGTTTGGCCGTAAAGTAAGTTTAGATTCTAACTCTGTAGTGCTAGTGTCTAGTCTTGAATGTTGGTCAATTAAGAAGTTAATCCTGTCTTTATTATTCATTACTTGTACTCCTTTTTAAGTGATGTGATACATTTTCCATATCGCGCCTTTTCAGCGCAAAGACTGCATACATCTTCGGGTGCAAAAAATCGATCGCGCCATTTAGCATCCAATGTATCCATGGTAATGGGTTGGTAATCAAACAGTTTTTGCCAATGTTCTTCTGCTCCACGAAACTTTACAAACTCTTTAGCGGCGGCTATAAATCCACATTTGTATAGTTCACCATTAAAAAATGTATGGCTATGTTTCAGTTGACAATCATGGTATGCTTTCTTTGGATCACTAGTGTGTGGTATTGGAGTCATACCATGGTATTCTTTAACATTGGTAGTAGAAAAGGCATGTGCGTTTGTGAATAAAAACCTAAATCCATTACCGTCTGTTAAACTTCTAGCTTCTGTAGTAAACTTTCCGCCGTCTCTGTCTACATGGTGAAGAGTCTCTGTTTTTACTTCTTCCCATTTACGACCATTGGCTGCTTTAAATTTATCAATTTCTGTCCATATTCTAATGTCCAGGTCGTCTTTGTCATGGAAACTTATTTCAATTCCACAGTTATTATCTAAACAAGTTTGGTATAAATTTTTAACTTTATTAATCTGTAACCCGTTGCTTGTAATAATCATTCCAGTTGTAGGCCATAGTTTGCGTAACCCGGAAACATAACTAAGAACACCTGGGTGTATTAATGGCTCTCCGCCTATAATACTAATCAATCCAAGATCAAACTTTTCTGCCCAATCAATATATTGCTCTTCATCAAACATAATATGCCCCTTGCGAGGAAAATTGTTAAATCTATTACAATTTTCACACGCGAAGTTGCATACGTTTGTTATATAAAACTCAGCGAGTTCTATATTTTCCACAATTATTTGCTTTGTGCAGGTAGTAGATAACGATAGCTACCTAGTCCACTATCTACAGTAATCTCAGTTACGCCATCATCACTGATCTTGTAATCAATATCACCACCGAGACTTAGAATCTTGCTAACTTGATCAACAGGCCAAGCCCAACCACGATCTAGTTTACCACCTACGTCATGTTGGAATACAAAATTGCCAGCGTGTGTGCTAGCATCACCAAAGTGTAGCACAAGATTCTTGTCTTCTGTTTTAGCAATAAATGTTGATTCGTCACTGTTAGCAGAGATCTGCATACGTAGTCGCTGAATACTCGCTACAGTTGGCGTAAACTCAACAGTCCATTTAACGTCTTTCATAGTAACGCTTTTTAGTTTGTCATTAACAATCTCTGAAGCCATGAAACGGTAATCGTTCTGGAAGTCACCGCCGGCGTTCTCAAAGTGGATGCCAACTGGAACATCTGCACCGTTGCGTTCTTGTGTGTTAATGGAAATCTTAGCATCACTAGCATATTCAGAGATCTTAAGAATAGTACCTAATTTGTCTAAGTTGGGCATTCCAAATGTACCCATGAATTCTGGCACTGTTTTATGAAACGTGCCTTTGAGGATAACACTGCGATCTTCTGCTAGTCCCTCAATAGTAGTTTCTTTATCATCACCAGTAATTTTAACTAGGCTAATAAAGCCAAGATTGTGCGTATGCTGCACGATATCAAGTAAGTAGTCTTTCATCGAAACGTCCTTTTGTAAGTTATTATAGTGTAAGTATATGCGATTTAGAAGGTAGAATCAATATAAATCCGGATAGATTTATTATATTTTTCCCAACTTTTAAAACCGTGTTTGCCCAAGTGATCAAAATTAGTAGCAAGAGCATTGATCCATGCTGTTTGATTATCTAATTTATTACGCATAATCCATTGTTGAATATCAAGTGGAAATTCATCCCAGGTATATGTTTTTTCTATAATATTGACACTGCCTGCAGATACCTTCTGTGTAGTAAGATCTCCTGGTTTGGCAACCAGTAACCAAGACCATCCGCCGTCATCACTATCACCAGTAGACACTACGTCAAATCCTTGCCCGTATAGCAGGCTTTCCATGAGTTCTCTTGTATTAAGGCTTCTAAAATCATAGTTTAATAATGATATACTCTTAGAATTATTGCAGTTATTGTACGAAAGCAAAAACTTTCCGCCTGGTCGCAAACAATCAAATACCTGCTTTGTAATGTCTTTAATAGGATCAAGCGGCATGTATTCGAACATATTAATACATGTCGCAAATCCAACTTGATTTTTAGGAATGTCGGTAACTTTGTCGTAAATTCTTAATCTACGAGTTGCATAATACTCGTTAAATTTTGACTTTACTATTTGTGATATCTCATCGTTAACGCATATTGCATACTGAGGGTCTGCCGCATTCATAGCAATAGAATACCTTGCATCAGCAGGGTTAACTTCTAAACTAGGATATTCCCAGGAAACATGTTGCTGTATTAATCCAGAGACCTGACTGTCAAACTCACTGGAGATATATTGTTGGCGTGATATAACTTCGGAAGTGTAGTTATCATCAGTTCTTACACTGTCTTCAGCAAACCGTGCATAATCTTTCTGAAGAATGTTACGTTCTCTGGCAAACACTACGTTATTAATATTAGAGCGTAAGTTATTTACTGAGAGGGCATATTCTTCATGAGCACGTTCTAATGCCGCAAGTTTGTCTAGAACTTCTTGATGATTTTGTTTGTTTTTCCATAGAGTAATTTGTCCAGCAACTATCTCTTTTCGTTGTTGTATTTCAGACGAAACATCTAACGGAAGATCGTTAGCAGATTTGCGTTGATTATACAATAATTTATATGTATCTACAGATGTGCTCATTGATGACTCCTAACTATATTTATATACGCATATTACCCAAAGCTAAATAAATCATCAAATTGGTTCTCAGTCTGTGTCTTCCCTGCTAAATCCCATTCAAGTACGCCCAGTAAGTTATCAATCTTCTTGTCTACAATAGTTGCCTCCATTAGACTATCATCAAACGGCAAATCTTTAAACCACTGTGGTAAATGCGATTCATCTGTAGGATAACCAACGCTTGTGTATCCCAATGGATTAGGTTTTAGTTTACAAACAATAGTCTTCATACCATCAATAATACTCTGACTATAGTTGTCCCCATGCATCTTCTTTAAGCGATTCCAGTTGATAGCGGCCCTGACGTGTCCAGGCATGTTTGCTTTGCCTTTCCAGGTGTCTACGCCTTTTTTATCAGTAGACCATTCTTTAGCAGTATACATGGTTAAGTTGTTAACACGCTTGGGAGTGCCTTTTTCCCAACCAGGTTGATCTTTAAATTGATATTTAAAGTCTTTAATCCTATCTACAACATGATCTACTTGGCTACCAGTAAGAACATCCATTAACAAACTGCTCATAAATTCCTGCATAACAAGCGGGGTATCTGAACGTTTGAGATCCAAACCCATGGCTTTCATTTTGCCTAGTTTTCCATCTACATCAAAACGCTGTCCTTCGTTGTCAATAACTAGTGCAGCATAACGCTTTTTAGTGATAAACAATCCTTTTAGTGCCACTACTTCTCTAGCACCCGCCATAATCTCGCCGTGTTTGCGAGTAGTATGGAACGCGGTTTCCATGAAGCTAGGGAATGTTTCGTTAACAGCCTCGCCTAGTTGATCATAAAGTTGGATACACTGTTCTTTACCCCAGTCCATCTTTCCGCTTTCTACATCATCTTTAATAACTGGCCAAGCACTAAAATACACTGAGTCAGTATCACCATAAACAATACAGTCGCCAGTGTGGTCATATTCGCCAGTTAGTAACTCATTAACTTTTGCACTCATATGTTTAGCAATAGCTCTGCCAGTTAGTGTAGTACTCTGTCCAATACGATGATCAAAGAATCTACATCCAGGATTAAGAATAGCACCATACAAACTGTTTAAGTTAATCTTCTTAACTAGTTGTCGCTTGTCCCAGAAGGCACGCTCTTCACCCTCACAAGTACGCATCTTTGCTTGGATCTCTTGACGTTCTGTATACCAGCGTTCTAGTAGTCCAGGCACTACGCCTTTCTTTTCGTGTGTAAGTATAGTTCCGTTAGCAGTTAAGATCCAGGGCTTGTTACTATCAAAGATTAATCGCCATACGTCTGCGGCACTCAGTGTGTCGTCACCACCTAGTTCCCAGTCAATGGTAATCTCTGTGCCCGCATCCATATCCATAACAGCTTTATACTCAAGTGTTCCAAACATTCCTTCCCAAGCACCAGCAAATGTAGCACCGCTCTCCATTCTGCTTGCGATATGCTTCTCAGTCATGGACATCCTAAGTTGTCCAACAATAGTTTCTGGAGCCATATTTAACGAACGGATAATACTAGGATACAGACTGTTTAAATCGATACTTCCAAGCCAGTCATGCAACCCACGTTTAGGAGTCGCAACATAAGCACCAGCGGCTCGCACACGTTCTTCGTCCTGGAACTTCCTGTTAGGAACAATCAATCCTTGCTCATGTGCTTCGTTAATAATTGCCTGCTCAGTCACAGCAACCGCACCCATTGTAGTAGCAAGTAACACTGTATTGGCATGTGCAAGCTCGTTACTCAAGTCAATGAACCTGAGCTTCTTATCTA
>OJGX01000163.1_pt1 | contig 35245 bp, 33 predicted proteins | sample 1594661 | NCBI WGS metagenome assembly OJGX01 (sample SAMN05416839, study PRJEB24817) | seawater metagenome | isolation source: Sea water | place: Canada:Atlantic | collected 2013-07 | reverse complement strand
CAAATACATATTCACACGCAAGCCATTGTCATGGGCATATTGCACAGTACGGTGAATATCTTCGACATGTTGTTCTAATGTCTTACCTAGTTGTTCTCGACAGTGTTTTTCACTGCCTTTGGCGAGCAAATTTATAACCCGCCCGCCGGTCTGGACGACCCAATCGACACTCATTCGGTGATCAACAAAGCCAAGAACTTCGACTTTGTCCAGATACCCTTCTTTGGCAGCCCACGCATTAATATCAATAACAGCCTGCTTTTCGCCATCGGAAACGCGCGCCGATGCCACTTCAATCCTATCCACCTTCAAAGATTGCAATAGTGCACGCGCGATATTCAACTTTTCTTTCCCCGCGAACGAGACCCCTTGGGTCTGTTCACCATCTCGTAAGGTGGTATCGAGGAGTTTGATATGCCTGACTTTACTGTTGCTGCTCATATGTCTGTCGTCATTTATTGCCATTAGGCTAAAGAGGGAGCCGATTCTAACAAATAAACTGTTCTGCCATAAGCCCGCAAAACAAAGGCATTTCATCGCAGCCCCCTTCACATTTGAGGGGACTCAGTGGACAATGGCTTAAGTCATTCTTCAATCAGCCGATATATACTTAATGAACTATTTTAACCTTCAACTTTTACCAACGATTATTTTTACACTTGTCATTGCCACTCTGACAAGTACCGCTCAGGCAGCTGATACGCGTTCTGAACGACTCTGGCTCCCTGCCAGCGCCACGCACCTACGCCCTTTTTTGCAAATGGCCGTAGATCTCGCACTTGAGGACGAAAACTGCAGCGAAGTACTCTATGCACGTCTAAACGAATATCGCACCATCTATGAAGAGCCCACTTTTACTATCTTATGCAAACGCGATGCAAGAAGCACTTTTAACCGAGTTGTTCCTATCACGGAAGTCGACCCTGAGTATTTCGCCAAGCTTGAAGCCAGCGAAGAAGCACTAGACACCTCACGCGTATTATCTTCCGAAATCGAGGCGATTCGCCAACAGTTGTTAAGCCCGCAGGAAGCGACTTCAGCGCCTACCCCTCCCTCTGCGCCGCAAGTGCAAGACGCCCCCAACGACATGACGATCGACCTGGGCACCCCAACAGCAATAGAGCGCTAAACCAACAGCAAAACCCATACAGCATCCATTACACCCCTTTCTCGAATGGGGTATACTGCGTTCACTTTTGAGAAAGGGGAAACGAAGGACTATATCTATGACAATAAGAATATGTGTAGCAAAAGAATCTAGGCAGGGAGAGCAAAGGGTCGCACTAGTCCCCGACGTGGTGAAACGCCTTCTAGCGCTGGGAGTGAATGTCAGCATTGAAAGTGGTGCAGGCGAGGCCGCAGGTCATGCCGATACTGATTTTGTTGGCGCCGATATCGTCAGCAATGTAGATGATTTATATGCGAATGCGGATATCGTATTGACTGTTAATCCACCCACGCAGGCCCAGGCTGCCAAACTCAAAGCGGGCAGTGTGCTAATCGGGTATCTTAACCCTTACTCAGAGCTTGAGCGCTTCAAACTCCTAAAGGAGAAAAATATCTCTGCTTTCTCAGTAGAGATGATTCCCCGAATTTCACGTGCACAGGCTATGGATGCTTTGTCATCACAAGCTTCGATCGCTGGCTACAAAGCGGTACTTATCGCCAGCACGCTGTTGGGCAAGTTCTTCCCTATGCTCACAACCGCTGCTGGAACAGTGCGCCCCTCGAAAGTCCTCATTATTGGCGCTGGCGTCGCAGGCTTGCAGGCGATCGCTACAGCGCGCCGTCTCGGCGCTATCGTTGAAGGCTATGACGTGCGCGCGGCAGTAAAAGACCAAGTGGAATCCCTTGGCGCTAAATTCGTCGATATAGACATCAAGGCGGAAGGTACAGGCGGTTATGCCCGTGAACTCACCGATGACGAACGTGCACAGCAACAAGCCATTCTCGCTAAACATGTGGCAGCCGCAGACGTCGTGATTACCACTGCCGCGATTCCTGGCCGCCCTTCTCCCAAGATCATCACCGCTGAGATGGTTGAAGGGATGAAAGGCGGCTCGGTCATAGTTGATCTGGCCGCGGAAGGTGGCGGTAACTGTGCACTGACAAAAGCCGGAGAGACTGTGCTGCACCAGCGCGTCAAAATATACGGCCCACTCAATGTGCCTAGCACAGTCAGTGGGCACGCCAGTGAGTTGTATGCGAAGAACTTATTGAATTTAGTGAGCCTAATGATTAAAGACGCAGCTCTTAATATCGATCTGGAAGATCAAATCTTAAAAGATAGCCTCATCACCCATCAGGGTGAGATTGTGAATGCACAAATAAAAGAAAAAATCGCAGGAGGTGCACAATGATTGAAGGACTAGCAGCGCTTTATATATTTATGCTGGCAGGGTTTACAGGATACGAGATCATCAGCAAAGTGCCCGTCATTTTGCACACACCCTTGATGTCGGGCTCCAATTTCGTCCACGGCATTGTATTAGTAGGGGCAATGATTGCCCTTGGCATTGCAGAGAACACAACTCAACAAGCCATTGGCTTTGTTGCCGTCTTATTGGCCGCCGGTAACGCCGTGGGCGGCTACGTCGTCACTGAACGCATGCTGGAAATGTTCAAACCTAGCGATAAAAAGCCCGCAAATCAGGAGAATAAATAAATGAATCTCCTAATCCAAGCGAGTTATTTTCTAGCTGCCGTTTTGTTTATTCTGGGGTTGAAGCAAATGAGCTCCCCGGTGACCGCAAGACGTGGCATCCAATGGGCGGGCGCTGGCATGGTATTGGCAACGCTTGTGACATTTATGTCCCATGAGCTCACCGACAATCCGCAGGCCATGACCAATTACATTCTCATCATTGTCGCCATCGCCATTGGTGGTGGTTACGCGTGGGTGTCTGGCAAGAAAGTGGCCATGACTGACATGCCTCAGATGATCGCGATGTACAACGGCATGGGTGGCGGCGCCGCTGCCACTATTGCCGCGGTCGAACTGCTCAAAGCACAAGGCGAAGTGGCTGCCGGGCAAAACACCAATGCATTGCTCGGTAATGTTGGCCTTAGTGCCCACCCGGAAACCATCGCGCAAGCAATGGGCATCGACATTACGATTCTAGCCATTCTTGGTGCCATTATCGGGACCATCGCTTTCAGTGGGTCCATCATCGCATGGGCTAAGCTCGATGGCAGACTCAACACTAATAAGCTCTTGCCCCAACAACAACTCATTAATTTGGTGTTGGCAGTGGTCTTAATTGGTTTCGCCGTCACGGTTTATTTCACCAACGAATTGATGCCAATTCTGGTGTTCTTCGCACTCGCCTTAGTGCTTGGGGTCTTTATTACAGTCCCCGTCGGTGGCGCCGATATGCCAGTGATCATCTCGTTGTTCAATGCCCTGACTGGTTTAGCCGTGGGCTTTGAAGGCTATGTCCTTGGCAATGCCGCCATGATCATTGCAGGGACTGTGGTGGGCTCTGCAGGCAGCTTGCTTACCCATCTAATGGCCAAAGCGATGAACCGCTCTGTCAGTAACGTCTTCTTCAGCGGTTTTGGCACTAACACAGCCGCTGCGGGCCAAGGCGATGAGAGTGGCGGCTCTATGAAAGAGGTACAGGCTCAGGACGTAGGCATCATGATGGCTTATGCGAGCCAAGTCGTTATCATTCCTGGCTACGGCATGGCCGTTGCGCAAGCCCAACATAAAGTGTGGGAGCTAACGCAGCTGTTAACTGACAAAGGCGTGAAAGTGAAGTTTGCGATTCACCCAGTTGCAGGGCGTATGCCGGGCCACATGAACGTACTGCTAGCCGAAGCGGGTGTCCCTTACGATCTTATTTACGACATGGAAGACATCAACTCTGACTTCGGCAACACCACCGTTACCTTGGTAATCGGCGCGAACGATGTCGTTAACCCCGCCGCGAAGAAAGACCCAAGCAGCCCGCTGTTTGGTATGCCGATCCTCAACGCCGAAGAGTCTGAAAACGTGATCGTCATTAAGCGTGGTCGCGGCACAGGTTTCTCCGGCGTTGAAAACCCCTTGTTCTTACTCGACAACACGCGCATGTTGTTTGGCGATGGACAAAAAGCCGTAAATGAATTGATTCAAGCAGTGAAGGAACTATAAAAGCGATGAGCGAGACGATTGCACCACAAGACGAACCGGATGCACCAACTGCCGGACTGCTGCGTCGTCTCGCAGCATTGCTGTATGATGCGTTTCTTGTCGCCGCTATTTGGATGGCCTTGGGTTTTGGCATGCAGTTTATTGTTGGCCCAGACACCAATCAGTTAGTTGATGGACAAGTACAAACTGATCCGCTGCTTAGCGCCATTCTGTTTACGGCAGAGGTGCTAAGTGCTGCTGGTTTCTATATTTGGTTCTGGATGCGCACAGGGCAAACTTTGGGCATGATTGCTTGGAGAATCAAAGCAGTCAGCGCAACCGGAAAGCTTATGAATTTGAAACAAGCGGTGTTGCGATTCGTTCTGGCTTGGCCATCTTTTTTCTGCCTAGGTATTGGTTATCTCTGGTTGTATATCGACAAACACGGCAACGCTATTCATGACATTCTTTCAGGTACGCAAGTCGTCGTCGTTGCCAAAGGTGCCAGAAACTTCTAATTAGACTTTGCGCAACAAATAAACACCCGACAAGCCGCAAATCGCAATCGGGATCATTACCGCAATTATCGGGCTAAACCCGTACAACAAACTTGCGGGGCCAAGCACTCGCTGCGCAATGGTAAAGGCAAGCCCTATGCCTATCGCCATGAATACTCGCGCCCCCATCGTCACCGAGCGCATCGATCCAAATACAAAAGAGATGGCCACTAGCACGAGTGAGGCGGTCGCTAATGGTTGCAACAATTTTTTCCAAAACGCCAAGAAATAGGTATCGCTCTCTAAACCTTCTGCACGAAAATATTCCGCAAATTGATACAAACCTGAGATCGACTGTCGCTCCGGTTCTACCAGTAAGACACTGAGCAGCTCCGGCGACAGATCAACCCGCCAGTCCAAAGTCTCATATTGATTGACAGCGATTTCACCATTGCCAAATTCGGTCTCTGACACATCCGACAAGCGCCAAAAGAACCCTTGCCCATCTTCGAGATAGCGGGCACTGCTGGCAAAACTACTCGTGGCCAAACGGCGTTGATCGTTTAAGGTATAACGAGTCACCCCTTGCAGCTCCTCGCCACCAGGCAAAATCACATTGATGTGAATAAATTCATTGCCAATCTTTCGCCACTCACCGCGCGATGAATTCAATGCTAAACCACCACTTTGAATGATCGCCAACTCACTTTGGGCTGTTTGTTGTAATCTAGGGGCCACGTATTCCCCTAATAACAAGCTAAGTATCATCACTACTAACGTTGGTTTCATCACCGCGCCAACAATGCGCCAAGTGCTCACGCCTGCAGCCTGAATGACCACCAATTCATTGTGGGATGCCAGCAGCCCCAGACCAATTAGGGCGCCACCTAGAGCTGAGAATGGCAGCATCTCATAAATCCCCGTGGGCATAATGCGCAATGTATATATCAGTGCATCCGTAGCGCTATAGCCATCGATCCCACGCCCCAATTCGTCGGTCAGTGTGAAAATAAAGTCGAGACTAAAGGTTAGCCCCATCACAACTAGCATGGATAGCAAAACACTGTTGCGAATATGCGCATCAATTTTTTTCATGTACGCGCCCCCTGCCCCTTAAATTTTGCTGGCCGACGCAATTTTGGTGCGTAGAGCAAATACAAACCCAAGGCGAGGAAGATTCCATGCACCCACCAGAGTCCGATGGCAATCGGGACTACTTCGTCCTCTAGCAAGGTCATCGCCATTTGTAAGGCCACATAATAAAGCGCGAATAACACGCTGGCAGGGAGCAATTTACTGAAGCGTCCTCGTCGAGGCTCCACTTTACTCAACGGCACCGCAACGAGGGTTAGAATTGGGATCATCAGGATGACCGAAAGTCGCCATTGCAGCTCTGCTTGATGTGCTGGGTCCGACGAGTTCCACAGCGTACTAGTGGGCATAGACTTCTCGCGAGTCAACTCTGTGATGCGCGCAGGTTCTGGCATAAGAATCGCCTGCTCATCGAATTGCGTCACTAGGTAATCGGCCTGACCGGGGACGCCCTCATAAAGCACGCCATTTTCCAGCAGCATGAAGCGTCTTCCGCTACTTTCATCGATAATTGGCCGCGCAGTCTCTGACAGTATCACGCGCAGTCCTTGCTCCTGTGCGACGGCATCAGGGCGACGCCAAGCAACGAAGGTATTATTCAACAGACGGCCATTAGCTCCCACATTGATTGACTCTGCGTAGGTCGTTCGCAGCCCAGCATCAAAGCGCTGAAATTGACCTGCGACAATCAAGTCTAACTCGGTCAATTCATCTTGGCTTTCCAAGAGTCTTTCTGTGTTTTGTAGACCCATTGGGGCTATCTGTAAACTCATTACTCCCATGAGCACTGACAAAAACGAGGCGCTCATAATAGTGCTCAAGGTCACTTGTTTCTGGCTATACCCACAAGCACTGAGCACCGTCATCTCGTTCTCAGAGTACATCCGGCCATAGGCCAACAGGATGCCTAGAAATAAGGCGAAAGGAATAATGACTAATAGAAAATCAGGCAGCCGAAATACCATCAGCTGCAATAGAATATCGGAAGAGATCTCGCCGGCTACCGCCTGCCCTAGGTAGCCAAGGAAGCGAGAAATCATAATCACTACGAGAAGAATGAGCGTGACGGCACTCATGACTTGGAAAATCTGTCGAGCTAAATAACGGAAAATAATCACTCTAAGAGACAATCCTCGACACTAGTCCATTTGCTGACAATCAAATTTCGTCTTGCTCGGGGTGTTCTAACATTTCTTTAAATGCTTTCGGGATCAAGGCGATTTTATGCTTATCGAAATCAAAAAACACGACTCCCGTTTTTGCGCCGCAGACAATGCGATCAAGGGCAGTATTATTGATTTGATAATAGATATCACAGCCATAGCGATTAAATCGCCCAACGCCGACCTCTATATTCAAAGTATCGTTTGCAAACGATTCGGACTGATAATCCACTGCGAGGTCGGTCACCACCATGCCTAATCCGAAGATATTGGCCTCTGTGAACCCTAGCTCTGCCAGAAACTGCAGGCGCGCCTCATGAATAATACGCACCATAGAGACACTATCTAAATGCCGGGCATAATTAAGGTCACTAATTCCCACCGAACGCTGCAATGAGAAAAGAAACTGATCGGGCATAGTGATCTTAACGCGTGACATGATTCCACCGATTTTTATTGCACAAACATTAACTGACAAAGATGGGAGCAAGCTCCTAACCTTAGTCTAAAGGACGGCTTAAGCCATCAATTTTAGGCCGCCAATTCTAATCAGCGCACGGAAAGATGTACACCTATTTAGCCCTTATCGCCAAGCCCTGTCGTTGCAGTTCAATATGCCTTGCTATTGCGTAGGGGCGGGAAACTGCCTAGCATTGCTTACATCACTAACTATCTGCATTCCAAAAGGGACCTGCCACATGAAATACGCACTGCTCAGCACGAACCCCGCCACCAAAGCCACAGATTGCCTCGTCGTTGGCGTTTGGACAAAGGGGAAACTCACGGCGCAGGCGAGTGATTTGGATAAAGCGATCGACGGCGCCATCAGTCGAGTCGTGGCAACAGGCGACATCAGTGGAAAAGTAGGCGATGCCCTCCTATTGCACCCTACGGCTGGCAAGGCGAAACGTGTATTAGTGGTAGGTTGCGGCGATGAAGGCGCCCTAGATGCTCGCGCCTACCGCAAAATAGTATCAGGCGCTGCTAAAGCCATTCTGAAGGCCAATGCCAAAACGGCCACCTTCACCCTTGCTGAACTTGCAATAAAGGACCGCGAAGCGGCCTGGGCCGTTACGATGCTGGTGCAAGAGTGCGAAAACTGCTGCTACCAATACGACAGCACTAAAAGTAAGAAAAAACCAAGTTATATGCTGACAACTGTCAATATCAGCACCCCAAAGGGCGCACACAGCAGCACCATGAAAGAGGCCATGAAAGCAGGCAACGCGATAGGCATAGGGATGAGTACTGCCAAAGAGCTCGGCAATCTTCCTGGCAATGTTTGCACCCCGACTTACCTTGGCGAGACAGCCACCAAATTAGCCGCCAAATACAAATCAATTAGCACCAAAGTCCTGTCAGAAAAACAAATGCAGCGCCTAGGAATGGGCTCATTACTCTCTGTTAGCGCCGGTTCGAAAGAAGAAGCCAAGCTCATCGTCATGCAATACAAAGGCAGCGCCAAAGCTGGCAGCAAGCCCTTTGTACTCGTGGGCAAGGGCATCACCTTCGATACTGGTGGCATTAGCCTCAAACCAGGCGGGGCTATGGACGAAATGAAGTTCGATATGTGCGGCGCCGCAAGCGTCATCGGCACAATGAACGCAGTTGCAGAGCTCGGACTCAAGATCAATGTAGTGGCTGTCGTTGCAGCAGCGGAAAATATGCCCAGCAGCACCGCGACGAAACCAGGTGACGTTGTCACAAGCATGTCCGGTCAAACCATCGAAATCCTCAACACCGACGCTGAAGGCCGACTAGTCCTATGCGACGCCCTCACCTATGTCGAACGCTTCAAGCCAAGAACCGTCATCGACGTGGCAACCCTGACAGGCGCGGCAGTGGCAACATTCGGCGACCAAACGACCGCCCTTCTCAGCACTCACCAGCCTTTGGCCGACGAGCTCCTAGGCATCAGCCAAGACACATTAGACTTTGCCTGGCAGCTGCCTTTGTGGGACGAGTACCAGCCATTGTTAGAGAGTAATTTTGCCGACATCGCCAACATCGGTGGCCCAAGAGCCGGCACCATCACAGCGGCGTGTTTCTTGTCGAGATTCACGAAAAAATACAATTGGGCACACCTAGACATCGCTGGCACAGCTTGGATGTCTGGAGCACAAAAAGGCGCTACGGGGCGGCCAGTGCCTTTACTAGTCGAATACCTGCGTCGTCAGAAGGCTTAGTGCTTCGTAGTTAGCGCTCTTGTCAGTGCGCAAGCCCATCGCCGCATTGATCGAGCGGGGTCGCTCAACACGGCACTGAACTTCTCAATGAAGTCGTTTAACGACGAGTTAGGCATGTTTGCCAAGACGCTTCGTTCGCGACCTCTTCCACACATCAAGCATGCCCACCTTGTTTCAAGCTCCCACTCATTCAGAGTTTGGGGGTGGGATTGAGTTTGCAGGACCATCCGCCGCAGGGATGCGGCGGTTGAGCCCCCACGGACGGGTTCACGGCGTGTCCAGCAAACTCAAGCCCAGCACCAGACTCGACTAACAGAGTGAGTTTGTACTCCGTTGTTAGCGCTCTTGTCAGTGCGCAAGCCCATCGCCGCATTGATCGAGCGGGGTCGCTCAACACGGCACTGAACTTCTCAATGAAGTCGTTTAACGACGAGTTAGGCATGTTTGCCAAGACGCTTCGTTCGCGACCTCTTCCACACATCAAGCATGCCCACCTTGTTTCAAGCTCCCACTCATTCAGAGTTTGGGGGTGGGATTGAGTTTGCAGGACCATCCGCCGCAGGGATGCGGCGGTTGAGCCCCCACGGACGGGTTCACGGCGTGTCCAGCAAACTCAAGCCCAGCACCAGACTCGACCAACAGAGTGAGTTTGTACTCCGTAGTTAGCGCTCTTGTCAGTGCGGAAGATCATCACAAATCCCGCCTAAAAATTCATCCCTGCACACAAGCCCACCACACACAAACTACGGTATACTTAACGATCACTACCAAACCCACTAGAAATCATAGTTGCAGCATTCAATGGACAAGACATACCAACCGAATCAGATCGAAAGCCACTGGTACAAACAATGGGAAGAAAAAGGCTATTTTACGCCGCAAGGACAAGGTGACGCCTACTCTATCGTCATTCCTCCTCCCAATGTCACAGGCCGGCTGCATATGGGCCATGGTTTCCAAAATGCCATCATGGATGCCCTGATTCGCTACAACCGAATGTTAGGCAAAAAAGCACTATGGCAAGTCGGTACTGACCACGCAGGTATCGCCACCCAAATGGTCGTTGAACGACAACTAGCGCGACAGGATCTTACCCGCCAAGATCTAGGCCGTGAGAAGTTCACCGAAAAAGTGTGGGAATGGAAAAAAGAATCGGGCGATATCATTACCCAACAGATTCGCCGCCTAGGCTCTTCCTTGGATTGGAGCCGCGAACGTTTCACCATGGACCCAGAGTTCTCCAAGGTCGTTGAGAAAGTCTTTATCGAACTCTATGACGAAGACCTTATTTATCGAGGTAACCGTCTCGTAAACTGGGACCCAAAACTGCACACAGCCGTATCCGATCTTGAAGTGATTTCAGAAGAAGAAGACGGCTTCCTTTGGCATTTCCGTTACCCATTGGCCGATGGTGCCTGTACAAAAAATGGCGACAACTACATTACCATCGCCACTACGCGCCCCGAAACTCTACTCGGCGATACCGCTGTTGCGGTAAACCCAGAGGACGAACGCTATACAGACCTGATCGGCAAATTTGTGTTATTGCCACTTTGCGATCGCCGCATACCCATCATTGCCGATGACTATGTGGACTCCGAATTCGGAACAGGTTGCGTAAAAATCACTCCAGCGCATGACTTCAACGACTATGAAGTCGGAAAACGCCATGACCTAGAGATGATCAACATCCTGACCGATGACGCAGCGATCAATGACAACGCCCCTGCCGCCTACCGTGGCATGGATCGTTTCGATGCGCGTAAGAAAATTGTCGCCGACATCGAAGCCCTGGGTTTATTAGAGAAAATTGATCCCCACAAACTGAAAGTGCCACGTGGCGATCGCACCAATACGGTTATCGAACCCTATCTAACTAACCAATGGTATGTGGCAGTGCAGTCTCTTGCTGACCCCGCAATCAAAGCGGTAGAGAACGGCGACATCCAGTTTGTTCCCAAAAACTGGGAGAACACCTATTTCGCGTGGATGCGTGATATTCAAGACTGGTGTATTAGCCGACAACTTTGGTGGGGGCACAGAATTCCAGCGTGGTACGACGATACTGGTAAGATTTACGTGGGCTCTAGTGAAGAGAACGTGCGCGAGAAATACTCTTTGGCGCCAGAGCTGACCTTACGTCAAGACGAAGATGTGCTCGACACGTGGTTCTCGTCTGCCTTGTGGACTTTTGCCACTCTCGATTGGCCCAATGACAAAGAAATGATGAAGACCTTCCACCCAACTGATGTGTTGGTGACCGGTTTTGACATCATCTTCTTCTGGGTTGCGCGCATGATCATGATGACCCTGAAATTTACCGGTGAAATCCCATTCAAGACGGTTTATATCACGGGGCTTGTAAAAGACGAAAATGGTCAGAAGATGTCTAAGTCGAAGGGCAATATTCTTGACCCGATCGATCTCATCGATGGCATCGAGCTCGAAGAATTAGTTAGCAAACGCACAAGCGATTTGATGCAGCCTCAACTCGAACAGAAAATCGCAAAATACACCCGCAAAGCATTTCCCGATGGCATCACCTCCTACGGCACCGATGCACTGCGCTTCACGTTTTACTCCCTTGCATCGACTGGGCGAGACATTAAATTTGACCTCAATCGTATGGAAGGCTTCCGCAACTTCTGTAATAAGATCTGGAATGCGTCACGCTATGTCTTGATGAACACAGAAGAGAAAGGCATCGTGTTCCATACAGCGAAACAAGAAGCGCTGCGCGAACAAAATTACTTTAGCCTCGCCGATCGCTGGATCATGTCACGCTTTCAACGCACTGTTGCACAAGTGCATGAGCACATGGCGCAATATCGTTTCGATCTGATGTCTCAAGCGATCTATGACTTCTTCTGGAATGAGTATTGCGATTGGTACCTAGAACTGTCTAAACCTGTGTTATGGGACGAAGAAAACCACCCCGACCATGCCCAAACGACACGCCTAACGCTACTGTCTGTATTAGAGGCTAGTTTGCGACTAAGCCACCCTCTGATGCCATTCATCACAGAGGAAATCTGGCAACGGGTATCACCACTGCTAGACATGCGTGGGAACGACGAAGAGAAAAGCCTGATGATGCAATCGTATCCACAGGTAGACTCCGCATTGATCGATGAGCAAGCAGAAGCAGACATCGATTGGGTCAAAGGCATCATCGTTGGGATTCGCAACATTCGTGGCGAGATGGATATCTCTCCGGGCAAAGCTATTCCTGTGTTGTTACGCAACGGCAGTCAAGATGATCAACGCCGCCTTGATGAAAACCGTTTGTTCTTAACAAAACTTGCTAAGCTCAAAGATATTACCTTCTTAGCAGCCACCGATGAGGCGCCAATGAGTGCCACGCAATTGCATGGCGATGTTGAAATCCTTGTACCGCTGGCCGGTTTAATCGATAAAGAAGCAGAAGCTGCAAGACTCGAAAAAGAGATAGGCAAGCTCGAAAAAAACTTAGCTGGCATTACTGGCAAACTATCCAATGCAAAGTTTGTCGACAATGCGCCTGAAGAGATCGTTGCTACTGAGCGTGAACGTCAACGCAGTAACGAAGCGGCCATTGCGGCTTTGAAAGAAAAGCTCGCCATGATCCATGCCATGGATTAATCCCCCGCCCCTTGTTCAAACCACTTACTAGGCTTTGAACAAGGGGCTATCACTCCCTTCTCGAATTTCGATACAACTTGCAAGAACGCGCAAGCTCGTGGGATAGTACGAACAGGCTATTCCCCCGTGTAGATGGTGAATTCACCACTAGACGCGAAAAAATAACAATAATTAGGAATTCAAGAACAATGAACCATTTGCTTAGCAAGGCAAGTCGTTTAGGCATTCTCGCCAGTCTGAGCCTAACAGCCTCCCTCCTCAGTTTTTCTTCATCTTCGCTCGCTGCTGACGGGAGCGACATTCCTCGCACGGCCGATGGCAAAGCGGATCTCAATGGGCTGTGGCAAACTATTGGCAATCATCACTGGGGGATAGAACCGCATAATGCACGCATGGGGCCTGACCCAAAATGGGCCGCCATTGGTGCGATACCCGCTGGCACAGGCATTGTGGAGGGCGGGCAAATTCCCTACACCGCCCAGGCGCGCGCCAAACAGAAAGACAATCAAGAGAATTGGTTGGCAAACGACCCCGTTGTGAAATGCTATATGCCAGGGGTTCCTCGTGCTAACTATATGCCTTTTCCATTCCAGATCGTGCAGTCAGAAAAGCACATCATCATGGCCTACGAATTCGCCAGCGCTAATCGCATAATTTATATGGACCAGCCTAATTTCGAAGCGCCCATCCCTAGTTGGATGGGGCACTCACTGGGGCATTGGGAAGGCGACACACTCGTGGTCGATGTCACCGAGCAGATGCCTGACAGTTGGTTAGATCGCTCGGGCAATCATCACAGCGAGCAGCTGAAAGTCACCGAACGCTATACTTTTTTGAGCCGAGACGTTCTTCAGTATGAAGTGACATTAACGGACCCAATCGTCTACACCCGCCCCTGGAAGATGACAATTCCCCTTTATAGACGGCTCGATCAAAATGCGCAGTTATTAGAATTTAAGTGCGTCGAATTTTCCGAAGAATTGCTGTACGGGCACTTAGTGAAAGGCGCGCAAACGCAAGATGAAGAATAACCGCGAAAGCGGACACACTGACGAGGGCAACGTAATGAACAGCCAAAATTCATCACAAGGAATCCACCAGTCGCTCATCGGTTTCTCACTCCTGCTTTTGATCACAAGCAGCTGGGCGCAAGATCAAGATTACACCGTCCCCAGAACAATTAATGGGCAACCTGACTTGCAAGGTGTTTGGGCAAACAATAGCACTACCCCGCTGCAACGCCCTGAATTTTTCCAAGACCGCGCGACCCTCACAGAGGATGAGTATCAACGACTACTCGCTCGCGCTGCGCAAATCGAATCGGAGGGTGGAGATGCGCTATTCGGAGACGGCTTTCTCAATGCCGTAATTACAGGAGAGGTCGAATCCTACGACCCCTCCACTGGAAATTATGACTCAAGTTGGATGGCCAACCGTAACATCGAACGCCGGACCTCATTGATCGTCGACCCGCCCAATGGGCGCTTGCCCGCAATGCGGCCCGCAGCTCGCGAATTTATGGCCGAACAAGCACAAAAGCGTCGCGAGAGCCCATCGGACTCGTATACCTCACGCCCTCTACAAGAGCGTTGTATTACCTATGGCATGCCCTATATGCTGGCAGGCTATAACAGCTATTATCAGGTTGTACAAAGCGCCACGCATGTAGCGATTGTTCAAGAAATGATTCATGATGTGCGGCTTATTCCCTTAGACAACTCCCCCCATATAGACGCAAACGTCCGTCTTTGGCACGGCGATTCGCGAGGCTATTTTGAGGGAGATTCTCTGTATATTGAGACGCGCAATTTTTCCGATGCCAGTGAGTTCATGGGGGCTCGTGGCAATAGAGTCTTCAAAGAAAAATTGACTCGAGTGTCCGAAGATGTGCTTCAGTACGAGTTTACCATGCACGACGATGAAACATGGGAAGCCCCTTGGACGGCAGTGATCAATTATACGCACAGTGATGACCCAATCTACGAATATGCATGCCACGAAGGCAACTACGCCTTAGAGGGGATTTTGTCAGGTGCGCGCGCACAAGAAGAGCGCATGGCAGCCGAACAAGCCCAGTGAACTCGGCACAGTTACACTTTCAATCTTGTTAGTTAGGATTCTCGCGTTTTATTGACATATCATCGCTATAGACCCATTAAGGATCATTGCATGAAATTTATAGTTCAATTACTTGGAATTATTATTCTTATTCCTTTGGTGGCCATTGGTACATTGCGGTATAAAAACCAAGATGCCGATGGGCCTTCGGTGTTGTTTCCTGGTGGTGAGTTAGTTTCCGGCCCACTGTACACTGGCCCTGAGCCTAACTGGAGCTTCGCGGATGACATTCAGACCATAGAGTTACAATTAACCGACCCAATAAGTTCTCGCTATGTATGGGTACTGCCGGTCAATGGTAGGCTCTATGTCGCCTCTGGCTATATGAATTCAATTCTCGGCCGAATCTGGAAACACTGGGCCATACAGGCCGACGAAGGCAATGGTGAAGCTGTCATTCGCATCAATGGCACTCGCTACCTTCGCCAAATCGTTCGCATCCGCCAGGGTAATGAATTAGACGGTGTTGCTTCGGTGATGACGAATAAATATGGTTCTCCAACCAACAGGCAGCAGATCGAGGCTGGCAATACTTGGGTGTTTGAATTAACAGCGCGAGGTCGCCCCTAATGCGATGGACAACTTATATTATGCTTTGCGTCGCGCTTAGCGCGATCACCTTTGTCAGCGTTATGTACGTACCGGCAGTTGCTAACGCTATCGAAACCGAGTTACTGTCATTCCTGTCTACCAACGCTCGCTAAACTAGGCACCCAGTCACACTTTGAGTAGAGAAACACAGTGAATTGGTTAGAAATCTCGTCTGCCGCCATGACGCTATTTTTGGTGATGGACCCAATCGGCAATGTGCCAATATTCAATGCGGTTTTATCGAAACTGGATGAGAAACGGCGCTCACGAGTTGTTGCGCGTGAACTATTAATCGCTTTATTTATACTCCTCGGCTTTCTTTTCGCGGGCAACGCCATACTTGCCTTTCTTGGCCTGTCGCAATCCTCTTTGAATATCGCCGGTGGTGTCTTGTTGTTTATCATTTCTCTACGAATGATCTTTCCTAGCCATCATTCTGGTGACGAAGAAAAAGTCGATGACGAGCCATTTATCGTCCCCCTTGCTGTGCCCTTGACGGCGGGGCCCTCCACCATCGCCATATTACTTTTGCTGAGCTCAAACCAGCCCGAGCGCTTACTTGACTGGAGTATCGCCCTATTCCTAGCCTGGGGTGGTGCGACAGTGATTCTCTTGAGCTCTGGACATTTATTGCGCCTTATCGGTAACCGCGGATCGCGCGCACTGGAGCGCCTCATGGGGATGATCCTGGTGCTATTAGCCACACAAATGTTGCTCAATGGTATTAGGGATTTTATCCAGAGCCTTTGAGGCATTGGCAAGCAAAAATTGACGATGTCATCTTGACCTTAAATATTCACTCAAGGAGCTTTTCATGGGCAGCAAAATTCCCTCATTGAATGACACACTCACTAACTTCATCGCGGCGCAAAAAATCTACTTTGTCGGCACTGCTGCCAATGAAGGGTCTGTGAACGTTTCTCCAAAGGGGATGAACTCTTTACGCGTATTAAGCCCAACGCGAGTGGCATGGCTCAATGTTACAGGTAGTGGTAACGAAACCGCCGCACACCTACTTGATAACACACGCATGACTATTATGTTCTGCGCCTTCGAAGGCACGCCCATGATTTTGAGGCTCTATGGGCAAGCCCGTGCTATTCATCAGGGCGATGCAGATTGGGCAGAGATGGCCGCTTTGTTCGAGCCTCTTCCTGGTGCCAGGCAGATCTTCGATCTGAGCATCGAGCTAGTCCAAACCTCCTGCGGCATGGCCGTGCCCTATTACACCTATGATGAAGACCGCTCATTGCTTAAAGAATGGGCGCTGAAAAAAGGCGATGCAGGTATTGAGCAATATTGGGAGGCTAAGAATCAAACTAGCCTGGACGGCAAACCAACACTCATTGTGGAAAAGTCCCGTCGTCCTCTAGAACAATAGACTCAGCTAACACTTTGTTTGCCAAGGTCAACAATAGTGCTTGCGCAGCGGACTCTCGCTTCTAGCTGCTTAATAATATTTTAAGCGTGACCCCTTGAAACTCGATGACATCGCCGCCCACTATCTTGCGGCGCTTACGCGTTTCTACCTCTCCGTTGACCAGAACGCCTCCCTCTCCGATCATCAACTTCGCAGAACCACCATTCTCGGCTAGCCCTTCGAATTTAAGAATCTTATACAACTCGACGGGTTCTTTGTTTATTTCAACTTCACGCATTCAGTTTACCTACTAAAGAAAACAGCACACCTTGGGGGTCAAGGCCGTTAATTATATAATCGCCACCTGGCACTTCTGCTGGCCCGTGTAATATCTTGCCACCTTGCGCCTGCACCTTCTCAACGGCGGCTTCGATACTGGCAACGCGGAAATAAAAAGACCAAAGGGGTGGGCCTGCCTCTTCACTCGCCTGCATGATACCGCCAAAGCCCTGCTCATCACGCTCGATGAATCTATAAGCGCCCATCGGCCCCATGTCCATCTCGAACCCCATCTTCCAATCGAATTGTTCACTATAGAATGCCATTGCTGCGCTCATGTCTTTGGCTGCTAACTCATTCCAACCGCAATGCCCCAATTCATTCGCCGAGTAGGCATCACTCGGTTCGTCAGTGGCGCCACGCATAATGTAAAAAGGGATGCCATCGAGATCGCTAAGCATCGCAATTCGCCCAACCTCTGGAATCTCAGTGGCAGGCATCAATAATTTGCCCCCCGCGGCCGTTATTTTTGCCACGCTCGCATCCACGTCATCAACTGCGATATAGCCAGCCCAGATAGGCTTTCCGCCTGCATCAATCGCTTCCTGCGGCATACGCATAAGACCGCCAATCGGTGATTCCCCCGCAAATGCTAATCGATAATCCATACCTGGCATTTGCGAATCTACAATTTCCCAGCCCAATACGGCGCTATAGAATGCTTGCGCTTTATCTAGGTCGGTGGTCATTAACTCATACCAAATAAAGTCTCCATGTCTATTTCGCATTCTTAAGTGCCTCCTAAATTGCACTGAAATCCAAATTGAAAACGCCATTGTATGCTTCTTATAGCGCAAGTGAAGTATTACAGATTGTAATGATTCAACCCTTTGCTGGAGCAAACTCCTAGCGCGAGGTATATTAGCGCACTAGCATTGGCTCAAATAAAAACAGGAATTTGCCATCAAAATGTCTCACCTTTCTTTTCGCACGATTTTGCTGGCGACCTGCCTAGTATTTTTCAGCCTTAACTGTTTCGCCCAAACCCCTTATTCCACAGTGATACAACCCGAGTGGCTCGAAGAAGTCCTTCCTACAGCCGAAACTTTCTCTGCCAAAGAGTTGGGCGAAGCCCCCGTATACCGTGGCTTTCGTAAGAACCCAACGACTGGTGAACAAGAGCAAGTTGGCTTTGTTTTCATGAACCGTGACTACCCGCCCATGCGCGTGGGCTATGCCGCCCCTATCGATGTCTTGGTGGGCATGGACATGGAAGGTGTCGTCACTGACATGAAAGTCCTCGATTATTATGAATCTTATATGTATTCGCGTGGGGATTTTATCGATAACTCGGTGTTTCTCTCGCAGTTTCGCAACAAACCTATAAGCGATGAGTACAGAATCTACCGTGATATCGACGGTTTGAGCGCCGCCACAGCCACAAGCACAGCGATTGCACGCAGCGTTGGGGAAACCGCCCGTCGCGTAGCCCGCTTCTATCTAGGCTATGGCGAAGGCAATGAAGCCGAACAGAACTCCAATGAGAATGCCAAAATCTTGTTAGAACAGTACTCCTGGAACAGCTTGATCGATCAAGGCGTTATCCGCCAGCTGCACTCTATCAATGCCGAGGGCGTCCCCTTAACCCTATCGTTTACTTATATGGGGCGACGCGCATTAGGGGAATATTTTATAGGCGCTAGTGACTATGAACTTGTCGAATCCGATGCCTCATTTCGTGCCACTGGCGATGAAATGATGTTGATCGCTCCAAGCGGCCCAGGTGCAGGGGAGTCTTTCCGCCAGTTCCCGATGTCGGTAAGGCAGGGCGACCTTACCCGCTATGTCGCAGGTAATCGCTACAGCAGTGCAGGGAACGGTAGCACTGGTGCCATAGCCGGAAATGCGCCTTACGGCGTCGCGTTGATCATGCACCCTGACTTCGATGTTACAGAGCCTTTCACACTCATTTACCACCCCCCTGGCTCAGATGACGAAGTCTCGGTCGACTATTCCCTTAGCGGGGTCGGCTTGACTCTCGCGCGCAATGAACTCGTTTTGTCCGAAGAAGAGTTACTTGCTGCACGCTTAGTCAATGCCTCGTTTATCACTCGCTTGCGACTCGACCCGCCATGGGGCGTCACCCCGATGAGTGACGTCATTTTACTGTTCGCACTGCTCACTTTGGTGATGGCCGCGTTTTTAACGAAAAAAGAGAGCCTGCGTTGGGCAGCCCTTACGGCAACGTTATTCTATTTAGGCTTTTACAAAAACGGCTTCTTATCGATCTCTCATTTCACAAGCGTCATCAAACTTGGGCCAGAAGCCCTGACCAATAATTTGACCACTCTTATCATTGCGACCTTCACAATCGTCACAACCTTAATATGGGGACGTGTCTTCTGCTCGTCTCTGTGCCCTTTTGGAGCGGTACAAGATTTTATCGCGCGTTTCTCCCCCAAAAAATGGCGTATTAAAGTCCCTCAAAAAATACACGACAATGCCCTCTATATTAAATACGGCATCTTGGCACTCATACTTGTTACAGCAATGCTTAACGCCAACCTGAGCATATTCCAATATTTCGAACCCTTCGGCACATTATTTTTCTTCAGCCCTTCAGTTGTCCTATGGGTCATTCTCATCGCGATATTAGCCGCCTGTTTCGTAATTGAGCGTTTCTATTGCCGCTACGTCTGCCCACTCGGCGCTGCACTTGGCATTGTCTCCATGATCAGCCCGTTGCGTATCAAACGCGTCCCACAATGCACAATGTGCAAGGTCTGCGAACACGCCTGCCCTACTGGTGCTATTCGCGCCGAGAAAGTCGACTTCAAAGAGTGTGTCCGCTGCGATGTGTGTGAAAGCAAATTGATCCAACTAGCTGGAACCTGCCGCCATTCGATGGATGAAATTGGCCGGCGCCGCAAAGAAAAACAAGTTGTGAATGTGATCGACCTGGGGGCTGCCACACCCGTCTGAGTAGCCGTAGTAGCTCCAATCCTCAACTACAGCAAGTTGCAAGGAGCCTTAGATGAAACCATTACTCATTATTCACGGTTGGAGTGACGAGGCGAGCTCATTCATCGGGCTCGCCGAAGCCATAGAAAACACCAGTTCTCGGCAAGTGTCCTCTCTTTTTCTCGGCAATTATGTTTCCCTTGATGACGATGTGCAGATGCAAGACCTTGTGAAAGGACTAGCTCGCGCCTGGAAGGAACAGGGTTTGCCGACCTCTCCTAAATCTATCGACGTCATTATCCATTCTACTGGTGGTCTCATCGTGCGCGACTGGATGCAGAGCATTTACACACGCCATCATCTGCGCCCGCCAATCAACAACCTCCTGATGCTAGCCCCTGCTAATTTTGGTTCACCTCTTGCCCATAAAGGCCGTGCAATCTATGGCCGAGTCATCAAAGGGTTTAATTCCAACAAACGCTTTCAAACTGGCTCCCATATTTTGAATGCACTAGAGATGGGAAGCCCTTACAGCTGGGAGCTGGCTCAGCGCGATCGATTTGTCGACAACCCCATGCATACGAGCGGCGTACGCACTACGGTCATCGTCGGAAATAGTGGCTATAGCGGTATCAGCTCGTTAGCGAATGAACTAGGGTCAGATGGCACTGTATATGCAGCTACCGCCAATTTAAATTGTGCCGCCATCGAGATTAGCTTTCCCGCCGGTGATAGAAAGCCCCGAGTGAGTAGATTGAAGAAATCGAAGGGCGACACCGCTTTCCTAGTGATGGATAACTTCGACCATTCATCAATTGCTTATAAAGATGACAAGCACAAAGACAACGAGGCATTGCTAGGTTTCATGCTTAAAGCGCTAGCCATTGAAAACACCATCGATTTTAAGCAATGGATTAAAGATTGTGAGTCTCATACAAGGTCTGTCATGGCGCAGTATGACAATGCACGCGATGCACATAAACATGGTTTTCAGAACACCGTCTTCAGAGTCCGCGATGATCACGATTTCGATGTGCATGATTACGTAATTGAGTTCTACAATGATGCTAGTAAGGCAAGTAATGACAAACTTGCCGAACAATTTAACAAAAAGGCCGTAGTTAAAGTACATGCGTACAAGGGCAACGCATCGTTTCGCAGTTTCATGATTGACTGCTCAGCGCTTTACCGCGTTTTGCACAAACAAGCGAAAACACTCAATATCAGCTTGTCAGCAATGCCAGATTTAAATGACTCGCGAAATCTAGTGGGGTATCGTAGCTTTGAGAATGACGATATTGGGCAACTCGCCTTGTCGATGAAGCAGGCGCAGACGTTCTTCGAAGCAAACCGCACTCTGTTTGTCGACATACGACTATGTCGGGAACAAAAAGACGAATTATTCTGGATCAAAAACCTTGATGCTATCGATTAAACACCGCTAAACCACTAGGAGAAAATGAATGCAATCAATCATAAAAAAAATCAGCCTAATTTTGCTAAGCGCATGTTGCTCGCTCAGCCTTCAGGCCGCAGAATCACAATGGCTTACGCTGATAGACGGCGCCACAGGGATGGAAAATTTCTCAGTGGTCGGCTCTGCAAACTGGAGCGCAAGCGATGGGGCTTTGCAAGCAACGGAAGGGTCAGGCACATCGTTTTTATTGACCAACGACTCCTTCGCAGACTTCGAGTTACATATCGAATTTTGGGTTAGCGAAGATGCAAATAGTGGGATCTATATGCGCTGCCAAGACATTACCGGCATTACGGATCGCAACTGCTATGAAGCCAATATTTATGATCAACGCCCAGACTTGACCTTCGGCACTGGCGGTATTGTTCATGTAGGCCCAGTGTCCGAGCCATTTCCTAAAGTGGGCGGACAGTGGAATACTTATCACATCACGCTTAATGGCTCGTCACTGGTCGTGAATCTCAATGGTGAGGAAACTGTGAATGTAATGGATGAGCAGTTCGCGCAAGGCCCCATCGCCCTGCAATGGGCTCGCGGTACGGTGCGCTTTCGCGCTATGCGCATTCGACCTTTATAGAAATATTGCCCCACCCCTGCGCAGACAGTTGATCTATATCAAGCCTCGACCTGTCTGCGCACCTTCCACTCATTCTTCGCCCTGCCTCAAACCATAAATTACTATATTTTACAATGCATTACACACCCTGAAAGATACAAGCTGCGACAATATGCCACAGGTCGACAGCACTCTATGCCTGCTAGAATGTTACCTTAAGTTACTCATACGCAGGGATTATCTATGAAACATTTTGTCCGATTGACACTGCCCGCCTGCATACTGGCCGCTAATGCCGCCTATGCCCAGCCGCAGAATGTCGAAGAGATTATTGTTGTTGGGGTACAAGATACCCACACTGTCCGTACAGACGACACAATGGTCGCACCAGCGGATACCGCCGAACTTCTAAAGAGAATGCCTGGCGCTAACGTCAACAAAAACGGCGAATTGACTGGTATCGCGCAATATCGCGGTATGTACGGAGATCGTATCAATGTCTCAATCAATGGCACCCACATCAACTCTGGCGGCCCTAATGCGATGGACGCCCCGCTGCATTATGCGCCAGTCGCTCTCATCGAATCACTATCTATCAGCCGCGGCATTGTGCCAGTAAGCATGGGGCAGGAAACCATCGGCGGACATATGCACGCAGAAACTTATAGCGGCGAATTTGGGACATCAGACTCTTTCGGATTTGCCGGTCGCGCTTATTTCGGTGGTCAAACAGTCAACGACGGTCAGGTTGGCAGCGCCTTGCTCTCCGTTGCCAATCGCAACCACATATTGCGCACCTTCTTGATGAACGAAAAAGGGGATAACTCTGAATTCCCCGGCGGCACTATTCTGTCTTCGGAATATGACCGCGATCGCTGGGATATAGGCTACAGCTATCAGCGCGGCAATCATGAATTGAGCGTTGATTTTGCTCGCAACAACACCTTGCAAGCGGGCACTGCTGCGCTGCCTATGGACATTTTGGCCCTGGACAGCGACCTATTCCGCACCAAATACGTATACAGCGGCATCGATTATCGCGTGACAGCACAATACTCAAATGATGACATCTTGCACATCATGAGCAACAACCAGTTGCGTCGCCCGCCACAAACCGCTGCCGGCACACCCGATGGCATGCGCTTTAGAGACGCGCTCACCACGAGTGACAGTCAGGGCTTTTCCATAAAAGTAGAACGCGATGTCGATAATGGGGTATGGAAAGTTGGGATCGACGGCAACCTCGCTGAACACAACGCTTTGATCATGAATCCGAATGTCGCGGCATTCTATATTGATAATTTCAAAGACATTGAACGTGATGTCTTAGGTGTTTATGTAGAGCGCGAGATGTCAGTTGGCGACTATATGGGCTTGGAATACGGCGTTCGCTACAACCGAGTAAGCACGGATTCAGGACAGGTTGGGGCAAACCTCAATCCTATGAACGCTACGGCCGGCATGCCCGTCATGATGAACAACATGGCACAAATGCTATTGAACCGATTCAATACTAGCGACCTTTCTCAAAGTGACGGAAACCTCGACTGGTTCACTCGTCTTAGCATCGAAAGCGGTTTCGACACGACCTGGTATGTGGGGGCGGCACGCAAATCCCGCGCACCTTCATACCAAGAACGCTATCTATGGATGCCACTGACTTCTACCGGTGGTTTAGCCGACGGCAAGAACTACACGGGCAATCCAGACTTAAAGCCTGAAGTGGCACATGAGATTGAAGTCGGCTTTGACTACGATGGCGATGCCGTCTCAATTTATCCACGTGTATTTTACCGTGACGTCAGCGATTTCATTCAGGGCGTTCCAAGCACTGACATGATGTCGATCAACTTCGCGCAGATGATGGCGAACATGGGCATGGGCGCACCAGATCCATTACAATTTGCCAATGTTGACGCGAAATACTACGGCTTCGATGTTGAGGCATCTTTCGCACTAAGCAACAACTTTACACTGCGCTCAGTCGCAAGCATTGTGCGCGGCAAGCGCAAGGACATCTCTGATGACCTTTACCGCATCTCGCCAGACAATATGCTTGTCGCTCTGGATTACCACCGTAACAACTGGTCTACGAGTTTCGAGACAGCTTTTTACGCCAATCAAGATCATGTCTCAGCGACTAATCTCGAAGCAAAAACTAGTGGCTACACTGTCGTCAATCTCACTGGACGCTGGAATGTATCTCCAGACTTAGAGGTTGGTGCAGGCATCAATAATTTGCTTGATGAAGAGTATGAGGATCATCTTGCCGGTTATAACCGTGCCTACAACCCTGAGATCGCCACGGGAAGCCGTCTACCAGGTTTGGGACGTAGCCTCTACGCGCGCATGATGTGGTACTTCTAAACTAACCACCACTAAGAGCGCCCACTATCTGCACTCGAGCATTGGGCGCTACTGGAACGGCAAGGTCTCGAACCATTTGCTCACCTATGAACATGGCAATATGACGACGAATATTGCCATGTTCATCTACCAACCTAAATGCAACCCCTTGATGACGCTTATCTAGTTCGTTAATCACATCGGCAAGGCAAAGATCGGCTCGCTCCGTTTCCAAAACTAGTTCGCGCTCCCCTTGCGTATACTCATCCAGTTGCGACGGTAGGATAATTTTAATCACGGAAGACTCACCACTTCTACCGAATAGATTTGTGGAAGATCCAAAGCAATTGGCTGCCAGTTCTCACCCCCGTCAATACTCCCCCATAACTGCCCATTGCTAGTGCCCAAATACACCCCAACATTGTCTTCTTGATCCACCGCCATGCATTGTCTTTTGACAGTCCACCACGCTTGTTCTTGGGGGAAACCTCGGTCCTGACGCACAAAACTCTCGCCTCCATCATTCGAACGATAAACCGCCGGCCTTCCGTTGGGGCTAGTGCGTGGCCATTGCCCCGAGCCGTCCATCGGAAACACCCAAATCGTATCAGGGTCGCGAGGATGGACGACAATTGGAAACCCTATATCACCGACCTCTTTAGGCAAATTGTCGCCAATGCGAGTCCATCGTGTACCTTGGGCTCTGTCTAGGGCATATAGCCCACAGTGGTTCTGATGGTAGAGCCTATTGCTTTGCTGTGGATGCATGACCATACAATGCGGATCATGCCCAAATTCATATTCACTGCCATCCTCTTTGGGCGGATAGAAATCCATCGCAACGCCACGGTTTAGTGCGCACCAGGTTTCACCCTCATCTTCACTTTCGAATATTCCGCCACCGGACATCCCTAATAAGAGGTGTTTTTTATTATGAGGGTCAACAATGATCGAATGTAACTTAGGGCCATCGGGGGTGCCGTCTTTGTCACCTCCGCGCCATTCCAGAAAATCTGGATGATGGTTGAACCCCAACACTTCCTGCCAGGTATCACCATGATCAACAGATTTAAAAAGCCCTTGGGGGGATGTACCGGCATACCACACATTGGGCTCACTGGCATGGCCCTGAGTCAACCAAAACACATGATCAACACTGCGAGCTGCCCCGTTAGGCTCCACTGAAAAGGCAGGAGGTGTGCTTGCTTCGCGCCAACTGGCACCGGCATCGTTGGAAAGAAACACAGAAGGGCCAAGATGACCACTTCCAACCGACATCAAACGCTGAGACGGATTGCGCGTATCAGCCACAAAATGACTCACTACTGCGCCAAGATGCATTGGGCCATTGATGTTCCAAACGCTTCGATCGGCATTGCTGTCGATAACCCACGCACCTTTGCGTGTACCTACTAACAATTGTTGTCGACTCATAAGATTTTGACCTCTTATTGTTTTTTCGTAACGCTAGCAAACCTTTAAGCTAATCGACAATAAAACTTACTCGAAAGATCACTTTTCTCTAAGATTATGCGAGTATTGCTCGCGACTTAAAACACAATTGTCATCGACAATGCGTCTCGGCCGTAATCTTAGGGAAAATGTTACGCGCCACTCGCATCAATCTCCAAACGCAATAGAAGAGGAATTAGATTTGAGTAATTTATTTGAGCCAGTCCAGATTGGCGACCTAACTCTGCCCAACCGCATTATCATGGCCCCGCTAACTCGCTGCCGTGCCAGTGCCGGACGAGTCCCCAACGCCTTGATGGCAGAATATTACACGCAACGCGCCAGTGCCGGACTTATCATTTCCGAGGCTACATCCGTCACTCCTATGGGGGTTGGATATCCAAACACTCCCGGAATTTGGTCAGACGAACAGGTCGAAGGTTGGAAGCTCACCACGCAGGCTGTGCATAAGGCTGGTGGACGCATCATTCTTCAACTCTGGCACGTTGGCCGTATTTCCGACTCGATGTATCTAGACGGTGAAGCACCTGTCGCCCCAAGTGCCATTGCAGCAAAAGGACATGTCAGCCTCGTGCGCCCCGAGAAGCCTTACCCTACTCCAAGAGCACTAAGTAGTGACGAGATCGCACAAATTATTGAGGATTACCGAAAAGGAGCAGAGAACGCTAAAAAAGCCGGTTTTGACGGGGTTGAATTACACGGGGCGAATGGGTATTTGCTCGACCAGTTCCTGCAAAGCTCTACCAATAAACGTGACGATCAATACGGTGGCAGCTTAGAGAACCGTGCACGGCTTATGCTCGCCGCCACCGATGCCGCTATTTCTGTATGGGGCTCTAAGCGGGTAGGCGTGCATCTTGCGCCACGTGCCGATGCTCATGATATGGGTGACGACAATCTATCGGAAACCTTCCGCTATGTCGCCAAAGAGCTCGGGAAACGCAAGATTGCATTTATCTGCACACGCGAACACTTTCATGCACCGGCACTAACGCCAGCGCTCAAAAAAGCATTCGGAGGCCCTGTGATCATCAACGAACAAATGAGCAAAGAACAGGCACAAGAGTTGATCGAAAAAGGAGATGGCGATGCAGTGGCATTTGGTCGTTGGTATATCGCTAACCCGGACTTAGTCGAGCGTCTTCGCAGCGACGCTGAATTAAACCCTTTGAATCAAAATACGATCTATGCCGAAGGAGCAACTGGGTACACAGACTATCCAGCCATGGCGTAATTTACAACGCAAGCACAGGAGCTTAGGCTGTCTGAAGAGGTATTGGGGGGATAGGACAATCCAGAGTCGCTGCTATCGCCCTGAAGACTTCTAGCTCCTGTGTACTCGCCACACCATCAGCAGCGATAATGATGGCACAGGCTTTTAAAAATGCCGGTTTTTGCAGGGGTTTTAGGTGTACCAACGTATCGAGTGCTGCATTGATTTGCGAGATGCTCATTGACTCTCGCGCTGGCACAGACGCAGGTTCGATCTCTAACATCTTCAAGGCTTCTTGATAAATAGCGCTTTCATCTACATTGTCAGTACGCCCTGCCTTCAGGACAAACGCCAAAATCAACTGACACTCTGCCGCCAAATGTTTTATGGAACGATGACTCGTATGATGCAATTTGTTCTGAGGTGCAAACACCGCCTCTAGCTGGTGCAATACCACTCGCTGCAACGCCCATTCCCACAAACTAGTTCGGCCATCGCTTTGAATCAGCACCTGCAAATTCTCTTTGAATTTCTTAAATTGCATGGAACTTAATTGACGCAGTACGGGAAGACATACATTGACCAAAGGCAATCGAAACTCTTCCTGGACATGTAACTGTTTCGACACCAATGCTTGTAAGGCTTCAAATACTTCCGGATCTGCCGATTGTTGCAGTGCAAGCAATTGTTGATCCCGTTGCTCATCGCTGGCGTCTAACAATAAGAGATAAATAATCGCTCTAGCACTGAAGGGGTCACGTGCAGCTTCAATAAGCTCCTCAGGAATACTTGCCAGAATATGCTTTGCTTGGTCTAGGTTTGCCTCGTGGACATTTCCCGATTGCGCCATAAGCGAGTCGATTAGGGCGAGTGCACTTAAGGCACTCATCGCTTGTGGGCCAGAGGCGGTAGATTGCTGTTGGCTATTCGCTCTCGCGGGCTCTCTAAGTTCGCGCTGCGGTAAGTCGTAACTGCCATCCCACTGTGGTTGAATTTTCTTGATGCGCTTCTCTAATGGTGGATGGGTGGCGAATAGCGAATTGAATGAACGCCGCACGCCATTGCCGAACAAGGAATGACTAATCTCTGCGGCACCAGGGTTTTCCAATATAGACCCAGACGCATTTGCCCCGATGCGTTTCAATGCATCTGCGATGCCATCGGGGTTACGGGTGTACTGCACTGCGGAGGCATCGGCTAGAAATTCGCGTTGCCGACTTACCGCCGCCTTAATCAAATTTCCAAAAAAAGTCCCGGCATAACCAATGATCAACAGCCCAATGCCAACGACGGCAAGCTGATTGCCATCTTTTGAGCGCCTTGAATGCCCTGTGGTGCGAATCAAATAATAACCGATGATTCCCAGCACCATGATGCCGTGCAAGATACCGATCAGACGAATATTGAGACGCATATCGCCATGCAAAATATGACTAAACTCGTGGGCAACTACCCCTTGAAGTTCATCGCGACTTAAATTCTTAATGGCACCACGGGTAATTCCAATTACCGCATCATTGGTATTGTATCCCGCAGCAAACGCGTTGATCGCGTCCTCTTCGAGCAAATACACCGGTGGCACTGGCGTGCCTGAAGCGATCGCCATTTCTTCAACAACATTCAGTATCCGCTGCTCATCTAGGTCGTCACTGCCATTCACAAGCAAGCGCCCTTGCATCATCTCAGCAATGCGCGCACCACCACCGGAAAGGCTAATGAGTTTATACAACGAACCGAAACCGACAATGGCGAGAATTGCCACACTGACATAGGCGAAAAGCCGCCAATCAATGCGCTGAAACATTGGCACATTGATGGTTTCGGCAAATGCCCCAAGGGCAAAGAGAATGAAGATATTGGTGATGGCAATTAGGCTAATCAACGAGAGCGCGAACAAGCCCACAAGCCTGACCGTGTTCTTACGGGCAATGTCCTGTGATCGGAAAAAATCCATTATCGCGCTCTCTAGTTATGCTTAAAATGATACCTTTGGCGCTTCTTGAATCTGTTCACTATCTGCAAACTGCAACAATGACGCGTCTTCGCTATGGCCGAACATCCCTGCAAATACCACCGGTGGGAATGATTGTTTGTAGGTGTTGTACATCATGACTTGGTCATTGAAGGACTGACGAGCAAAAGCGACTTTGTTCTCAGTACTAGTTAACTCTTCGCTTACCTGCATCATGTTTTGATTGGCTTTAAGATCAGGGTAGGCTTCCATAACGACATTCAAACGCCCTAGAGCAGCCCCTAGCGCCCCTTCCTTGCCCGCAAGATCAGTCATAGCCGAAGCGTTGCCTGGATTGGCTGCTGCGGCTGCAAGACCATTTGCGGCTGCGTTACGAGCAGCAATGACCGCTTCCAACGTTTCACGCTCGTGCCCCATATAGGCTTTGGCTGTTTCAACTAAATTGGGAATTAAATCGTAGCGGCGCTTAAGCTGCACCTCAATCTGCGCGAAGGCGTTTTGATAGCGATTTCGAAGACTAACGAGCTGATTGTAAATCGCAATAGCATAGAGAAATACTGCAGCTATAAGGGCTAATACAACGATCATTGTAACACTCATGACGCCTCCTTGAGATAGGGTGATGCGAGCAAGGGTTTCCCCTTACTCGCGCCGGTATAACTATGGCAATGCCAGAGCAACAATACGAGCTGCTTCTCCTCGTGAGCTGACAGACATGACCAAATACTGCTTGCCATTATACATATATGTCATTGGTACCCCAGTGACAGTTCCAGGCATCATCAGCTTCGCAACGATATCGCCGCTGACTTTATCAAATGCCCAAAGCGCATTCTCGCCACCGGGGCCTTCACCGGCAAACAATAAGGTCTTTGTAAGGACAAGACCAGAACGCGTCGGCTTGCCTGTACGCCCAATATCCACGCCTTTTAGCAATGGGTGGTTTTTGATTGCCTCTGGCGTATCACCATTGGGGATGGCCCAAACGTGATCACCGGAACTCATATCGATGGCAGTAATACGACCATAAGGAGGTTTCACTAGAGGAATACCATCGACCGATGGCGTGCGACTCCCCCCCTGAATATAGTCAACAGTTGAGACATCTGGTTCGTTTGTTAACGAAAGCACGCTAGTAGCGGTTCGCGATGGCACATACAACATGCCAGTCTCTGGGTCATAAGCCGCACCTTCCCAGTTTGACCCGCCCGTAGAGGAAGGTAAATGCAGCGTCCCCTGCGTTCCATCTTTAGGGTCGTTAAACAGCGACGGTGGCGTAAACACCGACGTGCTAAAACGGAACTTTGAAGCGGCCTCTTTTGCTAGCGCCAAGATCTCTGGAGTAAAGTCGACCAAGTCGTCCTCGCCAAAGCCTTGTCTGTCGTACGGCAAGGGTTTCGTTGGAAACGGTTGTGTTGCCGCCGTCCACTCACCAGGCACATCCGTTTGTGGAACCGGACGCTCTTCAATTGGGAAAAGCGGCTCACCGGTGGCTGGATCAAACGTGAATAAGTGCGACTGTTTCAGAGTTTGAATCAACGCGCGCTTACCACTTGGAAGTGTCGCTAGAATTGGCGCAGAAGGGGTATCCCAGTCCCATATATCATGATGGGTGGTCTGGAAGTGCCAAACTTTCTCGCCCGTCTTGTAGTCGACTGCGACAGTAGAGCTCGCGTAGAGATTATTACCAGGGCGGTCACCACCATAACGGTCACCAGTGGCCGACTCAACAGGCAAGTACACTACGCCCAGCTCTTCATCGGCCGACATCGGTGCCCATACCCCAGCATTGCCCGTATAATCTGCACCCGATAGCCAAGTTTCGTATCCAGGCTCGCCCGGTTCAGGGATGGTTTTGAATGTCCAGAGCAACTCACCGGTACTTGCATCAAAGGCTCTAACATCGCCTTTCACATTGCTGGCAGACACTGGACGCATGCCCACTAAGTGCGCAGCACCCGTGATCACAACGCCATCGATGGCCATCGGCATGAAAGACATTCCGATATCAATATCATCACGGCCAGGCCCAAGACGAAGCCCTTGCTGCAGATCGACCCACCCGGCTTCGCCGAAAGTCTCGATCTCATCGCCAGTATTGGCATCCAACGCCACTAAGAAGTAACCGGGTGTGATCACAAAAATCACGTCTCGACCGTTGTCGTTGTAATAGGTCAACCCTTTACCAGAGCCTTTTCGTGGTGCCGCGTCGAAGCGAGCGCCTTCGTTAGGCCGCCACATCCACTGAATCTGCCCTGTTTCTGCATCCAATGACACGACATTACGTGTCGCCCCAGCGGTTACAAAAACACTGCCATTCACCATCAATGGCGTTGTCACACTAAAGGCTTCAGGTGACGGACCAAAAGAAGCCGTGTTAAACATCCAAGCAATCTCTAGATCTTGAACATTGCTCGCATCGATCTGGTCCAGCGGTGCGTAGCGATTCGCGTGTTCCGTCCCATTAAAATGAGTCCACTCAAAGCTATCAGCGTTCGACTCTTCTACCGCTGCGGGCGTAATGGTCAAGGTTTCTAACTCGGCAAGGCTAACTTGGCCGCCAGGCACAGGGACATGGCCCGCAGACAAAATGAACGCCGTCACATCAAGGTATTGTTCGTTGGTGAGTGAGCCCGGCGTTTCCGCAGGCATCGTAGTACGAATAAGGTTATAAAGCTCACCGCCGCTGCGGCCTAACCAATTCCCACGTAACCGGGCATCCATCTCCACCGGCACATGACAACGGGAACATTCGGCTTGAAACACTTCTTGACCTCTTGAGACATTCGCATCTTGCGCGTTAGCACTAGCGATACCGCAAAGGCTCAAAAGTAGGAATACTGATAATCTTGACACGTACTCTCTCCTTACTTGTCGATTTCTAGTAAAACTCTTGCAGCGCGGGATAATACTGGGTTTGTGCCCTAACAAACAGGCGATATTAGGGAGCTAGTCGCAATAACCAGCCCCACTAACGCTACAAGCAGTGTTAGCTCATTCTTTCATTTCGCAACGTGGATCGCCGCTTTGAATACCGTGTATTTGCTCACGGCTTAGTGGAAGTGGAGCGCACCCATGGTCAGTGCCACAAATGAGGTCCCACTCGGGACGAGCTAGTTGATGGCACCCAAAACAATTGCCACCAAATTGGTTTATCACCTCAGTCGTCCCACGAACTGCTATTTTGCTACCAGTTGAGGAAACACTCAACTCAAAAAACTCCCAATCGTTAGTTTCTGGGTTCCATCCCTCCTGATGTTTCACCATCACTTCGGACGGAATCAACGACACCATAGACCCAGCAGGATAACGTCCACCTTCACTAGAGCTAGCAATAGCAATGGTTGCGTCCAAATCTCCCAACAGATTTGCGACAAAAAATTCCCCTACTTTTGTCATTGCACCAAGGCAGTCGAAGGAATCGTCTGTAATCTCCAATTGTTTGCTGGTGTCCGCTGTAAACGCCTGGCTTGCCAACAATAACGCCGAGCCAAGCAGGACTGACTTCTTCAAAAATGATAATTGCATAGAATATCCTCAAGATTAATAAATATTGCGCCATTGCATTATAAGATATATTGCTACGAGACCCAGTTAAAAATAGATCTCAGTGATAATTGAAGCTCTTCGCCGCCAAGGATAGCAACTAGACATTCCAGTCCTGCTACGGCACTATCGCGCCCGACATTAAAGCCCTAGAGTAGAACCATGAGTAGTTTACCCCCTTGCCCCAAATGCGCGAGCGAATACACGTATGAAAGCAGTGCAATATACATATGCCCTGAATGCGCCCATGAGTGGTCTGCCGCCGACATGCTCGAAACGCAAGACGAGACCACCACGATCACCGATTCCAACGGCAACCCCTTGCAAGATGGCGACAGCGTTACCGTCATCAAAGATCTGAAAGTTAAGGGATCATCAGCAGTTGTTAAGGTTGGCACCAAAGTGAAAAATATTCGCTTAGTCGAGGGCGACCACGATATTGACTGCAAAATCGACGGCATTGGCGCAATGAAACTCAAATCCGAATTCGTCAAAAAATCCTAGACCAAGCCATAGCAAGCACCCCTTGCTAAGATAAGCTTTATGCCTGCTTATAAAACACGTCTCGATCGCTTTTTAGCAACTGCTTTGCAAATCAATCGCAGAGCCGTTAAGCCACTGCTGGCCACAGGAAAAGTACACCTAGACGGACAACCTGCTCGCGACTGCGACACCATCATCACCCGCTTCACTCGCGTGACGCTTGAAGATCGAGTACTACAAGACCACGCAGCACGCTATTTAATGCTGCACAAACCGGCTGGCATTTTGAGCGCCACGAAAGATGCTGAACAAACCACAGTCATGTCCTTGCTGCCTAGCGCACTGCATTCCAGGCTGCACATCGTGGGGAGGCTCGATAAGAACTCCACCGGCCTGCTGTTACTGAGCAATGATGGCGAATGGTCAAACGCGTTAATGAGCCCAGGCCAACATGTCGAAAAAACCTATCTAGTCAGAGTAAAACACGAGATCGGCACAGAATGTGTTGAGGCATTCTCCAAAGGCATTCACTTTCCCTTTGAAGATGTTGTCACGCTTCCTGCCCACTTAGAAATTCTAGAGCCCACCTTAGCGCGAGTAACACTCACCGAAGGCCGCTATCATCAAATCAAAAGAATGTTTGGGCGATTCCGCAACCCTGTGCTTGAGCTACATCGCACCTCAATCGGAAAAATACAGCTGGATCCAACGCTTAAACCGGGACAATACCGAGCTCTCAGCGCGGATGAAATCTAGAAATTTGTGCAATGCGCCGCCTCTGGCGCCGCACCAGAACCCAATGCTACTGGAGCTGGGGCATCATAAGGATTGATGGGCACTGCTTGCCAAAAATCTAGCAACATCAGCAACACTAAAAAACCAACACTGCAATGCCCTACCGCTAAACGGCTTGGCAAAAGACTCTCATTCTTTTTCATTGCGCACCGCCCGTAATCCGCTCAGTGCGAAGCAGTGTTGGTCGCAGTTTCACCCCAATAATCGAGCCACAAAAAGCCGCGGCAAACCATGCCCAGCCATGCAAACTGCCCGTTGAAATGCCACTGAAAAACGCCCCTACATTGCATCCGAAAGCCACTCTAGCGCTATAGCCCAATACAAGCCCCGCCAGCGCCACAATCAGCCAACTTGCAGGGACCAGCGGCGCCACTTGCTGGCCCGGCTCTTTACGCCACCTCATCACCACGAAGGCACCTAGAATTAGCCCTATATTGGTCAACGACGTCACGTCCGTCAGGATCGACTGTTGCAAACGCATCGCATGAGCTGGTGCGCCCCAGAAACCATTACTGGCCAAATCTACTCCGGCGACAGTGACGATCTTGGCACCCCACAATCCGAGCCCATACACCACTCCCCAGGATTGCCCGGCAATCACTAGATTCAAAACCGCGAGCCCCGCTAAAAGCGCAGCGGCTAGGACCAAACGCTTCCCTGGCAAGCGTTTACCCGGCTGCGCTCGCCAAAACGTGATGCTAGCAACGAATAATAGGCCCACTAACGTCACCACCAAGCCAGACACATTGCCAAACAACCCCTGCAATGTATAAATAGGTAAGGACCCTAAGGATGTCCACCAAGCCAAATGCAGAGTGCCAAAAAAGCTGCCCAACACAAAGCCGATCAATGCGAGTGCGGCAACCGCATTGCCGCTGCCAGCATTGACTAAAGTACCAGAGCCGCAGCCCATCACTATTTGCATGCACAGACCGAACACGAACGCAGCCCCAATCATTGCAACCCCAATAGGGGCATAGGCACCATTGAGTTCATTTGGAAACGCTGCAAGAAGAGGAAAAATTACGATAGCACTAAGCGCGATGGCAAGAAGCTGAGCACATAGGCCACGGCCATCGCGATCATGAACGATCGCCCGCCAAGGCCCGGCAAACCCAAAACGCAGCCCTTCTAACACAAAACCAAACCCTAACCCCACTATCATCAGAAAGGCAGAGCGAGGGCCTGCGACAACAAAACTAGCAACAACTAGTGCAATACAAAGAAACACAAGCCCTGATCGCCGCTTCGCAATCATATGTCCTTTAGTGCCCACCAATTAGGCCCCTAAGAGAGACCCAAACCAATCAGTCGTCATCCGCCAGTAGTGCCGTAATCGATTAGGCTGATTATCCATAGGACGGCTAGTCATGCTCCATTCCGTCATACTCTCTGCATAGAG
>OJGX01000159.1_pt1 | contig 35848 bp, 34 predicted proteins | sample 1594661 | NCBI WGS metagenome assembly OJGX01 (sample SAMN05416839, study PRJEB24817) | seawater metagenome | isolation source: Sea water | place: Canada:Atlantic | collected 2013-07 | reverse complement strand
CAAAACCCCGGAAACCTCTAATTTAGAGTGCCACTAAAAATGGGAGGTTTACAGTCCCAGCCCCACATTATGAAGTCATCAAATGTGTAGATGAAACGGGGAAATTCAGATTTCAGAGCTCCAGCGAATAACTGATCTCGTAACCACTTGGAGGTCTATCCACCGGTAGCTCTGTATGATCTGAGGATACACGCCATACAGGAAGCTCTGGATGCAACTCTTTCCCAAGTATCACAGATAAAGAAGATAGTATCTTAGGCCCCAGAGGGACAAGAAGTGGCCGAGAGTGCTCACGAATAGTAAGTATTAGCGATCTAAGCGCTAAATATGTTGTATATGGTGAACTAACATCATAGTAAAACAAGTTTTCACTCGACGCTGTTAACAGTAGCTCTTTATTATTCTCTAGCACAGCGTTCTTAAACTCTTCAATAGGGCTTTCTGGTATAAATATATATGTAAATCCTGCATCTAGTAAATTAGAAACTCCAAGAGCCTTATTCTTCTCATAACCAAGCCCTATTACCACTGCAGTAGGCAACGACAAATCACCAAGAGTACCAGAAAGATTAGGTACAATTTCACACACTTTCTTTATAGGAGTAGTGTCTTCTGGCGGACTAATAAACTCAGATAGTGAGTAAACCACGCTAATGATAGAGCCCTGTGGCAAGCTATCAATAAGCAAACATAAAGCTAACGCCAATCGATGCCGACTCATTACCGTAATGTCAATTAGAACTTTTAATGGCCCTACACTACTGCTCATACTAAGCTCATCAGCTAATATTTTTACAACTTCATTATCATCGGGCTCGTAGATACTTGAGTTCGCGATTTCAAATTCTTGCAAGTTTTTCTGGTAAGAAAATTTATCTGTATTTACGTGATAACCAAGGACTATATTTTTCTCGGAAAGGCTCAAATATTTTCTGAATGCCGTAACAGACCTTGACTCGAAACCAAGTCCATATATCGCCAAATCAAATTCATTTGATTGAAAGTCTTTTAACATCCTCATAGTAGCCCCAGCTGTTTCGATTCCACTTTCTTAGCTTTACTCAACGCTAACTTTCGACCAGTCTGTGATTCGCTCAACAAATCAGAAAGCTCAATTTCTCTAGATTTTGCAAATAACAAATGATATTTATGTGAAAAAATATGAGAAAGTCTACAACGAGCATCTTTCAAATCTTCCAAATTGTGAATCGGCTCCTTACGGTCAGCATCCGTGATAAGAGCTCCTGCATTCAGTGCCAATCCGACAGCATCTAAAAAGTCACTATTCGCTTCTTTCTCAAACGTAAGCGTGCCCTTTGGCTCAGGAATAAACTCAGGCTGTACGATCTCCCAACCAAAAAAACTGGCAATCTCATGAACAAGATCAAAAATAGATGCAAATCGATCATTTTCAGATCGAATTGCAATTGTATTTAATAAAGCTTTGTAAGAATTAAAAATATCTTCCAACGCTTTAAGTTGTTGAGAAACGGCGATCGAATCTACAGTTTTCGCATATGGCAAGAGATTATTCACTAAGCCAATGAGCATTCTCGGATTATATTCCATGGCTTTGCATAAGTTATCAAACCCAGCGTAGTAATCTGGGCACCTTTTGCGGCTAGCCATTCGTCCTTTTTTGATATAATAATTTCTTAAATATGCGACAAATTTAATTTTTCGCACATTGGGCGCTTTATCTTTTTCTGTGTAAGCAGAAATATTACTAATAATAATTTTTTTGTTGTCTAAATATTCTCGAAAAGTTGGGTCTTTTTCAGATAATTCTGAGAATACTTTTTCCGTGCTTATATCACCTGGCACTTTAAAATAATGCGAAATCATTTTCTCAAGATCATTTTTCTTGAATATACTACTACAAAGCCTTTTAGAAAAATCGAGACCAGACTTCTCCGACTTTCCGGTTAGGTTTATAAAAGATACGTCTTGTTTGTTCATAGAACTGTCAGAATTGACTGTGACACTCAAATTCTTGTGATATGGGGACAATGAAAGTTTTAGGATGAGGTCTTCTGCCCCTCCCCGCATAGAATCAACTAAAGGTTGAATTATCTCCTCTGGAGCTAACTCTAACTCATCAAATAAAAACCCCCATTTATGCCCACGCTCATTAATATAGGCATTGATTATCCTAATGCTAGAACCCAGTATTGAGGTTATTTCCCCACCAATCGTTTTTGGCATGACCTCGACCAAACCGCTGTTGAAGTAAACGCCAGTAATGTAATCTGTGATCTCTTTCTTTTTTGCTGTTATAGACGTTTCTAGACTCCTAATAGAAGGGATTTTTGGTGTAACACACCATAATTCAGCTAGCTCCTTCACAAGCTCACACTCATCAGTTTTAGATATATTTATAGGTTTGAAATTACGTTTAGACCTCTTAGTTCGATATTCCAAGGTGTCTGTAAGTCGCTCCAATGTGTGATAAGTAAATGTAGATAGTAGCAACGCCTCCAGTTTTCTAGAGTGCGTTTGACTATCTCTAATGTGTTGATATTGAGTCTTCCAGAACCTATCCGTTGGAACGAAAACACCAGAAAACGTCACACTTTCCCGAAAAGACTGAGCCTGAGGGTCACACCAGATATCCAAAGCCTCTGCTTGGAGCATTCTAACTAGAGTAGTTTTACCACTTCCTCTAGGTCCAATTAGAATTGTGTGATTTGTTGATGCCAACTCCTTAAAGTCTTCGCTAATTATAAAAGATTTACATAATTGCTCATTGGTTAGTGTTCGAGCATTAAATGATTCATATATTGACGGGGCTTGATTATTCATAGGGCCTACCCACAACAGAAATTGAGTAATTTTCTACTTCTACAGATAGTTGACTTTGCTCTAGCAACTGAACCAGCCTATCGAAGTCAGAAGGTGTGAAATGCCTTGTTGATTTAGTTAATTCTTGTAGTTCTTCCTTTTCTAAGAATGGACACTCGTCAGTAATCGCGTCTTTTATTTTTAAACTGACTTGATATGGGTTTTCGGAGCTCCCAAAGCCCCCCTTAGCAGGAAGGTTTTTTGCTTGCGATGGTCTCCAGCTGCTAGAAAGTACACGCTCGTATGTTTCAAATGTTCCTACGGGAATACCAACGGCCAAACTAGAATCAAGCTCCACCTCTAAAACATAGAATTGATTGGAGGTTCTGCTTTCTATTTTGCTATATATTTGTGCCGACAGACTACCTGCCGAAAATATGATAGGTGGAGATCGCCCAGCTGCACTAGCGTACGTAATTTCTGGAAAATGTTTGTGCCCATGAATAATTAACCACGCACCTCCTTTTACTTCATGAAGCCGCCGAAGTAACAATTCTCCACCTTCCATTGACTCATAATCTACTTCCTCATCTACATGTTCCATTTTTAAAGGGTGGTGATGACAAACAAGAATATTCAACGGTTGATCCTCATACTCTTCAGACTGGATGAACTCGCCGATCTCTTCGATTGTAGTGCTACCTACTTTCCCATGCTTATCTTCTTCACCCTCACCATGAAAAGCGCTTGTATTCAGCAATATTGCATTGTATCCAAGCTCTTCACCACTTACATGGCACCAGTCAGACTTAAGAAATATCTCATTTTTTCTAGGGCAAGTAGTAGGGAAAGGTCGCTCAGCATTTTCTAGAGTTATTTTGGGGTTTTCATTGTCGGGCGGGCGAGATTTATGGTCGTGATTGCCGGGAACACATAGCAACTCATCAATGTCCAATTCTTCTTTAATGCGGTGAATAAACTCTAGCCCCGCATTAAAGCATAGCTCATCTCCTATATTGGATATATCACCCGCACATACAAGCAAATCAAACTTTTGATCTAATCCTTTAATATAGTTGACAATGCTGTCCGCATATTCGCGCTTGGAATCACCCAGAAACAAATGTGAGTATTTACTTTTTGATTTATCGGTAATTGCATGAATATCTGATATGACTAATATTTTCAGCTTAGTCATAGTTTTTAACCAATATTTCTTCAGCCTCATTCCAGCTGTTCTTAAATCCTGATATATGGCGCTTAACCGAAAGTCGCTCTACATTGAAATTCATTTGAAGTGTTGAAATAGTTTCTTCACAGGCCCTGTAAGAAAAAAGGAACTTCACACCTTTTTTGTGCAGAAGCTCTAGGTCTGCAAAAAGAGCACCTAAATGCGAACTATTAAAGCTTCCGAGACCATATTGACCAGTGAAATTCACTGATTTTGAATAAGGTGGATCAATGTAAGCAAAATCACCTTTTTTCAAGCTCTTTAAAGTTTCATGATATGTAGCAACCCTCAAAGTCGCTTCTTTAAGTTTCTTTCGCGATGAATCGAAAACTTCTTGTGGCGGAAAAGTTCCAGTTTTGTTGCCACGCGGAACGTTGAATTGACCTAACTTATTAGTTCGATAAACACCATTGAAGCAATTCCTATTTAGGTACAAGAATCTGATGGCACGCTCATTAGCATTTTGTGTTGACGGATCGATACTTCTTACTCTGTAATATTCCTTTTCGGTATTTGGAACAGCTAGCAACTGATCTCTGATCTCCTTATTCGATTTAATTTCGTTTAAAGCATTAATTAGTTCACTATTGATGTCAGTTAACAACGCAGGTTTTTTTTTCGACTCAAAGAACAGGCATGCTGAGCCGCAAAATGGCTCAACATACCTTTCATAGTCTTTCGGGAGTGACTTAACAAGTGTATCCAATAATTTTCGCTTGCTACCAGCCCACCGGATGAGGGGTTTACTTTGCAATTCTTACTTTCCTTTACAAATTGCTTAAATATAGCCTGTTGAATTCGATCCTAGTCGATCATGATGCCAATTTGTAAGACTTTGGGCAATAAATTCCCTTTCTCATTTGCTTTGGATGAAATCCATAACGCAATCTCGGCGCACTGGCTAAAGTTGATTTCACCGTATTCCGTTCAGCTCCCCAATTACAGTCTTCCCTAATAGTTTTTCTAGGAGTTACAAGGTGTCAACAAACGATCGTTTACTGACACCAGACAAAGCATGGCTCGATTGGTGTCATAAACCGGTAGTTGACTTATATATGATACCTTTGTATATTTGACACCACTAAGTGACACCAATGATTGGGGTAGCGATGCGAACATTCGGATATGGTAGATGTAGTACTGATGACCAGAACCCACTGGTTCAGCGACGAGAATTAAAAGATCGAGGCTATGAGATAGAAGAATCTCGATTTGTTTACGAGATCGTGTCTGGCGGCGTACCCGCTATGCAGCGTAAAGAGTTTGCGAACCTGGTGAATCATAAGCTGGAAACAGGTGATCGATTGGTAGTTGCCAAGCTGGATCGTCTAGGTCGTAACAACGTAGACGTGCAGAATACAGTTAGTCAGCTTCTTGAGCGTGGCATCAAGGTTTGCTGTCTTGATATACCCGTTCAAGACCTTACAAGCTCAGAAGGCAAGCTGATGCTTCAATTGATGGCTTCCTTTGCAGAGTTCGAAAAGGCACGAAACCGTGAACGAACTATGGCGGGGCTGGCAGACTCAAGTAAGAAGTCAGGTCGACCACCAGCTACTAAGACTACAAAGGCTGTAATCGCATCTAGGGCGCAAGGTAGGTCGCAGAGTGAAACAGCAAGAAGCCTAGGTATATCGCTAGCTACAGTAAAGAGACATTGGAATAAGCAGCTGTAGATAGGCAGGTGTGTTAGGCAAACAGCAGCTTAGACACTCCACGATACAGCCAGTAGAAACTTCTTGGGTTCGACAGCTTGCGATATATCCAGTAGAGCAGCAGAAGTACAGGAACAAAGATGAAAGCACCAATGATGCCACTACCCACGCTTTGCCAATAAGTAAGGCCCGTATACTCCCAGAAGAAGATGCTGCCAACCAAAGTGGTCAACATCAAAAACCCTACCGCCAGCATTCCTATCCAAACCGCAGTAAGAGCCACATATCTTGATACCGTCAAGTATGTCGGCCAGCGCGCCTCGTCGTTGGTACTTTGAAGCTCGTCGTCCTCAATCTGCACCAGGGGCGCTGCATCTAGGTCAGCTGGCTGTAGGTTTAATGCACCAGCAATAGCACTACGAGTTCGCAATGAAGCCACACCGTCAGTCGAAACTACTAAGAGCAATTAAACTCTAATAATATCAATGCGAAGCTATATTCTTTGTAGGCTGGAAAAGGGCTGGGTGTAGTGAGTAAACGAGAGCGACCGCAGGTTTGCGAAAGCCCAATTGGAAGGTTGGTGTAGTCTAAGGCTTAGGCCTAGGGTGAAAATTCAGCCTAATCCGCAAATGGTCGTAAAGCGATGCTACTTTAGACGAACGAGAAGAAGCTTGGCGAACGTGCGAAGCGAGATTACTTCTTGCAGGACAAAGCCGCATCGTTCAAGTAAATATTTCCATTCAGTCTCTGTTCGTTCACGACCTCGGGTGCCAATAAGCATTTGCATATCGAAGCTCGCTACCGTTGGTTCAATTCCCTTTGCATCCGCTACACAATCAACTATGGCTATACTTGCACGGTGCTGCCCAAAAGCTTCGCGAAGGTTAATCAGTATTTTTTCGGCGTCTGGGTTGCCCATACCGTGGAAAATCGCAAAGAGAAGAAAAATGTCGCGCTCGGAGCATGCACTTGGGATAGATTCCAACATGTTGCCACCACTATAGGTAATTCGCGCTAAAACTTGCGAATCTATTCCCTTCTGGCGGTCTAAGAGTGCATTTTCAATAACTTGAGGGCGATCGAAGATTAAAGCTTGCAAGTGTGGGTGACGATTGAGAATAGCAATTGATTTACTGCCGCTAGACCCGCCAACATCGATGATACGGTCGAATTGCCCCCAATCGAAGTCGTCAAGATAGTCTGAGCCAGTGAGCGCTTCAACTGACTCCATGGCGCTGGTAAACAGGTTGTCGAGCTTTGGGTGATGATCGAGATAGTCGAACAGCTCTTCCCCGTGACTTTGTACAAAAGGAACTTCTCCACTACGAAGAGCAGGGCCTAGCTCTTCAAACCAAGCGTGGCTCATTTCTGGGGAGTTGTGCAACAGAATCATACTGCTTACGTTTTGCCGAGATGTGCTGCGCAAGCAGTCAGACAGTTTGTTGTTTCGAAAGTGACGTTCAGTGCTTTCTTCGAAAACACCGATTGAAGCTAGCATGCGCAATAAGCGATAAAGATAGTCTGAATCCAATTTCAGTTTAGTGGCGATTTCGTCACTTGGTAATTCGTCGTCACCGATAGCATCAGCTACACCTAACTCTGTGGCGACGTAGAGTGCTCGCGATTGCCAATAGGCACTCCCAATTTGAATTAGACGAAATGGTGGAGGTACCAGCTTATTTGGCAGCGCAGCAAGTAAGTTGGCAAAACGCATAGCACGTTGGAACATTCTGACCTTAAAGCCATTACGTTGTAGTTTACGCACCTGATGCCTCCTTTACTGGTAACAATCCAGCACTAAAAAAGCGGCCATTGATGGTCGCTAGTTGCTCAAGAAATTCAGTATCCATCTCCCTCTCGATCTGCGCCTCAAAAACGGGTTTAAGCAGCATTGGCATCATCGCCAAGCTAACGAAAGCAATGCGTACCATATCGGCGTCCAAGTCCTTTTCGACTAATCCACGCTGTTTAAGTAAGTCAAAGGTTTCTTTACTGCGCTGCCTGCCCCGTTCCAATAGTTGGTATATGAAGCGTTTACCGGGACCATGGTTAAGTGCCAGCACTTTAAGTACTAAACTAGGAAAACGAGGATTTTCTTGCATTGTGCGGTAGTAAATTTGGAAGTATTCAGTAAAACCTTTTGTAGAAGAAAGTAGGGAGCTTTCGAGCACATCGAGCAGTGGAAGTAGAACATGGCGAATCATCTCTTCGTATAGTCCCTCTTTGTTGCCAAAGTAGTAACGAATCATCGACACATTTGTATTGGCTGTCGTCGCAATTTGTCTGGTAGTTACGCGATGATAATCATCGTCAAGGAAGCATTGCATGGCTGCATTAAGTAAACGTTGTTGCACACTTGTTTCGTCTGATTTAACCATGCGATTTAGGTTATCAGCACCCCAATCGAGACTCTAGCGTTATCGTCAATCAATTTTGCTGTCTTGATTGAATCAACGTCGCACACTAAAAGTCTTGTGGATCAAAGCTAATAGGCTTCGGTATTCCATTGAACTAGTTGATTCCAATAACGCTGTACTCGAAATATGCTCGAAAGCATGTGAATCGCAGAAGTAGAATGTCCCACATAGGAGCTAACTAGTAATTCGTGAGACTAAGCTAGACTCAAATTGAAATCTGACCAAGATCGCAAGCAATTGATATTCATATATATAATTGCCTAAAAGGTTCAATCTTCGAACCGCCACTAAAATTCCTTTGTCGAGATGCTGAGCTGACCTATCCCCCTGAATTAGAACAATGACAAAGATGAGATTATCACTATTTACTTGCGCGATCTTTAATTCACATCTATATCTAAGAGTATTAGGGAAGCACCTTGGACCATTGATTTGAAACTTATCTATATTGCTGTCTTGCTGGCTTCTAGTGCCGCCTTCGGTCAGGTCGATTATGATCGAAGCGACTGGCAGCACTAGGAAGACTTTGACAGCGATTGCCAGAACGCTAGGCATGAACTATTAATAAGCACCAGTCTTGCGCCAGTAAGCTTCACAAACGCTAGAAACTGCACTGTCGCCACAGGAGTGTGGATAGGCCCCTACACAGGGCAAGTGTTTACTATAGCCAGTGATGTGGACATTGATCACATCATCCCGCTTAAGTATGCACATGACCACGGTGGCGCTCTGTGGTCGCCCCTACTCAAAAAAGTCTTTGCCAATGACCCTGACAACCTATTAGTAACAGAAGACAATGCAAATCAATCTAAGGGCGCTAAAGGGCCTAGTGAATACATGCCGCCCCTTACTAGCTATCATTGTGAATACATGAGGCGCTGGCGGTTCTTGGCTTCAAAGTATGAGCTAGAGATTGATCGACGTGATGCGGACTTGATTACTTTGACGTTACGAGGGTGCCACTAAAGTAAATTGGCGTGATTCACGAGTTCCGTAAGTACACAACCACGTGTGACAAGAACAGTTTCGAATATCGTTCGTTGTATCTAAATCGATACTCTATATCGGATTCGTTGAGCTTCTTCCAATCAGCATTAAAGTAAGAATTGATATCATCAACTGCTTCATCACCATCCAGCAAATGTGTTTTAGACCACTGGTATGTGGTTGACAAGACCAACACCCCGCCTATCCTCGTAGCACCCATAAGCGCTTCCACAATCTTCGTTGGCGACTCACATTGATCTAGTACATTCAAACACACTGTGAGGTCATAGGAAGCGTCTACAGTGCTTGAATCGAATACTTGGTTTATCAATTTAAAGTTGATATGCGCACATCCAGAGGCTATTCCACTGGTGTTAAAGTCTAGCCAGGCTAACTCCTTCAATCCTTTGATATAAGGGAATGAGTGAACACCAGGGAAAGTAAGCAGATTCTTGAAGTTTGATAGTAGTCTTTCTGATGGTTCGACAAGGGTAATGTCAGATAGCGTAGAGTTATTTTTTACTAGTTCATAACAGTTTCTGCCTAAAGCTGAACCTACTTCTAACATGGTTTCAGGCATCAACTTTGTCTTTGCCAAGCTGTTATTGATTAGCTCAGCAATGGACACGAAAAAAGGTGACTGGATGAACGAGTCAGGGACTTGCTTAGAACAAGATTGAAGAGGTTCTTCGAACCCAGCTTCTCTTACTTTGTCGAGCCACTGAGCTTCAAAATACGCTGCCAGTCCTTTCTCGTCTAGATAGTAATCATCCACAAGTTTGTGTCCCTATTCCCATTTGCTAACGATCCTGAAACAAAATTGCTTAGTGCCCTTGTGTCGATGTCACCTAATAACGCGTTCTTCATATTATATATACAGCCAATATCCTTTTGACAAAAGGGTTGTAGCGCAATTTAATTAGCAATATTCGCTAACTATGCGCATGATAATTAGCATTTATTGCTACATTCTGTGCTACCTTAGATAGCATTAAATCCCAAATAATGAAACCTCCTTACATGTCTTTAAAAGATTTTAATGAACAGATTATACTTACCGAGCCTGATCTCGAAGTAACAGTCACTACTAACAGACGGAAGAGACAATTCAAAACCCGCCCGTTTACTGCTGTGGGACGCATCTACAACCAAAAAGGGAAAGTAATGGGTTATCCCCTTATAAGCACTTTACTTACTTTAAGCAAAGGTGAGCAGTGGCTTTATAACTTGATACATGAAAAGTTGGACTATACGAACAACATAGCCTTTTTACAGGTCGATTCACTAACCAAATCAGACCGACCTAAGATGTCAAAAGCGTTCAAACTACTACATGCAAAAGGACTTATTAAGCGAGTAAAGAGGGAGATGTACATTGTAAATCCAGATGCGGTGATCAATTTCGATAACTATGACGAAATCAAACGTAAATGGGACGCATGTAGTTAGTGATGAGGCTTCAAAATCGTATTGTTGAATCGATTGCGAAGCTGACCGATGATTAGTTCTGTAAAGATAGTATTATCGTAAATGTAGCTGTAGGGCTTGAGGTTAATCATCATTCAAAAGCAAATAAATCATCGCTTGCCACAAGTCCTTATATCGTGACTTCTACCTATTTGCGGCTACCCCATTCATTGCAATAGATCGTCGCTTCTACACCCTTCTAAGAACCGCTAATCGCAATTAAATACGTTAGCGGCTATACACCGTTATTTGTTACCTATAAAGCTTTCGCAATGAACATCTTGTATTGGATTAAACGTCGAACACACTTTTCTTGATCCCCACGTCTGGGTCGCAGATACCGTCTTTATCGATCAATACAATACGACCACGATTAGTAGGCTCAAACACCTTAGCGACATATTCAGCAACATCATCGCTGTACACCTCTTGTACATCCATAGCTTTACGATTGATACATAGGAATGGGTTTCTAACATCCATCAGTTTCTTCTTAGCAATGACTTCCTTCTGAAATAGTTCATAGTCTTTTCTAAGAGCTTCTACGTCACCCCCATTCTCTGCTAACTCTATCAAGAGTTCAATTGACAAGGTTTTCAATTCTGGCTGAGCTTGTTTTGATTGAATTTGTCTTTTCTTAGCCATAGATAACCTTTCATCTACAGATTGGATTAACTGCTCAGTATTAGTATCGAAATTAATCAGTAAATGAAAATGAGGTTGTCCACATTTCTGATAGTCTAGGCAGCCAATACCTTTCATGTATTTCGCTCTATTTCTTCGAAAAAACTTCTGATTAATTCTTTTAATTAATTCATTTAGAGACTTTGTAGCTTGCTGATCACTAATTAGTTTTATTGATTTATCTTTCTTTTTATCTATATTTTTAGTTTTTCTATCAGGGTGAATAAAGTTAATAGTCCAAAATAAGTTAGGTGATTGTTTCATCATTAAATCTTCATATGCAATTCTGTGTACTAAACTATTTCGATAGCCTGCTTCTTCATCCTTATTACAAAGACTGAGGTCTATATTGATTAGTTTATCTATTTCATTTTGTAGTTCAGGTGACTTAAAGTTGTACTTATCCATTGATACTATTCCTTACTATTATAATTATTAACTTACTGATATTGTTATATTTGTCATTGCTATTACTAAATATTAGATATAACTATGTCAAAGCGAATCTTCCTCGCTGTCCCAAAGCTTGGTAGTCCGATAGCAGCGCGAAGCATGGTTACGTTCTACAACTGAAATCATTACTTTCAGCTCTTTGGGCTGAGCCACCACTCAATGGTTAAAGCTCGTTGGTCAATCAACTACTAAAAAGTTTTTGCTTTATTTATTCATTTAAGTTTTTATCGCACTCAACTCTGTCGATTTCCCTATACGGTGATACAAACCATGAGTGGCGACTATGGTTATATTTATGTTTTCCGGGGGTTAAAATCCGTTGGATTACTACTAGAAGTAGAAGGTATGACGCAAACTACAAAAGCCACGAAAGCAGCAGCTGACAAGGCGTCGAAGATTAGAAACGAACTTCTCATAGTGGTTCGTGAGCAAGTGCTTGCTAAGCATTGCCCTCGTGATACGTCCTGTGGGCGCTGTCCTGAAATACAGGTGCAGAAATGCATGCCTTACAAGAGAATGGCGTGGCATCTGAATAAAGAAGGAATACCTTCCGCTCGTGGAAAAATACGGAAGTGGCAAGGCAATTCGGTAAAGAATTTATTTCGAAAAGAAGATACTAAAGTGACTCTTGGGATTGTGTCGCTGTTCAGCTAGGTGAAATAACAAGATATAGATCGATGAAGTTCGCATATGGGCTAAATAGACTCGATATTTGTCACCTTTCCTAGTTACACGCTTTCCCGTCAAATCATCATGAAGAAATGGATATTCGTTGAATAATTTTTTCAAGTTTGTCTTGTGAAAGCTTCGCGTTAAACCAGATAGAAAATTGACTGATAACTGTGTCACGTAGAGTATAGCCGTCTTCCAGTGCTTTTTTTATTCCTCTGGCTACTCTGTCGTATTCATCGAAGCATTCGTTTTCCTTGCAGCAGGTACTCATAGGGTCTATCTGGTACAAGCATAGCGAAATAAAAGACTGCGAATGTTGTTTCTTCTTCACGTAATTACCTTTTGATAATGATGTCACCACGATATTAGAAGCTAGCAAAATCATGATTGATGAATAGGTGTCCAGAGGTGCTTCTTGTTACGTTGTAGTCAGATTCAATGTCAGTGATTTGGCGCACTAAATCGACAACATGTTTGTCACTTCTGCTTCCTACTTGCGATAGAAAAAGCACTATTGACTTGCCTTTAATTCCATCCCATATCCATGATTCTGCAAGAATATCTAAACCTGCATAACGACATACGGAACTATGAAGAATGTGAGTTCCTTCATCGTATGGTAAATCGTGAAATAGTTCGCTACGCACAATAGTTAAAAACCCTTAGTTAAAACTTAGATTGAATGCCAGGGCAAGCTTCCATGACCACGTTCAGAGCGTTCAGGACACGCTGTGGAGTCGCAACATACCCCATTGATAACTTGGTCGCATCGATCTTGTAATTGTCTGTCAGCATCGCCTCAACGCTCATAGTCGCTGCCATCTGAGCCATTAATCCATCTGGGTCTTCCATACAGATGCCATTGCAACTGGCTGTGATGTTTTTGGGTACTAAATTAATCTTGGCAGAATTCCATATCACTTTATCAAAATGAATTATTTGAAATGTATTTCCAAGGCTAGGAATACTGATTTCTACAGAGCAGTTATTTAATTCCGCAGTTAATCCGCAACTAGGTCCCCATTGATTATCTGCACAATAAATGAATTGCACAGCCTCTTCTAAAGTTTGCGAATAACTAATATTGGAAATACCTGCCATTAAAAGAAATATCACTGAGTTAATTACTAATTTATTAATCATTTTTTCCCCAAGGTATTAATTAATTTTGTCGAGAATATTATTCAGCAAGAATTGCAGGGTTTATTTCAATATTGCGTAAAAATGTCCCTTTAATTGTTCCTTTAAATTTAATTAAATCGCCTTCTTTCAAACTTTCGATATGGGTGGCTTGAGCAAGGTTTTGCGTATAGACATCTGCGAATGTCCCTACTACCCCACTTCCGAAAGTCTGTACTCTGTAATGCCCTTGATTCCGCCTATCTACTTCATACACAGGAAGCTGCCATTCAATGGTTAGCCCGCTAATTTCACGCTCTAGATTTTCACGCTGTATATCTGTGTGCTCAGACATTAAAGAAAAGGCTTCTTCAAGCTCGCCAGAAGGCGATAGGGTTGATATTTCAGCTTGAGCCAGCACTTCTAGCTGCTCTTGTGTAGAAGGGCTCAAAAGGGCTGACAGGACACCTAGCACGATAAGTACGGTAAGTGCCTTGACGAATAGACTAGTCTTTAACGTTTCACCGCAATGTGGGCACTTCTTGGCAGACTTAGCGACTTCCTTTTTGCAGGATTTACATTGCTTCAAGTTCTTGCTTTCTTTAATTTCTTCCATATTGATTTCTCATCTAGGTGTGTCTGATGGGGCTTCCTGATTGCCATTAAAATCAGTGGAGGCGCAGCTTAGTAGTAACTGATTATAAACGGATATAGTCCAATTTAGAATAGTCTATAATGGTATATCTTGTGGCGGCATGTCTAATATCGGCATGTATAGAGATCAACAAGACAAGCATCATGTAGCCCTACGTGCCGAATTAAAGAATATTCGTATTGGGGCTAACCTTACTCAGGAAGAGCTTGCTATTCGTTTAGGTACGAAGCAGTCGTTTATTTCTAAGTATGAAAGAGGTGAAAGAACTTTAGACTTTATTGAAGTAGTTAGGGTATGCAATGCGTGTGGATATTCAGTTTCAAAGCTCATTGATACACTTAATTTGTCGAAACAGTAATGAGTGCGTATTCAAATCTAGTTTGCTAATCCCTTTTATATAGGCAAAATCAATATGGCAATCGAGGCTGGGTTTTACTGGGTTAAAGAGCGCAAGGATTCCCGATGGGAAGTAGGCGAATTCGATGGAGTGGCTTGGAATATTGGCCCACCTGATGGAGCTCAATTATTTGAAATAGGTCCTAGGATATATGAACCAAACTCGATAAATTAGCCAAGCCCAATAGTAATTTTTAGTAACATCATTAGTAACATTATACTTTTCATGCACCATTTTTAATGTTTAATATCAAATGCTTAATAAGCATAAAACAGTCCTCTTCTGGGCACCATTTAGCAAACACCCCAAATAAAAAGCCCCTGTCACGTCCATTGTGACAAAGGCTTAGATTCGCAATCGGCTGGTCCTTCAGCGCGATTACAACGAGTCGATGTACTCGTTCACTTCCTTCTTGGCTTCTTCCTTGTCCTTGCCGTAACGCTCTTGAACAATGCCTATTAAACGCTGCTTGTGCTTTCCATGTCAGCAAACGCTTCGACGATTTGCGCATACTGCTTCTCGCCGATTGGCTCTGAATTAACGACATCCTCGTCGCTAAATGCCACCTCTGGTGCCACGCGTTTTACATCCGCAGTGGTCACGATTGAGCCAGAGGCTTCCAATTCGACTTGCGGAACCGCGCTCGTTAGCTCTTCGCTATCAAGAGCCCCATCATTATTAGTATCCGCCTCGCTAAAGCTTGGGTGATGATCGGCCGCCACGAACCCGGAAGCGGTGAGAAGAAGTGTTGATGCAATGAGTAATGATTTTTTCATCCTGAAATCCTCGCATTGTTCAGTTATTTGAATTTGTACTTTTCCCAGTACACAGCTGAATAAAAGCAAGGGGTATGCCAAAACAAAAAAACATATAAAAACAATAAGATAGGGTTTTTGCGGTAAAAAGCACTGAAAGAGAGTGTTGTGCTAGCAGCACACTTCATCGCACAAAAATCCTATCCGGCAAACCCAGTTGAGCGTCGATTGCGAAATTTTATTTACCCACACGTTCTATATCGATAAGCATATGGCCACCCCTAACCTAGTAACAATATGATCTACAATGAGGCGCCAAGTTCAGCCTCAGTTAGCAGCGGCAAGTGTACACCTGTACGGTGCCCATATATAACGGTGTATGTCAGCACACTCTCGACGTAGTTGCGAGTCTCACCATAGGGAATCGTCTCAACCCAGACATCATAGGGCAATGGAGACTCCTGGCTACGGCGCAACCACTGTTTAACGCGATTAGGGCCTGCGTTGTAGGCGGCAGTTGCCAAAATACGATTGCCTTCAAACTCTTGCAATAATTGCGCGAGATAACGACTGCCTAAGCGGATATTAATAGCGGGGTCTAAAAGGTCTTGAGTAGACAGGCGCAAACCAGCCCTAGCAGCCATCTCTCGACCAGTCGCCGGCATCAATTGCATTAGACCCATTGCACCCGCCGATGAGCGAACATCGTGCATCAGCGCGCTCTCTTGGCGGGCGACTGCGTGCAACAGATGTGGCGCTAAAGAATGCTCTGCAGCAGATGTCCCGAAAGCCTCAGCATAGGCTAACGGGAAGCGTAGTTCTAGATCATTCCAGTACTGCACGCGAATCATTGCTTGTATGGAGTTGCGATGCCAGCCCCACTGTTCAGCGAGCTTACCGCTCGCCATGATCTGCGGCTGCGTCATCGCGCTGATCGCGTAATTCCACTCGTTGCGGGCAGCATCTTCATCGCCAATCACATAAAGTTCATAAGCTCGTTCAATTGCCGGCAGCGCCCTGATCTGCTCAATTTGCTCATCGCTAACGGCGACAGGCTCATGTGCAAATTGATAGTCGGCACCCAATTGATTTGCCGCTAGAAAACCAAAATAGCTACGATTATTCGCGGCAAGTCGCAAGAGATTGTGCGCCTCTTTCAAAGAATCGATATTCCCTGCCATCGATAACGCTCTAGACTTCCAGTATTGCCAACGATCCGTATCGCGCTGCTCTTGGGGAATACGATCGATCCACGCATGCACACGAGACCAATCTAGATCCCGCAGTGCACTGCGCACGATCATCGCAACGAGTGATTCAGTAATCAGGGCTGGCGACTCAAGCAAAATCGACTCGGCATGCTCAGACTTACCCTCTAACAATAACCGTTGCACAGCGTATTGCTGAAGAGACACAAACTCCTCAACGGGAAAATCGAAGTACTCGTCATACTCCTGCGCTTTTCGAATCGCTAACTGGGCATCGCTCACCGCCAACTGCCGTAAACCATACATGACAATCTCAGCCATTTTGGGTGTGCGAATTTTGAAAGCGGCAGCATCTTCCAATAGGTGTGGATTTCGGTCTACTTCCAAAAACAGTTGCGCAAGCGCTTGCTCTGTCTCTGGCATCAAAGTCGAGACATAGCGTGCTAAAGCGTTACGCCCGGCCCTAACGGTTTTACTGAAACGCTGCCAGGTAATCTCAGAGGTCAATCGTCCTTCGCCTATCCATGCGGCGAAAACTGGATCACAATTATTAAGCTGTGATCTGGAAACATTCCATAGGTCTTCGACCTCATCTAGTGCACTTTTATCGCCTGTTTGTAGTCGAGCGTACAGCGCATAACAGCTAAGCTCTGTATTGGTGTTATTAGCATTGTGATAACGCCGCACATCTGCCCAGCGCTCATTTAATGCCAACTGCCTTACCCATATCCGCTCCAAACGCTTACCAAGATAGCTGTCAGAGTTTTGAACTAGAAAGTCGTCGACTTCATTCGTTGGATGGTCGGGGTTCGCGATTGCCGAAATACGGGAATTGAGGTCGGCATACTGCAAGTATGCACGCAGGGGATAGTCATCTAGCAACGCAAGCAGCGTGCGGTATTCAGCAGTATTGCCTGCGTTAAACGCAGCCCGAGCCGAAAGAAATATCTCCCGCTGTTGCTCGCGAACTAGCGCTTGTTCATTATTGCTCTGCCCTAGGGCACTAGCGCAGAGCACTCCAAAGAGCCCCACGCATTGCAACAATGCTGGAAGTTTTAAGCGATTACTCATCCAAAGAAACCTTTTGCGCTACGGCCTTTGCCTTTGATCAACAATCCTACCATTACAAGGGCTATTTAGAACATGAACCCACCGTTATTCCCGCCCTATATTGACGCCCTTTTAACATGCATATAATATACATCTTTTCAAAGCGACACACCCATGGAGTCAGAAATGCAGCAAAGCGAAGTGATTAGCACTGTAAAAAGCACCGCGCCAATCCTAGCCACACATGGAGAGGCCATTACCAAGTTATTCTACAAAAAGCTTTTTGCAAATCATCCAGAATTGCAAAATACCTTCAATATGGTCAATCAAGTGGACGGCAAAGGAGAGCAAGCTCGCGCACTCGCCGATTCGGTGTTCAAGTATGCAAGCTATATCGATCAACTTGATGAACTTGGCCCGATGGTAAAGCGTATCGCTCACAAGCACGCCAGTCTTGCTGTCGCCCCAGAACACTACCCTATCGTTGGCAAATTTCTGCTCGAAGCCATTGCAGAACATTTGCACCTAGATCCTAGCGATCCCGTTATCACCGCATGGGGAATCGCTTATGGACAACTGGCAGATATTTTCGTTGTGACCGAGGAACAAATTTACACTGACAACAGCAAAAAACATGGCGGCTGGAGAGGGTTCAGAGCATTCGAGATCAGCAAGATTGAAGCAGAATCTCATGATATTAAATCATTCTATCTGACCCCTCAGGATGGCAAGGCTATTGCCAGTTTTTCGGCAGGACAATACGTTGGGGTCAAAATAGAAACACCAGCCGGATCCTATGACCATATTCGCCAGTACTCTCTATCAGCGGCGCCCGGAGAGGACTTCTATCGCATCACAGTAAAAGGCGAAGCCAACAACGCACAATTCCCAGGGCAAGTATCTAACTATTTGCACACGCTCAAAGTGGGCGATATTGTATTTCTGCAACCCCCGACTGGCGAGTTCGTGTTACAGGACAATGATCGTAGCATCACTTTCATCGCGGGCGGTGTCGGGATCACACCTTTAATGAGCATGCTGTTAAGCAAAATTAAGAACGGCGACAAGCTTGAACATGTCCGTTTCATTCAATGCTGTCGTGACGCTGACCACCATGTGATGAAAAATACACTAGAGACTCTCGCACAGCGCCACGGATTTACTTATAAAGTCGCCTACGAATTGTCCGAAGGTGCAGACCATAAGGGATATCTAACAAAGCAAACACTAAGCCAATGGCTACCAGACCTAAATGCTGATGTGTATTTTTGTGGCCCTCGGCCGTTCATGGGAGCCCTCAACGAGATGCTGCAGGCCATCGGTTTTGAAGAATCACAGTTACATCACGAAGTCTTCGGCCCCACAACGCCGCTGAACTAAACTAGGAAGGAGTATCCACCTCTGTCTAATTGGCATACCATTGTCATTTAGTGAAGGTGGATACAAACAACAACCTAGAACGAATAAGCGCATGCGACTGACACAACATACAGACTACGCCCTACGGGTTCTTATTTTTCTGGGCTTAAAAAATGGTGACCTTGCGACTATTCATGAGATTGCCACTTCCTATGATATTTCAAAGAATCATCTGATGAAGGTCGTACAGAAACTGGCTAGTGAAGATTACATCGAGTCGGTTAGAGGTGCAGGCGGAGGTATTCGTTTAAGCCGAGCACCCGAATCGATAAATCTTGGCGATGTCATCAGCACGATGGAAGCAGATGCAGGACTCGTAGAGTGCCTGCGTCCTGCTAACGCTTGTGTCATCACCCCAGCTTGCTCGCTGGCCGGGATTTTGAAATCAGCGGCCGCCGCCTTTGCCGCGGAACTGTCTAGACACACACTTGCCGATCTCTTGCCTGCCAATAAGCGCAAAGAGTTTTATTCGCTGCTCAATTTCACCGATATTACGCATTAACCATACTGGCAAGATTTGCCAAAGCATTAAGACTAGAGATCACGGCGCCCTCTTGCCACCCCTGCAAATGCGTCAGGTGATCCCCCGCAAATATAAAAGGACCGTCGGGCTTTTGCAAAATACTCGACGGGGCTGAGCTACTCCACCCCCCCATACTATAGGGCACTTTCGACCAAGCCACAGAAACCGGTCGGCTGAGGTTTTGCCGGTAATTAGGATGTACGCGCTCACCTTTGGCGAGCGCAAATTCACTGCGCTGTTGCGGGCTCATATTGGCAAACCGCGCTGCGTGCTCACCGCCAAACAAATACGATCCGACAATGACACCTTGGCTCATACCAAAACCGCCAGAGGGATACCATAGTTGCAATATCTCTGGGTCCGTCCAGCTGATGCCTCCATAGATATCTTCCAACTCCCAGAACCGCGGTGATTGAAAAGCAATCTTAGTCGGTGCGGCGTACTGCACTTGTGCGATTTGAATCTTGGCCTGTGTGCTGAAGTCATTTGGAATCTTAAACAACACACTAGGGGGTATGGTGACAATGGCGTAATCGGCTTCAATAGCGCCGACTTGCTTACCCACTTTTCCTTCTACTCTGACCCCATTGGTGGTTCGGCGGATTGCAGTAACTTCGGCGCCATAGGTTGACTCCTCAGCGACCTGTTCGGCCAATGCATACGCAATCTTATCCATCCCTCCCACAGGCTGCATCATCGTGGCTGCTTGTTCATATGTCTGGGCAAAATTGGCGGCAAAGGGAACTCGAGGATGAAAAATAAAGTCTTCAAACTTCAACGCTTGCTTTGCCACCTCGCCAGTCAAGCCTCCAGACCCAGGCACTACCCCTGCGCGAGTACTTCCCGAGTACTGCCAGCTATTGTCTAATGCCCCAAAATCTTTGAGCACCTCCAATACGTAAGCTCTTTCAACATTGCTAATTTCACCATTAAGGGCATTAGCATTAATTGCTTTCGCGAGTAGTGAGGCAATATTTCCTCGCAATGCTGCTTGCACCTCTCTCCCCCGAACGGGCTGCCCCGCAAAGGCACTCGTGCTGTGAAGATATGCTCCAGGATTGTCATTGACCAACGCTTGCAAAGGCACCTTGAGTTCTCGACAGATGCTTAGAAGGTGCTGATGATGCTGCGAGATGCGCGCTGCGCCAGCATTAAAGTACAGCTCATCATGGCTGTCGAATTGGCAGACCTGCTGACTATCAGTTTCAGTCAGTACCGAGCCGGCACGCACTGTATGGTTGCGTCCACCAGGCCGCGCTCTCGCCTCAATGAGATAAAAAGGATAACCCGCCTTTTTGAGCTCGTACGCTACATAAAGGCCAGAGATACCGGCTCCAAGTATGGCGATAGTAGGTTTATTGGCACTGGCGTTTTGAGATGCACTGGCTTGCCATCGCTGCTTGTTGATAGCCGCCTGAGCATCCTTGGGCACCAACAAGCCCATCGTTACCATCGCTTGATATACTGCTGCGCTTCCGCCTAATGAGCCTATTGCATGGAGAAACTCTCTGCGGCTTTGAGGTTTTTCTTGGCTCATACTCAGAGCTCCAAGACTTCCGGAAATTTGACCACAAAACGTGTAGGGTTTGAGCGGTGAATTACTAACGCTCCACCAAGTTGATCCACAATCGTGCGCACAAGATGAAGACCAAGCGAGTTCGAATCTCGCAGCATGAAACTCTCAGGGAGGCCGACCCCTGAATCTTCAATGTAAAATTCCAATTGATTATCACCACAATGTTGCAAGCCCAAACTCAACACGCCTGACATCCCGTTCGGAAAAGCATGCTTAAATGTATTGCTCACCAACTCATTGATGATCAAACAAAGAGGAATACCTTTATCTAGAGGGAGCGCGACTTCGCTGACATTAATCGTGATGTTAATTTTGCTGATATCTATGCCGTAGGAACGAGTCAAATTCTCTAGCAAGTTTTCCAAAACGCTCTGGAATACTACTTTTGAAAAATCTTGTGACTCGTAAAGTATTTGGTGAATCATCGCGATCGAGCGGATGCGATTTTGACTATCTTGAAATGCCGCCAGAACCCGCTCGCCCGTCACTGTTTCTGATTGCAAGCCGATTAGACTGTCAATGATTTGCAGATTATTTTTAACGCGATGATGAATCTCGGATAACAAAACCTCTTTCTCTTTCAAGGTTGCTCGCAGTTTCTCCTCTTGCGCGCGCCGCTGCGAAATATCAACAACAGAGGCCAAAATCATAGTTCCGAGCTCCGAGTCCAACTGGTTTAAACCAATCTCAACGGGTATCTCTGCGCCAGACTTATGCACGCCAAGCAACTCTCTACCTCGCCCCATGGCCCGCGTCGATGGCGCCAGAAAATAATCGTGGCGCAACTTGGCATGCGCTTGGGAAGAACGCGCAGGCACTAGCATCTCAATGGGTTTGCCTACAAGCTCATGCTCCTCATACCCAAACAATAACGCCATGCTCGCATTGACCATAAGAATATGGCCGATGCCATCGACTAGCACCATTGCACTGGGAGAGGCGTTCACTGCCAATTGCATCGAACGTCGAGTCTGCGTTTGACTTGATTCAAGAGTCATGATGATTCACCAACGGCTCAGCCTGAGGTCATAGAGACCTTGCGCTTCAGCAAGAAGCTCTCAACGTCATGGGTTGCCATGGGGCGTGCAAAGAAAAATCCCTGTATGGCTTCACACTCAATTGCTTCCATAAAATCGCACTGGCTTTGAGTTTCTATTCCTTCCGCAATGATTTTTAGGTTCAACTTTTGTCCCATTGCCACTATGGCGGAAACAATAGCTCTGCTTTCCTCATTGTTAGGCACGTCATTCACGAATGTTTTATCAATTTTTAGGCGCTTAATGGGCAAAGACTTCAAAGAGCTGAAACAGGAATACCCTGTACCAAAGTCATCAATTGCTATCGTTAGCCCAAGTTTCTCTAGCTCAATGAGATTGCTGATGGTCTGCTCTGCATCTTGCAAACAGGACTCAGTAATTTCTATCTCAAGAAGATTCGCCGTCACTTGATGACGTTGCATCACTGACACCAGAGCTCCAACGAAATTGACATCTTGCAGCTGGCGAGGTGAAACATTGATAGCCACTGGCACTACACTTAAGCCTTCGTCGAGCCACTGTCTGATTTGTTGACACACCACTTCCAACACCCAGCTGCCAATCTCAATAATTAAGTCGCTTGTCTCAGCAACCGGAATGACTTCGCCCGCAGCGACTAAGCCCAACTCGGGGTGCACCCATCGCAGCAATGCTTCCAGACCTATCACTTGCTTATTCACAATGTCGTATTGCGGCTGATAGTGAATAAGAAACTGTTGTGCGTCTATGGCTCGTCGAATTTCCAGCTCGCGCTTTAAGTAGCGCTCAGATCTTTGGGTGAGTTCGCGATGATAGAATGCAAAGCGGTTCCGCCCTCTATTTTTCGCCGAGTACATAGCTGTATCGGCCATCTTAATTAGCTCATCTTTATTGCTAGCGTCTTTGGGGTAAATGCTAATACCGATACTAGCCTCAGGTATAATCTCTGTACCAAGCAAGCGTACCGGTTTCTTCAACGCCTCTAAAAGCTTGCTAGCGATAAAACTCAAGTCAGATTCAGTTTTGAATCGATCGATAATCACAATAAATTCATCGCCGCCGATTCGGCATAAAGTATCGACTGCGCGAGTCTCAGACCGCAATCGCTTCGCGACTGCCTTCAAGAGCACATCCCCGGTTTGGTGCCCTAGCGTGTCATTGACTAATTTGAAGTGATCCAAGTCTAAGAACAGTATCGCTAATTCTGTTTCATGACGTTTCGCGTTCTCAACTGCAAGCTCAAGCCTGTCCATAAATAGATTGCGGTTTGGAAGGCTTGTCAGGCTATCGTAGTAGGCAATGCGCGACAGTTTCTCTTGAGTAGCTCTAATTTCAGTAATATCAGAGACTATTACTACATAGTGCCCAAAAGAACTGATTGCTTCGGGAATGCAGCTTATATTGATCCATGCGTAGAGATACTCATGATTAGCACGAAAGGTCTTCACCTCTCCCTGCCAATATCCATGCGTCGCCAAACTCTCTTGCAGATCTTTGCTGGCACTCTGCCCAATTGCCTCCGGCTCTATAAGAGTTAGAATTGAGCCAAGCTCTTCCTCCTTGTTGCGACCAGTGATCCGAGAAAAAGCGGTGTTATTGCTCAAGATGCGTTTTTCGCTATCTAGAATAACGATCCCGTCAGCACTACACTCGTACACCAAAGCCGCCTGCTTTAAGCTTTGTTGGGCAATTCTGCGCTCAGTTTCATCTTGCAGTACTCCCACCACTTTGATGCCAAACTCGGTTTGAAACGACTTACCGAACATAGCAAGCCAGCGCTGCCCACTAAAGGGGTCGTTGATTGCAAACGACAGCTCAACGCTTAAACCTGGCGCGTGGACAATGCTGCGGATATCGGTAAGCACACGCTCTTTATCAGCGGGAACGATATGCTCTGAGATATGCTGCCAGTCAGCAATTTTGCTGCTAATACCATCTGGGGCATAGGAGACGATGACATCTGCGGTCTTGGCATGGGCCTCCCAAGTAGAGAGCTTGCCTGCATCCAATGCTAATTGCAGATGCATCTTAGTATCACGAATATTTTTATCAGCCTGGCTTTTTTCGAGGGCGACTTGAATACATGCGTGCAATTCGCGCTCTGAATAGGGCTTAATCAAATAACCATAAGGTTTAGACTCTTTGGCGCGCAGCAAAGTGCTGTCTTCGGAGTAGGCGGTCAGAAATATTACGGGGATGTGATATTGATCATAGAGTGTTTTGGCAACGTCTATGCCGTCGGTATTGCCTTGAATATGAATATCCATTAAGACAATATCAGGTTGATGCTCATCCACCAAGACCAAGGCCTTTGTTGCGCTAGAAGCCATTCCTATCACGTTGTAACTTAATTTATTCAGCCTGCGCTTAAGGTCCAACGCAACAATGTTCTCGTCCTCTACTATGAGAATCTTAGCATCCGGCATTTAGCACCTTTGTTTGCCTTTTTAGAGGTAAGCAATTATTGATCTAGCAGTCAGATTACGCATTGTCGCCAATTCGATCAATCTATTTTGAAACTAATGATCTTTTCTAGCAGCTATAGGAATATCGGCCGAATCATAGTTTTCTTCAAATAAATTGATCCACCGATCAGTCTTTCTGCCAAAGATCATCATTTGCTTATAATGACTCTCATCCTCGGGTGGACGAAGCACTAGGTCTAATAAAAACATCACAATGCTGACAGGGCTCATAATAAGATCCCGTATCGCATCAGCTGCGAGCTTTAACTGGAAAATTAATAAACAGCGCACGCTTCTAATTGGCGTGATTGGCCTTTTTGACACGGGCAGTCCCCTATAGAGTATTACTTCAGATTATTGACGGCTAACGAACGCGCATAGGCGCGATTGTTCTATCTAGCATCGAAGCCAAGGTACTCAGGGTCAATGCTAGAACAACCACAAACAGCAGTGTATCTAAGATTGGGGATATTGACACCATTGGCCCTAAACGAGATAGGGCAATGATTATCAATGGTAGGAAATAGAACACGCCGTTCCAGCGACCAAGAAAACTCATTCTTAGCTGCTTCTGCCGATAGAGAAAATAGGAATCCACAACGTATTGTGAGAAGGCGAGCACTATCAGTATTGGTAACCAAGGGTAGATTAAACCGGCATAAACAGCGCCAAAAAGCCCTCCTGTGACAAATAGGAAGTCAGTAGTATGGTCAAATAATTGTCCGCGAGCAGAGGCGGTGTTGAACTTCCTAGCCGCTTTTCCGTCAAAATAGTCACTGGCAATTGCCAGCATCAACATGACGAGCAGACTCGCATTTGGCAAGAGCTTTGGATCCGCACAGGACCACGCCACAGGGATCACCAGTAATAGGCGCAGACCTGTGAGTAAATTAGCTATCAACTTCCGAACAACTCACGCTGCGCACGACGCCAGAACACAAGGCCAATTGCCGCATTGAACAATATAAAGAAGTTATGCTGTACAAAACCGAAAGCCGCCATTTGTCCTTCGTTCTCGGGGAACAACACCACCCAAAGAGTAATAGCAGCAGCACGCATCGGGGTAGGTACTGCAGCCGCAAAGAAAATAACAGGCAATATTCCAATCATCGCGCCTATATCGGCCTCAACTCCAAACAAGTTCAACGCAGTTGTATACACAACAATTGCGGCAATAATCGCAGGTGAGCGCAGGCAGAAAAACGCAGCATAATGCCACGGCTTGGCCAGCCTAAAGGCGTGCAGGATTTTCTTTTCACGCAGCGCGCTACCTGGCAGGATTTTTCCTTGAAAGTACAGAATCCAAAGCACCAAGAATATGCCGGCCGCCCCTGCAATATATGGAATCAACCCAAACACATCTGGAAGCAAACTGCTGGTGAAGACGAAACCGATGCTAGCCCAAACTAGCAGATAGAAAATTTCGCAGAACATGATAAACAACATCACCGAACCAGTTTCCCAGCCTGGTACCTTGTCACGCTTATTCAAATAATATGCCATGGCACCTTTACCGATCTGCTCATTGAAGATCGAGATAATATAAGAGCTACCACGAATCGGCATGATGTCACGGTATTTGATTGGCGCGATAAACCAGTTAAGAGCTTTAGTGATCACCAGCGTATCGATCGCAAAATATGCCAACGAGTAGGTCATCATCAACAGCATCCAAGGCACCCACTGGACACTCGCAAATACTTGCCCCATATACTCTATAAGACCAAGGCCTTCGCGTGCAGCAGCGCCGTTCAGTCTGTAGTACAGGTACACAAAACATAGCGCTGTAAGAACTAAGAATATTCCTCTTTGTACCGCACTGGGCTTTTTACGTGGCGCTGTTTCCGGGGCCTCAGGAGGGATAGAGTTTTCAGGATTTTGGACATTTGAATCAGTCATAATTTTGCTTCTTATTTTGTAATGAATTTTTCTAAAGTCTTTTGTAGCGGCGTCAAAGTCACGCCAAGTGCTTGATCACCATTGTGAGCTACCACCTCATCCATAGTAATCACATCAATCACAGTGGGAGACATCCCACCTGGTTTGAATATGCCACGAACAGTCGCTGCAAATTTTGCAACACCTATTGGGAATGAACCTATCGAGACAGTGTTACCACGCATTGCAGCAGCCATCGTTATAATTTCACAATATTGCGCTGGCGTTGGGCCGACCAACTCATGAATCTCACTGCCACTGCGCTTTGCATTACATGCATTAAGAACGGCAACGCACAGATCATCAATATCCAATGGACGCATCGTATAACGCCCACCCCCTAACAATTTAGGCTTAAGGTTAGAAGATGCCCATTTAATCGCCTCAGCACCTGCTGCACCTGGCCCCAACAAGATTGGCGTTCTAATAATCGTAGAGGAAACCGCAGAGGCGGCAACAAGTTTTTCTGCGTCTGCTTTTGATTTGAAATAAGCATTTTCGGAATCTACACTTGCGCCTACAACGCTAATAAACACGACATGCTGGACTCCCGCTTTCTCCGCAGCAGCTAAAACTGCTGCGGTGGCATCAACATTGGCACTTTTATAAGTTGAACCTTTGCCTTCCATCAGAATCCCTGCCAAATGCACTAGACAATCAGCACCAGCTAAAGTTTTTGCCAAACCTTCGACATCGCTATAAGAGATTACACATGGCTGCACACGATCAGAATCTGGAAATGATTTGAAGGCACTTTCTGAGCGCGCCCCTGCAATTACAGTATCTTCGCTATGGGTAAGAATGTGTTGAATAAACGTTTGGCCGACACGGCTATTGGCACCTGTAATCGCGATTTTCATAGTTTGCTACCTTTGCACTTTCTTGTAATTATCGTTGCTTGCTTGAATTGGTCAGGCGCTCTGTTCAGTAAGCGGCAGGCGTTTGTTGATTTGTAATTTTCTTGCAGGCGTATTCTCAATATCCTGCAAACCGCCAGCACTCATCGCGCAGGCTCGACGCTCTGGCGATGCGTCGGCGTAAAGCGTCGTGCGCATTCTCGGGGTACGACGCAAATTACTTACGCTTTGCTCGATTTGCTCTGGCGGCCATTCCTGACCATAACTTGCTCCGGCGGCACGAGTGATACTTTCATTCATTAAGCTGCCACCTAGATCGTTACAACCGGCGTTGAGACAAGCTACGACACCTTCACGCCCCATCTTCACCCATGACGCTTGAATATTATCGATACGTCCGTGAAACACTAAACGTGCCACTGCGTGCATCAACAAGGCTTCTCTAAATGTAGGCCCTTTGCGTGACCGCCCTTTAAGATAGAGCGGTGCTTCCATATGCACATAGGGCAAAGGAACAAATTCTGTAAAGCCGCCCGTACTCTCTTGCAGGTCTCGAATTACTCGCAAGTGGCGCGCCCAATGCATTGGCGTTTCTATATGCCCATACATAATCGTTGCAGTCGTCTTAAATCCAACTTTATGCGCGATTCGCATTACCTCTAGCCATTCATCGCTTTGCAGTTTGTCTGGACAAAGATCTGCACGCACATCGTCATGGAGAATCTCTGCGGCAGTCCCTGGCAATGTATTGAGCCCTGCTAGTTTTAACTGCGTTAAAAACTCCTCAAGACTGACACCAAGTGTCTGTGCACCCTGCCACACCTCTAGAGGGGAGAAGGCATGAATATGCATATTCGGTGTCGCCTCTCGCACTGTGTGCAAGATATCGATATAGGTTTGCCCCGTATAATCTGGATGAATACCACCTTGCATACAGACCTCGGTGGCACCGCGATCCCACGCCTCTGTGCATCGACGCGCAATTTCCTGCGCGCTTATATCGTAAGGCTTGCCGCGTAGATCCTCACTGTGCTTCCCTTTTGAGAAGGCACAGAACTGACATTTGAAATAACACACATTGGTATAATTGATGTTGCGGTTCACAACATAGCTCACCACATCGCCATTGACAGCTTGGCGCAAACTATTTGCTCGTTGAGCGATAAATGCAAAGTCTTTACCGCGTGCTTCGTACAGGGTCGCGATTTCTGCTTCGCTAATCGCCACTTTCGCCTCACAGCGCGCGACAATTACACGCACATTTTCTGAGACATCCTGCCCAGCGACCTGCTCGCTTAGCAAGGCTGCTTCGATGGCAGGAATTTGCGTGCTTTCACCGGGCATCCAAGCATCGCGCCGAGCATAGCCACTGCTATCTAACTGCCGCAGCACTGCACTACGCACTCGGGAATCTAGCCACTGAACAGGGTCAGTTGCGTAGTTGGGGTAAATGGTCAGGCGTTGTTCTAAAAACTTTCCAGCGGCCGCGGTTTCCCGTGCAAGCGAATCTAAGTGCGGCCATGGCGCCTCTGGGTTTACGTGATCAGGGGTCAACGGCGACACGCCACCCCAATCATCAATTCCTGCGGCAATTAGCTGCGGCAACACGCCAGGGCTTAAATTGGGCGGCGCTTGAATATTCATATCAGCGCCAAAAATAATGCGAGCAACAGCGATGGTCCAAAGCAATTCGTTCAAATCCGGCTCTGGCGCTTGCGACATTTTCGTCTCAGGTTTCGCACGGAAATTTTGAACGATTATCTCTTGCACATGGCCATATTTTTCATGAAGCTGGCGAATGGCCAAGAAGGACTCTATTCGCTCTAGACGCGTTTCTCCAATACCAATCAATATTCCTGAGGTAAAAGGAACCTTGGCCTTGCCAGCGAGTTCAATAGTCTCTAAACGCACTTTTGGGTCTTTGTCTGGCGAGCCATAATGAGGCATGCCTTTTTCACACAGACGGGTTGAAGCTGACTCCAACATTATGCCCATTGACGCACTAACCGGTCTTAGTTTTTCAATCTCTTGCGCCGTCATGCAGCCAGCATTGATATGTGGAAGCATGCCCGTTTCTTCTAACACGCGCCGGGCGACTTCCTGCACATAGTCTAGCGTTGTCGCAAAGCCCATTTCGGCCAAGGCATTGCGCGCAGCACTATAACGAAGCTCAGGTTTCTCGCCCAAGGTAAAGAGAGCTTCCTGACACCCAAGCGCAGCACCTTGCCGACAAAGCTCTAATACTTCATCAATCTGCAGGTAGGCTTGCTCAATTCGTTTAGGAGTTTTTGCGAAAGTACAATAATGACAAACATCACGACACAGATGCGTAAGCGGAATAAACACCTTGCGCGAATAGGTGATTAACTGCCCATGCTTTTCATCGCGCAAGCGAGTCGCCACGCGCGCAAGCACGTCAGTTTCTTGTACGTCCGCCAAGGCTAAAGCCTCGGCGTCAGTCAGATACTTGCCCGACAGTATTGAATCACTCACGCTTACGCCCCTTACTACAAATGAAAGGCAATTGCCTATTGTTTAGCGTGGTACGTAAGGTCGGCCGATAATCAAAGAAGGATCTACACCTTCTTTAGGCACTAGTTTTTGCGGGCGTCCTGCCTGGTTATCGGCACCATAGAGATTTCCATGCTGATCGATAGACAGAGAGTGCATCTCAATCCACATATCAGGACCTTCGACCGGCAGGTTAAAGACATATGTTGAATTGCCTTCTAGGTCAAACTTCACCACTTTTGGCGGCTGTAGGTCAGTAACCCATGCAGCACTCTCTGTGACGGTGATATCTAGTGGCAAGCCAAGCCCAGTCCATGTTTTTACATACTCAAATGTAGGATAAGCCGCTGAATTTCTTGCCGCCGTTTGCTTGAATACTTTCACGTCCTTCTTATCACGATCTAGGGCGTAAAGATGCTCATTCGGCCCCAAGGCTAGCGAGTGAACGCTGGCGAATTGATGCGGCTCATCGCCACCTTCACCGAACTCAGAGATGTAATGGCCATCAGGCCCACGCACAACGATACGCTTATTGGCGCCAAGTCCATCTGCCACTAGAATTTTACCGTCGGGTAAAAAAGCGACATCTTGTGGTAAGTCATAGTGTGTTTCATCTTTAGCAGAGACGTTCTTTTCACCCAATGTCATGAGCAATTTATCGCCGTCATTAGAGAACACATAGATGATATGACCCGTTTCATCTACCAACCAAAGGCGTTTCTCGGGGTCATAGGGACTGATACGCAGCTTGTGAGGGCCTGGGCCGTCAGTACCTGTGAACAGATGATCCCAATGGTCCCATACTTCTTGAACCTCACCTTCGCTATTGATGACATAAAGAATGTTGTTCCAAACACGACCGCGCCCACGCAAAACATTCCAGCCCATAGAGCCAGCGAAGGTTGTGTAGTCTGCAGGGAGAGGGTTAGGCAGCTCAGTTTCGCCGCGCTGTAATACGAAAATGCGATCGTCAGATTCAACAACGATGCTAGATGTGCCACCAAAAGTGAAACCCTCAGGAGCGAAAGGTTTCATCCAAGATTCGGTTATAAAATCATACGGACTTGGGCCTGCTTCGACGAGCTCTTGCCCTATCGCAGGTATTGCCAAAGTTCCAGCCATCAACCACGCCGCTACGCAGCTTGCCTTTTTCATGCAGATACTCCACTCAATTGCGGTCAACGACTTTTTGTCATCGAGTGTTATTATTGTTCTCCCGCTAGGGCTCTGTTGAGTTTACAGAATACCGAACAAATCTCAATACGCTGTTACAGACAGTTTCAACTCTGTACTGCGTAAAGACCTTCGGGTAGGGTGTGGGCAATGGCAAAAGTCATCGGCTTTCTATACTTATTGAACCTTTGTTAAACGCGGCCTATTTAGCCTATGAGCGCACAGCATCTCGCATTTCTTACAATCCGCCACCTCATTATCTTGCTGGTTAGCTGCACCTGCACGCCTGCATTATTTGCGGCGCAAGACCCTGTAGCCAATGGCCGCAAAGGCCCATTGCGCCCTAATTTTGAAGGCTCTTGGGAAAAAGACTTTGCCCGCAGCGACAAATGGGATGAAGAACTGCAACGCACAATTGACCAACTTAATAGAGAAATGGAACGCAGCCAAGGACGCGGCGACTCGGGCGCAGGCTTCAGTAGCCCAAGAAGAAATGCAGGCAATCTTATATCCCATGCCCGGCTGGCAGAGTTGATCACCCGTCAAACCACGATGCGTATTATTCAATCAGATGACGAAGTTCGCATAGAGCGACAAGGAGACGCTGCATTGATTTGCAGCACCTTAAGTAGCGACGCTAATAGCTTCGAAAGCCCTCACGGGCAGGAATATTGCGGCTGGGATCGCCAACAACTTGTCTTTCAAATCGTCCTTGCTGATGGCGTCTATATTGAACACCGATTTAGCGTGGACCCAAGCGGAGACAGCCTGAGCATGCTTACTAGCGTCTCTAGCCGTAACTCACTGCCCTTTAATCTAATTACTTTCTACAACGCCTATGACGCACCTGAGGATGGTATTCACTGCGTGCAAACACTGAGCCGCGGGCGAGTGTGTAGCGCGAAAACCCCGGGGGACGGCAACAACTGATGTTCCAGCTTAAGCTTTCTGCAGTTGTCTCTAGCATTGCATTGCTCATAATTCAGTCCTGCGCGAGCTCTCCGACACCAGAGCCCAAGATAGGCCCACCGCCTGTCGGGCAAGTAACACTGGAGAGCAGCAACTCTGGCCCTAACGAATTGCAGGCGCTCAACATCGGCATTCAGGTGTTCAATAACTTGGAGACCAACGAGGACTTGGAGCGCAGCGGCGCGGCCATATTTGCCCAGATCCGTGACACCGAGACACAGTATTTGCCTGTCGCGCTCCGCAGCACCCTTCTAGATTCCAATCAGTGGGGAATTGTTCGCGTGTTGCCTGAAGCAGACCCATCGATGGACTTACAGATCACCGGAACGGTGGTTCGCTCAAACGGGCTTGAGCTACAGATACAGATTTATGCCGTAGATAGCGCAGGCAATGTCTGGTTGGATCGCTTATATGCAGATGCAGCAAGAGTTGCCGATTACCCAGACGCCGCTCCCTCGCTCATGGACAGAGGCGGCATCACCTACAACGAAGACCCGTTTCAAGACATCTATAACGCCATTGCTAACGATCTACTCACCTATCGAAACCAATTAGATGCCAATAGGCTGCGACAATTACTCACCGTCACCCAAATGCGCTACGCAAGCGATCTTTCGCCAGATGCCTTTCAGCAGTTCTTAAGCACTGATCCACAAGGCCTGCTCACTGTAAACCGACTACCTGCAGAAAATGACCCTCTGCTTGGCCATGTAAGGGATATTCGCGCGCGCCATGATGTCTTTATCGACACCATTGACGAATACTACGAATCTCTCTACCAAGACCTTAAACCTATTTATGATATTTGGCGCCAATACTCCTTTGAACAAGTTAGCGAAGAGCGCATTAGTGCCGAGCGAGCCCGCAGTGGTAATACTGACAGAGGAAGCTTTGAAGCAATGAGCCAAAGCTACAACCGCTATAAATGGAGCAAAATCTTCGAACAAGAGTTTGTCGCCTTGGCCTCTGGCTTTGTCAGCGAGACAGCTCCGGCAGTATTGGAGCTCAGCCGCAACGTAAACGGTTTGACTGGCCCTGTCGAAGAACAATATGCCCAATGGCGCGTGTTGTTACGCGGGCTTTTCGAATTAGAGCGTGAAGGGGTAAACTCTCTGCCCTCCACTACCGCTCCCTAAGGATTGATTGCCCCAAATGTCTTCTACACGTCTGTTTTTCGCTGCATTGATGGCGTTACTCACAAGTCTTTCCACTGCAGCAATCGCCCAGACGGATCGCGTTGATGCCGTTCGTACTCCTTTCACCACAACCGTGCAAGAACAGTGGCTAAAACAAGTGCTTCCGGAAGCAGAGCGCTTTTCCGAAAAATCAGGGGAACCGCCTGTTTATCGCGCCTATAGAAATGGCGAGAATGGCGAAGAAGTCCAGATTGGTTTTGTTTTCCTTAGCGCAGACGCACCACCTGAAGAAAAAGGCTTCGCCGCTCCAATCGACATGCTCATTGGCATGGATATGGAAGGCGTGATCACCGGCTTGAAGGTGTTGAACTACACCGAGTCCTACCGCTATTCGCTGGGCGACTTTGTTGCAGAACCTGCTTTTCACGAGCAATTTCCGGGCAAACCTATTACTGACGAGTTTCGCATTACTCAAGATATCGATGGAATTACTGGCGCCACAATGACTAGCTATGGCATTAGCCAAGGTGCACGCGGAGCGGCTAGACGTGTCGCTACCGCCTATCTTGGCTACCAAGAAGTTGATGACGAAGTCTTGGCCTGGGCAGCCAATGGTCGCGCGAAATTACAAAGCTATACATGGGAGTCCATGCTTGCCGCCGACATGGTAAAAACGTTCACTATTCCCATGCCTGCCGAGCAAGAACTAAAACTCTCCGCCACCTATATGGGCGACCCAGTTCTCGGCGAATTTCTAATTGGTGACGCTGCCTACCAACGTGCTGACCGCGATGCGCGCGCTCGCCTAGGGAGCAATCACCTGATATTGATCGGCGTGGGCGGCAGCGCAGCGCCACTATTTCGCGCCAGCATGATGTACGTTCAACAGGGCGAAAACGAACCCGAACGCGTCGACCCCAATCGTTTTGTGACCGCTGGCAATGGCGATATCGGTGCTATTGCAGGACAAGCTAATTATGCGGGCGCCATCGTTCTTGAAGAAACAATTGATGTCGAACAAACTATCAATATTCTCTACAAACCTCGCGGAAGCACTGAGTTTTTTGGCATTGCCTACGATATCTATCCACTAGCATTAGCCCTGGCCAATGGTGAACCCATTCTGTCAGAGGCTGACATAGAACGGGCGCGCATTGCCGAGTCCAACATCTTTGTTCGTCTTTGGTACGCCCCCCCTTGGGGACCGACTCCGTGGTTAGATGTCATTATACTTTTAGGAATTCTTAGCTTGGCCATGTCCGCGTTTTTGCGTAAAGATGCACGAATTCGCTGGGTTGCGCTAACCGCTACAATGCTCTACTTAGGGTTTTTCAAGGGTGGCTTTCTCTCTGTTGCTCATATCACCGGCGCCATAAGCCAAGGCCCTGGCATTTTCTTAAACAACTTACCCATGTTAATGATTATCGTCTTCACCATAATCACAACTCTGCTCTGGGGTCGTATTTTCTGTTCATCGCTATGCCCGTTTGGCGCTGTGCAAGATTTTATTACTCGCTTCACACCTAAGTCTTGGCGTTTGAAAATGCCGCAAGCTATTCATGACCGTGCGCTTTACATCAAGTACGGGATTTTAGCGCTGATCATCGGAGTTGCGATCTCTGGCAGCAGCATTAGTTTATTTCAGTATTTTGAACCTTTCGGCACATTATTCTTTTTCAGTTCGTCGGCATTGCTCTGGGCGATTCTTATAGCGATACTGATTGCAAGCGCACTAGTGGAACGCTTTTATTGTCGTTATGTTTGTCCATTAGGAGCAGCACTGGGCATTGCATCGCTAGTGTCTCCATTTACAATCAAGCGCGTGCCGCAATGCGGGATATGCAAAGTATGCGAACATGCCTGCCCCACAGGCGCTATCCGCGGCGCAGAGATTGACTTTAAAGAATGTGTACGCTGCGATGTATGCGAAAGCAAACTGATTAACAAAGCAGGCACTTGTCGACACACGATGGAAGAGATTAGCAGCCGCCAAAAAACAGGAAATAGAATTCCTCTTCGCGCCGTCGACACCCATACCCCTGCTTAAAAAGGCGTGCAATGTCACACATATTGATTACAGGCTTTACTCCGTTCGATGGACGCAGCAAGAACGCCTCTTGGATCGCAGCAAAAGGGCTAAGCCGCATGCACGGCACAAAGCATGTTCTCCACCCACTTTGCCTACCTGTGCTTTGGGGGCAACCGCGCAAGCTAATCACAACGGCGGTTAATCGCTGGAAACCTCGAATCATTATCAGCTTAGGTGAAGGAAAACCTGGCGGCTTCACACTGGAGGCAATGGCGCGTAATACGCGTAGCGAGCGCCCAGACAACGCTGGTCGCTTACCCCACGGTGAACCAATAGAGCCGGCCGGAAAGTCCATCATCCCTAGCAGTGCTCCCTTGGCAAGTATTGCGCAAGCGCTGCAGGCAGACGGCATCAACATTGACATCAGCGAGGACGCCGGAGCCTATTTGTGTGAAGAACTGCTTTATAGCCTTGAGCGCATTAAATCCTGCAGCTCTCATTTAGACTTGGTCATATTTGCTCATGTCCCGCCATTTGGCACAGACCTGCACTATCGTGGTAGCACGAGACAGTGCGACTCAGCCCTTTTAGACGATTTTACTTGCGCCCTACTGAATGCAGTTTTGCAGCAGTCATTTTGAGCTGTTTGGGCTATTAAAGATTGCTTCATTATCGAAATACTATTGCGTAATAACACTCGACTCGTGT
>OJGX01000153.1_pt1 | contig 36083 bp, 33 predicted proteins | sample 1594661 | NCBI WGS metagenome assembly OJGX01 (sample SAMN05416839, study PRJEB24817) | seawater metagenome | isolation source: Sea water | place: Canada:Atlantic | collected 2013-07 | reverse complement strand
AACCAGTGACCCTCGCCTTGTAAGGGCGATGCTCTCCCAGCTGAGCTAACCACCCACTTTCAAGCCTTCCTATCTAATCTAAAAAGGCATTCACTTGCTTGCCAGCCGTGCTGTCTCAACCAAGTGAGAGGCGCATTTTAAGCATTTGGCTGACGGTGTCAAATATTTTCCGGCAATTTTATAAAAAAACCTGCAAGCCATTCAAAAGCGTACAGTTTTTAAGCAAATTCAGTTTTTACCCGAGGTCTTGCTAGCGGTTTTGACTGCCCGTATGGCCGGGCGATTCTGGCCCGCCTGCTGAGCCTTCTCCTGCAGGGACAATTCACTGACACGACTGCGCCTGTCTTCCGGAACCGCCCGATTGGCCAGGGAGCAGTTCAGGTCATCAAGCCGTTTCTGCAGATCGCCCCAGCTATCGAGTAGTTGGGGGACCACATCATCGGCCAGTTTTTCAAATCTGAGTCGAAGAGAATCCTTGAGAGCCATTGTTTTAATTTCCCGAGTCCTTCACCTGCCGTCAGTGTAGTCAGCACTCAGAAAATCCACCAGCCACCACCGGATTCTGCTTCTTCCCGACGCTCACGTTCCTGCTCCAACTTGGCGTACTCACGCTCCAACCTGTCGATTTTCCGATCCGTTTCCAGGGGAACCGTGGGACCACCGCCGAACGGCCAGAACCAGGACGTGGATTCGTACTTGCCCTCCTGCTTCAGGCGCTCGATCTCGAGCTCACGCTCCTCCTCCAGCAGCACCAGTTGCCGCTCGTAATCCAGGTCTTCATTCACTTCCACAATGGAGGTAGCCGCGTGGTTTGGCGCCAACAGATCACTGTTCAGAAAACGGGTGGAAACAATCTCCTCTGCCTGCATGGCATATTCCCGCGTCACCAGCTGGAGGTCGCCCTGATTCAGCGAATGATCCGGATCCAGGTCCGGATGCCGTTGGCCCGGTTCCGAAAGCTCGTTATAACGCAGGTAATAGATCTGTCCTGGCTCAACGTCCAGCGTGGCATCGGCGATCAGGCTAAGACTGAAGGAGTTCATGCCCTCCAGACCAAGCAAAGGTCGGCGCATGGCAATGTGGCGCTCTCCGGGGCTTACCTCAAGCCAGGTGAAGCTGTCGTTGCGAATGTTGAAATAGTGGGTGTCATCTATGTAGACACTGGGCGCTTCAATTTCATCAGCCGCCCATTGGGAGTGTGTCCTGTAGAAGTACAGCACCGCGTTGCGCCGATCCCAGCTATCGTTGTCGATATGAACGAAGTCATGCCCGGAAACCGGATGCAGGAACGACCCGACGCTTTTGCCGATGGACTGATAAACCGTACAGCCCGGCAACGCCAGCAACAGCCACATCGCTGCCAGAAGCCGGGGAACAAGAAAAACGGAAGGCACTCGGGTTTTCATTGTTGTTAACTCTTCATCCTGATTGCGAGTTGCCTGATCTTAACAACTGCACAAAAACAGAAATGAGAGCTACCGCAAGGGATGGCTACAAACCGTTACAAAACCCGAAATGCCGATTGCTGGACCACGCTACGGGCAGTTACTGCCCGCTGATCTGGCTCCGTAACTGATTCACATCTTCAGACAGCCGAACCAGACGGGAGGTCAGTTGTGACCGCGAGGCATCGATAGACTCAACCGTGCGCTTGAGACTGGCCACCTCATTACGGAGCGCCTGAACCCGGCCATCATCGGCCAGCTCATCGGTCTCCCGCTCCAGGGCCGAGATCCGACCCTCCATGCCGCTGATTCCCAGCTTCTGCTCCTGCTCAAAACGCCGGATACGGCTCTCGATCACCTGATCCACATCCGCCAGCTGCTGGCTCAATTTCGTCAACTGATCCGTCGCCTGCCGGTTGGCATCCTGCAGCGCTGCAATCGACGTCTCCGTTTGTTGTTTCAGGGCTGCAATATCGGCGGAAAGCGAGGACCGGACCTTTTCAACCGACGTCTCAAGCGAACCAATGGCCTGCTTGCCCTCAGCAAGGCCGGATTCCAACGCGGCAATCCGTTCCTGCTGCTCATCCAGGCGCTTCTTGTTGCGTTCATTGGCAATGGCCCAGAGTTTCCGGATCTCACTGTCTGCCGTATCCAGACGCTTCGTATGCGCCGCGATCTGCTCCTCCAGAGTAGCGCCCCTCTCCTGAAGGTTTTCCCCCGTTTCCGAAAGCTCGCCCTCAAACCGAGCAAGCGCCAGCTTGCTCTGCCGCGCCCAGTAATCCGCTTCTTCAAGCTGCCCTTCCAACGCCTGAACCCGCTGCTCCTGGGAGTACCAGCCAGCACCCGCGGCAACGGCCAGCACAATCAACAACACCCACAGCATTGCCGAGCTACCGCGACCATTGCTGCCGCCACTTCCGTTACCGCCCTTGCCACCTTTGGGAGGCTTCGCTGGTGTCGACGGTTCGCCTTTCCCTCCGGACGCTGGCCTGGACTTTCTTTCCGCTGCCTTTTTCGACTCGGCACTACCAATCGGTCGTTCAGCCCTCAACTCATCATCATCTGGACGGATCGGTTCCATTACAGCTCCTGAGTATGGACGGTTAAAATAATAAGGTCTGATAATACCTGTACTTACCCGCAGGTAAAAATGAAGCCGCGCTCATGCCAAATCTTCCAGAGCGTTCGGGGCGGAGTTGAGAGGCCTTTTCCGGAAATGTCTGAAGCCAAGGATGGCTTCAGTCAAGCGCACATGGATGTGCTCGTAGCGGTTTCCGGAAAAGGCCTCTCAACTGCGCCTTCCACCAAGGTTTGTTGCATGGTAAGTAGCCAAAACATACAATGGCCGGCTTTCCAATTATCACAGGACTGTTGCATATGCAGCCGCTTGTAGGACTCATCATGGGCTCCAAATCCGACTGGCCCACCATGGAACACGCCGCCACCATGCTCGAAAAACTTGGCGTGCCCTATGAAACCAAAGTCGTCTCGGCCCATCGCACACCGGATCTGCTTTTTGACTACGCCAAAACGGCCGCAGACCGCGGCTTGAAAGTCATTATTGCGGGCGCCGGCGGCGCAGCGCACCTGCCGGGCATGGTTGCCTCACAAACCGCCCTGCCGGTCCTTGGTGTTCCTGTTCAGTCCAAAACCCTGAATGGACTGGATTCGTTGCTCTCCATCGTCCAGATGCCAGGCGGCATCGCTGTCGGCACCCTCGCTATTGGTAAAGCCGGCGCAACCAACGCTGGCCTGCTGGCAGCGCAGATTATCGGCACCTCAGACGACAGCGTACGCAAAGCGGTTGAGCAGTTCCGGGCCACACAGACCGAAACGATTCTGGACAATCCTGATCCTCGGGACCAGTAACAGGCAGGAGAACTCGAATGAGAATTGGTGTACTGGGCGCCGGCCAACTGGGAAGAATGCTGGCACTGGCCGGATACCCACTGGCCAAGACCTTTGTTTTCTATGACATGTCCGGCAGCCCCAGTGCCGGCCTTGGTGAAGTCATCATCGACCGCGAGGGCCAGTACCTGGATGATTTCCTCTCCCGGGTCGACCGTGTTACCTATGAGTTCGAACACCTGCCAGTAAACGTGGCCGAGAAAATTGCTGCTCACAAACCGGTTCACCCCTGCCCCCGGGCATTGCAGGTTTGTCAGAACCGGGAAGCGGAAAAGACTCTGTTCGGCGGGCTGGGCATCCCCACGCCAGAATGGAAAATTGCCGATAGCGCCGCCTCGTTGAAAGCCGCGGCCGAGGAACTTGGCTGCCCGGTGGTAGCGAAGTCCAACACCGAAGGATACGACGGCAAAGGCCAGGCCGTACTCAAATCGCCTGAGGACGCCGAGGCCGCCTGGACCTCCATCGGCCACCCCCGCCTTATCGTGGAGAAGTTCGTCGACTTCCACCGGGAAGTGTCGATTATCGCCGTTCGCGCTGAAGACGGTGAACTGGCCTTCTACCCGATGGCGGAGAACACCCACCACGAGGGGATTCTGCGCTACTCCATTGCGCCTGCTCCGAAGCTCGAGAAGCACGTTCAGGAAGATGCGGAGCGGTACATCAAGGCACTACTGAACGAATTGGACTATGTCGGCGTATTAACGCTTGAGTTGTTCGAGACAACCGATGGCCTGGTCGCCAACGAGATGGCGCCGAGGGTTCACAACTCGGGGCACTGGACCATCGAAGGCGCGATGACCAGCCAGTTCGAGAATCATATTCGCGCTGTTAGCGGACACCCTCTTGGCAACGTTGCTCCACGTGGGTTGAGCTGCATGATCAATATCATCGGAGAGCACGGCGACATCGAGCGAATCCTCGAACTGCCCTACGCCCATGTTCATCTCTATAATAAGGGTGAACGACCGGGTCGGAAGCTGGGCCACGTAAACATTCTGGCCGACAGCTACGAAGAGCTCGTCTGGCGGGTGAAGAACTGCGCCCAGTTCCTGCCGGGCAGCCCAGAGTTTAAAAGTTCTTTAACACCAAAGGGTTGATCTGACTCAAATCGACCCTATATTGGGGTAACGAACATCAACATAAACAGAGAGACAGGGAGAACGACCTCATGGCATTTGAACTTCCCGCACTGCCCTACGAAAAGAACGCACTGGAACCGCACATCTCTCAGGAAACGCTCGAGTACCATTACGGCAAGCATCACAACACCTACGTCACCAAGCTCAATGGCCTGATCGAAGGTACGGACAACGCCAACAAATCGCTTGAAGACATCATCAAGAGTGCCAGCGGCCCGCTGTTCAACAACGCCGCACAGGTCTGGAACCACACCTTCTACTGGCACTGCCTGAGCCCGAACGGCGGTGGTGAACCCACCGGTGCTGCCAAGGAAGCGATCGAGAAGGCGTTCGGTTCTTTCGAAGATTTCAAGAAAGAATTCAATGATAAAGCAGCCAACAACTTCGGTTCTGGCTGGACCTGGCTGGTGAAAAAAGCGGACGGCACCGTTGCCATCGCAAATACCAGCAATGCTGAAACCCCGTTGACCGGTGCCGATAAGCCGGTACTGACCGTCGACGTCTGGGAGCACGCGTATTACATCGACTATCGCAACTCCCGCCCGAACTACCTGGAAGCTTTCTGGAACCTGGTGAACTGGGATTTCGTAAACGAAAACCTGGCCTGATCCCGGCCTCGCTTCCAGACACAGTCTAAAACGACTGTGATCAAGCGCCCGCCTCTGGCGGGCGTTTTTGTGTCTGCGATACCCAAGCAATTACAATTTGATACAAGCACACTCTGAAATCTTTGGAAAAATCGCCGATACTCCATGAAGATATCGCGAACCTGAACCATACTTGGAAACAACCATCAGGGTGAGCCCCCACGCACATCACCCAAAGTGCGACACCTTTGCCCTGAACCTTGCAGATCAGCGGCTCTGCAAAAACCGGAACAAGACAGGCTTGAATGCAAAACTCCTTCGAGGTTGAACATCGCCTGGGCTATCGAATCTTACTGTGGATTCTTGCGGTGGCCCTTGCCAGTGGCGTCGTTGTCAGTGCCATACAGGTCATCCTGGACGCCCAACGCGTGTCCAGAGGGCTGGATAGCGATGCCAAGCAAACCATCGCGATGGTGAAAGACGCAGCCACCCAGGCGGTGTTCAGCATCGACGCCGAACTCGCGCAACAAGTCGTGGACGGCCTCTTCGCCAAGGAAGCGGTCCACATGGCCCGCATCGTCCACCCTGACGGCGACCCACTGGGAGATCGCAGCCGTCCACTCCAGGAAACCGCTTTCCGCCCGGTCACCGATCCGATTTTCGACGCCGACCGGCTCTATCGGGAACCGCTTTTCCGCGAGGGTAATCCGGAAGACGTCTACGGCTTTCTTGACGTTCACTACGACACTGCAGCAGCGGCCCGCACCTGGTTGGACAGGGCGGCTGTCACTTTCGCTTCCGGCATGGCCACAGCTCTCATTCTCGGCATGGTGTTGTTCTATGTATTCCACCTGCTCCTGACGCGCCCCCTCCTCCGAATTGTCAATTCCGTGAGGCAGGTGGATCCTGCGCACCCGGATGACCGCCTGGTCACCACGCCATCCGGCCACCAGAGCGACGAACTTGGCCTCTGGGTCAACGCAACCAATAACCTCCTGGTGGCCATTGGTGACAGCCAGAAACGTCATCGCGAGGCGGAGGACCGGGTGAGCCGTCTCTCACGTTACGACCAGCTCACTGGCCTGCCCAGCCGGGATACCTTCATGGAGTTGCTGGTGCGGGATATTGAGGATGCCGCCAGGCGCAACGCCCAACTGTCGCTGATTGTCTGCGGCATCGACGATTTCAAATCGGTGAACGAGCAGTGCGGTTTCCGGTCCGGGGACCTTATTCTACAGACCGTTGCCGACCGCCTGACCAACAAACTGGACAATGCCCGCTTCACCATTGCACGCCTCGGCAGCGACCAGTTCGTGGTTGTCCAGAAAGGACTTCGGGACGGGTTTCAAGCAGCAGACACAGCTGAGCGAATCCTGGCCTGTGTCAATGAGCCCATGCTGGTCGAAGACCAGAACATCTCAATCAGCGCCACCCTGGGGGTTGCTCTTTACCCCTCCGACACCAGCAAGGCAGACCGACTGCTTCAGAGTGCCGAACAGACCATGACCCTGGCCAAGCAGAACGGTCACAACCACTTCCAGTTCTATGTCGCCAGCATTGACCAGGAAATCCGGGACCGGAAGCAACTGGAAAAGGATTTGTCCCAGGCTCTTGGTAATCACCAATTTCATCTGGTTTACCAGCCCCAGATTAATCTGGAGAGCAAACGGGTAATCGGGGCAGAGGCATTGTTACGTTGGGAGCACCCGACTCGTGGCACGGTTCCCCCCGACTTCTTTATCCCGGTGGCCGAAGCAAACGGCTCTATCGTGGAAATTGGCCAGTGGGTTCTGGACCAGGCTTGTTGGCAGGCAGCTCGCTGGGCCTCGGACGGCTCGCCGCTTCGTATTGCTGTTAATCTCTCGGCCGTTCAGCTGCGCCAGGAAAGCATTGTCGATGATATTCTCGATACCCTGCGACGACACAAGATACCGGCCGGGCGGCTGGAGCTGGAGGTAACAGAAACCAGCTTCATGACCAACCTGTCAGACGCCGTAGCCAAACTCCACAGACTCAACAAAGCGGGAATAAGCATCGCGGTGGACGACTTTGGAACCGGCTACTCGTCACTGACCTACCTCAAACAGATGCCGGTACAGCATCTGAAGATCGACAAACAGTTTATCCGCGATCTGCTGGTCAATGAGGAAGATACCCGAATCGCCAATACCATCATCGACCTTGGCAAGAGTCTGAACCTGTCAGTGGTTGCTGAAGGGGTGGAAACGGCAGAGCAGGAATATTACCTGAGCCAGCGTGGCTGCAAGCTCGCCCAGGGCTATTTCTTCAGCAAACCGTTGCCGCCGCGTGAATTTGAGACCTTCGTTAAAGGTTTTCACGAGCAGATCGTGGAAAATAACCTCTGAACCACTACCTCTAGGAGTTGCCATGGGAACCACTGTTATCGGCCTGATCGTTATCGCCGTCATTGTTTTCTATCTGGTCTTTATCTACAACCGCCTGGTTTCCCTGCGCAACCAGTTCAAAAACGGGTTTGCCCAGATTGATGTTCAACTGCAGCGTCGGCACGACCTTATTCCGAATCTTGTGGAAGCGGCAAAAGCCTATCTGACCCACGAAAAAAGCACCCTCACCCAGGTGATGGAAGCCCGTAACAATGCGGTCAGCGCCCAAAAAGACGCCGCCAAGGATCCTGGCGATGGAACCAAGATCCAACGCCTGGGCAGCGCCGAAAACCTGCTCACCAAGGCGCTCGCAAATTTCTACGCCGTGGCCGAGAACTATCCGGAGCTGAAGGCCAACGAAACCATTCAGCAACTGATGGAAGAACTCTCCAGCACCGAGAACCGGGTCGCCTTTGCCCGCCAGGCCTATAACGATGGCGTCATGAGCTACAACATTTTCCGGGAGCAGTTCCCGAATAATGTTATCGCCGGCATGTTTGCGTTCAAGGAAACGTCGCAACTGGAACTGGAATCACCGGAAGCCCGTCAGGCACCGAAAGTGGCCTTCTGAGGCCCTGAGTCATGGCTCATCCCGGTTTTTTTCAGCGCCAGGCCCACGCCCGGCGCAACACCATTCTGCTGGTTTTTCTTTTCCTGACGGCGGTCGCGTTTATCACGCTTGCTGTCTGCCTTGTGGGTTATTTCGTAACCCGTAGTGAATCCTCCGGTCTTGCGTTCCACCACTGGCTGCTCTCCAATCATGGCCTGCTGACCGCCGTTACGGTTGTTTCCCTGATTGTTCTGGGCTCCCTGCTCCGCTGGGTTGATCTGGCCGGAGGTGGCGACCGGGTCGCCAAAATGGTTGGCGCCAGACCCATTGACCCCGATACCCGCGACAGTGACGAGCGCAAACTGCGCAACATCGTTGAGGAAATGGCTATTGCCAGTGGTGTCTCGGTGCCGGAACTCTATGTGATGGATCAGGAAACCGGCATCAACGCTTTTGTGGCCGGCTACACTCCCGGTGAGGCCGTCATGGTCGTCACCCACGGCGCCATCACCCAGTTATCCCGGGACGAACTGCAAGGCGTGGTCGCCCATGAATTCAGCCATATTTTCAACGGCGACATGCGGCTGAACGTTCGGCTCATTGCCCTGCTTGCCGGCATCCTGATGATCGGACAGATTGGCGGCTTTCTACTGCGCGCATCCTTCTACCGCGGCCACCGGGTGGGTCGATCACGGGACGGTCGGGCCCAGGCGGCCATGGGCATCATTGGTCTGGCCCTCTTTGTGATTGGCTATGTGGGCGTTTTCTTTGGCCGGCTGATACAGGCAGCGGTCTCCAGGCAACGCGAAATGCTGGCAGACGCATCCTCCGTGCAATTTACCCGCAATCCCGAAGGCATTGCCGGAGCGCTGTTCAAGATCGGAATGAAGGGCGGTTACCTGGACACAACCAGCCACGCCAGCGACATGAATCACATGTGTTTTGGCGAAAGTGCGCGGATGAAGTTCACCTCTTTGCTGGCATCCCACCCGCCCATAGATGAGCGAATCAATGCCATTCAGCCCGGCATGCTGGCCAGATTGCGAAGCCGGCTCAGGGATACCGAACCAGGCGCCGATCTCTACCGGGGAGGCTCTGGAGCACCAGAAGCGGGCGCGTCCGGGTTCAGTGGCGCGGCAACTGACATACTCGGGCCGGTTACCGGCAGGAGTGGCAGAACCTCACCGCTTGCATCCAGCCCGGAAAAAACCATAAAACCGGCCCGGAAATTTTCAGATCAGGTCGGCACTATCAACCGGCAAAGCGAAGATTTCGCCCTGCGTTTTCTGGAACGCCTGCCAGCCACCTTCCGAAACCTGCTGTACACCCGGGCCGGGGCCACGCAGCTCTGCTATGCCATGCTGATCAGCGAACTGCCGCGTCCACAGCAAACGGAACGGCTGAACCTGCTGCCGGCACACCCGGTATTGGGCAGCCAGCCGGATCTACTCGAGAAACTGCTGCCGGCACTGAAAACCATCGGCGATGGCGTCCGTTTCCCTGCCCTGGAGCTGGCCATGCCTGCCCTTCGCAAGCTGGACCCGGAAGAGCGGGAGTTGCTCATTACCAATGTCCAGAAACTTGTGGCGGCGGATAACCGGGTTACCCTGTTTGAACTCGCTCTGACAAGCTTCCTGTCACGCCACCTGGGCGACGAAGCAGCCAGAGTGGTACCGGTGCGCTATAAGAGCTACAAACCGGTCATGCCGGCCCTCCAGAGGCTCCTGAGCTTGATGGCAAGGGCTGGGTCTGAGTCCCAATCTGACGCCGAGAAGCTCTATCGGGAGGCCATGGCCGGCTTCATGAATGCGAAGGATGGAGTGGAGCCAGTTCTGGAAAAAGTCACCATGCGCCAGCTACGGGAAGCGTTGACCGCGTTGAACGGTCTTTCACCGCTGCTGAAACCGGCAATCATCGATGCCTGTGGGCACTGCATTACCCGCGACGGGAAAGTGGAAACCCGGGAGTACGAACTGATGCGGCTGGTGGCGGACCAGATGGATTGCCCGATGCCGCCACTGGCTGTCTGAGCGCTTACTTTACCCGGGTGCTGCCGTCTTCAAACAGCGCGTCCACTGTCGGACGCTGCTCTTCGGTGGGGATACCCAGCTTCTCCCGGATGTTCAGATTGACGTCCCAAAGCTGATTGAACTTGTCGGAAGTAGCCGCAACGGCCTCTTCCTTGCCCAGCATGATTTTGGGGCGCAGGAACACCAGCAGGTTGCGCTTCACCCGGCGCTCCGATTCGGAGGAGAACAGGCGACCAACGAACGGGATGTCACCCAGCAGGGGCACCTTGCTCCTGTTGACCTGGTAATCATCCCGGGTCAAACCGCCCAGCACGATGGTCTCACCGTCATCTGCAAGCACTGTGGTCTTGATTTCCCGCTTGTTGGTGACGATATCCGAGGCGTCCTCGATGCTGTCTGCCACGTTCTCTGTGGTCTGCTCCACCACCAGACGCACCAGGCCGTCGGCACTGATGGTCGGGGTAACCTTGAGGGTCAGACCGATATCGCGACGCTCGATGGTGGTGAATGGATTGGTGGTGCCGTCACCGACAACCGTCGACTGGCCAGTGCGGAACGGGACATTCTGGCCCACGATGATCTCCGATTCCTGGTTGTCCAGGGTGATGATGCTCGGCGTGGAAAGCAGGTTTGCCGCCGCCGAGGTGGAAAGCGCCTGCAGGAGAATCCCCCAACTGACACCATCCTCGTTACGCTGGCCGGCGCCGATGGTGATACCACCTGTTGCGGGGGTAATGGCGGATTCAGTCAGAATCGCGCTCAATACCTCACCCAGGCTGCGCCCCACGTTGCCGAAGTTGGTGCCGGCCACTGGTGAGGATTCACCAGACTCGTCACCGACGGCAACCTGGACGCCCAGATCCTGTCCCAGCTCGTCACTGATCTCGACAATCGCTGCCTCAATCATCACCTGGGCACGACGCACATCCAGCGCAGCCACAATCTGTTCGGCTTCCTGCATCAGGGACGGCTCGCCCCGAACCACCAAGGCGTTCAGCCCTTCATCGGCGAAGACCGCGAAATTGCTCTGCGGCCGTGAGCCTCCAGCAGAGCCCCCTGACCCTGAGCCTTCTTTGACCAGCTCGCCCATCACACCCTTGAGAATTTCAGTGAGATTCTTGGCATCGGCGTGCTTCAGCCGCAGCACCTTGGTAGCGCCACCGGTGGCTGACGGCTGATCCAACTGCCGGATCAGACCGCGCATCTTGTCCCGGAAGGTCTCATCACCCCGTAGAATCAGTCGGTTACTGCGCTCGTCCGCGGTAATGCTGTACTTTCTGGCGGAATTGTCACCACCGGCCCGACCCAGTTCATCCGGGGCCAGTTCCTGCAGCAGAGTCACCATGTCGCCGACCCAGGCTTCCTGAAGCTGAATGACTTCCACTTCGTACTTGGACGGGCTATCCAACTCCCGGACAATCTGCTCGATACGCTGGATGTTTGAGGAATGATCGCTGATGATCAGCGCGTTGGCCGCGGCCACACCGGCCAGGTGGCCGTACTTGGCCACCAGCGGGCGCAGAATCGGCACCAGCTCCAGGGCGTTGGCGTTGTCGATCTGGATAACCCGGGTGATCAGCTGCTCGGAGGGGGTTTCGGGAAATCGCTCCAGGATTTCTGCCGACTGCTTGGCATCAACCTGCTGCACCACCTTGATCACTTCTTCGCCGGGAATGGCAGTGAAGCCGTGAACATTCAGAACCGCCAGAAACAGGTCGTAAATCTCATCCTTGTTCATGGGCGCGCTGGAGAGCACGGTTACCTTGCCCTTTACCCGCGGATCCACCACAAAACTGTACCCGGTAATGTCCGCGACCTGGGTCACGAACGCACGGATATCGGCGTCTTTCAGGTTCAGCCGCCATGTCTCGGCTTCCTGCCCATAAGCCATGGACATAAAGGGAAGGAGAAAAAGCAGGACAATGGCCCGCAAAACATTGATCTTGTGGTTATACATCTGGCGATTTCGTCCTGTTTCGATGAACCCGGTCAGCGCCACTGCTCGGGTATGGCATAACTGATGGTGAGGATGGATCCGTCACGCTCGATTTCTATCTCCAGCTGGGCCTGGCCGCGCCAGTTCTCAAGCAGGGCCTTATCCTGGCTGATATCGCCCAGCCGCTGACCGTTGATAGCCGTTATCACGTCCCCGGCCTGCAGGTTGACGGCGTTAAGCATGGCGTTAGAGCCGTCATACACGTAACCGGACATGCCGCTATTGTCCACCGGGCTCAACCCGAAAGGCGCCAGTGCGGCAATGCCCTGGCTGTCAATCTGTTCACGGGCGCTGGCCAGGAACTCATCCGGTGATGATTCTGCAGGCTCCTCGGTCACTTCTGCAACCAGTTCAGACGACTGCTCCTCGAAAGTCAGGGATTCGTATCGCCCACCCCGACGAATCAGAACACGCCCGGGTTCCACTTCGGCCAGCTCGGCATTGCCGGGTAGCATCTCCCCTACCCGGTAATATGCGGTTTCTCCATTGCTCCCAGCAACTATAGCACCGGAGTCCTCCGGGCGCTGTGCGACAAGTACCCCTTCCAGCCGGAGCCGAAGCCGGGTTTCCGGAGCCGAGCGGCGAACCGCATCGGCCACCTCGACCGGTCGCTCAGACCGCCCGAAGAAATCGTAAACGGCTATGGACGTTGTCAAACGGCTACCGCCTGACAGACTGCCTGCACCGGCTGCGACCGGCGCGTCTGGCACCGGCCGGTCGTCCCAGGCGTATAACCAGGTCATCCGGGCGAGAGTGTTGGCCAAATACACCACCAGCACCAACAGCAACAGGTTGGCGAGGATCCGGGAAATCCGGCTCTGGGCCGGAATACTCAACAGCGCCATATTATCTTGCCCCCGGTACGAGAGGCTGGCGTACCCGGAATACGACATCACCCGGGCTGGCAGAATCCGGCCAGGGCTGGCCGGCGAGATCCACCATACGCTTGTAGACACGCAGTTCCATCATTCCGTTCCAGAACACGGTGGCATCTGCTGCTGGCCCCTGGGCGCCCTGCTCGGAGACGGTCAGCGCCACACCACCCTGAGAGGTATCCATCGTCGCCTGCATGGGCGGAAACTCGGCCTGCCCACGCTGGCCACCCATTGGCCAGGTCACCAGGCCGCCATCCCAGCGCCCCAGGCCTTCCGCCCGCGTAATCCGGTTATCGGCCCAGGCCATATTCAGACGGTCAATCATGACTTCGCCTTCAATCATGGCGCCGCCGCTCTGGCGGATCAGCTCCTCAAACTCGGCCACCGTGATCCGTCCGCTGGCATCAAGCTGGGCACTGGCCGGCCAGCCCACCGTAACATCGCCGTTGAGCGAGGATTGCGACGATTCCAGGGAAATTCGGGCTGGCCATTCCAGGCTGGTGACCGACGGCATATAAAGGCGCCAGTCAACACGCACCGGGAAACCGGCCACCACAACCCCGGCTTCGCCATCCCAGAGTTTGCCGGCAACCTGCTGAACCTTTACCTGGGGAGGCAGAGATACATGGGCAGAGGCTTGCTGCCAGACCCATCCCGCAGGGACCAGAAAGACCAGTGACAGCAGATAGACCAGAGCGCCCAGCAGCAGGAGCAAGAATACCTTGCCGGGGCGGAGAAAGGATTTGGGTTCAGCGTCACTCATTCGGCGTTGCACAGATAATGGACCGGAAGCCGAGTCTAGCAAAGCCATGGGGCAAGTTCATGACAAAAAAACAAAAACCCCGCGTTGGCGTGAACCAACGCGGGGTTTTTCAGGGGCCGAGATCAGGCCGGCATTACATCATGCCGCCCATGCCTCCCATGCCGCCCATTCCACCCATGTCCGGCATACCGCCGCCGGCAGACTCGTCCTGCGGCTCATCCGCAACCATCGCCTCAGTGGTGATGATCAGGGAAGCCACAGAAGCGGCCGCCTGCAGAGCGGAACGGGTGACCTTGGCAGGATCCAGGATACCCATTTCCAGCATATCGCCGTAGGCTTCGGTCGCGGCGTTGTAGCCGAAGGAACCTTCGCCTTCGCGAACCTTGGCAACCACAACAGAAGACTCACCGCCTGCGTTGTAAACAATCTGGCGCAGAGGAGCTTCCATGGCACGGCGCAGAATGTTAACACCGGCTTTCTGCTCTTCGTTGATGGCGTCTACCTTGTCCAGGGCCGCAATGGCACGGATCAGGGTTACACCACCGCCCGGCACGATGCCCTCTTCAACCGCGGCGCGGGTAGAGTGCAGCGCGTCTTCAACGCGGGCCTTCTTCTCTTTCATTTCCACTTCGGAACCGGCACCAACCTTGATAACGGCAACACCGCCAGCCAGCTTGGCAACACGCTCCTGCAGCTTTTCCTTGTCGTAGTCGGAAGAGCTGTCTTCGATCTGCTTGCGAATCTGCTCAACGCGAGCTTCGATGTCCGCCTGCGCACCAGCACCGCCGATGATGGTGGTGTTTTCCTTGGTGACGTTCACACGCTTGGCTGTGCCAAGGTCATCCAGGGTGGTGTTCTCAAGAGTCAGGCCGACTTCTTCGGAGATTACGGTGCCACCGGAAAGGATCGCGATGTCCTGCAGCATTTCCTTCCGACGGTCACCAAAGCCAGGCGCCTTGACGGCGTTTACCTTGACGATGCCACGCATGTTGTTGACTACCAGAGTGGCAAGCGCTTCACCCTCAATGTCTTCAGCGATGATCTGCAGCGGCTTACCAGCCTTGGCTACAGCTTCTAGCACCGGCAGCAGCTCGCGGATGTTGGAGATCTTCTTGTCGACCAGCAGGATGTACGGGTCTTCCAGCTCGGCAGACATGTTGTCCTGGTTGTTGATGAAGTACGGAGACAGGAAGCCACGGTCGAACTGCATACCTTCAACCACGTCCAGCTCGTCTTCCAGGCCTCGGCCTTCCTCAACGGTAATTACGCCTTCCTTGCCAACTTTTTCCATTGCATCGGCGATGATCTTACCGATGGTATCGTCACCGTTGGCAGAGATAGTGCCTACCTGAGCGATCATCTTGCTGTCGTCACAGGGCTTGGCCATATCACGGATTGCCTTCACGGCTTCCGTTGTGGCCTTGTCGATGCCGCGCTTCAGATCCATCGGGTTCATGCCGGCAGTAACTGCCTTAACGCCCTCGTTAACGATGGACTGAGCCAGAACGGTTGCGGTAGTGGTACCGTCACCGGCGGTGTCGTTGGCCTGGGAAGCTACTTCCTTCACCATCTGGGCGCCCATGTTCTCGAACTTGTCAGACAGTTCGATTTCCTTGGCTACGGAAACACCATCTTTGGTGATGGTCGGCGCGCCGAAGGACTTTTCCAGAACCACGTTACGGCCTTTCGGGCCGAGGGTCACTTTAACCGCGTCTGCCAGTACATTGACGCCCGCGACCATGCGCTTACGTGCGCTATCACCGAATCTAACGTCTTTTGCTGCCATGTCTTCTATTCCTGTTCGTTAAACCGAAGTTGTTGAATCAATCGGATTAATGAGAGTTCGTGCGATTCGCCTCAGCGATCACTCAAGCACGCCGTAGATGTCGCTCTCGCTCATGATGAGGAGCTCTTCGCCATCGATCTTGACGGTGTTCCCGGCGTACTGGCCGAAGACCACGGTGTCACCCACCTTGACCGCCAGTGAGCGGGTTTCGCCGTTTTCCAGGATGCGACCGTTACCAACGGCAATTACCTCGCCCTGGGAAGGCTTCTCTTTGGCGTTACCCGGCAGCACGATGCCACCCGCAGTTTTCTCTTCTTCTTCCTTACGGCGCACGACAACACGATCGTGTAGCGGACGAATTTTCATTGCTCGGTTTCTCCAATAGTCAGATTAATGTGGCAATGACATTGTTGATGTAGGTCGGACAGGCAACGCCTGGTCCGACAAATTGCCCGGCTGGATAACCAACTGTTTTCAGTGGAAATCAGCCTGCAGCGAACTTGTGGTTTCTATTTGGGGTAGCTGGTAGGTGTTTTCAACACCCCGGAGAGAAAATTTTTTCACTTTTTTTCGATCCGGTCCCGATCGGATTCCGTCTCATCCTGGTACTCGCCTTCGATGATGTCGCCATTGCTGTCCCGATCAAAAGGCCGTTGCCGGCCGAACGGGTTCTCCTGGCCGCCAAACGGATCCTGCCCGAAGGGATTGGACCCACCACCAGCGCGAAAATAGAAGCTGCTGCCACGGCTTTGACCAGCAACGACCATTCGCTTGAGCGCCTGTGCTGCAAGCCAGTGGCGCGTGCCCGGGATCAGGCACAGAAACCCGACCGTGTCGGTAATAAAGCCAGGTGTCAGCAACAGTGCACCACCAATCGCAAGGATCAGCCCCTCGGCAACCTCCTTGGCCGGCAGTTCTCCACTGTTCAGCCGCTGATTGGCCCTCAACAGCGTTGCCAGACCCTGCTGGCGAAGCAGCCACGCACCGATCACGGCGGTCAGCAGCACCAGCCCGATGGTATTGAGCACACCAATCATGCCACCCACCTGGATCAACACCGCCATCTCGGCAATCGGCATGATTATGAATAGAAAAAGAAACACGGACATCGGGACCTCAGGGTCTGAGCAGGAATTTCAGAAGGTCTGGTATACTCGCAGTCCTTCCGTATCTAACAAGAAGCCACATTCATGGCTCTACGCACCAGCCATACCGGTGAAAAGACGCACAGCAACTGTAAAGCCACTTGATAACAGTAGTTAGGGCAAAACATGAAACTTCAAGATTCCGTGATTGCAATCACTGGCGGCGGCCAGGGCCTTGGCCGCGCCATGGGCGAATACCTTGCGGCCAAAGGTGCAAAAATTGCGCTGATCGACCTGATGCCGGAGAAGCTGGACGAAGCCGTCACCGCCTGCGTGGCCGCGGGCGCTGAGGCCAGAAGCTACGTCTGCAACGTCGCCAAAGAAGAAGACGTTGAAAAAACCTTTGAAGCCATCGTAAAAGATTTCGGCCACCTCAATGGCCTGATCAACAACGCCGGCATCCTGCGAGACGGCCTGATGGTCAAAGTGAAGGATGGCGAAGTTGAGCGCCGCATGGAGCTGTCCCAGTGGCAGGCGGTTATCGACGTCAACCTTACCGGCGTATTTCTCTGCGGCCGCGAGGCAGCGACCCAGATGATCAAGAACGGCGATCAGGGTGCGATCATCAACATCGCTTCCATCTCTCGCGCCGGCAACATGGGCCAGAGCAACTACTCCGCTGCCAAGGCCGGTGTCTCTGCCCTGGTTCCGGTCTGGGCCAAGGAACTCGCTCGCTACGGCATCCGCTGCGCCGGTATCGCCCCCGGCTTCATCGAGACCGAAATGACCGCCTCCATGAAACCGGAAGCCCTGGAAAAAATGACAGCCGGCATTCCGCTCAAGCGCATGGGCAAGCCCGAAGAGATTGCTTCGGCTGCGGCGTTCATTTTTGAGAACGACTATGTGTCAGGGCGGATGATTGAAGTGGATGGGGCTCTGCGGCTCTAACGGGTCGAGCTACCATTGAGTGGGGCGCCCACAGCGCCCCACTACCATCGAAACCGAGACATCGAAACCCGCCCGTCGGTAACTTCGACACCTTCAGCCTCAAGCCGGCTAACCTGCTCCTCAAATTTCTCGGACCCCACGGGAAAGGCAATCTGGCCGTTACTGCGAATCACCCGATACCAGGGCACGGCATGCCCTTCCGGCAACTTGCCCAAGGCCTTCCCGATGTACCTCGCCTGCCGGCCCAACCCTGTCATCTCTGCAACCTGGCCGTAACTGACCACCTTTCCCTCTGGGACAGCCAGTACGACTTGCCAGATTTTCTGGTCTTTGGTCGGTTCGGACATCAAGGGCTCTCTGCTCCGGCATCGGGCTTCGATTCATTGCGCGGCGCCAACGAATCCAGTCGATGGCCATTCCGGATCATGAAAATGGCCAACAGAATCGCAGGCACGCCCATTATGCCGGCCACCAGGAAGAATTCGGCGTAACCAAAGCCCGCCACAACAATGCCGGAGAACCCACCGAGAAACTTGCCAGGCAGAGTCATCAGGGAACTGAACAGTGCGTACTGCGTAGCCGTGAACGAGGCACTGGTCATGCTGGAGAGCCAGGCAATCAGGGCAACATTGGCAATGCCGCCACTGAGGTTATCGGCGCTCACCACGGCGGCCAGGGTAATGATGTTTGGCGGGTACTGGGCCAGAACGACAAACAGAAGATTGGTGGCGGCGGTCATGATTGCGCCAAGCAGGAGAATCCGGCGAACCCCGTAGCGAACCACCATTACACCGCCAACCAGCGAGCCGGCAATGGTCATGAAGAAGCCAAAGATCTTGGTGACGTCCGCCACCTCGGTTTTGCTGAAGCCCATGAAATCCAGGTAGAAGGGATTGGCCATAACGCCCATGGCGATGTCGGAGATCCGGTACACGGCAACCATCAGCAGGATAACCAGAGCCAGCTCTTTGTAACGGCGAAAGAAATCGAGGAATGGGCCGGCCACGGCGGCGTAGAACCAGCCAACAAGTCTCGCCAGGCGGGGATTCAGATGCGTGAGCTTGGCAGCCTCCTGTTCGATCTCGTGGGCAATGTCCTGGGCGGCGGCAAAGTGGTTCACGCTGGGCTCGCGAACAATGAGCACCGTGAGCGCGCCAACTCCTACCAGGGCCGCCATGACTTCATAGGACACCTGCCACGACCAGAATTCCGCCAGGTAAAGAGCACCGGCGCCGGCCACCAGAAGCGCCAGACGGTAGCCAAAGATATACGTAGCAGCCAGGGCGGCCTGGAGCCGCTCCTCGGCAATCTCGATGCGGTAGGCATCAATGGCCACGTCCTGGGTGGCAGAGGAGAACGCCACCAGCAGGCCACAAAGAGCCATCATTTCCGGCGCTGCCGTGGCATCCACGTGAGCCATCAGGTACAGCCCAGTGGCAATACCTGCCTGAGCAAAGATAATCCAGCTTCGCCGCTTACCCAGCAGCCGGTCGAGCAGCGGCAGTTTCAGGCGGTCCACCACCGGCGCCCAGAACACCTTGATGGAGTAGGTAATGCCAAGCCAGCTGAAGAACCCGATGGTGGCGGTTTCCACCCCGACATCCGCGAGACGGGCATTCAGCGTGGAAAACACCAGCAGGAACGGCAGCCCCGCCGAAAAGCCCAGGAATAGCAGGGCAATCACCTGCCAACGGGTATAGGTATGGAGCGTGTCCCGGATCAGGGTCAGGCGGGTGCCGGTTAAGATGGTGAAGCCTCCGGATCAGTCGCGGAAATTATTGAACTGCAGCGGGATATCCAGCTCAGCTTCGCGCAGCATGGCGATCGCTTCCTGAAGATCATCCCGCTTCTTGCCGGTCACTCGCACTTTGTCGCCCTGGATACTGGCCTGGACCTTCATCTTCTGGTCCTTGATCATCTTCACGATTTTCTTGGCCATATCGGTTTCAATGCCCTGCTTCAGCAGCAGGTGCTGTTTAACCAGCTTGCCGGACTTGCTGTCTCCGTCCTCTGCCAGAGCGCGAGCATCAATATTCCGCTTGGCAAACGCCATCCGCAGCATATCCAGCAACTGCTCCAGCTGAAACTCCTGCTCGGCACTGATGGTAATGCCCTTGTCATCCAGCTCAATGTTGGCTTCAACATTCTTGAAGTCCCAGCGATTACCCAGCTCCCGCTTGGCCTGGTCGACCGCATTGGTGACTTCGTGCATATCGATTTCTGAAACAATGTCAAAAGAAGGCATGGTCGTTATTCTCCAACAGGGTAAGAAGGTATACTTCTTGAGTTTGCTGGGGATGATACCAACCCCCGACAACTCCCGCACCTGACAACGGACTGCTAAAAGTAGATAACAATGCCAAATTTGGACCTTCCCATCCTCGTAGTAGACGACGCGAAATTCAGCAGTATGGTGGTTGGCCGCACGCTGCGAAATGCCGGATATCGCGACGTACGCATCGTTAATAACGCACCGGAAGCCCTGCAGCTGATCGAACAGCGCCCGGTGAGCGTGCTGATTGCCGACTGGCTGATGCCCGAGATGGATGGCCTGGAACTGACGGACCAGGTGCGACAACAGGACGAGCAGAACAATCACTACACTTACGTGATCCTGCTCACGGCACGGGAAAGCGTCGAGGCTCTTTCAGAAGCCTTCGACCGGGGCGTGGACGACTTCATATACAAGTCCGACATGACCAAGCAACTGATCCCCCGTATCTTCGCGGCAGACCGAATGGCCGACCGCCAGAATACCCTGCTGAAGGCAAACTCACTGCTGATCGAGAACAACCGGGAACTGGAATCCACCAACATCATTGATCTGGAAACCGGCCTCTGCAACACCAAATACGGCCGCGAGCGGCTGACCAAGATGCTGCGCCACGCTGAATCCCGCGGCGGATGCTCTGCCTACGTGCTGTGCGGCATTCGCAACTGGCAGGAACTGAAACGCAAACACCCGCCCACGGTGATGAGTGAGCTGGGCATCGGCATCGCCCGCCGCCTGAGCACCCTGATACGCCCTATTGATGCCCTGTGCCGCGTCGGCGACAACCAGTTCGCCATCATTGCCTACTTCCCGAACAGCGACCATTGCACAACCACCGCCTTCCGGCGCGTGTTCGACGGCATCAACCACAAGGCTCTGAAAACCACCGCCGGCTATATTTCCGTGGAAGCCGGCATGGTACTTTGCAAAGCCGACGCCCAGAACGGCACGCCCTCGATCCAGGATATGGAACGGGCCGCGGTGCAGGGGCTGGTGGATGCCTATGATACGCGTCGGTTTACCGAGACTGCGCCGGAGATCGGAGCGACCGCCTGAAGCGGCGACACACTCGGTAACACTGATACACACTTCACAAACAGACAGGAAAGGCCGGACGACTTATTCTGCAATTGTGGATTTAAGCAGTATCCCCCATGGTGGAGGAGCAGTGCAGTACCTCCGCCGCCATATGGGGAATCGAATCCACCGGATTAACGAATTTTTCAGGCACTTTCGCTCTTTCCTTGTTTTTTGGGCCAGCTTTTTAGCTGGCCTTTTTATTTTCCGCTCCAGACGTTTCCGCACCAGTTCCGTTATACTCCGGCTATAACGACTCCAAAAACAGTGCTGTAACCATGAAAACCCTCGGAACCGCCTCTGTCGCCGCCCTGCGCCAATACGTTCGTGCTGCCGAATCCGCCGGCGTGGATATCAATCGCCTTTTCGACCAGGCTGAACTGGACCAGAACATCCTGGACACCGACGACGGCCGCATTAACGGCGAGCAGTTCCAGCACTTTATCCGTTTATTGTGCGAACAAACCGGCAACCCGATCCTGGGCCTGGAAACTGGCGACTTCGTTCAACCTGGCTCCTACAGTGTGCTTGGCTACATCACCATGAGCTGCGCCACCCTCGGCGAAGCCGTGGCACGCATTGCGCCGTTCGAAAAACTCGTTGGAGACATGGGCACCACCAGCCTCGCCATGAAAGGCGACGACATCAAACTGACCTGGAACTGCAACTACACCGATCCTGTCGTTCGGCCGCAACTGGTGGATAACGTGTTTGCCTCCTGGGTGAACTACGCCCGCTGGCTTGCGGACAATCAGGAGGCGTCACCCAGCTCGGTAAAACTCCGCCGGGCCTCTCCGGGCTCAGAATTTGAAAAGGCCTATCAGGAACGCTGGCACTGCATGGTCACATTCTCAGCAGATGAAGACAGCATCACCCTCAAGAAAAGCCTGCTGGAAACCCGCCTGCGGCAACCGGACCCCCTGCTCCGCAAAACCCTGGAAGCCCATGCCCTGAGTCAGCTGGCGTCCCTGGATACCGACAGCGACCTGACTTCGAAGGTCCGTCACAGCATCCAACAACAGCTCATGCACGGCATAACCCGGCAAGACATGGTGGCCGAAGACCTGGGAATGACCAGCCGAACCCTGCAGAGAAAACTCGGCCAGGAAGGTGTGTCTTACCAGAAACTGTTAGATGAAGTGCGGCAAAAAATGGCCGAGGACTATCTTCGCAACAGCGAGCTGGCCATTCCGGATATTGCACTGAGGCTGGGGTACAGTGAAACCACGTCGTTTCACCGGAAGTTCAAAGCGGTAACGGGGAAAGCACCGGGAGAGTTTCGGCAACGAGCAGCAAACTCAGAAGCCTGAAAAGCCAGACAGGTAGCGCTTTTCAGGACTGTCGTTGGCCAGGGATGGCCAACGTCAAGCGCACATGGATGTGCTCGTAGCGTGTCCTGAAAAGCGCTGCCTGCCTGGCGCCTACTCCGAATTAGCAGGCAATGCTTTTAAAGCTTGCGGCCTTTGCCAGCAGCAATCCGCAGACGCAGCGCATTAAGCTTTATGAAGCCTTCTGCATCCTTCTGATCGTACGCACCCTGATCTTCCTCAAAGGTAGCAATCTTCTCATCGAACAGAGAATCCTCAGATTTACGGCCAACCACATCCACATTGCCCTTGTAGAGCTTCAGACGAACCGTGCCGTTTACATAATTCTGGGTCTGATCGATCAGCGCCTGCAGAGCCTCACGCTCCGGCGACCACCAGTAACCGTTGTAGATCACCTCGGCATAGCGCGGCATGATGCTGTCTTTCAGATGCGCCACTTCGCGATCCAAGGTAATGGACTCGATGGCACGGTGGGCACGCAGCATGATAGTTCCACCCGGGGTCTCATAACAGCCGCGGGACTTCATGCCCACATAGCGGTTCTCAACGATGTCCAGACGGCCGATACCGTTGGCACCCGCCAGCTTGTTCAGGGTTTCCAGAACCACGTGGGGCTTCATGTCCTGACCGTCGATAGCAACAATGTCACCCTTCTTGTAGGTCAGTTCAACGTAGGTCGGCTCATCCGGCGCGGCTTCCGGAGACACACTCCAGCGCCACATATCTTCCTCGGCTTCCGCCCAGGGATCTTCCAGATTGATGCCTTCGTAGGAAATGTGCAGCAGGTTGGCGTCCATGGAGTAAGGGCTCTTGCCCTTCTTCTTCTCCACCGGAATATTGCGCTCGTCGCAGTACGCCAGTAGCTTCTCGCGGGAATTCAGATCCCACTCACGCCAGGGCGCAATCACCTTCACACCCGGCTTCAGCGCGTAGGCACCGAGCTCGAAACGCACCTGGTCGTTGCCCTTGCCGGTAGCGCCATGGGAAATGGCGTCGGCGCCGGTCTCATTGGCGATATCGATCAGACGCTTGGCAATCAGAGGACGGGCAATGGACGTACCCAGCAGGTACTCACCCTCGTAGATGGTGTTCGCGCGGAACATCGGGAACACGTAATCGCGCACAAACTCCTCGCGCAGGTCCTCGATGTAGATTTCCTTAACGCCCAACGCCTCGGCTTTCGCCCGCGCCGGTTCAACTTCCTCACCCTGGCCGATGTCGGCGGTGAACGTTACCACCTCACAGTTATAGGTATCTTGCAACCACCGAACGATGACGGAAGTATCCAGGCCACCGGAATAGGCCAGCACCACCTTTTTAATATCAGACATGCCCTTGCTCCAGACTGAACAGAATGGATGTGTTGAAAATAAGGGCAGTATTGTACGGGAGAGCGGGGGGAATGGCTATTGGGCCGGGGTATTACCCAGCCCGATAACCGAGGATAGCATGGCAATCAGGTATTCGCTTCAGACAGCCTGCTGTTGGCCTCTTAACGCCTCTTCTCGAATACCATCCCAGCCTTCCTTAACGGAACGCAAAAGATGCGCAACCTCGTCCAATTTTGCCACGTCATTCTTCGCACTGGCCTCGAGCAAAGCCCTTCCCATATATTCGTAAAGAGCTTCAAGCTGAATCGCCAACTCACCACCCTGATCAAAATCCAGGAAGCTTCTCAGCCCGCCAATTATCTCGATGGCCTTGGAGATAAGCCGTCCCTTACCCTCAATATCTCCGGCTTGCATCCGCGCCTTTGCCATATTGATACGCTCAAGCGCACCGTTGTACAGCAGCTGGATGAGTTTGTGGGGATCAGCATCGATAATGCTGGTCTGAGTGTTGATGCGCTGGTATTGCTGAAGACCGTTCATAATCTGACCTCGTGGGATGTCAGCAAAAGCTGGATTTAACCCTGATTGTTGCTCTGCGGAGCAAGCGCCGCCAACTGCTGAGCTACAAAATTTCCGTTGCTCTGAATCTGTGATATCAGTGAGTCGGCGGCTGAAAACTGCTTGATAAGTCGCTCTTCATAGGAAGCTATTCTAAGTTCAAGCCGATCACGCTGATCCTGAATGTCTTCCAGAGTACTGTTCAGCCCCTCCGTCCGGTTTGCCAAAGCACCATCACTTGCGACAAAGTCAGTAACCGCATTGACCATGCGCTCGGCAATACCTTCAACGCCATCTTTCTCGGCAAACAGCGCTGTCATCGCCTCTGGATTAGCCTGAAGCTGCTCCTGAAATTTAACCTGGTCAAACTCCAGTTTTCCGGTGCTGGGATCCGTCTTGATACCCACATCTGCCAGCATCCGAATGGGCGAGTCTTCCAGGCCTTCGGGAATTGTGGTCAGCATCCTGCGCAGCTCACCCTCAATTCCTCGAATCGTGGAATCGCCACTGAGCACACCACCCCGCCCCGATGCCTCATTAAAGCCTGAAAACTTCTGAATGACATCCTGCAGGGCATTAAACTTATCAACAAATTCCTGAACACGACCGGAGACAGCCTCGGCATCCTGATCCACTTTGACGGTGGACGTACCCAACGATTTCACATCGAAGGTAACGCCCTCAATCACGCCTTCCACGGTATTAGAGGCGCGGGTAATCTCGATTCCATTCACATCCAGAATCGCGTCTTTGGCCTGGACCGTTTCCTCCATATTCGATGTCGTGCCATCAAACACAAACTGGGACAGACCGGCTACGTCAGTGTTGTTGCCGTCATTATCGGCCACCGACACCTGGATGGCGTTAGCCGCACCGGTATCCTCCGCAGACATGACCAGACGAAATCCAGAACCGGTATCCACCACGCTCGCGGAAACTCCCGCATTAGCTTCATTTATAGAGGAAGCCAGGCCCTCCAGGGTGTTATTGCTACCGTCCACGGCGATATCAGTCGCGACCCCACCAACATTCAAAGTAAGGGTGCCGGTGCCAACCGTGGTGGTATCCTTGTCCGCAAACACTCCGGATGCAAGCGACTGAGCCTGGGCAAGCTGTTTTACATCCAGGCTGTAAGACCCGCGATTAGCGAGGGAGGCATCAATAGACGCACCAACTACATCTTCGTTGGATGACGTCGCTGTAAAAGCTCTTAAACCTTCAGCAGTACTAAGCTTCTCCATCGGAGCGCTGAGGGCTTCAATTGCGCTACGGATGCTGCCGAAGGCAGAAATCTTGGCCTCAACCTCAGACTGCCTTCGATCGAGACGTAGCTCAGTCGGAGCTCGCTCCGCATTAACCAACTGATTAACCAGGTCATTGGTGAAGATCCCGGATCCCGCGCCTAGCGATGTAATTGTTGCCATGACCCTGCCTCCTGAAAGGCTTAATAACTGCGTTCTAGTACATTTAACGGCCGGAAGCGGCAAAACTTTGCCTCGAATTCCGGAAACTTTGTTACAGATCGTAAGTGTCCCGCATTACACAAACGGGAAAACCGCCGGCCCCATACGGGTGCGGCGGTGCTGAAAGGCCGTTATCTAACCTAAGCCCAAAACCGGCAAGGTTTTAAACCTTCGTGTTAAATAACGTCAGCGGTTCATCCTGCTGCAAGTTTTCTGCCAACCTCAACGCAACCTCATCCGGAATCTGGCGAATAACCTCCTGGGTTTGCTGATCCACCACACGCACGATGGTCTGACCCAGATCGTTATTCACTTCAAACTGCAGATCCCGCTGTACCGTCTGAACATAATCATTCAGTTTCGTCACTGCGTCGTCCAATTGTTCCCTCTGATCCACACTTCTCGCCAAAAGCTTTTCAGCTTTTGACGCTTCCTGGACCTGAGGACTCTGGACTGATACAGCGCGGCCAGTAGATGAGGCGGCAAACTGAGCGGAGACATTGCTGCCTTCGTTCTGAGGTGACGCGTTTGCCCGAGCCGGAGCCCGCTCACTGGAGCGAACCAGCTTCAGATCCAGGCTGTTCAGGTTCACGTCATTCATAGCTTACCTCGCTATCCTCTAACGGCGAAGAGCCACCCCTTCATTTGAAAGGGTGGCTGCCGTCACGATGCCCCTATTACTGCAGGAGGGACAGAACCTGGTTCGGACGGGCGTTGGCCTGGGCCAGTACCGAGATACCTGCCTGCTGCAGCACATTGGCCTTTGCCAGCTTGGCGGATTCGGAGGCAAAGTCGGCGTCCAAGATACGACTTTGAGACGCAGACAAACTCTCAATGTTTGTAGCCAGGTTGTCGATAGTGCTCTCAAAACGGTTTTGTACCGCACCGAGGTCTGCTCGGAAGGTGTTTACTGCGGAAAGGGCTCCATCGATGGTGTCCAGAGCCGTTGAGGCCCCACCGGCAGTTGAGATGTCGATAGAAGCTACTGTGTTCCCGCCGCCGCTCAAGGCCGTAGCGCGGACATCAGTACCCAAAGCAATCGTAATTTTCTCTCCAGCATCAGCCCCCACCTGTATGGCAGTATCACCCTTAACGCCGTCAAGAACAGACTCGCCATTGAACTTGGTTTGGTCGCCAATGCGATTTAATTCTGCAATTCGCTGATCAACCTCTTTTTGCAGGAGTGCCCGATCATCGTCTGTCAATGATCCGTTGGCAGCCTGCACAGAAAGCTCTCGAATGCGCTGAAGGTTATCCACTGTCTGGTCCAGACCACCCTCGGCAGTTTGAACCAGGGAGATACCATCCCCGGCATTACGCTGCGCTTGTGAAAGACCGCGAATCTGTGTATCAAACTTAGTCGAAATTGCGAGGCCTGCCGCATCGTCTTTGGCAGAGTTGATGCGCAGACCGGACGACAAACGCTCAAGAGCCTGATCACTGAGGGACTGAGATTTGTTCAGCTGATTCTGTGCACTGATAGAAGCAATATTGGTGTTAATTCCGAGAGCCATAAGATTTCCCCTTCAAGCCACATTTTCTTTCAAGTTAGGCGGGTTCCTCCAGATTGTGCATAGGTCCCTGCCTGTTAATTCACTTAACGACTCTCGCCCTCAAAGCTTTAGAAATTTTCCCCCTTTCTTTGTAACAATTCGTATCAGTTCATCCGGCGGCTCAAGGTTGCCCCTGTTACGAAGCAGGTTCATCTTCGGTGAAGCGTCCAGTTACCCAGGGGTCCTCGTCGCAATCCAGCTCGCTCAATGTTGCAGCTGAAAAATGCAGAGGCAACTCCGCCAAAAACTGCTCAAAAGCCTTTCGCCAATGGTTAAGAAACCTCCCCATGCTTTCTTCAGGCTGTCCCAAGCCGTGACACAACCCGGTTTGGATAAACTGCTGAACAATACCCCTCATCAGCCCCCAGGCAACCATCTGGACGGGAATTTCGGATTTCCTACCACTTCCCTCCCCGACGCGATTCAAGTATGAGCGGATCTGATTGGTGACAACAAGCAAGTCTTTCCGACCCTCGAGACGACCATGGCGCAGATATGACGCTAGTACGCTTGACGTCTCGGAAATTTCTTGAGCTACCAATTTGTAACGACCATTAACATCGAGGGGCTGAATTTCTTTCGACCGGGACTCAAAAAGCTTTCCAAGGGGAACTTTGGCCTCTTCGGTCGAAAAAATTTGCTCTATAAATCCCTCACTGGAGAGCCACTCTGCGCCCGCAATTTCAGCACCGTCAGAACAGTTTCTTATCGAGAAGCTGATACCCGCACGGTCGATATCCTGTAGAAAATGCTCAATGGTTTGTTTTGCAGTGTAGTAATCTGACTGAGTAAGAACTTCAGTACCATTCACGCCAGGTACTGGAAATGTCTTCCTTCGATTCTTCTTGGCTGAAGCTGCTACTTCCGCGGCATATTCGGTGTCGGGTGATTCGCCGTAAACAGATGCCTCAGAATGAGTCTGATCCTGGCTCTGATACCCATAGTCGGTACCAAACAGAAAAATTCTTCTGCTACCAGCAAAATAACTCAAAGAAAGGGCGGCATTGGTACAGGTCGCATTAGACCCCGGTATGGCGACATTCCACATACCGAACAAGGCAGGCAAATAGTTCGATGCTGAAAAGAAGGCTATCGACTTTGCAAACATTTGTGGAATTAAAGGGTTCACAGAAACGCTGTGTAACAGAACAATATCTTGTAATCCAAAACGGCCTTCTACATCGGTTAGCATCTCATACACGAGCCGATTCGGATCTAGCTCTACGTGGTAATCCGGCCGCACTCCGTGGCCAAGTAGCGCTCTTAAACCGGTGCCTGCACTTATCACCACTACTCGGTCCCGGACTTTTCGGATAGCTTCGACTCGCTTGTCCAAAGATGGCCCACTCCCCACGACAACAACAGGAACATCGACCTCCTCCGTGATGCGAGGATCAAAGAGATGAAATTCGCTTTTAAGGTTGTGGTAAGCATTCCTGTACGGGAAAAGTTCGAAGTCGTAGTTACTCCAATTCGCCGCCAAAACCGGCAGATCCCGTTCCAACGATTTGGCAATTTTATGCAAGTCAATATTTGCCAGGTGGTTGTAATAAATCGAGAGGTATGGATACAACGGGATCATCTCACTGAGCTTTCCGCCAAGTACCCTTGTAACATGGTCCTCATCCGGAGAGGATGCGATGGAGAAAGAAATAGACCGCCCCTTAGCTCGGAAACGCTTACAAATCTCCTCCCAATCGACAGTGAATAGAGTCAATGCGAAGCGCTCTGGATCAGGCTCAAATATGACGGCGTCTATAATGTCGGCAGATTCGACGAACTTGCTTATATGGAAGCCCAGCCCGCATCCCAAAAAAATGATGGAAGGAATCACATTTCCGCAATGATACCCCGAATAATTCTCTGGCGTTAAACGCGACTTTCCGACGCTCTCCCGAACCAACCTATGAGCAAAGCGCATGGGCTGTTGCTTTTCAAACCATGGCGGTTGCAGCGTAAACTTTGGCCGATCAGGTGGATTATCTCTCAAAAACCTCAGTGCTTCGGCTTCAGAATATTCCTTTGCCAGACCTCGATAGACAGATTTTCCGTTATCAACTAAGTCAACATCGGAGGCACCAGGCGTGATAACAAGTTCACAGTGTGAAGGCTCGAAAGTTGCAAAAAATTCGTATATTTCAGGGCGGTATTGCTTGAAGTAAGCAAGATTTTTTTGTTTTCGCCGAATAAATGGCAACGCTAGATCTTCATCAACTTCTGACATTATTTCCATTCCCAGTTCAGTTCAGTTCAGTTCAGTTCAGTTCATAGAGCATTCGACCACGCATCGGGCGCGATACCAAAAGAAATACAACGGTCGAACGAATACCATAGCGCCCTTCACCCACACAAAGCTCCAGATGCTCAGAAGCCTCCCTTTCAACGCGGCAATTCTTTGCCCCCCTCCTAAAAAAAGCCACTCGCAGAGCCAGAAACCCAATGTGGAGAACTTCAATACCTCCGAATTATCAGAAGCTTAAAAATTTTATCGCAACGTTGGCACATTAGTAGCATAGGCCAAATCAGAAACATCAATCATGGTCAAACCTTCTTCCAGGGCCATGCCAACTGGAAGCTCCAGAGTAAGGAGATAAACATGCCACAAATCATCAACACGAACATTGCATCACTGAATGCTCAGCGCAACCTTAATGCTACACAAGCGGATGCAAACGTTGCGCTTCAACGTCTATCTTCAGGCCTAAGAATAAATTCTGCAAAAGATGATGCGGCGGGTCTTGCTATCTCTGAGCGTTTTCAATCACAAATCACTGGCCTAAATATGGCGCAACGAAACGCGAATGACGGCATCTCTCTCGCCCAGACGACAGAGGGCGCCCTAGACGAAATAACGTCGAACCTACAGAGAATTCGCGAGCTTGCCGTCCAATCTGCTAACGCCACGAACAGTCCTTCCGATAGGCAAGCACTAAACGCAGAGGTTCAGGAACGCATAGAAGAAATTAACCGGATTTCTGGTCAAACTTCCTTCAATGGTCTGAAAGTTCTTGATGGGAGCCTCCTTACACAAACTTTCCAAGTTGGGGCAAATACAGGGGAAACCATTAGCGTTTCGGGTTTCGACACTAAAGGATCTCAAATTGGCGCAACGACTGCCTCAACGACCAATTTGCTTCAAATCACAGATGGCACAGATTCTCTACAAACCATCTTCGAAAACGGTCAGAGCGTTTCTATAGACTTTAATATCACAGGCACAGCCGGCGGTACCCCTCAAACGGTGACTGTCACTGATGCCAGTTCGTTACAAGATGTGCTAGGCCAAATAAATGCTGCAACGCCATCAACTGGCGTTGAGGTCAATATGAATCGCAGCAATGGTGAGCTCATTTTCTCGTCCCAGTTCGGGACCGGGTTCACCGTTGAAATCGATGCAGGCGGAACTCCACAGACAGTGACAGCAACTGCCGCTGCAAATACGGTCTCGGTGAACGACACCGATATTTCAACACAGGATGGCGCCGATCTAGCAATGATCTCTATTGACTTTGCCATTGATGCAATTAATGGCATTCGAGCAGAACTCGGGGCTGTCCAAAACCGCTTTGAGTCGACTATTGCAAACCTCGCAACTACCTCGGAAAACCTTTCAGCATCCAACAGCCGTATCCGCGATGCGGACTTCGCAGCGGAATCCGCAGAACTGGCCCGAACTCAGGTCCTCCAGCAGGCCGGCCTGTCGGTTCTGGCCCAGGCCAACGCAAGGCCGCAGCAGGTTCTGCAGTTGCTGCAGGGTTAATGAAGCAGACCGGGTGATGTCGGATTACGCCTACGGCTAATCCGACCTACTTTCTGATCGCAGTGACTGCCGCGGCAGGTTTTATGAGGTGTCCCATGCAAGCCAAGCATCAAGTCCAGGTATCCCAATCCCAACAGGCCCAGGTTGCCCGCCTGCTGCTGCAGGCCAATCTCGCCTATGGGGAATCCAACAGCAACGGCCTCAGCCATATCCGGCGGCTAAAGGCCCGGCAGGAATGCCGGGGCTATCTGAACGAGGCGCTGGCTCTGGAGCCGCAGAATGCCGGTGGGCTGGGATTGCTTGGCCGTGTGGAGATGGACGACGGGCAGCTTGAGAAGGCACACACCCTGTTCAACGCCAGCCTGGACCATCAGCCGGGCCAGGTTCAGCAGTATTGCAACCTGGGTTACTGGGCACTTAAAACCGAGCGACCGGCGCTTGCGGAGCAGTATTTCCTGCAGGCCCTGGAGTGTGACCGGCAATCTGCCGCCGCTTTCTGTGGCGTTGCCCATTCCAAGCGACTGCAGGGGCAGTTTGATGTGGCTTATTTGCATTATCGCAAGCTTCTGGAAACCGGCGCTGAATGGGATTCCGTATACAGCGGGATGCTCACTTGCGCCCAACACCTGGAAGTAAACAAGGCGGATTCCGCCCTGGCCCAGGATGCTATCGCCCTTCTCCAGCGGGATGGTCTGCCACATCAGGAATTGGGCCGGTTTGTCAGCGCCATTATTAATCACCAATATGGCCTGGATAACCCGGACGCACAGATTTCCCTTGAGGCTGCCAGTGAAGACGAACTGCTGATCCTGGCCCTCCAGAAAACCCTGATGCCCAATCCTGCGGTGGAAGAGCTGGTTACCCTGCTGCGTCGGGCAATCATTGCCGAAGTCGCACAAACCGTTGAACTTCGCGACGAACTGCAACGCCTGACACTGGCCCTCGCTCAATACGCCGACAGAACCGGCTATGCCCTGGCAGCTGAAGACGATGAAGAACGACTGGCCTCTGCTATCAACGACAGCATCCAGGCCCAGTTCGCCCTTGGTGAGGAACAGGACGGGCTCATCGGCTCACTGATGATCAGCGCAATGTATGGCGCCCTCTTCCACCAGCCCTTCGCGGTGCAACTTGGCCAGTGGAACCTGGTGGACTGGCCCCTGGCACTGCAGCCAGTTCTGGCCGCCAGCTATTACGATCGGGCCGAAGAAGAGGCCATCAAACAAAATTTCGATGAGAAGGCCGAGGAACTCTGCCTGGATAAGACCGATGTTCCCCAGGCATGGCCTGCCTGGTCACAGCTGGCCTGCCGCACAGAAAGCAGCTTGAAAACCCTGATGGCAACGGAGCTGGGGCGGCGCATCGACAACCTGCCTGCCACTCTTCGCCTCATGGTCTGCGGCGCCCAGTCCGGCCAGCGCGCCATGGAACTGGCCAGTTACCTGGACGATGTGGAAGTGATCGCGGTGGATGAATCCCTCGCCAATATCGCCAAGGCCACCCGCATGGCTAACGACATGGGCAGGGACAATATTGTGTTCTGGCCCTGGTCCGTTGCCCAGCGTTTCGTGGCCGATGGCCATCAGGTGCACTGGATTGAAGTCGGTCGCCTGCCCTCACCGGCCATGACCACCCTGTCTCTGGCGGCTCTGGTTAACCAGGCCACCGGCTCCGGCGCCGTGGTACACATGCACACCGCCATTGCCGAGCAAACCTCCGGCGACAAACAGATTCGCAAACTGGTTGCCGAGCACAAGCTTCAACCCACCCGTCAGACGCTGCGTCAGTTACGCAGGATGGTTCTTGCCAACAGAAACGATGCCGCCTGGCAGGAACTGACCGCCGACGCCGATTTCTACAGCCTCGGCGGCTGCCGGGACAGATGGTTCCGGCCGCAGGACACTGCCCAGCTAAAAGATTTGATGGCGATGGCCAGCAACGAGGTGGAATGGAAGCTCGTAAAAGCGCGGGATGTGGATGGCCACAGCCTGGCAACCGGGCCGGTTCAGCAGCAGATTCAGGCGGAGGCTTTGGGCAGTGAGGTGCAGAGTCTGATGGGGCAGAATTTGAGTGTTTATTTTTTAAAGCGGCGGTGAATTAACTTCGGGCCTGGGGTGTCGGATTAGGCGAAGCCGTAATCCGACAAGAAAGCGCCTTATTCCAAAGCAAAAGGCGTGAACCCGGGGTCAGATGCAATTTTCCTCTACCCTCATTTTCGAGGCATTCGTCCAATATCAACTGTCGATGATTAATCAGCGCTCAGAGCTTCCCGCGCCTGATTCAAAACGTCATTCAGATTGCTTTCCACCACACCCCAAACAATCACCGGATCGATAGTCGCATAGCCGTGGATAAGCACGTTCCGAAATGCGATCATCTTTTTATAATCGACAAACCGCTCAGCCTCGTCCGGAGCAATCTTGTGTAACTTACCTATTGCCTCTCCGATGATTTCGAACTGGCGCTCAACAGCAGACTGCAACAACTCATCACTCAGATAATCGTCTTCACTGCTACCAGCAACAAAACGCTGAACCTTCTCAGCAGCTGCAAGAATATCGTAAAGGTACTTGAGAGCCTCACGCTGCATACAAGGAATGCCGCTCTTCAAGAACCGAGGCTCTGAAATAAGGGTTGGTCAAGGAGGACACAGTGACCAGATCGACGGAGCGAGAAAACATCACTTCAAGATCTTCTTTTAGTCCGAAAAACGCCGCGGCTTTTTGTGAGGCCGTTAGCGCCGGATCAAAATCCACAAGAAAATCCAGATCACTGTTCTCATTGAAATGGCCTGTGGCGGCTGAACCAAAAACACCAAACGACATTACCCGGTGCTGTTCACAAAGCCGCCGAATCTCGTCCTGTTTTTCTTTCAGCATTTCCAGTGCATTAGCTGCAGCCATACTTTACTCAATCACTTGCAGGTATGTGTTTGGAGTTTAAACCTTGCCCCCCAAACAATAAAGAAAACGGCGGCCGGAACGGCCAACATCGGGGCGCTTGGCAATGAACCAGGATACATTTTGGCGATCTTTATGCTTATCCCGCCTTTGAATGCCAAGATAACCGGCATCACCGAACACGCGCTGCTCGTCACCGTGAAGAAGGTTGCCGGCGGACACGATGTCGTGGACATTGGCAGCGGTGGTATCGATGCTGTGGATCAAGCCGAGCGTATCGTCCACGCCGATATGCATCTTCATGCCAAAGTACCACTGGTTGCCTTTTCTGGTTTGTCGCATCTCAGGGTCGCGCTGGCCGCTTTCATTCTTCGTGGAGCTTGGTGCAGAAATGATGGAAGCATCCACAATGCTGCCTTCACGCAGCATCAAACCATTTTTCTCCAGGTGCTTGTTCACCTCTTTGAACAACACCTTGCCAAGGCCATGGCGCTCCAGGAAATGACGAAACTTGAGAATGGTGGTTTCGTCCGGCAATCGGTCCAGCTTCAGGCCGGCGAACTGGCGCATGGATTCGATCTCATACAATGCGTCTTCCATGGCAGGATCACTGAGGTTATAGAACAATTGCATGCAGTGGACTCGCAGCATGGTCGGCAGCGGATACGGTGGCCGGCCAGTCTGGCCCTTGGGGTAATATAGGGCTACCTTCTTCTCCAACTGCTTCCACGGAATCAGCTTGTCCATCCGTTCCAGAAAAATCTCGCGGCGGGTTTTACGCTTCTTGGTCTGGTACTCGGCTTCGGAGAAGGTGATCTGATCCATGGTGGCAACGAATCCTGTGCAGTTGACGATGACCGTATTATCGCTGATTTTGAGACTTATTCAGAGCCTCCCTAACGTCAAAATTTGCCGACCAGTTATTGTGTATCCTCCAGCGAAAACCAGCCTGAACCGCAGGGGCCCATGTATCTTCGACGTCGAAGTCGGTTAGTGCGCGATCCTTCTCATCTAAAAAGAGAATCCGTCCTACACCCGCTCCAAAGTACGGAGAGAAGTTGCTACCCGTCAAAACATGATACTGAAGCGAAAGAATTACCGGACCATAATCTGTTTGACCAAGAAAAAGACCGGAGAGAGACTCTTCGCCCTGGAGGTCCGCACTAGCGGGAATGCCGCCAAAAATGTTAAATGCCAGCTGATTACTCAGAAAATACGACACGTCGAATGATACGGTCGTATCGTTGTTAATAGACAGGTTGGAATTTGGAACGGGGGCACTCCCCGCAGAGGCTGATCGCAAATCTTCATCGGTTAGAACTCTAGTGGCATTCAGCCCAACCACCCAGTCGCCTCTACTGTAAACCGGCTCAGATTGAGCGTTGGCCAGGCTCGCAGCAAGTGAAAGTAAAAGGAACGCCACTAACGAGACTTTACTAATTATTTTAGGTTTCATTTTTTATTATCCTTTTTGGTATTAAAACAAATTGGCTTTAGGTAAAACTGCAATTTTTCGTAACACAAATGCCACTCATTGAAGCTAGCTTGCCGGTTTATTGACTAATACTTCCCCATACTCAGAACGCAGCTTGTTTTTTAATACTTTCCCAGTGGCATTGCGTGGCAATCCTTCCACAAAGATCGCGCGATCCGGGATCTGCCACTTGGCGACTTTCCCTTGATAATGAGCAAGAAGTTCCTCCTCAGTAATATTTGCGTCGGGTATTTTTACTGCCAACAGGATCGGTCGTTCGTCCCATTTATCATGGGAGGCCGCCACTACGGCAGCTTCATTGATGGCAGAATGGCCCATTGCGATTCCCTCCAATTCGACTGTAGATATCCATTCACCACCAGATTTAATAATATCTTTTGAGCGGTCACGTATTGTCATAAATCCATCATCATTGATCGAAGCAACATCACCTGTCTCGAACCAACCGTCTTCCTCAAGAGTCTGATTTGGTTCAACACCGAAGTAATCGGCTACCACCCAATGACCACGGATGCGGAGATTTCCCTGAGCAATGCCATCTTCGGGCAGTTGATGGCCGTCTTCACCCACAATTTTGAGCTGCACCCCGTAGGGAGGCCGTCCCTGGCTTTCACGGATTTTGTTTCTTCCTTCCTCCGAAAGAGTATTGTGTTTCGACAGCAGTGCATTGACGGTTCCGATCGGTGATGTTTCTGTCATTCCCCATGCATGGACAACTTCTACGCCATACTTACCACGAAACTCCGACATCATTGAGGGCGGACAAGCGCTACCCCCTATCACCGTCCGTTTAAGCGACTGTGCCGAGGAGCCAAGCTCGTCCAAAGCC
>OJGX01000148.1_pt1 | contig 36777 bp, 30 predicted proteins | sample 1594661 | NCBI WGS metagenome assembly OJGX01 (sample SAMN05416839, study PRJEB24817) | seawater metagenome | isolation source: Sea water | place: Canada:Atlantic | collected 2013-07 | reverse complement strand
ACCTGAAAGGATTATTCCTGCTTCGCAGACGCATCCGGATCATGCTCTCTTCTCCGTCTTAAATACTAAGGGCAAATTTTTCTAGAGCTATCACAATTAAATTATAAGCAAATAACGAACACACAGCGATGATGAGTTATTATTAAATACTAACCCGGTCAATCAATCCTGCCATTCAACTGCTTTTGTAGCTTTTTCCAGTTTGGCAGAAATTGAGTCATGAAATTCTTAAAACGTTGATTATGCAAACGCTCATGAAGATGAACCATCTCGTGAACTACTACATATTCTAGTAACTCCGGTGATTTTTTTGCCAATTCTAAACTCAGCCAGATTCTTTTATCTCTGATATTACAAGTGCCCCATCTGGTTTTCATTTTTTTAACGCCGAATTCGTTCACCGAAACCTTCATGATAGGTTCCCATTTTTCGATCAGTTTAGGTATCTCATTTTTCAGATAAGCCCGATAAAAATCATTTAAGGCTTTCTCTTTTCTCGACTGTGTAATAATATTTCTGAAACTCATAACTATCTCGGAGCCATGAATATTTACTCCGATCTTTTTAGCACCGTGTTGTAATTTTAAGCTATAGTTGCCACCCTTGAATGGAATAATGTCACCATTTTCATATTTCAGATCCGGTTCGGGCAATTGAAGAGGAGGCTTACTCAGGTGCTTTTTGATCCATTCCATTTTTTCTTGAATGAATGCGATAAGCTCTTCATCTGGAATTTTAAAAGGACTGGATAGCTTCACCTCAAGAGAAACACGATTTACTTTGAGCCTGATAGTTTTGATCTTTTTACGGGTGACTAAAACGGGAATGTCATTAACAACTAAGGTGTAGCTCTCTCTTTTTGGCTTTCTGTTAAACATAAATTGCATCCCCCATAAAACAATGCTAAGCAACTATTTAGACCCTTATCTACTCAAGCTACTATAATTTAATATAACTTGCTACGATGCAGCTTGACAATTTGTTAGGGAAATAATTCAAATGCCCTAGTTCAAGCATCGTTTAGGTTAGTTTGGCATTTAATCCGTAGGGGCAATTCATGAATTGTCCCTACGGATTATGAAATCAAATTCATGCGAGCGAATTACTTCTACTCGCTTGGACTACCGTCTACACATTTAGTTTTAAAGCTCGTTTGATTTCTGATATCGAAAAGATTGAATAGAATCTATTAAATGCTCATAGTTCAGTACTTCTGTACCTTCTTTATCGATATTTCGAATCTCAATTAATTGGTATGACCAGGGTGAACCCTGTTTAAGATGAAAGTAAAATGAAAGGATAAATCCCAGATCATCTTGAAACCACAATGTAGATATTTGATTCGAGTAGGTTATATATTTACCAATAGAATCGATATAAACAGTATCTACAGACTCTACAATTCTGTTTAATTCATTGGGCTCTAAATATAGTTCTGCTCTTAATGAAAGAGAGTCTAAATTAATTGGAATCCCTTTTATTAAAGTGTCTGAGACAACTGTTGTGTCTTTTTTCCCAAGAACTTCTGGAGAAGTTGAAATCTGTTTCCAAGTATATACCTGATACTCTTCCTGAGGGGTTTCAATTTTTGATTTTTTACAATTCCAAAGGAATAGAATCGAAAAGAAAATGAATAAGATTGGATAGAGTTTCATTAACTAGATTAATATCGGTATCGGTATAAAAATTTTCTGGATACTTATGTTATCTCTTTTTCAATGAGTTTTTCCAATTCTTGAACTTCAAATTCTCTCATATAATCAGGGAAGATCAAATTTATCCAATAATCAATCTGTTTTATAAAGCCCCTCACGGTATTTGTTTCTTTATTGATTTTCAGAACGCTTTCAACGCAGTAGCCTGCAACATAAACGCCAGCTTTAGTTCCATCCTCGTCTTGCAACTCAGTTGCCAACAAGAAGAACCTATCACCTTCAGAATAATTATATCTTCTAAATTCACGAATGCAGGCAGATTCATTACCATCAACTAATGAAACATTTTCATCTTCAGAACTATTCAAGTAATCTTTGATAATTTTAAATTTCACTAGTTCCACATCTTCCATTTCAAAATAAGTGCCTTTATAAAATTCCGAAATCTCAGCTACTACCAGAATGTAATTTGTATCGGATTTTATTGAACTCAAAGCGCTTTTGAAACTAGTTCCGGAGCATGAACACGCATAAGAATTGGTAATTCCGATGAAGAAAATGACAAAAAATGATAAGAGTAGTTTTCTCAATTTGTTAGCCTTTATAGATATTATCATCCGAACAAGAAATACCCTATCCGTTCGGGTAACATCGCTGAAACTATTTAAAAATGCTAGTTCGAAAAACTCCGGATCAGTGATGTGTTCTATCCGTAGGACCAATTCATGAATTGTCCCTACGGATTATGAAATCAAATTCAGCCAGTCAATTTGCTTTAGACCAGACATGGGAAAGAGGTTAATACTTATCCGATTAATATAAGATAGATTAAGTTGACTGAGCAGATTCCTAACCCATACTTATTCTGTGTACTATTTAATTTTTTCTTGATAGAGTAAATCGCTGCCGCAATTCCTGATAAAAGAACTATAAAAAACACTCCCCACATTATATCAGAAAGAGGGGCTAAATCAATTGGAATACCCTGTATATCCAATTCATGCTGATATTTCTCAAATAAAAATCGTAAAACTGTAAGAACAATAGTTACTAAAACTCCAATTGAAACAGATAGGTATCTAATGTTTTTCATGTTTGGTAACATTTCATTATTCGAACAAGAATCCCCTTATCCGTTCTGTTAACATCGCTGAAACTCCGTAAAAATGCTAGTTCAAAAAACTCCTGATCAGTGATGTATTCTATCCGTAGGGGCAATTCATGAATTGCCCCTACGGATTATGAAATCAAGTTCAGCTAGTCATCGGTAAGAAATTAAATTTAATCCTGTTAAGAACTCGCAGAAATACTCACCAACTTCCACTTTTCGGAAATCCTGGACCATACCTGAGCTCCCCCGCCGGCTACTCTGATCTCTTGCCCTCCGTTTAGTGTGATTTTCTGCTCATATTCATTAATAAGAACAGCTGTATTTTTATCGATCAAAGAAATCTTAACCACCGGAAATATCAGACTGTCACTGCTTTCAATCATTTGAAAACCCGGAATGACGGATGCTTTAAAATCTTCAAACGATTCCCAAACTGTTCCATCCGCATTCAAACCTGAGAAATTATTTTGATCGAAGTGATTGAAATATACTTCCCAGTCCTGAATTTTTGTCGATTCCACCAAGCTATCAAAAGATGCTCTGACTTCAGTCTTGATTTGGATTTTCTCGGCCTCGGTTAGTTTTTGATCTTGAACCTTACAATTAATTAACAAAATTGAAATAGCTAATAAGAAGATTGTTTTAGTCAATATGTTAATGGGTTAGGTTATGTATTTAGATTAATAGTGTTTGTTTATTCGGAGCAGGAGCTCCGTTCGCTTCTCCCAAGCAGGAGCTTGGGAAAGAGGTTAAACGCTTGCTAGCCGGCACCGGAAATTTGGGTTCTATTTACTTTTCTTTTTTCAATCTCATCAAGCGCTTCTTGTCTACCTTCTTTCCAAGAACGTCGAGCTTTCGAAGGCATTTTATTTGCCTTTTCCATTTTATCACAAGCATCAATCCAATCTAACAGTTGCTCATCTGTCATATCGGATATTTTTACTCCTCTTAATCGTTCTTGAGATTTTGAAAGGGGGTTATTGTACATGACTTCTAAGTGCAGGCTAACATATTATTATCCGAACAAAGATTTCCCTCATCCGCTAGATTAACATCGTTGAAACTTCGTAAAAATGCTAATTGAAAAAATTAGATTGGAGGCATTAGCAGAAATAATCACTCGGAGCAGGAGCTCCGTTCGTTTCTCCCAAGCAGGAGCTTGGGAAAGAGGTTAAGCAAACTACATTGAGTTTAAAGTTTTCGAGAAACTACCGTAGAATCCAAGATGCATTAATTGGTCATCAGAAGTATACAAACCCAAACCAAATCCTTTGTCTTCTGGATCATAGAAAATCGTATAACCGCTTCTATTATCTGGATTTTCTTGTAGAACAGTCCAGACCTCAAAAATATCATTGCGATTTGATGAACCTATATATTTCTCAAGTTTTGGCTCAATTAGAAACTCATTAATGTTCTCAGAATCAATACCATGAGCACCTTTCAGAGGATTCATCTTAAGATCTTCTTTAATAAGTCTTTTCAAAAATTCTTGCATGGAATGTTACCTAACATATTATTACCCGAACAAAATTTACCTTAGCGTTCTGCGTCAGACAAAGCGTGCCCCTTTCACCTTTCACCTTTCACCTTTCACCTTTCACCTTTCACCTTTCACCTACAACGGCAAATTATCATGCTTTTTCTTCGGCACGGTGTCCACTTTGTTTTGTGAAACTTCTAAGGCTTTGATCAGTTTAGATCGGGTTTCTTCCGGTTTGATCACATCGTCAATAAATCCTCGGGCCGCTGCTCGGTAAGGATGCGCAAACTCTTCAGCATATTGTGCTTCCAGTTCTTTCTGCTTGGCTTCAGGATCGCCGGCTTTTGCAATTTCTCTTCGGAATATGATCTCAACCGCTCCTTTACTTCCCATTACCGCAATTTCAGAAGTTGGCCACGCTACGTTATAATCAGCGCGGATATGCTTGGAGTTCATCACATCATAAGCACCACCATACGCTTTACGGGTAATCACCGTCATCTTCGGAACCGTAGCTTCACAGAATGCATACAGTAATTTAGCTCCGTCTTTGATAATTCCGCCCCATTCCTGATCGGTTCCCGGTAAGAATCCCGGAACATCTTCAAACACCACCAACGGAATATTGAATGCATCACAGAAACGAACAAAACGCGCGCCTTTTTTGGAAGAATTGATATCCAACACACCTGCCATTGCAAGCGGTTGATTTGCAACGATACCGATACTTCGTCCACCCAAACGGGCAAACCCAACTACGATATTTTCAGCATATTCTTTGTGCACTTCGTAGAAACTCTCTTTATCCACAATTCCTTCTATCACATCTTTGATATCGTAAGGTTTGTTAGGATTCAATGGAACAATATCATGCAATGCTTTTGCTTTAGCAGAATCCGGTTCTTTGGATTCTATCATCGGCACTTTTTCTTCACAGTTTTGCGGGATATACGACATCAACGTTCTGATATCCTGCAAACAAACGGCGTCATTCGGAGTTGCAAAATGAGCCACACCTGATTTTGAGTTGTGCGTCATTGCCCCACCCAGTTCTTCCGAAGTTACTTCTTCATGCGTAACGGTTTTTACCACATTTGGGCCTGTCACGAACATATAACTGGTATTTTCTACCATGTAAATGAAATCCGTAAGCGCCGGACTGTAAACCGCTCCACCTGCACATGGTCCCATGATCGCAGAGATCTGAGGGATCACGCCCGAAGCCATGCTGTTTCTCCAGAATACTTCCGCATAACCGCCCAGTGAAGAAACTCCTTCCTGAATTCTTGCTCCACCTGAATCATTCAACCCAATTACAGGTATGCCGTTTTTAAGTGCCAGATCCATCACTTTGCAAATTTTCTCAGCATGTGTTTCTGAAAGTGAACCTCCAAATACCGTGAAATCCTGACTGAAGACATACACCGGCTTTCCGTGGATCTTTCCGTGTCCGGTTACAACACCATCTCCCAGAAACTGTTGCTCATCCAGACCAAAAGCGGTACTTCGGTGTGTTACAAAAGCGTCTATTTCATCGAACGAACCTTTATCCAGAAGCAAATCAATGCGTTCTCTTGCAGTAAGTTTTCCTTTCTCGTGCTGCTTTTCGATGCGAGCTTTTCCACCACCCAGTTTCGATTGCTCACGTAGTTTTTCAAGACGTTCTACTTTTTCGTTCTTTTCCATAGTTAGTTAATCAGGATTTATACTCTTTAAAATAGGATTGCAACGTATCAATAAATTCGCCGGCCTCTTCCGAGAACATATCCACTTTTTGTTTGCTGAAAATTTCTTTTTCTAAAAATACAGAGGCTTCGTTCCAATTATCAAACTGTCCCAGCTCATTAATTCCCCGGTCGTACGCTTTCTGTTTCCCGGAAAACACATCGCTTACCCAACGCTCCTCGCTGTCCATAAGATACTCATTCAATTCCATAGTGGCTGAACTGTCTTCAACTGCCTCTTCCTCCATAAATATCTCATCGTCTTCATCTTCAACGACTAGTGTATTGTAAGTAGGTTCAGATTCGGTTTCTTCCTCTTCTTCCCGTGAAGCCATCATCACTTCCATCTGATCTTCACTCAAAAACTGAGCCCACATCGGCTTTTCTTCTTCATCTTCTGAGCTTTCCTCCTCTTCAGAACTGATATGTTCTTCCAGAATCGGATCTTTGGTTTCTTCGGCCGGATCTGGAGCATCCATTATGAGATCGTCTTCCTCGATCAATTCACTTTCAAATCCTTCATCTTCCTGAACCACTCCTTCATAAGAATCCTTAGCTTGATCCAAAATAGAAGTCAGGTTAGATTTGAATGCTTGTTTGTCTTCTTTTTGATTGCTGACCGGTTCGTAATGCTCTTCTTCTTCTTCTGCATCATCATTTTCATCTTCATTTAAGAAGATATTATTCAAAGATTCCGAATCATCCACATTGTCAAATACCAGTGTTTCTTCCTCTTCAATATCTCCCAGAATCTCGTTGATATCCGGCTCCACAGCTTCGGACTGAAACAAGCTGGCTAAATTTTCTTCTGCCTCTTCCGGAATTTCTTCCTTTACTTCTTCTGCTACTTCAGCCGGTTTTGTTGATTCCGATACTGACTTAACTTCACTTTCCTGCTCTTTTATCAATTCCATTTTGAAATTCTCAGTCGAAAGCATTTCGATGAAGGTACTTTGCGTAACGGCTACATCAATAGAAGAGAAAATGTCAGCGGTATTATCGAAACCTTTATCTCTGAAGAATCTTTGTAGAAGCTCCGGAGCGAGTTTTCCTCCGCATAGAGAAAAAAGCATTTCCAGTTTTTGGGACCAGTTTTCAGCGGTATAATCAGATACGATTCGGGCATCTAAATTTGAAACCAGACTTTGGCAGCGTTCTATAGTCAGTTCATCCAGCTCTCTTTTTTTCATGTAAAGAGGAATCGCTGTTCCGAAATGTTTGTAAACCATCAGTCTGGCACAACGCTTACTTACTTCCTCAAATGTAAGCACAGATTCTTCCCGAAAAATATAAGGAGCGATGTTCTTTCGTGGTTCAACAAGAACAGAAACAATATCGCTAACCGTGGCATGCAGGATATCATACAACTTTTCGTGCGGTATAACGGAGCAGCTTATGGCCGCATTTTCAAAATCCTTTTGAGCACTAACGAACAACTTATTTTCCGTATCAACCCAAACAGAATCTGTCTTTTTAAGTTCTGACAGCACTTTATCTTCCAGTAAAAGGCGAATTCTTTCTACAATGTAGACAGGTATTTCTGCCTTCAATAGCTGTTGAGGTGAGTAAAACGGACGCTCTGTTCCGATCTGTCCTGTAAATTTATCGGTAATTTGGTCAATGACCTTTTGCATGGAAGTAAGATGATTTTGGTGAACGAAAATAATGCCTAGAAAGTGGCATTACAACACGAATCTTTCCATCATAGTATATTTTTGCATTATACTTTCTACCTTTAGCGCATGATTTCACTTTCGGTCAAAAGTCTTACCAAAAAATATAACCGTAAAACGGTTTTGAATGACGTTCAATTCGGGCATCATTCAGGGATTTTGGGTATTTCAGGCTCAAACGGAAGTGGAAAATCTACCTTGATGAAATGTCTGGCAGGATTACTCAGATCTAACTCCGGAACCATTGAGTGGAAATTGAACGGTGATTCTTTATCCCAAACCGAACTTAAAGATCACATCGGTTACGCTGCTCCGTACATTTCTTTGTATGAAGAGCTTACTGTTCTCGAAAATCTGGAGTTTCTTTCTGAAGTAAGTCAGCAACATCTGGAAGAAGCGGACTTTGAGAAATTACTCAGCAAAACAGAAACCGATTCCCTTAAAGACAAGTTGTACAAATCACTTTCTACGGGACAACAACAACGTGTGAAACTGGCTTCATCTCTGATCCGAGATCCTGAAGTGTTGTTCTGGGATGAACCCGGCTCCAATCTGGATTCGAACGGGCATGCTTTGGTTCAGCGTTTACTTCAAGAACAAAAAGAAAAAGGTTACCTGGTCTTTCTGGCTTCTAATGATCCTGATGAAATTGCTCTTTGTGATGAGATACTAGTATTAGATTAATGAGTTTTCTTTAATTCCACCCCCAAAATTCAATATGAAGACATCATTTTTATTATTTACCCTTTTTATTAGCACAGTTACATGCTCCAACTACGAATCTCCCAATAATTTTGTAGATGTATTCATAGGCACCGGAGGACATGGGCACACTTACCCCGGAGCAACGCTTCCTTTCGGAATGATACAACCAAGTCCTGTAAACGGAACTCCGGGCTGGGATTGGGTTTCCGGTTATCACTATTCGGATAGTATTATTACAGGATTTGCTCAAACTCATCTTAGCGGAACTGGAATCGGAGATCTGAATGATATTCTGATCATGCCAACCAATCGAAAAGTGCTCTTGTCCGATTCAGCCAAATATGAAAGCAAAAGAAGTTACGCTTCCAAATTTTCTCACGATCGGGAAAAAGGTTCTCCGGGATATTACAGCGTTTTTCTGGATGATTATGAGATCAACGCCGAGATGACCGCCACTGAAAGAGTAGCCATGTATAGATTTACTTATGAATACGGCGATCATCAATTCTTAAATCTGGATTTAGGGTATAGCTTGAATTGGGATTCTTTCACCGAAGGTTATTTCAAAATTATCGGAGAAGATGAGAATAAGAAGTTAGTTGGCTACCGAAGATCTTCCGGTTGGGCGAATGATCAACATGTTTATTTTGCGATGGAATTTTCTTCTGACTTTATGATCACTGATTCAGCTGATTATAAAGGGTTCACCTCATTTGGAATGCTGGAATTTGATAATAACAGAAGAGAAGTTTTGGCTAAAATTGCCATCTCATCACACAGTGAAGAAGGAGCACTAGCAAATCTGGAAACTCTGGAGGATTGGGATTTTGACGAAACCAAGCTCTTTGCTGAAATGGCCTGGGATGAAGAACTCGGCAAGATCAAAGTTCAGGGTAATGAAGAGAAAAAGACGATTTTTTATACTGCTCTTTATCATTCCAAACTAGCTCCGGTTTTGTTTTCTGATGCCAATCAGGATCAAACCAAATACACTATATACTCTTTGTGGGATACTTTTCGAGCGCAGCATCCATTGCTTACCATTACCAATCCTGACAGAGTGAATGACATGATCCGAACCATGCTGGATTTCTATAAAGAAAACGGATTGCTTCCTGTTTGGGAATTACACGGAAATGAAACCAACACAATGACCGGCTATCATGCTATTCCTGTGATCGCTGATGCGTACGCCAAAGGATTCAGAGACTATGACGCCGAACTCGCTTTCGAAGCAATGAAAGCAAGTGCTATGCAAAATAAACGTGGAACTGATCTGTATCGAAAATATCAATATATCCCATCTGAACTGGAACATGAATCGGTTACTAAAACGCTGGAATATGCTTTTGATGACTGGGCAATCGCTCAAATGGCTTTTATGCTTGGGAAGGAATCAGAGTACGAACATTTTATAGTCAGGTCCGGTTTCTGGCAAAATGTATATGATGCTCAAACTAAATTCATGCGTGGTAAAACCGCTGAAGGGAATTGGGTTGAGCCTTTTGACCCAAAGAGATCCGTTCATCGCGTAAACACCGACTATACCGAAGGCAACGCATGGCAGCACAGCTGGTTTGTTCCTCATCAAGTGGATAAATTGATAGAACTCATGGGCGGTGATGATGCTTTTACACAACGACTCGATTCACTGTTCAATCAAGACTCGAATATTACCGGCGATAATACTTCACCCGATATCTCAGGATTAATAGGCCAATATGCACACGGAAATGAGCCTAGTCATCACATTGGATATTTATACAATTATGCCGGAAAACCGTGGAAATCTCAGGAAATACTACATGCGATTATGAATACTCAATATTCTACTGCCGTTGATGGATTAAGCGGAAATGAAGATTGTGGACAGATGTCTGCTTGGTATGTTTTTTCGGCGATGGGTTTTTATCCTGTAAGCCCCGCCTCTGGTAATTATGTGATAGGGACTCCTCAATTTAAGCAAGTTGATATAACCTTATCTGACACAAAGACTTTTACAATTATTGCTAATGGAGTTTCGGATGAAAATATTTACATTAAGTCAGTATCTTTAAATGGAGAACCTTTGGAGAGAAGCTATATTTCCCATGAAGAAATTATAGCGGGTGGAGAATTGATCTTTGAAATGGGATCTGCACCTGATAAAAACTGGGCGAAGAAAACTGAATACAGACCAATTAATTAATGAAGAGATTTTTATTATTGGCACTTGCTTTAGGGATAGCATGTGCTCCTCAAAAATCAGAGAAAGAACAACTAGCTGAGCAAGTAAAACAAGAATTCTTACACGCTTGGAACGGATACAAACAACATGCTTGGGGAGATGACGCACTAAAACCGTTGTCAAAATCTTCTAAAAACTGGTATGACGCATCTTTATTGATGACTCCGGTTGATGCTTTTGACACCATGTTATTAATGGGCTTGGATGAAGAAGCCGCTGAAGCAAAAGAATTGATCTTTTCTGAATTGTCTTTTGATCATGATTTCTTTGTATCCAATTTTGAGATAACGATTCGCCTTTTGGGTGGACTTCTTTCAGCATATGAGATGGATGGAGACGAACGATTTCTGGAATTGGCTGAAGATCTTGGAAGAAGATTACTTCCTGCATTCGATTCAGCAACAGGAATGACTTACGGAAGAGTAAATCTTAAAACAGGAGAAACAGAATGGCAGGTTAATAATCCCGCTGAGATCGGAACTTTAATGATCGAGTTCGGTACACTTACCAAACACACTAAAGATTCTGTTTTTTATAACAGTGCCAAAAAAGCCATGATGGGATTGTATGAGCGCCGCTCCGAAATCGGATTAGTCGGAACAACTATTGATGTAGAAACCGGTGAATGGCAAAATAAAGAAGCACATATTTCCGGAATGATAGACTCTTATTACGAATATGCACTAAAATCATGGCTGCTTTTCGGAGATGAAGACTTCCGAAAAATATGGAAAGCTCATGAACCTGCACTGGAAAAATATCTGCTCGATGAAGTTGCCTCCGGAACCTGGTACGGTCGTGCAAACATGGATACAGGAGAAAGAACGGCAACAACTTACGGAGCACTGGATGCTTTTATGCCCGGAGTTTTAGTGCTTGCAGGAGACATTGAAACTGCAGAAAAGGTTCAGGAATCCAATTTTAAGATGTGGCAGTTACATGGCATCGAACCGGAAGGTCTGAATTATGTTGATATGGAAGTAACCTGGGCAGGATATCCTTTGCGTCCCGAAAATATTGAGTCTGCTTATTATTTATATCAGGCAACAGGCGATGAAAAATATATTGAGATGGGAAAAGTGATGTTCCAAAGCCTTATAGAATATTGTAAAACTGAGCATGGTTATGCTGCTTTATCAGATGTTACCACCAAAGAAAAAAGCGATGATATGGAAAGTTTCTTTTTAGCGGAGACGCTCAAATATGCTTACCTCCTTTTTGCTGATGACAAAGTATTTGATCTGGATAAGCATGTGTTCAATACAGAAGCACATCCAATGAGAATAGATTAACAGCTATGTTGAATCGAAAACAATTCTTAAAAACCGGTCTTCTTGGAGCTATTCCATTAGCAGGAATTGGATGTACGAATGTCAACAAATTTACAGGAAGTAAGCCGATTGTGATTGCTACCTGGAATTCTTCTATTAAAGCTAACGCAGCGGCATGGAAAATTCTTGATAAAGGTGGATATGCATTAGATGCCGTTGAAGCCGGTGTTCGGGTAGAAGAAGACGATCCTAAAAACATGTCAGTAGGTTATGGCGGACGACCGGATAGAGAAGGAAATGTCTCTTTGGATGCGTGCATCATGGATGATAAAGGAGAATGTGGATCTGTGGTTTTTCTTCAGAATTATAAGAACCCCGTTTCCGTTGCCAGAAAAGTAATGGAAGAAACGCCTCATATCATGTTAGCAGGTAAAGGGGCTCAGCAATTTGCTAAAGATCAAGGTTTTGAAGAAATAGACCTGCTTACTCCCAAAGCTAAAGAAGCTTGGGAAAAATGGTTGGAAAACGGAAAGTACGAGCCGGAAGTAAATATTGAAAACCATGATACCATTGGCATGCTTGCACTTGATGCAGAAGGAAGACTTTCAGGAGCCTGCACAACCAGTGGAGCCGCCTGGAAAATGCACGGAAGGGTTGGTGATTCCCCTCTTATAGGCGCCGGACTTTTTGTAGATCCTGAGATTGGTGGAGCATGTGCAACAGGACTTGGAGAAGAAGTCGTTAAAACTGCCGGAAGTGCACTGATCGTTGAAATGATGCGACAAGGTCACTCCCCGGAAGAAGCTTGTAAAATTGCAGTAGACCGAATTATTTCCCGCAACAAACGAAACGGCACCAGTTTAAAAAACACTCAAGTCGGCTACCTGGCCCTCAACAAAGACGGTGCTTTTGGCGCATACAGCATCCAAAAAGGCTTTGATTACGGAGTGTACAATAAAGATGGAAACCGGATAATAGATTCTGAGTTTAGGATTTAGGTAAAGTCATCCTGAGGACACGTCCGAAGGATCTACGCAATTCCTTAAATTTGCAGATTCTTCGCTCCGCTCAGAATGACCCAAATTCAATTGAGAACCATTCCTAATTCTTAATTGTTCAATTCTCTTCTCCCGCCCATTTTTCGGGATCATCCACTACTTCCGCAAAATCGATCTCGTTTCCGTTTTTGGAAATCGTAGCTTCGAATTCAATTGGCTCTTCGCTGTCTCTCATTAATAACTGAGTTGCCAGTTTGTTCGTGATATTCTGTTGAAGAACTCTTTTCAACGGACGTGCACCATATACGGGATCATATCCACGAACTGCCAACCAGTCTTTCACATTATCAGAAACATGAAGCGTGACTTTGTTCTTGGCCAACAACTGATGAACTCTTCTCAGCTGAATATCCACGATAGATCGAATGTGTTCTCTCCCCAGCGGATGGAATACGATGGTATCATCCACGCGATTTAAGAATTCAGGTCGGATGGTCTTCTTCAACTGATCGATCAATTGATTTTGGAGATTCTCATACTTTTCTTCAGAAAGTTCTCCGCCTGATTTCTCCATTTCATTCACGATCAAATGTGAACCGATATTGCTGGTCATGATGATGATCGTATTTTTGAAATCGACCGTTACTCCTTTGTTATCCGTCAACCTTCCTTCATCCAACACCTGAAGCAGAATATTGAATACATCAGGATGTGCTTTTTCAATTTCATCCAGCAACACAACCGAGTACGGATGTCGACGAACAGCCTCTGTCAATTGTCCACCTTCATCATAACCAACATATCCCGGAGGTGCTCCAACCAAGCGACTTACGGAATGCTTTTCCATATACTCACTCATATCGATCCGGATCATCGCATTCTGGTCATTGAACAGAAACTCAGCCAGCGTTCTTGCCAATTCCGTTTTACCAACACCTGTAGATCCTAAGAAGAAAAACGAACCAATCGGTCGATCTTCATCCTGTAAACCTGCCCGAGATCTGCGGACTGCATCAGAAACGGCATCAATAGCCAAATCCTGACCAATCACTCTTCTGTGAAGCTCATCTTCCAGTTGAAGTAATTTTTGTCGTTCACTCTGAAGCATTTTCTTCACAGGAATTCCTGTCCAGCGAGCAACAATGTCTGCGATATCTTCAGCATCTACTTCTTCTTTCAGTAGCGCCTTCGTTTCCTGCATTTCATCCAGCTTGGCTTTTGCCTCTTCTAGATCTTTCTCAAGTTGCGTGATAGTTCCATACCGAAGTTCTGCGACCTTTTCGTAGTTACCCTGACGTTCTGCCTTATCAGCTTCGTTACGTGTCGTCTCAATGGCTTGTTTAAGTTCGCGGGCTTTCTGGATGGTATCTCTCTCCTGCTCCCATTGCACACGCATAGTACTTCGTTGTTCTTCCAGATCAGCCAGTTCTTTTTCAATACCTTTGATCTTACCTTTATCTTTTTCGCGTTTCAATGCCTCACGCTCAATTTCCAGCTGCCTAATTTGTCGTTCAATTCCATCTAATTCCTCAGGAAGGGAATCAATTTGAAGTCTCAATCTTGAAGCGGCTTCATCAATCAAGTCGATAGCTTTATCCGGCAGAAACCGATCTCCGATATATCTGTGTGAAAGTTCCGCAGCTGCAACTATAGCAGCATCGGTTATTCTTACTCCGTGATGAACTTCATATCGTTCCTGCAATCCGCGCAAAATAGAAACGGTATCTTCGATCGAAGGTTCGCCCACCAAAACAGTTTGTAATCGACGTTCAAGAGCTTTGTCTTTCTCGATGTACTTTCTGTACTCATCCAAGGTAGTTGCGCCAACTGCGTGCATTTCTCCCCTGGCAAGTGCAGGTTTCAGAATATTTGCGGCATCCATCGCTCCTTCCGTAGCTCCGGCACCAACTAAAGTATGGATCTCATCAATAAATAAAATGATTTCTCCATCAGAATCTGTCACTTCTTTAACAACAGCTTTTAATCGTTCTTCAAATTCGCCACGGAATTTTGTTCCGGCTACCAAGGCTCCCATGTCCAAAGCGACAATTCTTTTCGATTTTAATCCTTCAGGAACATCTCCGCGAACAATTCTAAGCGCCATTCCCTCAGCAATTGCTGTTTTACCAACTCCCGGTTCACCGATCAAAACAGGATTGTTTTTAGTACGACGAGTCAGAATTTGCATCACTCGACGGATTTCCTGATCGCGACCAATTACAGGATCCAGTTTATTTTTCTCAGCCAGTTCATTCAGATCACGAGCGTATTTCTTCAAAGCGCCGTATCTGCTTTCTGCATTTGGATCATCCACAGTTTGATTTCCGCGAACATCAGTCAATACTTTAAGAATATTATCTTTTGTTACTCCCTGATCTTTAAGAAGGGAAGCAATCGGGCCTTTCGATTCAGTAAATCCTATCAAAATATGTTCAGAGCTGATGTATTCATCTCCCAATGCTGTTGCTTCTTTCTGAGCTTTATCGAAGGCTTCTTTGGATGTAGTTGATAAATACTGTCCCGATACTGACGAGCCCTGAACCTTGGGAAGTCTTCCCAGTTCTGCATCCACAACTTCTTCAACTGCTCTTAAGTTTGCACCTAATTTATTCAGCAGATTTACTACAACATTTTCTCCATCAATCAAGAAGGCTTTTAATACATGAGCCGGTTCCAACGCCTGATTATTTCCTGACTGCGCCAGCTCTAATGCTTTCTGAATAGTCTCTTGAGCTTTTAAAGTATATTTATTCAAATTCATAATTCTCGTCCTCTTTAGTTGTTTCAGAACTTATAAGTCCAAAATCGTGCCAAAAGAACAAGCTGACGGAATTGCATGGTATAAAAAAAGCCATTTCCGTATCAGGGAAATGGCTTTGGTTTTTCGGGGTACAATAAATAGGATACTACTCTAACTCGAAAGCGATGAATTGGTTCCCATTATTTCTGATTATTTTCAGAAGTACTACTTCATCACCTTTTTCTTCCAACTTTTCGAGCTCATCATAGAATTCAGTTGCGCTCTCTACTTTCTTGTTCTTAACGGTTGTGATCACATCACCTCTGCGTAATCCTCGCTCATATGCGTTGCTGGAGTCTTTAATTCTGCTTACTACCACGCCATCTTCAGAACTGTCCAATTCCAACTGACGACGAATATTTGCATCCAGATCTGTAACTGTGAATCCTAACTTTTCTTCCATTGATTCTGCTTGTTCAGGACGAACACTAGCTACAGTTTCATCATTTCTTTCTCCAAGCGTTACTGTTAATGTTTTCGCTTCTCCATCTCTGAGGATATCCAGTTCTACAACATCATTTGGTTTCATTGAAGCAACTCTGGATCTGAACATATTCCAGTCTGTAATTTGATCTCCATCTATAGCCACAATTACATCTTGTTCACGTAATCCTGCATTATCAGAAGGACCGTCTTCTTCTACTCTTGCTACGATAATTCCTCTTGCGTTATCCAAACCCAGAGCTTTAGCCATGGTTCTGTCCACTTCGCCACCAAAATAAAGTCCTAAATATCCTCGGGAAACTTCACCGTCATCAATAAGGTCATCCATTATTCTTTTGGCAAGGCTGATCGGAATCGCAAAACCAATTCCATCGTTTCCGCCTGATCGGGAAGCAATTGCTGAATTAATTCCCACTAATTCTCCATTCATATCAATGAGTGCTCCGCCTGAATTTCCGGGATTTATAGCTGCATCGGTTTGAATGAAATCTTCATATCCGGCACCGCTGTTTATTAGTCCAATCGAACGACTTTTAGCTGATACAATTCCAAATGAAACGGTATGTGCAAGGTTTTGACTTAACGGGCTTCCGATCGCTAAAACAAAAGCTCCTACTTTTAGAGCCTCACTGTTTCCCATCTTTACGGCCGGCAAATTATCCATGTCTACTTTTACAACAGCAATATCAGTTGCTGGATCTGTTCCTATCAGCTCTGCTTCAACTTCATCTCCGTTAAACAATTGGATCTTAATTTCGTCTACATCTTCGATCACATGATTATTGGTTAAGATGTAACCATCTTCAGATACTATTACTCCGGATCCCAATCCTCTCTGTGTGTATTCCCTTGTTTCCGGGTCTTGTTGTCCGTTTGGGTTTCCGAAAAACTGAGAAAAGGGATTCCTCATTATTCGCTGTTCCTGCACTTTTTCTGTAGTAATCATTACAACTGCAGGATTTGTTTTTTCTGCGATGTCGACAATCGCATTATTCAGATCCAGTAAGGATGAAACTGAACGATTTTCAGCAGATGTGACATTATTTTCAGTTGCGTAATCCGGCAAACTTGGTGATGAATTATTGTTTGTCCAGGCATTCATTCCCAGTAATAGCAGTATGGCTGCAGCCACACCAAATACATTTTTTACAGTAGTATTCATTGATCTCTTAATTATAGTTCTCTGTTTTCAACCGTTGTTACAACGATGTGTTCCTGATAAATTGTATATGGTTTACATCTTGTAACGCAAAAGCTCAGACTGCGTTCAAACAGCCTGAGCATTCACTAACTATTCTATATATGCTTCAAGATCATTTGATCTCGATCTGTCGTTTTATTTTCTCTTCCTGCTTCTGAATGGTAATGTTTAGTACGCCATCAGTATAGGTTGCGTTGATGGTATCTTCATTGATACTATCCGGCAGATAAAATGAGCGTGTAAAAGTTCCGTAAGATGTTTCTACTCTGTGGTAGTTCTTGCCTTCATCTTTATTTTCAAACTTACGCTCACCGCTGATGGTTAATCTTCCGTTTTCCAGATCAATGCTGATAGCATCTTTCTTTAAGCCCGGAAGTTCTGCAGAAATTTCAAATTGCGTATCGTTTTCTGCTATATCTACGTTTGGCATAAAACTATCCTGACGGTAGTTCATTCCATTATTTGTGTTGAACATTTCGTCAACAATGTCATTGAATCTTCTTGAAAAAAGATCGTTACTTGGTCTTGAATATTTAATAAGTGCCATAACTTTTTGACCTCTTGTTTTGATTATTTGTTTATCAGGTTCGCTACTGATTGCTACAAGAGAAATGCCAAGTCGAAATTTTAAAACCACTCTGTCAGTGCGACAAGCTTAGAATGAAATTTTTACAGACCGGATTTTACGCTTTGGAAAAGCTGTCAGTGGAAGTTTGACGGGAAGTCAGATGGGTAACAAAAGTGGCAGGTATGTGCATTTAAAGAATAAGTTTATCATTCCTTGTAGATGTTATGTAATTCGTTGACTGTTTAATAAAGATAGTTCAAGAAACATTCGCCCTTAGTATTTAAGACGGAGAAGAGAACATGATCCGGATGCGTCTGCGAAGCAGGAATAATCCTTTCAGGTGAAGAATGTAGAAATGTATCTGAGCGAACGAAGACCTTTAGGATTATTCAGCGCAGGATCAGTGAACCCGTCTTAAATACTTCGGCTTGATCTTTTGCTACTTTTGTATCAAGACAAAAGTAGGTACCCTTGTGCTAAGTCAAGCTATTTTAAGGGATTCAGTTTCTTGATTCTATGTACTTTTGTGCCGATACTGAGCTTCCTCAGCACAGGCTCCAGTACCAAAAACTCCCGACAAGAATTATTGTCGCGAACTCCATTACATCTACTAATTAATTCTAAAGGTCGGTGTAGTTGGGAGCTTTTTCTGAAATACTGAAGTTTATTAGTAACGGGACAATTGTTGTAAATTAATTATCTAATATCCATAATCCTGAACTTGTTTCTCCGAATAAGTCCTAAAGCCTGAATTATAACATCCTCGGATTATCCAAAGAACTGTTTGGACAATCGTCTCCCTTCGAAGGGAGAGTTTTAACTATGATTCTTTACTTTAACGCTAAAAGTGCGTTTAAAATCATCAAAAAGCCAACAACACATAAAGCAATTGAAGCATAGAAGACAAATGTTTGCAATCTGTTAATCTCTTCCGGGGATTCTTTCTTGAGCTTGAAATAATAGATTACTCTCAAAATTGCAGAAATAGAGACCAATATACCAACATAGAATCCACTACTCATATCTGATATCCTCCAAATCTCCCCAAAAGCTGGGATAGGAAACAGCTGCACATTCAGCATCCAGAATGTCGGATTCGGTTTTCCCTTTTAAGGATAATACTGCGGATGCCATTGCTATTCTGTGGTCGTGGAAACTGTTGAATGTAGCGGAGTCAAAAATAAATTCAGGGTTTCCGTGAATCTCTACTCCATCTTCTTTTTCTTCGAAACTAACTCCGGCAGCTTTCAGCATCTCAGAAATAGCCATGATACGATCTGTTTCTTTATGGCGAAGTTCTTCAGCTCCGGAGATAACCGAGATGCCTTCCGCAAAAGACATAGCCACAGCAAGAATCGGTAGTTCGTCAATACAATTCGGAATAATGCTTTTTGGGATGTTAATTGCCCTCAAGTCAGAGCTACGAACCACAATGTCTCCAACAGGCTCAGCACCTTCCATTCGTTCATTTTCAATGGTGATATTCGCGCCCATTTCCTGTAAAATTCCAAGCAGTGCATTTCTGGTCGGGTTTAACCCCGTAGCTTCAAGCGTGATCTCAGAATTTGGAATAATACAACCGGCCACTAACCAAAAGGCAGCCGCTGAGAAATCTCCGGGCACAGTATAGCTTTGATTTGGTATTTCATCATTTAATGATGCTGAGATGATCTTCTTTCCTTTTTCTTCTTCCACCTTTAGCTGAAGAAGACGTTCAGTATGATCTCTGCTGGGAATAGTTTCTATAACTCTTGTTGGAGTTTCACCAAATAAACCCGCCAATAGAATACAGGATTTAAGTTGAGCGCTTGGAATCGGAAGTTCGAAATCCATCGGCTTTAGTTTCTCATCTCTGGTGATCATTAATGGAGCATAAGCACTATTTCGCGCTAAAATATAAGCGCCCATTTTCTCCAGAGGTTCAATAATTCTGGTCATTGTACGAGAAGTCAGGGAAGCGTCTCCGCACATCCGCACTTGTTTTCCTGACCCGGCAATTACTCCTGCTAATAACCTCATGGCTGTACCGGAATTTCCGCAATCCAGATCATCTTCCGGAGCTTTTATTCCTGATCTACCCGTTCCTTTTATAGAAATAGAATCATCGTTTCTGATAACTTCAGCTCCTAGTGACTCTACACACTCCAATGAGCTTTGCGGATCCTGAGCAGAAGAATAATTTTTAATTACAGAGGTACCTTCATGAAGTAACGAAAAAATCGCTGCTCGCTGAGATATGGATTTATCCGGTGGAGGAGAAAGTGTTCCCTGTAACGAGTCAGAGGGTTTTACTTTTTGGATCATTTAATTGGTAAATGGATGTGTTGGAATGTATTTGAAAGTAGAAAATTTGAAGATAAGATATTCAGCAAGCTGACCTTAAATTCTAAATACGTACTAGCTATTCTGTAGAATCCAACAAAGCTTGCGCCTGCACAGCTCCTTCGGTATCAGGATATTTTTCAATGATTCCGTTTAGAATGCTCATTGCTTCACCTCTATTGCCTAATCGAATATGGCATTCTGCAGAATTATACAACGCTTTTGAAACCCAGATTTCAAATGCTTCGAACAGCACACGAACTTTAGAGTAGTTTTCGATCGCTGCTTCAAAATTACTCTGATCCTGTTCGATCTTTCCTAAATAGTATTGAGCTTCTGCGCCACTTATGGTTGTGCTTTTGTCTGCAACCGGAACAAGTAATGCGCGTGCATCTTCAAACCTGCTTTCAGCTACAGCGACTTTTCCAAGTCCGACATTTGCAGCAGGATTTCCTGAATTTATTTTGAGAGCTTCTTCAAACTCTGATTTTGCTGTACCCGTTCGTCCTGCAGCTAAACTTGCTGATCCCATCCCAACATAAGCTTCTTGACTGAAACGAGAGCCTTTTTCCAGAAGTATTTCAAAATAATCATGAGAAGTATCAAACGATCCTTTTTCAGCATATAAATTCCCAAGTATTATTAAAGCTGATGGAGTTTGATCATCATTCGGAAACTCATCTACAATCGTTTGATAAGCATTTATGGCTTGATCCACCTGCCCGGTTTGACGATAAGAGTCCCCCAAATTAGAATATGCTTCAGGCGTTAAATTATCTGAGTTTGTAATCCGTAAATACTGTCGGAATTCTTTGATGGCTCCTTCATAATCTCCGGTTTGATATACAGTCTCTGCTTGGCGATATCTCAATCTGTCTGCAGTTCCACTACTTGGATTATTACTTAAAAAATCTTCTAAAACAGCCGAACTGCTATCCACACCTGTGGATGATAACTGGGAGTATTGAATTCCGTTCACAGCATCTATGATATAGCTACTTCTCGGATAATTCTGCAACACATTTTTGTAAGCCTCAATAGCTCTTTCATACTCTCCTGCGTTGTAATAAGAATCTCCAATGTTATACTGAGACCTGGCAGCCCACTCAGTACCGGGGTATTTACTGATCACCGTTTGAAATTCTTCAATGGCCTGAGAATAATTATCCGAGTTCAAATAAATGTAAGCAATATTGTACTGAGCCTGTTCTTTTAACCTACTAAACGGATAAATGCGAAGAACTCTCCTGAAAGTTGTTACAGCTTCAAATGTTCTTCCTGAACGATAGTAGCTGTTTCCAACCTGAAACATCGCATAGTCTCCTCCCGGTTCTGCTCCAATTGCTTTATTATAAAAACTGATCGCTTCTCTGTATTTCCCTTGTGCATAATAGGCATCACCAATTCTTAATTGGGTGTCCGTATCGTAAGGAAACAGAGCAATAGGAGGAGGATTATAATCATTTAAAAAAGCCTCAAGTGGTGCCACTGCATTTTCGTAATCTCCGGTTACAAAATAGCTCCAACCCAAAGAATATCTGGCTGCACCGATAAGTTCATGATCAGCATAATTTCTGATGAAAATTGAGAATCTTTGTGCGGCATCGCCATATTGACGAAGTTTATAATAACTGTCGGCACTCCAGAATAATGCTTCGGCTCCGATCTCAGAAGTTGGAGTTTCTGCGTATACAGATTCAAATATTGGTTGTGCTTCTTCGTAAGCCTGATTTCTATATAATATCCATGCTTTCTGGAAGCGCGCTTGCCGGCGAAGTTCCGGGTCTATATCAGCAATTTTTTCTGCTTCTTCAAATGCGATACTTGCTCTTGTAAATTCATTGTTCGCAAAATAAGATTCGCCCAAAAGTGTATAAACCTTTCCGGGATCCTGAAGGTTTTTTTCATTTCTGATTAAAGTAAGCAGTGTTTCTATAGCATCTCCGTATTGCCCTGACTCAAAAGAAGAAACAGCCCATTCGTAAAAAGCTTGCTCTACCCATAGTCCTGTTTTGTATCGATCACCAAATTCAGAAAATGTATTCAGAGAATTCTCATACTGTCCACCTAGTTTCTGGTTGATAGCTTCATAGTATAAAGCCTTTCTGGCTAGTTCATCATCCCCGGTTGCTGCTTTTTCAAATGAATCGGCAGCCCAGTGATAAATCTTTTGTTTATGATATAACCAACCGAGTCCATAATGTGCACTTCTTTCCTTACTTGTGCCTTTGGTTAAATTCAGATACTGTAAATAAGCTTTTGATGATTCTTTAAAATTTCCAAGAAAATTATAGCTTTCTGCAATCAGGAAAATTGCCTTTTCTTTTGACTCATCATCCAGATAAGGCATTGCTGCTTTTAATGCTTCGATAGCTTCTTCATATTTCCCTTGCTGATAATAGGATTCACCCAAAGCTGTTCCCACCCTTCTTGTAACAGGATCATTGGGATACCGTTCTTTAAGTATTTCAAAAGCTATAGAAGATGAATCAAATTTATTATCCGAAAGATATAAACGTCCTCTGGCATATAAAGCTTTAGGAGACCAATCACTTTCAGGATAGTTATCAGCTAAAGCTAAAAAATATTTACGGGCTGCATCATTATCGCCTTTTTCCGCAGCTGCTTCAGCAACCCAATATTCAGTCTCAGTAGCTGTTGCTACCGTATTAAAAGTCTTCAAAGATTCTTGATAGTATGAAATTGCTTCATCGTAATTGCCATTATCTGAAAAACGATGACCAAGATCTTTTAATAACTTCTTTGAAAGGTGATGTTTGGGATAATCACGAATAAAGTTCTGATAAAAATACTCTATTCCCGAAGAATCTATGCCTGCATTTGCACGTGCAATATAATAATCGGCAAAAGGAACTAATTCTGATCCTGAATAATTGCTTTTAAAATGATTGAGTTTTTTCAACGACTCTTCAAAAAAACCCTTCTCGAAAAGATCTATGCCGGTTTGGTATGCATCAGTTTTCGGAGACTGAATCCGTTGAGCTGAGAGTGATCCTGAAATTAGAATGAATATAAAAAGTAAGCTGCTTTGAAACAGAAGGCGCATTTATCGCTGGAATATTGTTTTGAGTTTATCTTTTATATGTCAAGATAGCGAATAAGTTCGTCCGCACGGTCAGAAAAATTATTTTCCATATTTTCACTGCTTTCTTCTGAAATAATTACATAACCAAATCGCCTAAGGGCCGCACTTACAACAGAAGAATCTTCCAGATTTAATTTGATGGATACCCTTATTGAATCGATCACTTCATTGGGTTGCTGAACCGCTATTCCCAGAATCTTTGCGTTTTCAGTCTCAATGATTCGAACTATTTCTGATAAAGTATAATCAATTTGAGCAAGTTCAATTGTGATAACAGAACCGTATGATGAGAGATTAAAGATATCTCCCAAACCATTCAGAACTTCTCTTTTGCGAACCAATCCCAGAAAATTATTTTCATTGTCAGTAACAGGAAGAACATACAGTTCATGAGCAAACATCTGACGAGTTGTTTCAAAAAGATGTTGTGTTATAGGTACCGAAATAGTCTCTTCTAAAGGTAGATCTTTAAGGACAGTACTTTCATCTATAACTTCTGCGAGTGTCTCAATACCGATCATACCTTTGATCTTATGATCTGCATCCACTACTACAAACTTATTGATATGGAGCAGATCAAGTTTTGCCAGTGCCAAAGAAACCGGATCTGATTCTTTCAGCGGTGCTATTTCAGTATTTAAAATCTCATTAACTAACATAGTCTATATAACTTCTCCATTTGTACCAATAGTATTCAACAAGTGTGAAAGTTGCTCAAAATCTTTTTCAGCCATTCTAAATGTAAGCTCTACATCACTACCTTCATAAACTTCTTTATCTACATTTGCGTTCTCATGGATAAAGGCAACCGCTTTGTATTTACTCATAGGAATTTGCAGGGTATGATCTTCATATTCACTTTCGATCATCTCCTCAATCTTTCCTTCAAGCTCATCGAGTCCAATGCTTTGTTCAGCTGATACAAAAATTGCTTCCGGATAATCTGATCTCATTTCTCTAATCTGATCTGCATCCATCATATCTACTTTGTTGAGAACTAAAATCGTTCTGGTATTGGTTGCATTTAGTTCTTCTAATGTGGTATCAACAACTTCTTTGTATTCATGAGCCATTTTGGAAGAACCATCAATCACATGAAGCAATACATCTGCTTCCCGAACTTCATCCAATGTTGATTTAAAACTTTCTACCAGATTGTGTGGAAGCTTTCTGATGAAACCTACTGTATCGGATAATAAAATGGTATGGTTTTCAAGTTCATGACGCCTTACTGTTGAATCTAATGTAGCAAACAACCTGTCTTCTGCTAACACATTTGTTTCAGTAAGTGCATTCATTAAAGTGGACTTACCTGCATTGGTATATCCAACCAAAGAAACACGATGCATTCCTTCTCTGCCTTTTCGCTGGGTAGTCCTTTGCTTGTCTAACTTTGTAAGTTTGTCTTTAAGCGATGCTATACGTTGACCAATAATTCTTCTGTCAGTCTCGATCTGAGTTTCACCCGGACCTTTGGTACCAATTCCACCTTTTTGGCGGGATAAGTGAGTCCAGTATCTTGTTAAGCGTGGAAGTAAATATTGAAGCTGAGCCAATTCTACCTGAGTTTTAGCAGCAGCCGTTTTAGCCCTTCCTGCAAAAATATCCAAAATCAAGGCACTTCTGTCCAATATTTTGGCATCAGTTCCGGTTTCAATATTTCGAACTTGGGTCGGAGACAAGTCATCATCAAAAATAATGGTGTCTATATTCAGTTCTCCTTTAATTCTTTTGAGCTCCTGAAGTTTTCCTTTCCCAACAAATGTAGTTATATCCGGATTGGTTTTATTTTGCAGCACTTTCTCGACCGTAATTCCGCCTGCAGTATCAGCCAATAATGCTAATTCTTCTAAGTATTCTTCTGCCTGAAATTTTGTGGTATCGGGTCCGTACAGCCCAACCAGCATCACTCGTTCTTTCTCTATGTCAGAATTTTTAATATCGTCTAACAATAATCTATCTCTTCTCTTTTATTCGTTTTGTAAATTTTTTAAATCAATATCGGGTAATTCTTGTCCTTCAAACCGATTTTTCAACTTTAAAGATACGATTTTTTCGAATCTCTTTCTTTTACTATCGGGAACATAAATCTTCAACTGCTTAAACCCTTCAGTAAGGCTTTTATCCAATTCAGAATATGAAAAAGAATATTCAATGCCTCCTTTTTGTTCTTTCTCTACCTGATCCAGAACCTGAAACCAGGGAATTGTTTGAGACGGTTCATTAATATTCTTCACAATTCCATAATCAGTAATATAGTGCTTGGACGCCAGATAACTTGCAATAAACCACATACAACCGATCCAGACATAACAAACAAAAGTGGGGAAGCGGCTTACATCATTCAATACCAATGCTGTTATGCCCAATGCTCCTATCAATAATAAAAATACTGTTGCGAATAACGGATAACCACCCATTTTACCTGCTCTCCAGCTCATTCTTACTTTTCGTAGCCGGAATTTATTCATAACAGAATAGCCTGCTAACAAGGTTGATGAAATTGTAAATAATACAATTACACCCTGGAAAAATATGGATAGTATTTCTTTCAACTATGCAACCGTTTCTGCTTTATAAAAAATGGATACCAGAGACTCCGTAATTAATAGCAAGAATCCTGCCAGCATAAACCAATGCCAAACTTCCTTGCCAAACCCGCTACTTCTGATTTCACTTGTTATCTGCTCAGAAGTTAAAGTTCCGGAATCCACAATATTGATATTATCCAAAATCTCCGAATCTCCAGATATTTGAGAACTGAATACAGACTCACTTTGCGGCAGATTCAGAGCTGTTTTAAAGATGCTCTCTCCATCTGTTACAGCAACCCACCCGGGTTCCCATCCATATCCTTGATAACTCACTGAAATCGCCCCGCCAACATTTTGAGGATTAATCTGGATTGATTCATCATTATAGACCAATTCTGTTGTTTGCGGATTCGCGTTCCCTCTCCATTCAAAAGGCTTACCTAAAAACTGATTGCTTAAGCCTCCATCTTCCAAAGATGCAGCATATAAAATAGTCCGGTAATAGGTTGGAGCGTACAAAGCTTTAACAGGGAAGTTTGTCCAACCAGGATCATTTCCGATCGAAAACAAAAGTACTCTCCCTTCCGCGAATTTTTTCTCTCTTAGTAAGGGATCGCCATTATTCATTTCAATTATATTTAAACCTAACCCTGAGTTATTAGTCCTGAGCTTGAGATAATAATAGATATCAGGAACTGCAAAACTAAGCTCTTCATCATCAGAATCAAGATCAAAAAGTCCTTCAAAAACAGGGTGGTCTTCAAGTAAAATAGAGCCTTTTGCAATACTATTGAAAGATGTATAATCTCCCAATACACCTACAAAGCTTCCTGCATTAAACAGATTTAAGAAAGCATTATAATTTTGGATATCTGCTGTCTCTGAAGGAAAAAATACCAACCCTTTTCCATTTTGTACAAATTCCTGAACTTCTGAAAATAAGAATTCCGGAACCTCATCTAATTCTTCCAAGATCAGCGCATCATAGTTTTCGATATTATAACCTGATATCTCTTCCAGCGTAGTTTTTGTATAATTTATTTGATTATTGCCTCCCATTTGGGCATCCATAATTAGTGAGGTGTAAGATACATCGGAAGGATTATCAGAATCTTTTGTGATCCATAAAACATCACGTTTTTCCGGAATCTGAACAGAAAAAAAGTATTCGTTATCATAGGAAAATCCATCGCCTTCAATAATTGCGGTTCCTGTAATTGATCCGTTTTTATCAGGAATTATCTCGAAAGAAAAGTCTTGTATTACTCCCGGTTCGATCTGTACTGAATACTGCCCAACCGTTGATCCTTCAACCGTTAGGGTTAAGAATTGGTTAGCGGCTATAACCTCACCTTCATTTTTTACACTTATATTTAAAGTAAACGGAATACCTTTTCCAACCATCGAAGAAGATGATCCCACATCATAAACAAATGTATTTTGTACTTTTACGTCCTCAACAGTTAAAATGGTCACCGCCAAATTGGAAAATTCCTCTTCAAAATTATTATTCAAGATTGAAATTAATTCCGGGTTTTTATCATCAATTATGTACAGGTTTTTGTTCTGAAATGGTGACTCATCTAAAACCGAAATTAAATTCGTTACACGTTCCGATAAAAAGGAACCTGCTTTAGTGATCTCAATTTCATTCAGTCGCCTTTCTATCTGGCTTGTACTGGACACTGACGCATTAACAGGCTCACCATTAGTTGTTTGTATAATAAACCTGTCCTCTTCTTTTGAAGCATCTAAGATTTTCCTAACCAGGTCTTTCGCCTGGTCCGATAAAGGACCATTTGATCCAATTCTGTTCATACTCACACTGTTATCCACCAAAATTGCATGTATTGCCGGTTGATTTGCTGATGTGCCAAGATTTAGCGATGGAGGCAGAAACGGACGTGCTAATACCATTGCGAGACTAGCAATAGCCAGCAACCTGAGGATCAAAAGTAATATTCGTTTGATCTTTATTTTTCTGATTGTTGACTTTTGAAGCTCTTTAAAAAATGCCAGAGTAGAAAACTGTACTCTTTTAGGCTTTCTCAGATTCAACAGGTGAATTACCAAGGGGAGACCCACAGCAGCTAAGGCAAACAAAAAAATAGGATTTAGAAAACTCATTTAGCTTAAAAAAATGTTACTTTTAGTGTGATCGGGCTGGAACTTTTTTGGTAAAAGAGACTTAGCCATTACAAAATCAATATTCAAAAAAAGATGGTTTAAATCCATTTATGCAACGTGTATCTACGCTACTAATTACAACCTTTATCTTTTCGTTCTTTCTAGCATGTTCTTCTGTGAGCGAACAACCCTGGACCTCATTGGTTCCTTCAGAGTCCAGCTTTCTAATTATCCCTGAAGAAGGAGTTACTGTTTCTTCTATTTCTGAAACCCGATATGCATCTATTCTGGATGACATAACGGCTAGTTCTGCACAACAAGTTGCCAGCTTTGATCCCGATATTTTATCGCAACTTTCTCTGAAGAGTGTGGCTATTTTCCCTTCAAGATCTACTGAGTCAGAATTGATATGGATAACAAGCTCAAACGCTCCAATTGATTCTTGGGTACAAAAATTCTACCAACCCCTTTCTCAAAATTATTACACCATAAAAGGACAAATAATTCATAAGATTGAAGCAAATAACGGAATAACTCTTTATGCTTCACAAGTTCATAATTGGCTGATATTCTCATCATCAAGTTTAGCTGTTGAATCATCGATCAGAGCTTACACAGGAGCTGCTCCTTCTATGGAAATTCCTTCCGGACCAACTCCCGGTCAGTTAATAATGAATACTCCGAGTCTCGACTCCTGGGTTGAACAATTTTTAAATGTGAGTTTGCGACCAGCTGTACACAAATCTTTTTCAGGTGCTAATTCTGCATCTTTATTGTTTACTAATAGTGACGACTCCTTAAACTCAACTATAAATCTTGCAGGAAAAATCACATTATCTGATACGGCAAGGTCTACTTTAATTCATTCGTTATCATCAAAAAATGCACCTATAGAATTAGACCGCTTCATCGCAAGTAATGCCGCTGCGTTTGCGTTATTCAGATTGCCACCAAAAACCACTCCCCGTAAACCAACCACCAGACTTACTGATCTCGATAAAGCTCTTTTGAGTTCAAGTTCAGATTACTCTGAAATTGCGAATACCATTGATTCACCTTTTGCAGTAGAAACTTTTTCTGAATCAGGCTTAGTTTCAAACGGAGAATATCTCTTTATGAGAAAACTAAAAGATGTTCGTGAATTCCGTAATAAACTGGAAAGCTTAAGTCAGGACAATCTTATTTCGAAAGTTGGTAACTCATATTTTGCCAGCAGTACAGTACTTTCAGAACTTATTGGTTCAGAACTTAGTCCCTTTATTGATTTTTATATTTCATTATCCAGAGATGTGGTTGTGATCTCAAACAGACGAGGGCTTTCTGAAAGTGTTGAGTCTGATCGTGCCCGAAGAAGAGTTATTTATTATAGTGATGATTATTCGAACATCCGGAAAGATCTACCGGCCGAAGTAAGTGGATTTGTATGGGTTGAGTCTTCAGAGTTCCAACGGTTTTTAGATCCTTACCTGCTTCCAAAAAATGAAGCTGCCGGTTTGCTGAATCAATTTGAACTTGCACACATCACAATTCAAAGATTGAATCAATCTTCTATAGACTTTTCTTTAAGTACAAAAAACAAAGAGGGATCTACTCAACCTTATCAGGAGCTTTGGGTAACATCACTATCAAACAGCGATCTCACGGGCACACCAATTCTTGGAGACATTGTTGGAAGCAGTACAGATGAGATCATTTATGCTACCGAAAATGGAAATGTAGTGGCTGTTGCGGGAGACGGAACAATCGTGCTTCAAACATCAACAAATGGGAGTATTCCCGTTGGAAGTCCAGTTCTATATGATTGGTATGGTAACAATCAGCCTGTAATTATGCTTGGAGCAGGCACCAAAATCTTTGCATGGAATCAAAGCGGAGCACTTCTTCCAAAATTTCCAATAGAGTTAAACCAACAAATTACGGCTCCGATTGTTGTAACTGATGTCCGCAGAAATGGTATTCCCGAAGTAATCGCTGCAACTGAAGATCGCCTTGTTCATGTAATTGACGGCAGGGGAGAAAATGTTCCGGGTTGGCCCAGAAATGTTAATACTTCTATTAAATCGAAACCGGTTTTTGCTCAGGTTGATGGAACCTGGTCTGTTTGGGCTTTTTCGCAAAATATTCTTCATAGTTGGTTACGAAACGGAGCATCTCGTCCCGGTTACCCGCAATTTATTAATGCCGGTTTTAACGGATCTCCTTTAATTTATGAGAGCTCTGTTTATGGAGCGGGTTCTGATGGAAATTTTTATTCAATTGGGAAAAATCCAAGTTTCAGTGATTCTCTGGGGACTTTTTCTAAAATGGATTCCATTTCAGTAAAATCAATATATGTAACCAATAATGAATTACTCTCTGTTGGTGTTTCAGAAAATGTTCTCTTGAAAGACAGTACAGAGTTCTTCAGAGAAGACTTACTTTTGGCTCAAAGCAGAAACGGATCTGTTTTCGGATTTAACCTTCTGGGTGAACTCAGATTAACTGAAAACCTTGGACAACCGGCTTCTCATACTTTTCAACCTGTATTGATTGATATAGATTCTGACAAAAATGATAATTTATTAGCTCTTGCAGAATTTGGACGTCTTTTTGCCTGGGAAGTGTTAACCGGTGATCGGTTTTATGATCTTCCAACTTCAGGAATGCGATATCCTGTGATTACGGATCTGAATGGAGATGGCAGAAAAGAGCTTATTGCTCAAACCAGAGAAGGTTTGCGATGCTGGACAATTTTGAAGAGTGATTAGTACAAGAATTAAGAATGTAGAATAAAAGATAATGATAGATGTAGTTGGACGGGTTCTATATTTTTCAAGCTCGTTACCTTTAATATTTTCATTGTTTTATTTTTGGTGCCTTAAAGAACATTCAAAATTATTCCGATTGTTTTCAGGAATTACAATTGGACTATTTAACTCTGTTCTCTTATTTCTTGCTAGTATGGCTATTCTCTTAAGAAACGGAATGGGACCAACTTAAAATTTTAGCTTCTAATTCTTTCCCTTTAGGAAATAATATCAGCAAGTGCTTCTTCAAGTTCTTCATATCTGAAGTCGAAGCCATGAACCTGTAGTTGTTTAGGTTGCATTCTTATGCTTCCTGTTATTGGTTGTGCGGCTTCACCAAAAACTAGTTCCAGAGCAAATTTAGGAACTCTGAAAAAAGAAGGTCTATTCATTACATCTCCTAATGTATCGGAAACTTCATTCATTGTTGCCGGATTTGGTGAGCAGACATTATATGCTCCGACCATCTCTTCTTTTTCAACAGGGAATATCAACGCGTTAACCAAATCAGTTCGGTGAATCCAACTCATATACTGTTTGCCGTCGCCAATGGGGCCACCTACAAAAAATTTAAACGGAGGAATCATTTTTTCCAAAGCTCCGCCTCCATCTTCAAATACTATACCGATTCGTGGGTTGACTACACGAACACCATATTCTTTAGCTTTTTGAGATTCTTTTTCCCAATCCACACAAACATTTGCTAAAAAATCGTCCGCAGATTTCTTCTCTTCAGTAAGAATAGAATCTCCCTGATTACCATAAATACCCGATGCTGAAGCTGAAATAAAAACAGAAGGTTTTTTATCTGCCTGTTCCATTGATTCGACTAAAGATCTTGTTGAATCAATCCGGCTGTTGTAGATTCTTTCTTTTACTTCTTCGTTCCAACGCTGACCAAAAATATTCTCACCTGCTAAATTAATCACAACATCTACGCTGTTCATCTCCGAAACAAGGTCATCATCCCAGCTAACAAAACGTTGGTTAGTAGCAGCTTCATCCTCATATTTTTTTGAACTTCTGGTAATAATAACCAGATTGTATCCTTTTTTAAGAAGTGTTTCCCGAAGTTCTTGTCCTATAAAACCTGTTCCACCAGTTATCAGAAAATTCATTTTTCGTCCTTCCCAAAACCGGTATTAAATATTTTATCCCAAAACGGCATGCTTACTCCGAAGCCATGATGTTCATCTTTGTAGTGATGCAGCATATGGTTCTTCTTAATTTTCAACCAATATTTATTATTTATATTGAAATGGTGCATTGCAAAATGACCAATATCATAAAAAAGATAACCCGTCCAGAAACCCGAGAAAAAGGCGTAAATAAATTTCTCTGGCATAAACATCCAAAAAATAGAAAATATAATTGCTGAAAAAGTTAAGCTGGCAATTGGTGGCATAACCAATCTCATAGAATCTTTTGGATAGTCATGATGAACACCATGGAATATAAAATGGGCTCGTTTCCCAAACTTACTTTTAGGTTCGAAATGAAATACAAAACGATGCATCAAATATTCAAATAATGTCCAAAAAATAAGCCCCCCAAAATAAAGACTAATTATTATAATAGAGCTCAACTCAAAATCAAAAATAGATTTGTAAATGAAGTATAGAATTATTGGAATGTAAATTATAAGGGGAATAGAAAAATGCACTTTTGTTAGCGATTCCAGAAACTCATTCTCAAATATCCTTACTGGTTTATCCTTATTTGAAACAAATTTATGAGACATTAATAATTTTTAGTTCAGTTTACTTAAGTAGCATTAATATATTAATAACAGAAACTGCTTCTGGTTAAGTTCCATCTGTTTTCAAGATTCTTACTCCTATACCTTTATCCTCAGGCAGTATAACTTCTGCATTTTTATTCAATTTTAAACCTGAATACGGATCATTAGATATCAAAAGGCTGCCATCAAGATCTGCATGTTCGCCAAATAAAGAAAGAATTCCCCCGGCTGTTATTGCTACAGAACTTTCGATCATACAACCAATCATTACTTTCAATCCAAGCCTGTGCGCTTGTTCTATCGTTCTTTTTGCTTTTACCAAACTGCCAATTTTCATCAACTTTATGTTAATGATATCAAACGATTCAGCTATTTCATTCAGATTTTCAGAACCGGTAAAACTTTCGTCCGCACAAAGAGGAAGTTCAGAAAGTTTTTTCAATTCCTTAAGCTCTGATTTCATCGAAGCATGCATCGGTTGTTCTACAAGTTCCACATTTTGAGATCTTAAGAACTCAATTTCTTTCAGTGCCTGATCAACTGTTTCCCATCCTTCATTGGCATCAACTCTTAGTGGTTTACTTGTCACCTCTCTGATACCTTTGATGATATCTCTGTCATGTTTTGTGCCTAATTTAATTTTATACAGAGGATATTTTTCAGCTTCTTTTATTTTTTTCTGCATAATCGGAATCTCATCCAGACCAATTGTATAGGAAGAAACCGGACCAACATTTGACTCAGCTCCCCATAACTTCCACAATGGTTGGTTTTGAGATTTTGCCCACCAATCGAGCCAAGCCATTTCTATGGCTGCCTTTGCTGATTGCGGAATCTTCATCGAATGGAGTGATTTGAGCTTAGTGGAAGCTGCGCCTATAAATACTTCCAGTTCTTCAGGTGAGCTTACCTGAAATAATTCCTCGAAAGGGAATTTTTCAAAAAACCGGTTCACAGTCTCAGAAGTTTCTTCATAACGAGTATTCGGACCCGCTTCTCCAACTCCTTTTATATCATCTCTTTCTAACGTCAAAAAAACATTTTGCACAGAGGCTTTCGATCCCCTTGCTATTGTAAAGACATCTTTAAGTTTTAGCTCTTTAGTTTCCCACTGTGCACTAAAGTGTGACATATCCGAATTCCTGCATAAAAATTAAATAAATATACATTGCACAAGACGCCGGAATCAAAGCATCAAAACGATCAAAAAAACCACCGTGACCAGGCAACAGATTTGATGAATCTTTAACCTCAGCCTTACGCTTTATTTTGCTTTCTATCAGGTCACCAATCGGGCCAAAAGTTCCTATCAGAAAAATGAGTGGGAGCCCGTTCAACATGGTTATTGGAGAAACAAAAGGAAGAGCATAGATTGAAACAGCCAACCCAACGGTGCATCCGATAAAACCGAACAGGAATCCTTCCACTGTTTTCTTTGGGCTAATTTCGGGAGCTAATGGTCTTTTCCCAAAATTCTTTCCTCCAAAATACGCGAAAACGTCTCCACCCCAAATCATAAGAACCAAAGCAAGAGCCAGTGCAAAACCCTGCTCATTTGTTCCAATACTTCTGATCAACATCAAACATAAAAACCCAAGCGGAGCATAGACCCCAGCAAAAAAAACTGATGTTAAATTATTGAATGCATCCGGTTTTGTATTGAAGGTTTGAACAGCAACAAAGATCAAAAAGAGCGTTAAACCTGTTTCGAAAGCAAACGGCAAATACGGAAATAGCATTATATACAAACCGATCACTAATGAGAAAATTAGATCCGCGGGAGTGCCTGCTTTCTTAAGAAGCTTAACCATTTCAAACTGAGTAAATAGACCGATGGTTATAATAATAAGATCGAAAGTCCAGCTTTCGTACCACATAACAGACAGAAAAAAAATACCTGCGGGTACTGCAAACAATACTCTTTTCAGGAGTTCATTCAAGAATCTTCTCCTTCCTCTTCATTAGCTTTATCGAGTTCTTCCAAAGCTTTTCTGGCTTCTTGTTCAAACTCGTTGGGCACGTAGAGATATGCGAAAGACATATCCCCCACGCTTAAACTATATGAAGAATCTTGTTTGGATAAAATATTGGACGGAATTTTTAAACTAGACAAATAACTTTTGGCTAATTCCACTTCCAACTTGGTACTGCGTTCTAATACACAAACCCAGTTTTCGATATCATTCGGCTTTGGATCACTAAACATGTTCTGCCTTAGGGTTAATTTCTGATCGGTATTTCTTTAACAAATATAAAACACCCGGAGTAACTATAAAACTTAATCCTATTAATAACCAAGGCATCTCAGAATCCGGTGATGGTGATTCTGTCAGCATCTCTGGATTAAAACTAGCAGCAATCATTAAACCTCCATTATTTACTAAGTGACCAACCATTGCAGGATACAGGCTGTTAGATGTCCATGTGACATAAGCCAATAAAGCACCAAGAAAAAACCTCGGTAATAATCCTGTCAAATCTATATGAAATAGTGAAAAGACTAAACTTGATACTATAATTGCTACAACTACTCTGGTGGATTTCTCTAATGCTCGATACATATAACCCCTAAATAGTAGTTCTTCGCATATTGCAGGCGTTATACCTACAAAAAGTAGAGCAAATACTAACCCTCCTTTTACTTCGAGTAGTGATCTAAAAACCTCAGCATTTTGCTCTGCTAAATTTTTCATAAAATCACCAGTAGGCAAAAAGGAATTGATCCAACCTAGAAAAATCACGATAGGAAAAGCCACAATAAATAGCATTATTGTTAATCCTATTTGTGGAAATAAAGAATCACCTTTTTGAAGTCTTAGGAATGGTTTTTTATCTTTTATTCTCTGATGTAATTTCGCACCCAGAAAAGCCATCCAACCTATCGAAACAACCTGAGCTATTGTATTAATCACCATAAACTGAACAACCTTATTCTTTGTTAACTCTAACAATTTAGAGGGCGTTAATTCTGAGGCTGTTGAAAGATCAAGATTAGTAACAATTAGTATTGTCTGTAGCACGAATCCTAATGCATAAAAAAACAGAGCCGATACTAAAACCCACATAAGTGCCATTGCCCAATGAGCAAAGCCATTGCGTTCTACCCAGGGTTCGATGTTTTGCTCGTAAAAGGTTTGATTATCTGTAGATGAAATATTATCGGAGGTCATTTATTAAGGTCAGTTTAAAATAATAACTCTGTCAGGGTCATATCCCGACAGAGTTATATACATTTACTAATAAGATTGTATTTACTCTTCTTCAGAGGCAAAGATCTTTGCTCCGACCATACCGGAAAGCAGGTTAACGAAACCAAGAACACCTGCATTAATTGCAATGCCTTTTAGAATTCCGCCCATACTGGACTGGTCTTCAAAACCTTCTTCCATACTGGTTATGATCTCATCTTTTTGTGATTCAGGAATTTGATCATTCATTTCAAAAGCTCCTATCATGGTGTCGGCAAACCTCTCCATTAAAGTCGGATCAACCAAATTCCAAATCTGACCAATAATGCCACCAACCACTGCAGCAATGATTCCTGTAAAGAGACCAATTTGTGCACCTGTTCCAATTGGGAATGTAATATCAAAAGCTTTCGCGTAGCTTCTTGTTGCCAAAATACCACCAATAAGACCAATGAGACAGGTTATTGGGATAGTAAGTCCGGATATCATCATAACTCCCATTGATGGTTCAGAACCGGCTACATAATAGACAAGGCCTAAACCAACTACAGTTGTTACTACTGCTACAATAATTGCAGCTTGAATAACCGATGGCCAATAACTTGGTTTCATTTCTTCATTTTCCATTTTAATCCTCTGTGTTTAGTTTTTTAAAAAATTCATTAGAAAGTAAAATTGCCGAGCTTAACCCAAATAAAGATCCGAGCAGGAATCTCGACCCATTCGTATTCGTCCAGAATTCAAATTGGTTTCCCAAAACATCAATAAAATTTAAAATAATAGTACCAATCAAGAATCTGAAATAATATCTGAACTTTACTTTTTTAATTAGTCCCAAGAAAGGCATTAAAATTACACCTGTAAAGAACGCACCATAAATTCCTATACATCGTGCGCAGACCGCCATTTGGCTATTATTCAAAGTAAATGAGCGTAGTGGGTCCTGATGGCATAAAAAATGAAATGCTTCAAATTGAAAACTTACATATGGTATTGAAGGGTTTCCGAACAATCCCGGACCGAGTGCTATTATTACAAGAAAAAAACTTCCAATAAATACTATTGTATACCTGTCTCTTATACACATCTGACGCTGCCGACGACTCCTTACGT
>OJGX01000147.1_pt1 | contig 36821 bp, 31 predicted proteins | sample 1594661 | NCBI WGS metagenome assembly OJGX01 (sample SAMN05416839, study PRJEB24817) | seawater metagenome | isolation source: Sea water | place: Canada:Atlantic | collected 2013-07 | reverse complement strand
TGGTGTATTCGATCAGTGAATCCGGCTCGAAGCTGGTCACCGTTTCTTCCAGGCCGACCGGCCCGATGCCGATTTTGCGAACGGAGCCGATGCCGTTGGGATCAGCCTGATCGCTGTCCTTGATTCGTTTGACCGGTGCTCCCAGCAGTTTTCCGAAACGGTAATGGTCGGCGAACAGGGCGAAAACCCGTCGTCGGGGTACGTCAAAGGTTTCATCAATTTCAATGGTGTACATGGCCATGGGCTCACTCTTTTTGTGATTTGATGCCCCCAGCCTAACCCCTTGGCTCCTACAACAAAAGTCGTAGAAGGCGGCAGGTTTCAATCTGGCCTCTGTCGACGGGTCAGTGCCGGGCGGTATGCCGGTAGTCCCGGGGTGACTGGCCCATTACCTTTTTGAAAAGCCTGGAAAAATAGTAGGCGTCGTCGTAGCCCAGCCGTCGGCTGATGTCTGCAAAACTGAGGCTGCTGGTATCCAGCATCTGGCAGGCCCGCTCTACCTTGAGGTGCAGGAAGTGCTGGATCGGGGAGGTGCCGGTCTGTTCCCGATAGCGGGTGGCGAAATGGGCGGGAGACAGGCCGGCAAGATCGGCGAGTTGCTCCAGGCTGATACGCTCGTCCAGATGCTCCCGCATATAGTTGTGGATGGTTTCCAGTTCTGCCTGCCGCTCGTGCCCGGTTTCGTCGGCGTTGATCGGAACCGCAGCCAACAGTTGCCGAAGCCGGTTGGCCGCGTGGATCAGGCCGCGGGCCCGGAAACCGGTCTGTCGCACCGATAGCAGGCCATTGAAGTCAACCAGAAGCCGGGGTTGCCGGCCCAAATGACGAATCCGGGTCGGGCCGTCGAACCCCATGTAGTGTTGAAAATCTGCTGCCAGTGGTCCGGTGTAGTGCACCCAGTGAATGGTCCAGGGGTTGTCCGGATCGGCGGTATACCGATGGTTGGCACCGGCCGGCAAAAGCAGCAGATCGCCAGCCTCCACCGTGTAGGGCTCCCCGCCTACGTTCAGGAACGCACGGCCTTCCGTGCAGTAGATCAAAAGATTGTCGTGATGGTGTTCCCGATGCATGTGATGGCCGACGGCGCGCCGGTAGTGGCCGAACGCCAGCGGATAGAGATCCCGGGTAAGTGGATGGCTCGCGAGCAGTCGAATGATCGGCTCAGGCACCACGTAGCGAATGCTGTCTTTGGGCACCGGCCACTGTGAGGTTTGGGTCATTTCTGGTCTTGTTTGTTTGAGCTTTATCGAAAGATAGTCCATTACGGGCGAAATTTAGTCAATCACCCATTGGTCAATCCCGTGCTAGCCTTTGGGTAAACGTGGCAAGGAACCCTCAGGTTCCGGCCGGCTTCCCGCACAACAACAAACAGGGACATCAACATGAAAAATGTACCGTTGTATATTGCAGGTGAATTCATCCAGAGCCAGACCAAGGACTGGATTGAAGTTACCAACCCCGCCACCAACGAAGTGATCGCCAAGGCTCCGAACACGACTCATGCGGAAATGGAGCAGGCCATCAAGTATGCCGGTGAGGTATTCAAGACCTGGAAGGAAGTGCCGGTTTCCGAGCGCGCCCGGGTTATGCTCCGCTATCAGGCACTTCTGAAAAAACATCATGACGAGATTGCTGAAATCCTTTCGCAGGAAACCGGCAAAACGTTTGAAGACGCCAAAGGGGATGTCTGGCGCGGTATTGAAGTAGTTGAGCACGCTGGAAACGTCGCTTCTCTGATGATGGGTGAGACGGTTGAGAACGTTGCCCGTGAAGTGGATACCCACTCCTGGATCCAGCCGCTGGGCGTGTGCGCCGGCATTACGCCGTTCAACTTCCCGGCCATGATCCCGCTGTGGATGTTCCCAATGGCGATTGCCTGCGGTAACACCTTTATCCTCAAGCCTTCCGAGCAGGATCCGTTGACCCCCATGCGCCTTGCCGAGCTGTTTGAAGAAGCCGGTGCGCCCAAGGGCGTTCTGCAGGTGGTTCACGGTGGCAAGGAGCAGGTTGACGTACTGCTGACTGATCCCGCCATCAAGGCCGTTTCTTTCGTAGGTTCTGTGCCTGTTGGCCGTTACATCTACGAGACCGGCACCCGCAACATGAAACGTGTACAGAGTTTCGCCGGTGCCAAGAACCACATGGTGATCCTGCCGGACGCTGACAAACAGCAAGTGATCAATGCCCTGGTTGGCGCCTCGGTTGGTGCTGCCGGCCAGCGCTGCATGGCAATTTCGGTCGCGGTCTTTGTGGGCGAAGCCCAGCAGTGGATTCCGGAGCTGAAAGAAGCCATGGCGAAAGTTCGTCCAGGCGCGTGGAACGATTCCGGTGCCAGCTATGGCCCGATCATCTCTTCCAAGGCGAAAGACCGTATCGAGTCCCTGATCGCGACCGGTGAAGCGCAGGGCGCTAACCTTCTGCTGGATGGTCGCGGCTGCACCGTAGACGGACTGCCCGATGGCAACTGGGTTGGCCCGACTCTGTTCTCCGGTGTTACCACCGAGATGGATATCTACAACGAGGAAATCTTCGGTCCCGTGCTCTCCTGCATGGAAACCGACACCCTCGGTGATGCCATCGAGCTGGTAAATAACAGCCCGTACGGCAACGGCGTCTCCATCTTTACCAGTTCCGGTGGTGCCGCGCGTCGCTTCCAGCATGAGATCGACGTAGGCCAGGTGGGCGTGAACATCCCCATTCCTGTGCCCCTGCCGTTCTTCTCGTTCACCGGCTGGAAGGGTTCCTTCTACGGTGACCAGCATGCCTACGGCAAGCAGGCGGTTCGCTTCTACACCGAAACCAAAACGGTTACCTCCCGCTGGTTCTCCAGTGAAGCGACCAGCTCGGAAGCCAACTTCTCTATCCAGTTGCGTTAATTGCGTTGAAGGTGGGGTATTTGGGCCGGAACCTGTTTCCGGCCCCTTGTTTTCCCCGCCCAATGCCAAGCCCTCTATATCTGGAGCGTAACGATGGACTTTAACCTCACCGAAGATCAGCTGGCGTTTCGCGAGGCCGCGCGGGCGTTCGCGGAAAAATCCATGGCGCCCCACGCTGCGAAGTGGGACAACGAGCATATTTTCCCGGTCGATGTGATGAAGGAAGCCGGCGAAATGGGCTTCATGGGTATGTACACGCCCGAAGCGCTTGGCGGCATGGGGCTGTCCCGGCTGGACACCTCGGTCATCGTGGAAGAGCTCGCTGCTGCGTGCCCTTCAACCGCCGCGTTTATCACTATCCACAACATGGCTACCTGGATGGTCGCCAGCTTTGCGTCGGATGATCTCAAGCAGGAAATCGTGCCTAAACTCGCCAGCGGCGAATGGCTCGCATCCTACTGCCTGACCGAGCCGGGTGCCGGCTCAGACGCGGCCAGTCTTCGCACCAAGGCCGTGCGGGATGGCGACAGCTACGTAATCAACGGCAGTAAAGTATTCATTTCCGGCGCTGGGGCCACCGATATTCTGGTCTTGATGGCCCGAACCGGAGCGCCGGACTCCGGCTATAAAGGCATTTCCACCTTCGTGATTCCCGCAGATGCCGACGGCATTTCCTACGGCAAGAACGAAGAAAAAATGGGCTGGCACAGTCAGCCTACCCGGATGATCAGCCTGGAGAATGTCCGCATTCCGGCCAGCAACCGAGTTGGTGACGAGGGCGATGGGTTTGCCATCGCCATGAAGGGGCTCGATGGCGGGCGTCTGAATATCGCCACCTGTTCCCTTGGTGGTGCCCAGGCGGCTCTTCTCCGTGCCCGTAACTACATGCACGAGCGGGAACAGTTCGGTAAGCCGCTGGCGGCTTTCCAGGCTCTGCAGTTCAAGCTGGCCGACATGGCCACCAACCTGGTTGCCGCGAGGCAGATGGTTCGTCTGGGCGCGTTCAAGCTTGATAACGCCGATCCGGAAGCGACACTGCATTGTGCCATGGCCAAACGGTTCGCCACCGATGCCTGTTTCGAAGTGGTCAACGAGGCCCTGCAGCTTCACGGCGGTTATGGCTACATTCGTGAATACCCGCTTGAGCGCTATCTGCGTGACCTGCGTGTGCACCAGATCCTGGAAGGCACCAACGAAATCATGCGTCTGATTGTTGCCCGTCGCCTGCTCGATGACGGCGTGGCTGAGGCAATTCAATAAGCATAAAAATGGGGTCTGATGAAAACGTCATCCGACCCCATTTTCAGTATGAGGAATAGCAAATGAGTGACCTGATTCAGCTCGAAAAACGCGGACATATCGCGGTACTGACCATCAACAATCCACCGGCCAACACCTGGACGAAGGATTCCCTCATTGCCCTGACGAACATCGTCAAGGAACTGAACGAAGACCGGGACATCTTTGCCCTGGTAATGACCGGGCAGGGCGAGAAGTTCTATTCTGCCGGCGCCGATCTGAAAACCTTCGCCGATGGCGACAAGGCCCGGGCGAACGAGATGGGCCAGCTTTTTGGCGAGGCCTTCTCCACGCTGCAGCGGTTCCGCGGTGTTTCTATCGCGGCGGTGAACGGCTACGCCATGGGTGGCGGCCTGGAGTGCGCCATGGCCTGTGACATCCGCATTGCCGAAGAGCATGCCCAGATGGCACTGCCCGAAGCAGGCGTTGGCCTGCTGCCCTGTGCCGGCGGCACCCAGAACCTGCCCTGGCTGGTGGGTGAGGGCTGGGCCAAGCGGATGATTCTGTGCGGTGAGCGGGTAAAGGCCGATACGGCACTGCGAATCGGCCTGGTTGAGGAAGTGGTGCCGAGAGGACAGAGCCTTGATAAGGCGCTGGAGTTGGCGGAAATGGCGTGCCAGCAGAGCCCGTCGTCAACGGCTCGTTGCAAGACCCTGGTGATGAGCGCCCGCGATGGCCGCAGCCACGACGACGGCTGGCGCATGGAGCGGGAACTGTTTGTTGAGCTGTTCTCTACCGAAGACCAGAAAGAAGGCGTAAACGCGTTTCTCGAAAAGCGCAAGCCGGAATGGAAAAACCGCTGAAGCCGGCTTTGATGGCTGGCTCAAGGACCTGTTATGAGTGATCAACCCATTATCTTCGAAGAATGGAAGACGGGCGATGGCGCGCTGATCGCCGTGGCCCGGCTGAATACGCCCAAAGCGCTGAACTCGCTGTCTCTGGAAATGATCCGGTTGCTAACTCCGCAACTGAAGCGTTGGGCGGAGGACCCCGTAATCCAGGCCGTCTGGCTGGAATCCGAGGGCGACAAGGCGTTCTGTGCCGGTGGCGACATCGTTGCCCTGTATCGCAGCATGACCGAGCCACAGGGTGCCAGTGAGGGTGAGGCATTCTTCACCGAGGAATATGAGCTGGATTACCTGATCCATACCTTCCCGAAACCGCTCGTTTGCTGGGGACACGGCATCGTAATGGGTGGCGGTATGGGCATTATGGAGGGCGCGTCTCACCGGGTGGTGACGGAAGGATCGAAGCTTGCCATGCCCGAGATCACTATCGGCCTGTACCCCGATGTCGCCGCCGGCTGGTTCCTTAACCGGACCCCCGGCCGCACAGGCCTGTTTCTGGGGCTGACCGGCGCCCGTCTCAACGGTGCCGATGCAGTTTTCACGGGGCTGGCGGATCGCTTCATCCGGCATGATCTGAAGGCCGATGTTGTTGCTGAACTCTGCAAGCGTGACTGGCAGGGCGAGGATCCCCATGCCGTGGTTGGCAGCGTGCTCCGCCAATTCGAGCGTGAGAGCATCGATGCCATGCCGGAATCACCGGTTCGTACGCATTTCGATGAGATCAACCGGGTAACCGATGCGGACTCCCTGGAAGCAACGGTTAGCCAGTTGAAAGAACTGTCCGGAGGCGACGGGTGGGTGGCAAAAGCAACCCGCTCCCTGGCGAGTGCGTCACCCACATCTCTGGCTCTGGTCTGGCGGCACCTGCACGGTTGCAAACACAACAGCCTGAAAGAGGTGCTCGACAAGGAACTGGTACTTTCCACCAAGTGCCTTACCAAGGGCGAATTCGCCGAAGGCATCCGCGCGCTTCTGATCGACAAGGATCAGCAGCCCCGCTGGCGCTATGCGTCGCTTGCGGAAATGGATAGTGCGTGGATCGACGACTTTTTTAGCTGATCTATTACAAGAACAAGGAGAAAAGACATGGCAAAAATTACCTTCATCGGCCTCGGTAATATGGGCGGCCCCATGGCCAGCAACCTGGTAAAAGCCGGCCACGAAGTCACCGTATTCGATCTATCCAAAGACGCCGTTGCCGCCCTGGTATCCGAAGGCGCGAAAACCGCCGACACCGCACACGCAGCAGCCAGTGGTGCCGAGTGTGTTATCACTATGCTGCCTGCCGGCCAACACGTGGAAGCGGTCTACTTGGGTGACGATGGTCTGCTGGCGAACCTCCCAGCCGGTACCCTCGTGATTGACTCCTCCACCATTGCACCGGAAACAGCCCGAGGCGTTGCCGAAGTGGCACGTGCCAAGGACATTCCATTCCTCGATGCGCCAGTCTCTGGCGGCGTGGGCGGTGCCAAGGCCGGTACGCTGACCTTCATTTGCGGTGGCTCGGAAGAGGCCTTTAACAAGGCCAAGCCGATTCTCGATGCCATGGGCAAGAACATCTTCCACGCCGGTGATCATGGCTCCGGCCAGGTGGCCAAGATCTGCAACAACATGCTGCTGGCCATCCTTATGTCCGGCACCAGCGAAGCGCTGGCATTGGGAGTGAAAAACGGTCTGGATCCGGCGGTGCTCTCGGAAATCATGAAGCAGAGTTCCGGTGGCAACTGGGCGCTGAATGTCTACAACCCCTGGCCAGGTGTGATGGAAGGCGTACCCGCGTCCCGTAACTACGAGGGCGGCTTCCTGGTCAATCTGATGACCAAGGATCTGGGGCTGGCGTTCGACAACGCCGTCAAGAACCAGGCTTCCATTCCCATGGGCTCTCTGGCCCGTAACCTGTTCCAGCTGCACGCCGGGCAGGGTAATGGTGGCCTGGATTTCTCCAGCATTCAGCGGCTTTACAAGCCTGAATAAAGGTTGACCAAGGAAACGATTAAAACGCCAGACGAGCGCTACCTTGTGATCAAGGGGCGCCTTTGGCGTTGTTCGGATCCCAGTCTCCCGGAATCGGTGTGTCAGGAACAGGTCAAGCGCCTGATGGCTGCTCGCCGGATGGTGCGTGATGCGAAAGCGTCCGGCGATGAGAGCCAGGAGCGTGATGCCCGGCAACAGGTGGATCACGCCAAGCGCGCCCTGGGTGAGCGCGGGCCGGTCTGGTGGTCTGATGACGAACCTGACTATACCCAGTGCAAGATCGAGAACACGCCGTACGCCGAATGGTATCGTTCGCTCCAGGAGGCGAGTGAGTAACGTTCGGTCTTTTCGTTGAATAACCGCGACTACGCTGTTAATGTTTCACCCGCTACGATGGAAGAACTGCCAGGGATAGTGCAGTTTTTGTAGCAGAATCATCCGGATTGATGACTTCAAAGGATTGAAGACATGCCCCAGGCAAATGGATTGCAGTTCACCGTCCGCGTTGGCGGTCTCCCCTCTGATATTTTTTCACTCGTCGGTTTTACCCTGACCGAATGCCTGTCCGAGGTGTTTCACGGTCGGCTTGAGCTGGCCAGTACCGATCCCTCAATTCAGGCAGCGGAAATTCTTGAGCAACCGGTGGATCTTGTGGTCTGGCAGGATGGCGAGCCTCTAAGGCGCTTCACCGGTGTGGTCAACGAATTTGTTCGGGGCGATGCCGGTCACCGGCGCACCCGCTATGAACTGAATATTCAGTCGCCGCTCTGGCGTCTGGGACTGATGCACAACAGCCGGATTTTTCAGACCCAAAGCAGCGATACCATCGTGGGTACCTTGCTGGAAGAGCGCGGCATTATCGACTCGGTTTTCGATCTGAAACGCACTCCAGAGCAGCGGGAGTATTGTGTTCAGCATCGAGAAAGCGACCTGGCCTTCCTCGAACGTCTCGCGGCTGAAGAGGGCTGGCATTACAGGTATGAACACGGGAGCGTGGACGCAGACACACAGCCGGCGCTTGTAATCGCCGACCATCATGGCGATGCACCGAAGCTGGAGCCGGCAGAATATAACGCCAAAGCCGGCGGCGGCAGCAGGCGCCCGGTCATGTACCGATTTCGATATGAAGAGCGGGTAAGGGTGGCCTCTGTGGCCATGAAGGATTATACCTTTAAGAATCCCGCCTATGCTTTGATGCATCAGCATGCTTCCGGCGACCTGAAGCACCGGGAAGATTACCAGCACTACGATTACCCCGGCCGCTTCAAGGCCGATGCCAGTGGCCAGCCGTTTACCGAAGCCAGACTGCAATCCCTCCGCAATGATGCCAGTACCGCATCCGGTGAGAGCAATCGCCCGGACTTCAGCGCCGGCGCCAAGGTTGAGCTGAAGGAGCACGACAGCGACGCCCTGAATCGGGAATGGCTGCTGACCGCCGTCACTCACACCGGCACCCAGCCCCAGGCCCTGGAAGAGGAGGGCGGCAGCGAACCCACCACCTATCACAACCGGTTCAATGCCATACCTGCAGACCTGACCTGGCGTCCCCGAACGCCCCATCGTCCTCTGATGGACGGCCCGCAAATTGCGATTGTCACAGGCCCGGAAGGCGAAGAGATCCACTGCGATGAACATGGCCGGGTCAAAGTCCGTTTCCCTTGGGATCGCTACTCGAAAAACGACGAACACAGCAGCGCCTGGCTCCGAGTCAGTCAGGGCTGGGCCGGCGGCCAGTATGGCTTCATGGCCTTGCCACGAATCGGCCACGAAGTAATTGTCTCCTTCCTGGACGGCGACCCGGACCAGCCCATCATCACCGGGCGAACCCATCACATCACCAACACGCCACCCTATGGGCTGCCGGAACACAAAACCCGCACCACCCTGAAAACCAAGACCCACAAGGGCGAGGGAAGTAATGAGTTGCGGTTTGAGGATGAGGCGGACCAGGAACAGATTTACGTTCACGCCCAGAAAGACCTTGACCTGCTCACCGAGAACAACCGCACGGAGGTGATTCGGAACGACAGTCATCGCACCGTGGAGAATCATGATTTCAGTCATGTGAAAGGCAACGAGCACCGCACGGTCGATGGCGAACAGCGCGAGTCGGTCGGAAGTGATTACAGTCTCTCCATCGGTGGCAGTCTTCACAGCAAACAGGGCAAAAGTCAGCTCGTTGAAGCCGGCACCGAGATTCACCACAAGGCGGGCATGAAAGTCGTGATTGAGGCAGGCGCCGAACTCACGCTCAAAGCCGGTGGCAGCTTTCTGAAGCTGGATCCCAGCGGTGTAACGGTCTCCGGGCCTTCGGTGCGTATGAATTCCGGTGGTGGGCCTGGGAGTGGGAGTGGGGTGGCAGATAAAGCCCCGGAGCTGCCTGCCGGCATTGTTGCTCAAGCCGGACGTTCGGGCGCTGTGCATCTGGAAGAAACCGGCCAACGTGACACAGGAAAGAGTGCTCCGCAGGTTTTGGCAGATCACTCAACATTGCTGAAGGAATCAGCCAACCAGGGAGCGCCTGTCGTTTCCGATTGTGAGTTTGATGAGAATGGACGCTGCAAACTACATCAGCACGCTTGATAGTCTGGATTTACTAGCCCAGGAACCCTCCCGCGCGAACTTTGCCGTCATTGACCTCGCGGTCGATGATCGCTTTCTCAGATTTCTGTACGAAGCTGATCAGCATGGCTCGGTTCAGTGGTGGAGCCTTCTGGAGAATACCCGATGGCAGGCCTCATGGAATCAGGGGCCTATACTCCTGGCGTTTAATGGAGACACCCAGTTCCAAAAAAAGATTAAAGAGCGATTGAGCTCCTTGCCGCTTGGAATCGTCATTGATTCGCCGGAAAGCTCGACGTGTGTTTTTAATTGGGCTCAGGGATGGTTGCTAGCACCTGCAAAGTCGGATGAGCGACTGTTTCGATTTTACGATCCAAGGTCTTTTCGTCCATTACTGGCAGCTTTTGCAGGGCGAGCAAAACCGATCGTGAGTGCCGGAGTAACAATATACTGGCATAGCGGGTCGGATTGGCAAGCATACCAGTCGCCCGATAAAGCCGGAACGAGTGAACTCCGCGAACAACCCTCGTTGGTTCAGTCTGAACTCTCCGTGTTGCCGCTCTATAGATTGGCTGATCGTGCAATGGCTTATGAGCAAGTCTATCGGGATTATTTGCCTGAAAGCGGAGACCGAAGAGTCTGGGTTTTGGAGCAGCTTCAGAGAGCCTCGAAACTTGGTTTTGAAACTGTTTCTTTACAAGAGCGTTGGTTAAGACTTTGCATCCGCATTGGCTCTGATCCGATTGCTAGGGCAGATGTTCAAGAAGTGATTAGAAGGTCGGAGATGACGCCGGCGGACCGTTTGAATGCGATGGAGAGCATATTGGAGGGCAAGGATGCCACAGCATGAAGTTCAGTCAGGAGAGACACTTTCAGCTATTGCTTCGAAATATCAAGTCTCGTTAGATGCGATCAAAAGTGAGAACCCGATTATCAAGGATGTGAACCACATAGAGGCTGGCTGGAATCTAACTGTCCCTGAAAACTCCGCTGATCGGGGTGTACTTCCGGCAGCGCAGTCGGCTAACGATGATACAAAAGATGATCTCGAGTGCTCTCAGTGCTCGATCGAGTGCGAAGCGCTTGTTCATGTCACTGGTGAGGAGGACACGGTTTATGCGCTTAGCCGCACTCAGCTGCAGGATCTGTATAGGGAGATTGAGACTCTCAACAAGCCTTTGGCTGAGTTGAAAAGGGCCGAGGCGGGGCCTGTAGAGGATATACCTGCTGCGCGCGAAAAGGCTTGGGGCAGCCTTCGAAAGTTGGGGGCACTCCCCGAAACTGAGCAAAGTTCTACAGCAAAGGAGCTGCTCAATGACTACGAGGCCCGCTGGAAACGAGAGCGACAACGACTCGAGCATCAGCGCCGTAGAGAAAAACGGATTGAATATGAGATCAACCAGATCCGAAGCCAGATTCTGTTGCCCGCGAGCCAAGCCAACCTAACTGAAAGGAAAGATCTGCTCTCAGTAAGAGTTTTCACAACGCTTTGTGCCGAACTGGAAGCGACACTGCCTGGAGTGAAGGCAAAGGTTGAGGCCCACGAGCTAATAACTGAAGCCAGTAAGCAAGATCTGGATGAAATGGACGAGAGGCTCAGGTTCCTCAGGGCGGCTTTGGAGGCTGAGCTTCAGTATCGGATGGTTCAGAACGATCAGGACGCAGATAGCCATCAAGTGCAACGGCTCAAACACGAAACCCAGGAGCTGAAGAAATACACGCGCTGGCCGGATTTCATTGCTGAGTCTGATCTTCAGTCATTGGTAGACAAAAAAAAGCGACTGAACGAGCTCGATGATGAGCTGATTCCCTACATGGACTACGTCAACGAATATGCAGCGAGAGTGTCCTGGGTCGTCCGGCTTTGGAACGTAATCCACCATGAAGAAGTCGAAAAGCACCGTAACGAGCAGCAGGAGCGACGGGATCTTATCGTAGATATAGAGAAAACCCTTAGGCGTTTGGTGGAAACCAGTCCGCCTTCGGCCGTCGATGTTCTCGCCAAGCCGAACCTCGGCTCGATGAAGTCTCGCCCCCTGGTTGAGCTTAAGCATACCGGTGGCGCGGGTTACCGCTACGCCCGCCAGGAGGTTCTGAATCAATTGCGCGGTAACTGGAAGGCGCTCAAGACTTCGGATTTTCGTGCAGTGATGAGTGCTTCCGACTTTGAACGAGCCTGGGACGAGGCGAAAAACGGCCTTAAGAACGACCGGTCGCTCAAGGTGAAGTTTGCAGAGTGGAAGAGCAAAGAGGACAACTTCTTTAACCAGTTGGAAATTGAATTACTTAAAAAAGAAGCTTCAACCGAAGATGGTCGTTTCGCCGCAAGTGCCGAAGCCCAGATGTTCCGGTTTGCCGCGCAGTGCAGCCTGGAAGCCAACTACGAGCCCGAGAAGGGCCATGCCTATATTGGTACCCAAATGCAAGGAGCGTACAGTCTCCTGCAGGGTGAGGCGACCTTTGCCGCCAGGCTGCCGGATGAGACCGGAGCAAAGGTGCTCCTCGAGTACGAAAATCATCAGGGAAATTCGATAAAGCTCCATTGTGGATACTTCAGGGCAGACGCGGAATATCGGATTCAGGGGTTCGCGGGTGCCTGTCTGTCTCTCGCAGCAAACGCGAAGTTATCGAGCGCACCTGGGGACGTTAGTATCTCTGGAGAGACCAATGGTGAAGCTTTTGCTGGAGCGACCTTGAGCAATGAGGCCAGCTTTGGGGTCAAGTGGAAGGCTGCGTATCAGGAAATGGAGATTCCAGTCACTGAATTGAGCCCAAGCCAGCGTGACGTCGACCAAAGTTATCGATCCTTGTTAGAGGTTAAACCCGAATTCGCGATATCAACTGGGATCGGTGCGGGGTTTGACTTTAAAGTGTTCTTGGCGGATCGCCAGTTGTACATGACAGTAAAGGGGAGGCTGGTCTTAGGGCCTGGCGGGGGCGGCGGTATTGCTGCAGAACTGAATGGCGAACAAATTTGGGAGTTAGTTAAGTTCGTTAGGTGGTCCTTAGAAGTGAGTGATTTTCGTTTTTTGGACTGGATTTCGGAGGAAGCTTTCGAAAGTTTATCTCGCCTATTGAGCATGTTTGCCTTCAGTGAGGAAGCTTTTGCGTCGATAGTTGCCAAGGGGACAGATACCTTATCGGAAATCTGGCGGTCGCTTTATCAAGCAGATGGAGAGGTTCGAAAGATTGCTGAGGGTGTGCTCAAAAATAATCGTCTGGAGGTACTGACGCCCTCTGCTAAAGCACAGTTACTGACGGTGTTGAATCAAGATAGCAGGCCCGTATTGGGCGGCGACGATCCCCATCAAAGAATCGCTAATCAAGCTATGATCGAGATCTTTGAAACCATTCATAGTCATCGAGAGTTTATCGAAGTCCTAAAAAGAATCGGGAATGAATCAGGAAAGGGATCGCTTCAAGACTTAATGAGCAACTATTACAAATTGTTCCCGCGACGATTGTTCCAATCGTCTCAAGCGCAAAGAGCAGAGAATTGGCTTGATTCGATAGTTTAATTATCGGCGAGGGAACAACGAAAACCGGTGGTTTCATTGGTTACTCGTTGTATAGCTTTGCGCCTTGTAACTGTTGTGTTTCCAGAAAAATCTTTGAAGTCACCACCTCGAAGAACCCTGAAGGGCTCGTTGCTCCAGCTTTCTATCATTGGGCTCTCGGGTCCTTTAGGGTTATTTACGGGGGAACGCTCATAATAATCGGCGTGATAATAATCTCTCACCCATTCCGCAGCATTCCCTGACATGTCGTACAGGCCAAGCAGGTTTGGAGGGTAGCTCCCTGGCGGCTGCGGAAGTGATTTTTTCTGTCGTCTGTACTGTGATGGGCGTGCTGCCATTGTTACACCTTCTTTCGCGTCTCCGTTCTCAGTAGCATAGCGAAACGGTTTGCCACCGCTTCGGGCTGCATATTCCCACTGTGCCTCTGTCGGAAGTTCAACGGCTCTACCAGTCTGAGATCCAAGCCATTCGCAAAAATTCGACGCATCTTTCCATGAAACTACTGCCGGGAAGCTTGATTGAAAGCGATCTGGAGAATGATCTTTAAGGCTTTCATAGGAACTGTTCGAGTGTTCATACCCCGTCACCGCCATAAACAGCTCAAAGTCCCCCTGAGTAACCTCATACTTTTGAATATAGAAATCGTCCAGCACTACTTTATGCGGCGGCCAGCTGTCTTTGCTTCCGTCCCATCCCCCGGGATTCCCCATCATAAACTCCCCACCTTCGACAAAAACCATGGCGTCCATCTGGCGCTGAACCATGTCTTTTGCCTGGGATTCGTAATAGAGGCTGCATCCGGAAAGGGCAGAGGTGACAACAAGTAAAGAAAAAACGAGGTAACGCATGCTTGCTCCGTGCAATGGGGTTAACACTCCATGTGTTAGCAGCATTCTATCAACTTGCTTGAAGCAACAGAATTACCAGAGAGACAGTTTGTGCCCATTGGCGGAACCGCGTCTTATCTCATGACTTCCAAGCCCTGTTGAATCAAGTATAATTTCGACGCTCGAAAACAGGGTGTTTTCGAAATAAGGAAGCAAACTTCAAAGGAACTGATATGAAAACCTCCAATACGCTGCGGGTGATTTTTGCACTCGTGGGTGTCGGCATGCTTGTCGGCGCCTTTTTCTCTTTCCAGAGCACTTCAACCTTTCTTGAAACCGCAACAGCCAAGCGGGGTGTTGTAACCGACCTGATTCGATCACGATCCAGCGATTCCAATGCCTACTATCCTCTCGTCCGTTTTGAAGACGAAAAAGGCAGGCTCACAGAGTTCCTCTCATCCAGCGGGAGCAACCCTCCGAGTTATAGTCGCGGAGAGACGGTTCGTGTGTTGTTCATGCCCGGCAATGCTGAGTCTGCAAGAATCGACGGTTTCTTTTCGCTGTGGGGAGTAACCCTGATCGTCGGTGGTTTGGGCGGCGTTTTCTTTACGGTTGGAGCCGGTATGTTTGTTGTGCCGGCTGTCAGGAACAGTGGGGCTGCCAAACTTCGCAAAACCGGGCAACGGGTTCAGGGTATGTTTCAGGGTGTCGAAAAGAACCAGAGGATCGTCATGAACGGCAAGAGCCCCTATCAGATCGTCTGCCAGTGGCAAAATCCAGTCACTTCCGATGTCCATGTCTTCAGGAGTGGCAACCTCTGGTTCGATCCCTCCGACCATATCCAGAGCGAGTCAATTCCCGTTTACATCAACCCCACGAACCCCAAGCGGTACTGGGTGGATACCTCCTTTTTGCCAAAGATGGCGAGCTAATCGCGCTGAAATACGACTCATGTGAACCTCACGTAACTCTCTCTTGGGTGCGCCCGGTCAATGGTGAATGTAGACTGACCGTCTTTAACGCTGGCCTGGATTTACCAGGCCAGCTTTTTTCCACGGTATACAGGCTTCACCATGGACGACCAATCCACAGATAGGGAACCGGTTGGCGAGAACAGGCGCCCGCTGATTTCATCAGATCTTGCCACGCCGATCTACGGGCTATTCGGCCTGGGCATCCTGTACACCCTGTACGTCGCTCACCAGATCGTCCTGCCCATCATTCTCGCGGTGATGACAAGCCTGCTACTCTCGCCTCTGGTCAAGAAGGCTTACGTTAAGTGGCGGATTCCCCGGATGATCAGTTCCCTGGTTCTGGTCCTGTTGGTACTGGCCGGAATCGTCGGCATAACTTTGGCTGTGGCAACGCCTGCGCTGAAGTGGGCGGAAGAGGTCCCGCAGGGCATCTCGCGCTTGCTGGTCGGTGAAAGTGAAATCAGTCGCCAGATCGCCCGGGTTACCGAATCTGCTGAGCAAGTTGAAAAGTCGGTGGAGGAGCTCTCAGAGTCAGAACAGCAACAGCCAACGGCGGTGGTTCTGCAAACGGACTCCTGGCGCAGCCAGTTGATGACCAAGGCTCGAAACGGCATTGCCGGCCTGGCATTGGCACTGGCATTGACCTATTTCCTGTTGGTCAGTGGAGATCGTCTGATCAAGAACTTTGTCCGTCAGCTCCCGATTGATCAGCGAAAAACCGTACTTCGGATTACTCACGATTCCCAGCATCAGATTGCCCAGTACCTGGGCGTTCTCGGCCTGAGTAACCTGGCCGTCGGCACCACAACTGGTCTGATCTGCTGGGCCGTCGGGCTGCCGGATCCGGCTGTGTGGGGACTGGTCGCCGGGCTTGCCCGGTTCATTCCCTACCTGGGGGTTATTCTCTCTATCTCCATGCTGACGATTGTCTCTGCCATTAGCCTTGATGAGTTCTGGATGATGGCCATTGCGCCACTTGGCTTCCTGGGTTTGACCACGCTGGTCGGGTTCTTTATCGAACCCTGGATTCACGGCTTTCGGATGGCGATCAATCCGGTGATCATCTTCGTCTCGATCTTCTTCTGGGGCTGGCTCTGGGGGCCGGTAGGCGTGCTCCTGGCGGTGCCTCTGATGACGGTCATCCAGGTGGTACTCAAGCAGATTCCCAAGCTGCGTCCTGTCTATAAAGTGATTGCCCGGTAGTCTGATAATGGATACCCGCAACACGCACTGACACGCCCGCTAAACTCACCTATCCTCTTTGAATACCCGAAATTCAGCAAACAGGGAGGATCGTCAGCCCATGATCCCGAACACCATGAAAGCCATGGTTCTTACCGGTCACGGTGATGTCGATAAACTGGAGTACCAGGACGTGCCTGTTCCTGCGCCCGGAGCCGGCCAGGTGCTTGTTCAGGTTACGGCAACGGCGAAGAACAACACCGACCGCAAGGCACGGGAAGGGCTGTATCCCACCAAAAAAGGCGAAATGACATCCTTCCAGATGGGCGGCAAGCCCACGCTGGTTTTTCCGCGGATTCAGGGGGCCGACATCGCCGGGCGTGTCGTGGCTGTTGGTGACGGTGTGGATGAGTCCCGCATTGGAGAACGGGGCCTTCTGGATTTCAACATCTACGCCAATGACCGCCGAGACATCAATCTCACGCCCGATTACTACGGCCACGGTGCCGACGGCGGTTACGCGGAATACGTAGCGCTGCCGGCTGACCAGTTCCATCACATACCCAATGCCGAACTGGCGGATGCCGAAGTGGCGTCCATGGGCATGTGTTCCTACCAGACCGCCATGCACATGCTTACCTCGGCCAACATCAAGGCCGGAGAGCGGGTCCTGGTGACCGGCGCGAGCGGGGGCGTTGGCACGGCCCTGATCCAGCTTTGCCGAATTATGGGGGCTATTCCCTATGCTCTCAGTAAACAGGACAAAGCGGCAGCGCTGTTGGAACTGGGCGCCGAGGCGGTGCTGGATCGCTCCGATATGGACAGCTTTGTAGATCGGGTGAAAGCGGAAACCGGAGGCAAGCCCATTAATGCGGTGATGGATCTGGTGGGCGGAGAGATGACCGATGTGTTCATCGATACCATGATCTTCGATATGAACGCCCGCAGCACCTACCCGCGCCTGAGTATTGCAGGGGCCAGTGGCGGCAACATCAGCGAAATCCTGTGGACCCGGATCTACCTCTACCAGGTACAGATTTTCGGGGTATCTCATGGCACCCGCGAAGAGGCAGAACAACTGATGGCCTGGATCCGGGGAGGGCAACTGAAACCGGTTCTGCACGGTGCGTTTCGGCTCTCTGACCTGCACCGGGCAGAAGAATATTTTGTGAACCGGGGTAGCAATTATCTCGGCAAGATCGTGATCGTTCCCGACTCACAATGGGAAGAACACGGCCAACCCTGGTCACTGGAGAGCGCTTGATGAAACCGGAACTGACCATTCAGTTGATGGATACCCATGCCGGCGGTGATGTCAGCCGGATCGTGACCGGTGGCATTGATCTGTTGCCCGGCGATACCGTGCGAGCGCAGATGGAGTACCTGCGGGATGACGCCGACGGTCTACGCCGGCTTTTGCTGGAAGAGCCCTACGGGATACCGGAAATGTCTGTGGATCTGTTGGTGCCGCCCACGGATCCGCGAGCTGCCGCCGGTTACATCATCATGGAAGTCATGGGCTACCCTATCTACTCGGGCTCCAACACCATCTGCACGGCTACTGCGGTGCTGGAAGCGGGCATTGTGCCCAAACAGGAAGGCCAGCAGAGTTTTATACTGGAATCGCCCGCCGGACTGGTCCAGATTGAGGCGACGGTGCACGACGGAGTGGTAGAAGCCATCACCTGTGAGGGTCTGCCCAGCTATATCCACACCTACAAGGCCACCATCGACGTGCCTTCGCTGGGCGAGATTACCTACAGTGTTGCATACAGCGGCGGCTTTTATGCGCTGGTGGATGCAGCCAGCATGGGCTTCGATCTGACCCTGGACGAAGAACGCAAACTCGCAGAAACCGCCCACGCCATTGTCGAGGCGATTCAGGCAGAGCGGGGCTTTTCCCATTATACGCTTGGCGACGTAGGGCCACTGCCGTTCCTGCACTTCATGGGCCCTGTGGAACATGTGGCAGAGGGCTATTACCGGTCCCGCTCGGCAACCTATGTGCATCCCGGGGTGATCTGTCGGAGCACAACGGGCACTGGCACGTCCGCCCGTCTGGCGTTGATGAACTACGAAGGCAGTATCAAGCCGGGCGACAAGCTGGAAACCGTTTCCCTCAGAGAGACGGGTTTTATCGGTGAATTCACTTCGGTTGAGGAAGAGGGTGAGTACCAGGTGATCAAAAACAGCATCACCGGCAAGGGTTATGTCATTGCCCGCTCCGACATCGTGGTCAATTGCGATGATCCCATGGTGGAATGCGACTCCCTGCACCACATACTTTCAAGCCGCCATCCCGGGAAGATTACGCCGAAATCCTGATTTTCGTGTTTGATCCCTTCAAGGGTGCGGCAGGCCTGTCGCACCCGCTTTTCCTGCTCATAAAGCCACACAGATTTCTTCCTTTTTGGTCTAAAGTTTACCTTTACGTAAAGTGAAGCCTGTGCTAAACCTTGACCCGTGCTTTCAATGATAAAAACAACAGGAGTTGAGAATGAGCCTTCCGGAATATACCGACGTTTACAACAACTTCGATCCTGCTGCTCTGGAAGCGGACATCCTGGATGGACGTCTGGATAGCGGGCTCAATGTCTGTCACGAAATCTGCGACAAATGGGCAGATGACCCGAGTCGGGTTGCGCTTTACTACGAAACCGAAGATGGCGGTGACGGCACTCTGACTTTCGCCGAGCTGAAAGAGGCCTCTGCGCGTTTTGCCAATTATCTGAAATCCCAGGGCATCGGAAAGGGCGACCGGGTGGCTGCACTCCTGCCGCGCACTCCGGAGCTGCTGATCGTTATCGCCGGAACCCTGCGTGCTGGTGCCGTGTATCAGCCGCTGTTCACGGCCTTTGGTTCCGGGGCCATTGAGTACCGGTTCGAGCGAGCCAGCACCAAGCTGGTGGTGACCAACCCGGAGAACTATCCCAAGCTGAACGACGTCAAGGTCTGCCCGCCGATTGTGGGTGTAAACGCCAGTGAGATTGGCGCGGACATCCCTGACTTCGAAGAGACCCTGGCGGCCCAGTCGAGCGATTTCGAGCCTGTCATGATCAAGGGCGACGATCCATTCCTGCAGATGTTCACTTCTGGCACCGTGGGTAAGTCCAAGGGGGTTGCGGTACCGGCCAAAGCGCTGTTGGCGTTCTACGTTTACATGAAATACGCCATTGATCTGCAGGATGGTGACAGGTTCTGGAACGTGGCCGATCCCGGTTGGGCCTACGGTCTTTACTATGCCGTGGTTGGGCCGCTGCTGATGGGCCACGCCACGCACTTCAACCCGGGTGGTTTTACCCCGGAATCCACCTACGACATGATCCGCAAGTACAAGATCACCAACCTGGCTGCGGCGCCTACGGCTTACCGTTTGCTCAAGGCAAACGATCACGTGCTGCCGGAAGGCGAGAACCTGGGCCTTCGGGTTGCCAGCAGTGCCGGCGAGCCTCTGAACCCGGAAGTGGTGAACTGGATTCGCAACCGTCACTACTGCCCGGTTAAAGATCATTACGGCCAGACCGAGACTGGCATGACCTGCTGCAACTTCCACGGTCTGGCGCATCCGGTCCGTGAAGGCTCCATGGGCTATGCTTCTCCTGGCCACAAGGTGGTCGCGCTGAACGAGAAAAACGAGGTTGTAGGCGAGGGTGAAGTTGGTCAGCTGGCGGTTGACGTAAAAGCGTCCCCGCTTTTTCACTTCGACGGTTACACCTGGGGTGAAAAGGACCCGTTCGTTAACGGCTACTACCTCACCGGTGACATGGTCATCAACCACGGCAATGGCAACTTCTCCTTCAGTGGCAGGGATGATGACATCATCACCACGGCCGGCTACCGGGTGGGACCGGCAGACGTCGAGAGCACGCTGCTTGAGCACGCCGCTGTGGCGGAGTCCGGCGTTGTCGGCAAGCCGGACGAAAAGCGCGGTTCCATCATCAAGGCTTATGTGGTGATCAAGGGCGATTACGCTCTTGGAGACGAACAGGCCCTGAAAGACGAACTGCAGGAGTTGGTTCGTCGCAGGCTCTCGACCCACGCCTTCCCCCGGGAGATTGAGTTTGTCGATGAGCTGCCGAAGACTCCCAGCGGCAAGATCCAGCGGTTTGTCCTGCGTAATCAGGCCAAGGAAGAAATCGGCGCATGATCATTACGTTCGAAGAGCTGCAGGCCTTCCTTGACGAGCAGTTTCCGCAGGGTGAGGCCTACGGCACCCTGCAGAAGCTCGGGGATGGCTGGGCAGAAATGAAACTGGAAGTGGATGAGGCGCATCTCAGGCCCGGGGGCACCGTCTCCGGGCCGGCCATGATGGGGCTGGCGGATGTCACCCTGTATGCGGCGCTTTTGAGCAAGATTGGCCTGGTTCCCCTGGCGGTGACCACTAATCTGAACATTAATTTTCTGCGCAAGCCGGTGGCGCATCAGCCTATCTGGGCCCGTGCCACCATGCTGAAAGTCGGCCGTACCATGGGCGTGGGCGAAGTGTTTGTGTACTCGGAAGGTGCCGAAGAGCCGGTTGCCCACTCCACCATGACTTATTCAATTCCGCCAAACCGGTAATGCCATGCAGATTCGTGACATGATGGTGCCGGTAGGCGACGGTATTGAGCTGGAAGTCAGGCGAATCCAGCACGCGGAACCGAAAGGGCCGGTGCTGGTTTTTCTCCACGAGTCCCTGGGCAGCATCGCCTTGTGGCGTAAGTTTCCGGAGAAGCTCGCGAAAGCAACCGGCTGCGAAGCGCTGATCTACAATCGTCAGGGCTATGGCCATTCTTCCGATGAAGAGCTCCCGCGCCCACACGATTACCTTGAGGCAGCTGGCGAACAGTGGTTGCCCCGTCTCCTGGACAAGCTCGAGATCAGGGATGTGGTGCTGATAGGGCACAGCGACGGTGGTTCCATTGCCCTCGTGACCGCCGGCACCATGGGGGGGCGTGTAAAGGCGCTGGCGACCATGGCGGCGCACATCTATGCCGATCACCTGACCCTCGCTGGTATCGAGGAAATGGCCGTACGTTACAGGGAGACGGATATCCGGGATCGTTTGGCGCGCTATCACGGCAACCGGACTGACGATCTTTTCAACGCCTGGCAGACAGTCTGGCGTGACGAAGGGTTTCAGGCGGCGATGGATTTCAGTCGCTGGCTGGCGGCAATTGAATGTCCGGCTATTATCATTCAGGGAGAAAACGACGAATACGGAGTGCCGGAGCAGGTCACGGATATCGTTGCCGGCATCGGGCCAAAGGCCCGAGGTGTTCTTCTCGAGGATGCGGGGCACTCGCCACACCTGGAAAAGCAGGACCAGGTAGTAGAACTCCTATACGACTTTTTGCGTAGCGAGAGTGTACTTAAAAACTGCAATTAAGTATTGACGTTTACGTATACGTCAATCTAATCTGGTAGTCAGATAAAACGCACAACAATAACAAAGGTAGATTGGCTCATGAGTGAACAGTACGTTCTGGAGACCCGTAACCTTGTCAAAGAATTCAAGGGCTTTGTTGCGGTCGACGACGTGAACCTGAAGGTCCAGAAAGGCCACATTCACGCCCTGATCGGCCCCAATGGTGCCGGCAAGACCACGGTCTTCAATCTGCTCACCAAATTCCTGATCCCGACCCGGGGCCAGATCCTGTTCAAGGATCAGGACATCACCACCATGAAGTCCGCCGCCATTGCCCGCCAGGGCATTGTTCGCTCGTTTCAGATCTCAGCCGTATTCCCACACATGACCGCGCTGGAGAACATCCGGGTAGCCTTGCAGACGTTCGAGGGCACCTCCTTCAGTTTCTGGAAATCCGGTAACTCCCTGCACAAGCTCAACCAGCGTTGCATGGAGCTCCTGGACGCCGTGGGCCTGGCTGAATTCGCCAACACCACCACGGTTGAGTTGGCGTACGGGCGCAAACGGGCGTTGGAACTGGCCACCACGCTTGCCATGGAGCCCCAACTTTTGTTGCTGGACGAGCCAACCCAGGGCATGGGTTCGGAAGACGTTGATCGCGTTGTGGAACTGGTACGCAAGGCTGCCGAAGGACGAACTGTCCTGATGGTTGAGCACAACCTCAGCGTAGTCAGCAAACTCTGTGATCGCATCACCGTACTGGCTCAGGGCGCTGTTCTGACCGAAGGCGATTACGCGACGGTTTCCGGCGATCCACGGGTTCGCGAGGTGTATATGGGCAGTGATGGTAGCGGCGAGCGCGGCACCACCGCCGACAATGATCAGGCGGAGGCAGCGCAATGACCACGAAATCCGACCGCGAGTACGAACAGCTGCGACTGTCCGGATTGCACGCCTTTTACGGCGAGTCTCACATCCTCCACGGCATCGACATGGTGGTGAACCGCGGGGAACTGGTGACTTTGTTGGGTCGCAATGGCGCGGGCCGTAGCACAACGCTCAAAGCCATCATGAATATGGTTGGCCGGCGCACCGGCTCCATTATGATCAATGGTGAGGAGACCATGTCCTGTGCACCTCATCATATTGCCAGGTTGGGTGTCGGGTATTGCCCCGAACATCGGGGCATTTTTTCCTCACTCAGTGTCCAGGAAAACCTGACACTACCGCCAGTTGTGCGTAGCGGCGGCATGAGCCTGGAAGAAATCTACAACATGTTCCCCAACCTTTATGAACGTCGCTTCAGCCAGGGCACCAAGCTGTCCGGCGGCGAACAGCAGATGCTGGCCATGGCGCGTATTCTGCGCACCGGCGCCAACATGCTGTTGCTGGACGAGATCACAGAGGGCCTGGCCCCGGTTATTGTAGAAAAGCTGGGAGAGGTCCTGATTGCCCTGAAAAACAAGGGCTTGACCATTGTCCTGGTTGAACAGAATTTCCACTTCGCAGCACCGTTAGCCGACCGTCATTACGTTGTTGAGCACGGTCAGATTGTGGAAGAAGTCAGCGCCAACGAACTGAGTGCAAAACAGTCGGTGCTGGATGGCTATTTGGGGGTCTGATCCCGGATAGGACGAGAGCAAGAAAAGTAACAACAACCCGAACCAACGCAAGACAGTAGCGGAGATACAACAATGACAATGATGAAAAAGCTTCTGACATCAGCCGTTGCATCAGCCATGATGGTAGGCGGAGCCCAGGCGGCCATTTCCAACGACACGGTCAAGATCGGTTATCTGGCGGACATGTCCGGCACCTACCGTGACCTGGCAGGACCAAACGGTCTGAAAGCTCTGGAAATGGCCATCGCTGATTTTGGTGGTAACGTCAACGGCGCCAAGATCGAAGTGGTCAGCGCCGATGACCGTAACAGCCCGGATACCTCATCCAGCACCGTCCGTCGCTGGGTTGAGAACGAGGATGTAGACCTCGTGGCCGGTATGGTGGCCTCCTCAGTTTCCATTGCCGTGAGCAAAATCCTGGAAGAGAACGATCGCCTGGGTATCATCTCCGGTTCAGCTGCTTCCAGCATTACCAACGAACACTGTACCCCCAACCACATCCACTATGTCTACGACACCTATCCGCTGGCCAACGGCACCGCCAGTGCGGTCGTTAAAGAAGGTGGCAAAACCTGGTACATGCTGACTGCCGATTACGCTTTCGGTCATGCTTTGGAAGGCGACGTGACTCGCGTGGTCGAAGCCAACGGTGGTGAAATCATCGGTTCAGTGCGTCATCCGTTCCCCACTCAGGACTTCTCATCGTTCATCCTGCAGGCTCAGGCATCCGGTGCTGATGTTATCGGTCTGGCAAACGCCGGCGCCGACACAACCAACGCCATCACCACCGCCAGTGAGTTCGGCGTAACCCAGTCCGGCCAGACTCTGGCGGCACTGCTGCTGTTCCTGACTGACGTACATGCGCTTGGCGCTCAGACGGCCCAGGGTATCCAGCTCACCACCGGTTGGTACTGGGACATGAACGATGAAACCCGTGAGTGGTCTGATCGCTTCATGGAAGAAACCGGCGTGCGTCCGACCATGGTTCACGCTGGCATCTACTCCAGCGCCATGCAGTACCTGAAAGCCGTAGAGGCCACCGGTTCTGACGATGCCCAGACTGTGCGCAAGCAGATGATGGACACTCCGATCAACGACATGTTTGCCAAGAACGGCAAGATCCGCGTTGACGGCCGCATGGTGCACGATATGTACCTGGCGGAAGTGAAGACCCCGGCCGAGTCCAAGAACGAGTGGGATCTGTACAAGATTCTGCGGACCATCCCGGCCGAAGAGTCCTACCGTCCGCTCTCCGAGAGCAAGTGCAAGCTGGTCAATAACTAAAAGCGACCGTTATGGGTTCGTCCTGCAACAGGGCAGGGCGAACCCATGAAAACGGAAAAGAATAAAGCCAAAAAACAATCCCTGTGCTGCTTCTGGAGTTAGCCCAATGTCCATGATTTTCGGCGTCCCTTTAGCTGTGCTATCCGGCCAGCTCCTGATCGGAATAATCAACGGCGCCTTTTACGCCCTTCTGAGCCTTGGGCTCGCGGTCATCTTCGGTCTGCTGAAGATCATCAATTTTGCCCATGGCGCAATGTATATGCTCGGCGCTTTGACCACCGTCCTGATGTTCGACTATCTGGGCGTGAATTACTGGGTCGCCTTATTGCTGGCGCCACTTCTGGTTGGTGCCTTCGGTGTCGCCATTGAATATTTTCTGCTGCGTCGCATTGCGGGGCAGGATCACATCTACAGTCTGCTGCTGACGTTCGGCGTCGCGCTGATCATCTCGGGTGTACTGGTGAACTGGTTCGGGGTTTCCGGGCTTCGCTACACCATGCCGGACATGTTCAAGGGTGGCGTAAACCTCGGCTTCATGTTCATGCCGTACTACCGGGCCTGGGTCATCGTAGCGGCACTGGTCGTCTGCTTTGCAACCTGGTTCGTGATTGAGAAAACCAAGCTGGGCGCCTACCTGCGGGCCGGCACGGAAGACTCTCAATTGATGCAGGGTTTTGGCATTAACGTGCCGCTTCTGATTAGCCTCACCTACGGGTTTGGTGTTGCGCTGGCAGCCTTTGCAGGTGTTCTGGCCGCGCCCATCTACTCGGTGACACCGGTCATGGGGTCGGCCACACTGATTACGGTCTTCGCCGTGGTGGTTATCGGCGGTATGGGCTCCATCGGCGGCGCCATCATCACCGGTATTCTGATGGGCGTGATTGAAGGGCTCACCAAAACCTTCTACCCGCCGGCATCCTCGGCGATCATCTTCCTGGTCATGGTTCTGGTTCTTATGTTCCGGCCCAGTGGCTTGTTCGGTAAGGAGGCATAACCATGAATCAGCCAGTCAATTCCGCCGACATTCACAAGGCTATCGTTCAGGAACAGGCCGCTCAGGATCGCAAAAAGATGATGCTGAACGGTGTCCTGCTGCTCCTCCTGCTGGCGGCACCGTTCATGATCTATCCGGTCTTCCTCATGAAGATCCTGTGCTTCGCGCTGTTTGCGGTGGCGTTCAACCTTCTGTTCGGCTTCACCGGCCTGTTGTCATTTGGCCACGCAGCCTTCCTGGCCACAGGGGGCTACACCACCGGTTACCTGCTCAGTAATTACAGCGGGCTAAGCACCGAGATGGGCATCATCGCCGGTACGCTGGCGGCCACAGTGCTCGGTACTGGCTTTGCGTTGCTGTCGATTCGTCGCCAGGGTATCTATTTCGCGATGGTGACCCTGGCGCTGGCGCAACTTGTATTCTTCTTCTTCGTCCAGTCTGAATTTACGGGCGGCGAAGACGGTATGCACGGCATTCCACGGGGTGAGCTGTTGGGCTTCATCAACCTCGAAGACAACCTGAACATGTACTACTTCGTGCTGGCGGTGTTCATTGCCTGCTACCTGCTGGTGCAGCGTATCGTCAGCAGTCCGTACGGCCAGGTGCTGAAGGCCATCAAGCAGAACGAACCCCGTGCGGTCTCCCTCGGTTATAACGTGGATCGCTATAAGGTGCTCGCGTTCGTCATCTCGGCGGCCCTGGCCGGTCTGGCCGGTTCCATGAAGTCTGTGGTGTTCCAGCTTGCCTCCCTCAACGATGCCCACTGGCATATGTCGGGCGAGGTCATCCTGATGACTCTGGTTGGTGGTATGGGAACACTGTTGGGCCCGGTGGTTGGTGCCACCTTCGTGGTGAACATCGAGTACCAGTTGTCCCAGGGTGCCCTGCGTGACTGGGTGGACCCAATCCTCGGCGGGATTTTCGTCCTGACGGTACTGGCATTCCGTAGCGGTATCGTGGGAGAGATCCAGAAGTTCGTGAAAAAGAACCTGGGCTGACGCCTGCTTTAGCTCGGAAAACAAAAAGGGCCACCTCTGGGTTCCGTATAGGGCATAAAAGTATGTAATTTTGATAAACAACCCCCGAATAGGGGGTTGTTTTTTTTCTAATATGCATCGTAGTATATAGTAAATTAGATGTATTAAATGTAAGGGATAAGGGTGTTCGCCACTAAAGTGAAGGCAAAAATCGTTGAGGATTGCAGCGGAGTGACCACGGAGATTCCCGTCATTCTGACAGACGAAGGCGTTTTGGCATCCGTCACCGATTATGTCCTTAGCCTCTCCTTGAATGGCGTCTCGCTTTCAACCATCAATAAGCGCCTTCAGTCGATCATGCTGCTCATTGAGTTCATTGATGCCAATGAAGGCATGTTCGACGACCCCGAGGAGCTGTTTTCGGTCTTTGTCAGGCGGCTATACAGCGGCACAGTTGGCGAAGATGGACTAGATCCTTCCGGACTGTATTGGATACCTGCCTCAGTCGGGTCAGTTAATAAGCACATATACAATCTGACGGAATTCACCGACTGGGTTTCTGAAAAAGGACTGGGCAAGCCCCTAAATACCCTACATAAAGCCACTCGCCATGAGGAGCGCCTTCAGTTCGCAGCGTGGTTCAGGCGAAACCAGAATGACTTTCTAGGGCACATCAAAGACAAGTCGATCAACAATACCCTCAGGAGAGCCCGCAGTATTAAAGGCAGAACACCGTTGGCAAAAACCAACGACGATGCCATTTCCTTTCCTACTGGGAAGTTCGAGGATTTTTACCTGAAGGGTTTGGGTAACACGAAAGACCCTCGGGTTGCGCTGCGAGATAAACTCATAGCACTTCTGATGCACGGCGCAGGATTCCGGCGTAGCGAGGCCCTTCTGTTGTGGGTTACGGATGTCTTCGAGGACCCTAACGATCCCGACCGTGCCATCGTCAGGATTCATAACGAGGTAGAAGGGAGAGCACCGAACAACTGGAAATCCAGAAAAGGAATGACGACACGCAAGGCGTACCTTAAGGAAATATACGGGCGCATACCGCGCCAAGAGATGCAAGGCACTCAGCATCTTGGCTGGAAGGCAAAGCAGTTTGACCATAAAGACGGTTACCTAGAGGCGTATTTTTTTCCACAAGACTTTGCACGGGTCTTCATGACCCTATGGCGACAGTATCTGGTCTATAGGGCGGGCGTGGACTGCCATCACCCCTATGCCTTTATCAATTTCAAGGCTCCGCATTTGGGAAATCCCTACACCTACAACGCCCTTAATTACAGCTATGCAGCGGGACTGCGTCGAATCGGCCTAGAACCCAACAAGGCCGAAGGCCTGGACCCACACGGTCATCGACACAACTACGGTCGCCGATTGACCGATGCGGGCATTGATCCGCTCATCCTGAAAAAATGCCTGCATCACAAAAGCTTGGAATCCCAGGAGGTTTACACCCAACCATCCAGCGCAAAGGTCTCAGAGGCTCTATCGCAGGCATCACAGCAACTTCAATTGGGATCGGATAAGGAAAAGGCCACTGCCTCTTTCGACTGGAAGACGTTAGCAAAACACGGCTTTGAAGACATTGATCCAAACGGCCAATTCACCGGCAAGAATCCACGGTTTGGGAAACGATAACATGACCAAAAAATCAGGAAGGAAGGGCTACACTTCGGATCTGACGCTGGGTTGGGTGACTGAAGAACTGGGGCACGACTGGCTGCAATGGCAGCAGTACGCCGTTGAATGGCTAAAAACGCAAGACAGAGGCGTTAGTAAGCGTTTGGAGGGTATAAGAAAATTTCTTCTTTACCTGAGCGAGAAAGCCCCCTATGCCGCTGACGTGGCAACAATGTTCGAGGGCCATCCGAGTGGCCACAAGGTGTCTAGTGAAGAGATTGAGGCCTTTCTGGTTAGCAGTGGATCGACTGTTAATAACCAACAATACGTGACGTTCGTTGTCGATTTATGCGACTACATCCTCAAGAACCATCTGAGTGCCGAGGATGATAACGGCGTCGAGCGGCCCCTGTTCCTGAATCCGTTCGAGAGAATCAAGATAAACACATCAAACACTGAAACCGTTCACAGCCCATTACCCTATCGCTATATCCAACAAATCAGGCACATTCTTTGCCCCTATCCAACCGATGACTCCGGCAATAAAACGCCATGGATCGGGTTTCATTTCCGGGACTGGCAGTGGGCTATCGATCACCTTCAGTATGGCAATCTGGCGTGGATGGAAGTGCCTCTGGAGTTGATTGATCCCGATGATCCGGATTGTATTGCCCGTACACGGACTGTGACTAGGAACAACAAGAAAGTTGAGGTCTATGAGATCTGGTCGCCTGTGATGGCGATGTTTCTATTTACCAAGCTCCATCTGCCCCTTCGCTCTTACCAGGTGCGGTTTCTGGACTCCGGTGAAGGCGATACCTGGCGTTACGAGCGTGGTCATTGGGTCGAGAACATCCAGCACCCGTTCAGGTACGGAACACCGAAACGCCCCTATGAGAAAGGCGTTTTTCGGCGCATTTATGATTCGATGACGGAGAGCTACACCACTGGGCTGTACGTTTCCACCAACAAAACCGCCGACCAAAACAAAGATGGGGTTCAGCGAGGCTATATTATCCCGTGGCAGCACGAAGAACTGCTGTATTGGCTGGAAAAACTCCGCAACTGGCAGGAAAAATACAACTCCATCGACCGGTTGATCGATGGCACAGAGCTTCAAAGGAAACACGTTGGCTCAGCCAAATCCAAGAAGCAATTAGCCGAAATGGGCGAGTTCGCCTTTCTGTTTCGAGACCGCAATTCCGCGTTCCCGATCAGCATAAATACTATCATGAATCCTTGGTACCGCCTGTTGTCGAAACTGGAAGGAGATCTGTTCCAGTCAGGCCTGAGGAAGAAGAATGGCGACCGCCTTCGCTTCGTGAAAGACTACGGCGAGGACTATGAGGGCCAAGAATCAATCAAGTCGGCAACGGACTACCCGCTGCACAGCCTACGGGTGTCGTTGATCACCTGCTACACCATGGACTCCGATCTGCCGTTGCCGGTGATCTCCAAGCTCCTGGCCGGTCATACCCGGCTGTTGATGACGATCTACTACAACAAGATCACGCCCTCGGTGATGGCCGAGAAAATGAGCGAGGCCGACTCCGCCCTGGTTGAACGCAGCGGAGTGTCTCTTAAGAACTTCCTTCAAGACGCAGAGATGAGGCAGATCCAACTCCGCGCTGCCTTCCACGGTGATCAGTACAATTCTGTCGAAACTGCGCTGGCGAACCGGAATCCAATTGGCTGGGAGGCGCGGGCCACCGGTCTGTGCCTGGTCGGTGGCAACTCCGTGCGTTCGGATGAACTGTCCACCGTTGGCGGCTGCTGGAACGGCGGCCCCATTATGAAAGATTCGGAACATGCGTACTCAAGGATTTATGGCCCGGTACCCCATGGCCCTGAAAACTGCCCCCGATGTCGCTGGCACATCACCGATGCGACCTACCTGCCAGCTCTGAATTCCAAGTTCAATCAAGTCAGCTACAAAGCGCACCAGGCGGCTGAACTGGCCGTCGAGATTGAAGGCCAATTAGAGGCCCTGAAGGATGAGCTGTTCATTGCTGAGGAAGAAGGTAAACCGTTCCTCAAGCACAGCGAACTTCAAGCGCTGGAGCGTCGTTACGAGAAACAGCGTGTGGAGGCAGATGAATACGCCAAAGACTACATCGCCATCTTCAACCTGATCAACAAAGTAATCCAGATCGAAAATGGGCGAATTGAGGACGATGACAGTCAAAAGCTGATTGCCGTGGGATCTGCGGAAGACCTCAATGTCAGCATGAAATTTATCGAAACCGACTCGGAATTGCTTCACCTGTCCTTGCTCTGCGAGGACGCTGAATTCTACCCCGACCTGCACGATGACTTGCGCAAGACGCCTGCCATTGCCAAGCGCACTAATGCCTTGAGCCGAATGATGGCGCGCTCTGGGTACAAGCCCGTCTTTCTGGAAATGGACGAAAACACACAGTTGATCGTGGGTAATGCGCTCGTTCGAAAAATGGCTAAGATCGCGGATCCAGACGACAGCATGGAAGGCTACCGAATCGCAACAAATTACATCGAAGCGCAAGAGTACCTGGAGAACGATGGGCTGCTGAAATCCGGATTTGAGGCAGTCAAACAAATCACCCCAATCACGCTGTCGTCAGGCGCTCTGAAGCGGATTCCGGCCTTGGAGGTGTCCGAATGAACGTCGATGTTGATGCGATTTTGGACACCCTAAAAGACGGCAAGACCGCGAAGACGAAGGCATCTCTAGATAAGCTCCACGAAACTTTGAGCGCCTACTTCGACTCCGGCGCTCGGGACTTTTCCATCACCACCATTGGGCGCGTATCCGAGGAAGATGGCGGTGTGGGCTATCAGTCAATTCGTGCCACCGCCAATAAGCATTACCGAGATCTGGTCGAAGCATGGGCCGCCAAGGCAAAGACCACCACCAAGAAGCCACCGGTGGGACCACCCAAGAGAATGAGCCAGGACCACCAACTGCTGGAGCGCATTGATGACGCGGCGGTGCGTGCGCTGTTCGGACAAATCATCCGTGAGCGGGATCGCTACAGAAGCGAAGCCAACATGCTCAAGAACCAAACCCAGATGGTCATCGACAAGCGCCCTACGACTTACAGCGAACCCCAGTCAGACGCCAGTGTGGAGCTGCTGCCCTCATTGAAGGGAATCTGCTCTGACAACGAGATTAAAGCCCTGCACACCGTCTGCACCGATGAGTGGCTCGAAAAGCTCGGGTTCCAGGCGAACAAGTTGGGTCAGGTGAAGGATGAGTTTGGCATGGAAATCCTGCCTCGTGGCTTCCTGACCGGGCTAAAGAAGATCCTGAGGGAAATTGATGAGTAATGGTCAGGAAAGAGCACGTCAGAACCTGAGTGCCTTCCAGAGCTGGGTGGCCACCCAAACGGATGACGATTTTAAGCAGATCGTTTTTCGGGGCCAGTTAAACCGTTGCGAAGTGGCCAAAGCCATAGGCATCGGAAAGAGCGCGTTGCGCCAGAATCCGGCCATCAAAACGGCACTGGAGAATCTGGAGCAGAACTTGCGTGATCGGGGTGTTCTGCCAGAACTGACCGAAACAGCCAAGGCCCAGCGATCAGAACCGAAGCGTTATGATCCCAGCGTTAACCAAAGAGCCATGGAATCGAGAAGGCTCTCAGTGCTGGAGCAGGAAAACATTGAGCTAAAGGCCCGGGTGGCAACCCTCGAAGCCAAGCTAAAACGGTACGGTGAACTGTCCGAAGTCCTCACAGAGTTCGGAGTCGCGCCCGATGCATGAAGAGTATTTCCGTGTCACCAGCTGCCAGCATAACGGCTATAAATACACGATCTTCACGGGCATTCCCCTTAAAGCCGACAGTTACAAAATCAACTCCGGCAAATACATCGTTAGCATCCGAAGTGAAAACCAGTCCCTGCCTATCAAGCCGTCCGTTGGTCAGCAATGGCGAGTGCGTGGCGTAAGGAAGCTGGAGACCGTTCAGGCAGGCGATTATAAGCTTCAGCAGCATTTGTACGATGCCCCAGCTGAGATGGAGTGCACGCTGCCGGAAACGGGCGAGGCGCTGATCCGCTTCCTTGCCAATGAAAAGGAGTTCACCGGTATCGGTGAGGCCAAAGCACGAGCCCTCTGGGACGTTTTTGGCAGTGACCTGCACCCAATACTCCAATCCAATACCTCCGAGCACAGAGGCCGTCTCAGGGAGGTTCTTAGCGAGATTTCGGTAACCGCGCTATACAACGGCTACGCCAAGTACAAAAACCTTGCGCATGCTAACTGGCTGGCCTCTCTGGGAGTGCCGCTTAGAATTCAGCAACGCATCCTGAAATACCACGATAATCGCACCGTTGAGATACTCAAGCGCAATCCTTACGCTTTGCTCGGATTCGGGATGTCTTTTCCTGATATCGATGCCATTGCCGAACAGATGGGCATGGAGAAATCGGCACCGGTGCGGCTCGCAGCTGCTTTAGAAAGCGCGATACGAAAAGAGGTAGAAAAGGGGCACACCTACGCCTCCCATCAGGCGCTTAGGCCCGAGGTGATCAAGCTTCTGGGCGATAAAGCCCTGGTCGCAGAGGCGTTCGCCAGCGGTTATCGCAACGGCCAGTTCATTCTCAGGCCAGAGACCGGCACATACCATCCTACCGCCCAAATCATGATGGAATCGGTCGCCGCCAAGCGGCTCAAGGCCCTAGCCGCCATGAAGGATGAAGATGAATCGGTCTTCAAGGCGCTCACCGAGGCCGTTCAGGAGTTGCCCTACGACCTGACCGAGCAGCAGGTCCAGGCGGTCGAGTCGAGCCTGACAAATGCGGCGTCCTGCATCACAGGTGGTGCCGGAACGGGTAAAACCACGGTGCTTCGAACCGTGCTCAAAGCCTATGCTGCGCTGGGCTATAAGATTCATGCCGTCGCTCTGTCGGGGCGAGCAGCCATGCGGCTGCACGAGAGCATCGGATTCTTCACCATGACGATTGCTCGGCTGCTGAGAGAAGAGCCGATCTCGCCGTCATTAGATGAGCCGAAGCATCTCCTGGTCATCGACGAAGCCAGTATGATCGACCTCCCGACCATGTATCGGATCATTACGCACCTCGACCCTTCGGTACGCACCATTCTGACCGGAGACCCGAACCAGCTGCCAGCCATCGGATGTGGCAAAGTCCTATCAGACATTGTCGAATCCGGTGCAATCGCTACGGTTGAGTTGAACATCGTCAAACGCCAAGAAGGCTCGACGGGCATCCCGGAATACTCGGCCACCATCAATCGGGGTGAGATTCCTCCTTTGTTATCGGTTGGCGCAATTACGTTCCATGAGACGCCTCCACAGCAGGTGGTCGATAAGTGCAAATCCTTGTACGCGGAGTTCCCCAATAACACCCAGATCATCGGAGCCACAAAGGCTCTCGTTGGCGAGGTGAACCGTGAGTGCCAAATGCTGCTCAATCCCGATGGGGAACGCTTGCAGTTTAGGCTGCATGGCGATGACTTCTTCCTCGATATGAGAGTGGGCGACCCGATCCTCTTCACCAGGAACAACTACAACATAGGAATTCAGAATGGGTCTCTTGGCGTATTATCCTCAACAGAGCGCGACACCCAGGACGGCCAGGAAACATTTGGTATCGTGACACTTGATACCGGCGAAAACATTTCAATTACGGATGAAGTCTTCGATTGCATGGAGCTTGGCTACGGAATCACGCTCCATAAGGCTCAGGGAAGCCAGTTCCCGAGAATCATCGTGGCAGTGCAGAAGGGGCGCATCTTAGACCGTGCGTGGCTTTACACGGCGATTACCCGTGCTGAGGCAGAGATACACATTGTCGGGCAGGCTAGTGATTTTTCGTCCATCGTAAAATCGGTAAGCAATGCCACCAGGCGAGCGAGTTTCTTGAAGGAATTGCTGGAAGAGAGGGATTCGGGGGTTAGCCATTAACAGCACGCCCCCTCATCGCCGGTCGCGGCCATCGGGACCTCTCCCTGTACCGCAATTTCATCTTAAACGATCATCGCTGGTCGTCAAATACCCCGAAATCAGATCATAAACAAGAGCGAACGCTCGGACCCGAAACAACTGGAAGATTTGATTCCCGTAGAAATCCGGCGAAACACCAACGGGCGGAAACTCTAATCAGCGGTGCAACTGAAACAGGGATGTCTGCATAAGCACCGTAAAAGCGGTTTAGAAATGGTGTAAGCAGCACGAAAGCTGTGCCCTCCGGTGGTGTAAGCAGCAGGACAGCCGCTGCTCAAAATGGTGTAAGCAGAGCATCTTTGTGGGCCGCCCCCCCTCAAAGCCTCTGCTCACAGGGTTCCCTTGGTGTGAGCAGACTAAGAGCTCGCCAAGAGTTCCTTTCAACGGTTATCAGCATTAGTCGGATGCATCAAAAAATAAAGGGCGAAGATTTTTGGCTATAAGCAATTGAAAATAAAAGGCTTCTAATCTGCTCATATATAGACGCAAAAAAGCACCACGCCGCTTCAATGCGTTCTTTGGCGATAAGGCTGGGGTAGATCTGCTCATATATGGACTCAGCTTTGCACCATCCGTCAGTTATTTCACCCAGAAGGCTCACGTAGAGTGACTCGCAGGTTGCTTTAAGGAGCGTTGCACAGGCAGCGTCGGTATAATCAGAGGCACTTTGCTCGGTTACCAAGGCATTGGACGACAGTAACCTGGCTTTCGCCCTGATGTATCGAGCGCGGACAGCAATGAATGAGAACAGGGAGATCACAAATGAGCACGAAAGCGTCAATCGCTGCAGGTGATAAATTTCATCTGTACAACGAAGAGCTTCTCTCCTCGGAGCCTCGCTCAGTATTCCTCAACCTCGAAAAACCCTCGTCTTACGAGATTTCCAAAGAAACCTTCAAAGATCAGATCATTGAGAGCCTTACCGTTGAGATTCTTTCTGAGGTGCTAGACGAAATAGCGATCAGATGGATCAAGTACCGGAAGCTTCAGGGCGCGGTTGGAGGTCCGGTTGGTTTGGAATGGGGAAGTCCCAATTGCCCCTACGACTAGACGAAGGGGGGCGATGCTGGCTCGCCTTGGGGACAGAAGCGGTGCGTTGGGATTATCCATGAGAAATCGAAGTACTCGGCCTGCCAGACTTCTGAGCTCCCGTAATTGTGAGACAGCCCTCCTGACTTATCGCCATTTGAAGGAGGCGATATCAAGATACTCGATGACGTGCTGGAAACCTTGGACACTGGTCAATTGATCAATCGGTCTTCCTTTCAACGCTTCGTTGGGCGTCTCCAGCCAATGAGCAAGATTTTCCCGGTCGTCGCCAATAGCGGCGATCATGCTATGACGGAGTTCCTGGAACAGTTGCGCGACATCTTCTCCGGGATAGCGGTTTGAAGAAGCGATTTCGACCAACTTGTCGCCAGCAACGCCGAGCTCCTCTGCTACCGAACGAATAACTCGGTCTTTGTCATTGTCCATACTTCAATAACTCCAGGCTTTCGAACACTTCCTTGATGGCTTCGAGTTTACCGGTCAAAACGAAATCTAACGGTCTCTGGCCGTAGTAAGGTGGATTTTGATTGATAGACATCATAAAACCGCTGTGGTTTTCCGGGTTCTGGAAGAGCTCTTTTAGGGAAGCGTGAATATTGAGAAGGTAGGAAATCGTCGTCAATTGACTCTGATCCGTTGTGTCGAGCGTTTCAGGGGCGTCAACGAGAGCTTGGTCAATGTTTAAAATTCGGGCTTGATCGGGACCCTCAATACCCCACGCCTGCAAAATTCGAATGGCCGCCTTTAGTCCGGCACGATGCTGCTCAATTGTTGTTTCACCGGGGGCATGGTTCATTGCTGAAAATACCTCTTTAAACAGTCATTTCTGCGTGCGATTTGTGATGTTCCTTTTTGAGCTACCAAGAAAGTCCCTGGCGCAAAGAAAGATCAAAGGATCACACCAAAACCATTCTGAGGCAATTAACCTCGAACAACCCTGTTGCGAATTCCGGGGTATAGCCATCCAAGCCGGGTTTTAAACAAAAGCGAACATTCGCCCCGTACTCAATCCGAACCCGTTTTCCTGCCTCAAACCTAAGAAATCCATCTCTTCTGGGGCTCAGAAATCCGTCTAAACATGAGTTTCTGTGATGCCGTTTGGTCGGCAAAGATGCATGTAGAAATTGTGGGCATGTAGTGAAATCACCTGAAATCCGCAAAATTCTCACGGTTTAATTTGCACAGCGATGCATGCTTTTCACAGGCCGCTTTTGTAGATCATTGTTTTAGAGAGGAACTTTTCAGCCTCCTGGATTTAACATTGCAAAAATGTGCACAAATAAGCCGCGTGCAAACTTTTCACAGAGCGTGGGTTCGCAAAATTATGGAAAGGCAGCTAGTATCCCTTTGAAATGGATGGCAAATCCGCATTGCGATTCAGGTCTAGATTGAAAGAGCCGACTGGGTTTAATGCGAATTCAAACTAATAAGCTGTTAGCTGGTAGTGCTTTGGTCTTTTGGGGGTGCCGGGTGCCAATGGCCTTGGCCGAAAAAGGGTGGCAAATCTGGTAGCGCGGTGGTGTTGCCAAGGCCCGCAAATTTGGCGTGTTGCTGGCAGCTCAATCGGTCAGCGGTGTTGGTAGTAACGTGAGTGTTCCGGTCGTGGGGTTGTCCGCCGGTAAATGGTTCCTTACTTACCTGCCACTCTGACGCTCAGGTTCATTCGCCGCATCACTGGCGGTGGTTTTTATCACAGTGCATCAGTGGAATTTGGTGCAAGGGCAGCGGTGCAGGCTGCGATGTTGGTTGCCAAGGATCGAGCTTCATTGATGCCCCCAGCTAACAAGTCGCTGTAGTACGTTCCCGGCCTGACGGCCGTCCACCGGACGCCACTGTCGTGGCGCCGCTAAGCTCAGCGTTAAGTGTTTTCAGGGAGGAAACTGTGAGTAAGTATCATATTGCGCAACTCA